>JADMIO011560708.1_pt1 | contig 27749 bp, 36 predicted proteins | sample 8958161 | NCBI WGS metagenome assembly JADMIO01 (sample SAMN16585339, study PRJNA669376) | soil metagenome | isolation source: Crop rotation soil | place: USA: Cullars Rotation, Alabama | collected 2011
CCACGATCCGCGCGCCGGCCTCGGCGAGCAGCCGGCAGCCCGCCAAACCGTCGGCGCCCATCCCGGTCAGGACCAGCGCGGTCGCGGCTCCGCCGTACGTCTCGACCGCGGAGCGGAACAGCGCGTCGACCGCCGGCCGGCAGAAGTTCTCCTGCGGACCTTCGTCCAGGTGCGCCCGGACCACCCCCGCCGAACGCTTCACCCGCAGGTGCAGACCACCCGGGGCCACGAGCACCTCACCGGGCCGCGGCACGTCCCCCTCGACCGCCTCGCGAACGTCCAGGGCCGAGACCCGGTCCAGGCGCTCGGCGAACATGGCCGTGAACAGCGGCGGCATGTGCTGGACCACCAGCACCGGGACGGCGAGCGAGCCCGGTAGGCCCTCCAGCACCCGCGACAGCGCGTCCGGGCCACCGGTCGAGCAGCCGACCAGCAGCACCTCCGACGGCGTGCTGCTCGGCTCGGCGAGCTTGACCGGAGCCGGCGGCCGCGCGGGCCTCTCGCGTCCGGCCCCGACGATCCGGCGGGCGCCGACGAGGGCCTTCACCTTCGGGATCAGCTGCTCGCGGACGCTGGCCATCGACTCCGCCATCGAGGTGGTGTTCGACGGCTTGGTGACGAAGTCCGAGGCGCCCAGCGAGAGCGCCTCGAGGGTCTTGGTCGCACCCTTCTCGGTCAACGTGCTGAACATGATCACCGGCAGCTGCGGGTGCCGCGCGCGGATCTGCTCCAACGCGCCGAGCCCGTCCAGGACCGGCATCTCGATGTCCAGGGTCACCGCGTCGGGCCGGAGCCTGTCGACCAGCTCGACCGCCTCGCGGCCGTCGACCGCGACGCCGGCGACCTCTATCTCGGTGTCGAGGGTCAACGAGGTGGTGACGAGCCGGCGCACCAGCGCGGAGTCGTCGACGACCAGGACTCGGATCACCTCGGGAACATCGGCAGGTTTCTGCTCATGATGAGCAGGCCGGGACCGATGAGTGCGCCGTGACGATCTCCGACTCGAGCTTCGCGTTCGTCTCCGACCTTGCCCGTCGTGAGACCGCCATGCTCTACGACCCGGGCAAGGAGTACCTGGTCGAGGCCCGGCTGCTGCCGCTGGCGCGCGAGGCCGGCTGCGCGGACGTCGACACCTACGTGCTCAAGCTCCAGGTCGACGCGGCCGAACGGGCCAGGGCGCTGGACGCGCTCACGATCAACGAGACCTCCTGGTTCCGCGACAACGCGCCGTACCAGGCGTTCACCGAGCTGATGCTGCCGGCGATCCTCGCCCGTCGCGAGCACGTCCGGCACGTGTCGATCTGGTCGGCCGCCTGCTCGAGCGGGCAGGAGGCCTACTCGCTGGCGATGCTGCTCGACGAGCACCTCCCCTCCGGCTGGACCGCGCAGATCCTGGCCACCGACGTCTCGCAGACGATGCTCGCCCGGGTCCAGGCCGGTCGCTACAGCCAGGTCGAGATGAACCGCGGCCTGCCGGCGACCTCATTGGTCAAGTACTTCACCCGTGCGGGCAGCGAGTGGGAGATCAGCGACACCCTCAAGAAGATGGTGCGCACCCAGCACCTGAACCTGTCGGCTCCTTTCCCGCCGTTGCCGACCTTCGACATCGTCTTCATCCGCAACGTGCTCATCTACTTCGACCTGGACGTGAAGCGGGACATCCTGCGCCGGATCAGCCAGGTCATCTCCCCGGACGGGTTCATGCTGCTCGGCTCGGCCGAGACCACGCTCGACCTCGAGGACCACTGGGACCGGGAGACCCACGGCCGGGTCCAGGTCCACCGCCCGGTCGCACCGACCTACCAACCAGCTGCCCAGGCAGCCGCACTGACGGGAGCCTGACCCATGCACGCGCTGATCATCGACGACTCACGGGCGATGCGGAGCATCCTGCGCCGGATCGTCACCGACCTCGGTTTCGAGACCCTCGAGGCGGCTGACGGGCGGGAGGCGCTCGACCACCTCGAGGCCGGCCGGATCCCCACCCTGTGCCTGATCGACTGGAACATGCCGGTGATGGACGGCTACACCTTCGTCACCCACGTCCGCGCCAACCCCGCCTGGCGCGACATCACCTTGATGATGGTCACCACGGAGAGCGAGCACGGCCAGATCGTGAAGGCGCTGGCCGCAGGTGCGCACGAGTACGTGATCAAGCCGTTCACCCCGGACGCGATCGCCGACAAGCTGGAGCTGCTCGGCCTGGTCGCCAGCGCGGTGCCGGCATGAGCACGCCGCTCATCGTCGCCGAGCCGTCCTACGACGACGTGCAGCTGGTGGTCGAGGAGGTCTGGACCTCGTTCCTCGGCAGCGACGAGCCGCTGCTCCCGGCAGTACCCGCCGAGTTCGACGTCGGCTGGTCCGCGGCCGTCACCGTGAGCGGCGCGTGGCACGGGATGGTCAGCGTCGAGCTGCCCACCGGGCTGGCCGAGGAGGTCACCCGCCGGATGCTCGCCGTGGACGAGACCTATGACGAGGACGTCGCCGACGCTGTCGGAGAGCTGGTCAACATGATCGGCGGCAACGTGAAGAGCCTGATGCCCGGACCCAGCGTGCTCTCGCTGCCGGTGGTCGCCGCCGGACGCGTGGCCCGCCCTTCGGACGCGGTCGAGGTGTGCCGGCTGGACGCGTCCTGGGGCGCAGCGCTCTTGCTGGTGAGCGTGCACGTGAGAAAGGACGCCCGATGAAGATCCTGGTCGCGGACGACAGCCGGGTGATGCGGCAGATCGTGATCCGCACCCTGCGCCAGGCCGGGTACGCCGGCCACGACATCGTCGAGGCCGAGAACGGCCGGGACGCACTCGAGAAGGTGCACAGCGAGTCGCCGGACCTGGTGCTCTCGGACTGGAACATGCCCGAGATGAACGGCATCGACCTGCTGGCAGCGCTGCGCTCCTCCGGCTCCGCGGTGCCCTTCGGCTTCGTCACCTCCGAGGGGTCCGCGGACATGCGGGCCCGCGCCTCGGCCGGCGGCGCACTGTTCCTGATCGCCAAGCCGTTCACCCCCGAAGCCTTCGACGAGGCGCTCGCTCCGGTCCTGCGAGGCTGAGGTGAGCCCTGGATGAGCTCGCACCTCCCCGTTCCCAAGCAGATCCGCGACCTGCTGACCGAGCTGCTCGACCGGCCCGTCGAGGTCTCGCCGAACGCGCCGCTGGCCCCGACCGCGGTGAACCCCTGCACCGTCGGGGTGTACGTCGACGACTCGTTGCAGGTGACCGCCGTGATCGCCCTGGACCTGCCGCTCTCCGCGCACGCCGGTGCTGCCATCGGCCTGGTGCCGGTCGCCGGCGCCGAGGCCGCCATCGGTGAGGGCATCCTGTCCGAGACGCTGCGCGACAACCTCTACGAGGTGCTCAACATCGCCGCCTCGCTCTTCAACGTCGACGGCGCCACCCACGTGCGCCTCTACGACGTGCACCACGCCGGTCTGCCGGTGCCCGGCGACGTGCTCGCACGCGCCCTGACCCTGGGCCGTCGCGAGGACCTCGCCGTCGAGGTCGGTGGCTACGGGCCGGGCCGGCTCTCGGTCGTCCTGGTGGCCTGACCCAGGCAGGACCTACGTCCCCGGAGCCCGAGCCGAACGGTTCGGAATGACCGTTTCGGCTCAGGCGCTCAGCGCGGGGACCGAACAACCACCCGAGCACGGATCGCTCACCCCACGCCACGGATCGGCACCCGCTACCGCGCAATCGGAGGCATCGACGTGCCGTTCGCCGTGTCCGACGCAGTGAGCCAGGTCCTGGCTGCCGCGCTCGACGGTGTCACCACGCGCCAGCAGGTGATCGCCGACAACATCGCCAATGTCGACACCCCCGGTTTCCGGGCGACCAGCATCGACTTCGAGACCCAGCTCAAGGCCGCCATCAACGACGGAGCGTTCGCCCAGGGCGGTGCTGTCGACCCGGGCGCGGTCGCGACGCCGACCGACACCCCGGTGGGTGCCAACGGCAACAACGTCGACCTGCGCAAGGAGACGTTGGCCGCGATGCAGAGCCAGTACCAGTACCAGGTCCTGACCCGCGCCGTCTCCGAGCGGTTCAACCTCGTCAAGACCGCAGCGACGGGACAGTGACGTGGGTGCCTTCGACCTGCTCCGGATCGCCGGGTCCTCGATGGGGATGCACCAGACCTGGCTGGACGCGCTCGCGAACAACATCGCCAACGTGAACACCGCGACCCGGACCAGCGGCAAGGCCTTCCAGGGCCAGCTGGTGGTCGCCGGCGCCCGCCCCGACGGTGGCGTCGACGTGGCCGGGATCGCACTCTCCGACGGCGAGGGCCGGGTGGTCAACGACCCGAGCAACGCGCTGGCCGACGCGGACGGCAACGTCCGGATGCCCGACCTCGACCTGGCCAGCCAGATGACCCAGCTGGTGATGGCGCAGCGCGGTTTCCAGGCCTCCGTCCAGACGACCAAGACGGCCCAGGACACCTACAACTCGGCACTCCAGATCGGACGATGAGCATGAGTGTGAGCGGAGTCGGGAGCGTCGGCTTCACGCCGTACGTCGCCCCGGCGGTCAGCCCGACGGCGACCCAGCAGACCTCGGGTCAGGAGTTCGGCAACCTGGTGCTGGACGGCATCGACCGGCTCGAACAGGTGCAGGACAAGTCCGACCAGCTCGCCGTGAAGGCCGCCACCGGTGACCTCAACGCGATCCACGACTACACGATCGCCGCCACCGAGGCGAGCGTGACGACGCAGCTGACCGTCGCCGTGCGCAACAAGGCCGTCGAGGCGTTCAACGAGATCATGCGGATGCAGGTCTGATGAAGGACTCGATCAGCCGCACCTTCGCGCGTTACCAGCGCAGCTTCCTGGCCTTCAGCACCGGCCAGAAGCTCATCGCCGTGCTCGGCACCGGGGCCCTGCTGCTCGCCGGCTTCCTGGTCTTCCGCTGGGCCTCGACGCCGAGCTATGCGCCGCTGTTCAGCAACCTGGCCTCCTCGGACGCCTCAGCGGTCATCGACAAGCTCGACTCCGCCGGTACGCCGTACAAGCTCTCCGACGGCGGCAGCACGATCATGGTGCCGAAGGACAAGGTGTACTCCTCGAGGATCGCGCTCAGCGGAGCCGGCCTGCCCGGCTCGTCCTCGGACAAGGGGTACAGCCTGCTCGACAAGTCCAGCCTGTCCACCTCCACGGCCCAGGAGCAGACGAACTTCAAGCGGGCGATGGAGGGCGAGCTCTCCAAGACCCTGGAGGCGCTCGACGGGGTGCAGACCGCGGTGGTGCACCTCGCGCTGCCCGCCAAGCAGGTCTTCGCCGACAACCAGGACCCGGCGACCGCCTCGGTGCTGCTGTCCACCAAGCCGGGCACCACCCTGGACGCCCAGCAGGTGCAGGCAGTCACCAATCTGGTCGCGTCCAGCATCGACGGGCTGGACCCGGCGAAGGTGACCGTCGCCGACTCGGCGGGCCGGGTGCTCTCCGGCAACGACGGCGCCGCCGGCACCGCCGCCAGCACCCGCAACCAGGAGGTCGCGAGCTACCAGGACGAGATGAACCAGCGGATCCAGACGATGCTCGACCGCGTCGTCGGCCCGGGCAACTCGACCGTCGCGGTGACCGCGAACCTAGACTTCGACAAGTCGGTGACCGAGACCAAGAAGTACAGCTACGACCCGAAGAACGTGCCGTTGTCGCAGACCAGGAACAGCGAGCTCTACAACGGCGCCGGTGCCGGCGCGGGCAGCGGGCCGGCCGGCGTCGTCGGTCCCGACGGCCAGATGGACAGCTCCGGCAACGCGTCCGGGGGCGCCGACTCCAAGTACTCCAAGACCTCCGAGACCTCCGACAACGCCGTGGACACCACCATCGAGCGCCGGGAGAACGCGCCGGGCTCGGTGCGGAACCTGCACGTCGGGGTGGTACTCGACGCCGCCACGGCCCGCAGCATCGACAAGAACGAGATCGAGTCGCTGATCGCCAGCTCGGTCGGGATCGACTCCGAACGCGGGGACACCGTCCAGGTCTCGACGCTGCCCTTCAACCGCAGCGCGGAGAAGTCCGCCAAGGCCGACCTGACCGCGGCGGAGAAGGCCGATGCCAGGTCCGCGCAGCTGAACCTCTACCGCAACGTCGGCCTGGTGCTGCTGGTGCTGCTGATCGTGCTGCTGGCCTGGCTCAAGGGCCGCAAGCGCGCCAGGGCCCGAGCCGAGGCGACCACCTTCGTCGTCGAGCAGCTGAAGGCGGACGCGCTGGAGCGGGCGCAGGCAGCCGCGCCGATCGAGCCCTCGCCCGCCCTGCTGGCGCTGGAGACCAGTGAACGTTCCGAGACCGAGGACATGATGGACGAGCTCGCCGCCCTGGTGGAACGTCAGCCCGAGGACGTCGCGGCCCTGCTGCGCGGCTGGCTGGTGGAGCGCCCATGACGACCTCGACCCTCGCCGGCCTGGGCGTGCGCAAAGCGGCCATCCTGCTGATCCAGATGGGCAAGGACCGCGCTGCCACCGTGCTCTCGCACCTGTCCGACTCCGAGGTCGAGTCGATCTCGGCCGAGATCGCCAGGCTGGAGTCGATCAGCTCGGCCGAGAGCCAGCAGGTGGTCAGCGAGTTCCGGGACATGCTGACCGCACGCCAGCACATCGCCCAGGGCGGGCTGACCTTCGCGCAGCAGCTGCTCGAGCAGTCGCTGGGCAGCGACCGGGCCGCCGAGATCATCGAGCGGGTCAAGGCCGCGGCGGTGCAGATGCCGTTCCAGTTCCTGCACCGCGCCGACCCGGCCCAGCTGCGCTCCTTCATCGTCGACGAGCACCCGCAGGTGATCGCGCTGGTGCTCGCGCACATGACCCCGGACAAGGCCTCGCTGCTGCTCTCCGGCCTCGCCCCCGACCAGCAGGCCAAGGTCGCCCACCGGATCGCGGTGATGGACCGCACCTCCCCGGAGATCATCCGCGCCGTCGAGAGCACCCTGGAGCGCAAGCTCTCCTCGATGCTGCAGCCGGCCGAGATGTCCCGGGTCGGCGGAGTCGACCCGCTGGTCAACATCATCAACCGCTCCGACCGGTCCACCGAGCGCCAGATCGTCGACGGGCTCGAGGCGCTCGACCAGGCGCTGGCCGACGAGGTGAAGAGCCGGATGTTCATGTTCGAGGACATCGTCAACCTCGACGACCGCTCGGTGCAGCTGGTGCTGCGCTCGGTGGAGAGCAACGAGCTCGCGCTCGCCCTCAAGGGGGTGGCCGACCCGGTGCGCGACAAGATCACCGCGAACCTGTCCAGCCGCGCCGCCGAGAACCTGGTCGAGGAGGTCGAGCTGCTCGGTGCGGTCCGGCTGACCCAGGTCGAGGAGGCCCAGCAGTCCATCATCCGCACGATCCGCCAGCTCGAGGAGCAGGGGCAGATCATGGTCCGACGCGGGAACGACGATGAATTCGTCGAGTGACGCCGTGGCGCTGAGTCCGGCCCCGGCACTGGTGCCGCTCGAGACGCCCGAGCTCAGGACCGGCCAGTGGACCCGCTTCGGCTCCGAGCGCGTTCTCGGCGACGCGGTGACCGAGCACGCGCTGTCCGACCTCGCCGAGACCACCCGCGCCGCCGCCCGTTCGCAGGGGTACTCCGTCGGCTGGGCCGAGGGACGACGTCAGGCGCGCGAGCAGGCCGCCGGCGAGGCAGCCGAGGCAGAGGAGCGCCGGCTCCACGACGAGCAGGTCCGGGCCGAGGAGCACGCCGCTGCACTCGACGCCCTGGCGACCGCCGCCGCCGAGCTCCGAGCCGCGACCGCGCAGGTCTGCGCCAGCGTGCAGGACCAGGCCAGCGAGCTCGCCTGGGCGCTGACCCAGGAGCTGGTCGGTCACCAGCTGAGCACCGACGGGATCGACGCGGTCCGTCGCGTCCTGGGCCTGCTTCCCGACGAGCCGGTCGTCCTGGTGCGGCTGCACCCCGAGGTAGCCGCGGGTGCCGGCGAGCTCGGCGTCCCGGTGCTCGCGGACCCCTCGCTGGACCGCGCTGACGCGCTGGTCGAAGCCCGCGACCACGTATTGGACCTAAGGCTCGGGACCGCGCTGGCCCGGGTGCGGGAGGCCCTGGAGATCGGGTGCAGCCGATGACCTCGCTCACCCTGCGGACCCGACAGCTCGCCCTGGGCGCCGCCGCACCGATGCGGCTGGGCCGCGTCGCCGAGCTGGTCGGCCTGCACCTGCTGGTCACCGGCCTGCCCGCCGGTGTCGGTGACCTGGTCGAGGTGCACGGACCCAGTGAGCCGGTGCTCGCCGAGGTCGCGGCCAGCACCCCGCGCGGACTGGTCTGCCTGCCCCTGGGGCACACCGCCGGCCTGCAGGCGGGCGCCCTGGTCCGGCACACCGGCGGCCCGCTGACGATCGGCATCGGCGAGGCGCTGCAGGGCCGGGTCCTGGACGGCCTCGGCCGCCCGATCGACGGCGGCCCGGCTCTCGACGGCTTGCCCCGGGTGGTGGTCGAGCACCACGCGCCCGGCGCGCTGAGCCGTCCCCGGATCGACCGCCAGCTCGGCCTCGGCGTGCGCGCCCTGGACACCCTGGTGCCCTGCGGCCGCGGCCAGCGGATCGGCATCATGGCCGGGTCCGGCGTCGGCAAGTCCAGCCTGCTCTCGATGGTCGCCCGCGGTACCGACGCCGAGGTCTCGGTGATCGCCCTGGTCGGCGAGCGCGGACGCGAGGTCCGCGAGTTCATCGACAACGATCTCGGCCCCGAGGGACTGGCCCGTTCGGTCGTCGTCGTGGCCACCAGCGACGCCCCTCCGGTCGAGCGGCTGCGTGCCGCCTTCGTCGCCACCCGGATCGCGGAGTCCTTCCGTGATTCCGGCAAGCACGTGGTGCTGATGATGGACAGCCTCACCCGGGTCGCGATGGCCCAGCGGGAGATCGGCCTCTCCGCCGGCGAGCCACCTGCCACCCGCGGGTACCCGCCGAGCGTGTTCGCCCTGCTCCCCCGGCTGCTGGAGCGTGCCGGCACCTCGCCGGCCGGCAGCATCACCGGTCTCTACACCGTGCTCGTCGAGGGCGACGACCTGCAGGACCCGATCGGCGACACCGCACGCTCGATCCTGGACGGTCACGTGGTGCTCTCCCGCGCCCTGGCCACCGCCGGCCACTTCCCCAGCGTCGACGTGCTCGAGTCGATCTCCCGGGTCACCGGGTCGGTCACCGACGCCTCCCAGCAGGCCGCGGCGGCAGAGCTGCGCCGGATGCTGGCCGCCCACCGCAATGTCCGCGAGCTGGTCGAGATCGGCGCCTACGTCGCCGGCGGTGACCGGGACGCCGACCGCGCCCTGGAGCGGCTGGACGCGATCAACGACTTCCTGCGGCAACCGATGCACGCCAGCACCCCGCCCGCGGAGAGCTGGAAGCAGCTGGCGGCGCTGGTGGACGACGCTCCGGAGAAGGAGGGTGAGCGATGACGAACGACGACGCCGGACTCCTCGCCGTGGCCCGGGTACGCCGGGTGCGCGAGACCGACAGCCGGATCGGCCTGCAGACCGCGCTCGCGGAGCAGCGGACGGCTCAGGCCCGGGTCGACGAGCTGCGCCGCCGGCTGCACGCCGCCGACCGGTTCGCGACCGGCTCGGCCGCTGACTTCGTCGCACTGCGCTCCTCGCTCGACGTGCTCGGCATGGTGCTGGTCTCCGCGGTCGAGGAGCTCGACCGGAGCCGGACCATCAGCGCTGCGGCGCTCGACGCCTGGCACCGCGAGCGGGCGAACCTGGCCGCGATCGAGGCGCTGCTGGAGCGCCGGGGCGCGGTTCGGCGTACCGAGGCCGCGCGGAGCGAGGCCCGCGAGCTCGACGACCTGGCCACGCAGGCCTGGCTGCGCCGGGACGGGGAGGTCGCCTGATGGCTGTCACCGACGTCACCGCCCGGATCGCGCAGATCCAGTCCCAGCTGGCGATGCTGGCGCCGCAGTCGACCGGGTCGGCAGCCGCGTTCGCAAGCTCGCTCGACCAGGCCACCGGGACGAGCACGTCCGCGACCAGCGGACATGACGTGGTCAGCGAAGCCCGGAAGTACCTCGGCGTCCCCTACGTCTGGGGAGGCACGGATCCGGCCAAGGGTCTGGACTGCTCCGGGCTGGTCCAGCTGGTCTACAAGAACCTCGGCTTCGACCTGCCGCGGGTCTCCGGCGACCAGGCTCGGGCCGGCACCGCGGTCCCCGGCGGCCTGTCCGCCGCACAGCCCGGTGACGTCCTCGCCTTCGGCTCACCGGTGCACCACGTCGGCATCTACCTCGGAGACGGCACGATGATCGAGGCACCGCACCCCGGCGCCGAGGTGCGGATCAGCGAGGTCACCGAGAAGCCCACGCACATCCGCCGGATCCTGCCGACCGAGGCCGCTGCGGCAGCCGCGGGTGTCGTCAGCTCTGCACGCATCGCCACCGGAACCCCGTACGCCGCCCTCTTCACCGCGGCCTCGCACAAGTACGGCGTGCCCGCGGCGCTCCTCTCGGCGGTCGCGAAGCAGGAGTCCGGGTACGACCCGCGCGCGGTCAGCCCGGCCGGCGCGCAGGGCCTGATGCAGCTGATGCCCGGCACCGCCAAGGGCTTGGGCGTCAGCAACTCCTTCGACCCGGCACAGTCGGTCGACGGCGCCGCGCGGATGCTGCGCGACCTGACCCAACGCTTCGGTCGCACCGACCTCGCGCTGGCGGCGTACAACGCCGGGCCGGGAGCGGTGCTCAAGTACCACGGCATCCCGCCGTACCCGGAGACCCAGCGGTACGTCCGCGAGGTGCTCTCCCAGCTGAAGGCGGCCGCCTGATGACGGTCGCTCCCCTGACTCCTGCCGCGGCGCCTTTCCCCACAATCGGCGCCGCGGCAGGTACCACCCCGCCCGGGGACTTCCTCGCCGAGATCCTGCAGGCGCTGGCTTCCGGTCCCGCGGACGGCGCCGAGGCGGGCAGCAGTGCCCCGGACGTGGCGGTGCCCTTCGAGACGGTTGCTGCGCAACCTCCTCAGGGACCCAAAGCTGCGCAACCTCCTCAGGGACCCAAAGCTGCGCAACCTCGTCAGGGACCCAAAGCTGCGCAACCTCCTGTCGGACCCAAAGCTGCGCAACCTCCTGCTTTTCCCAAGGCGAGCAAGGCGCCGAACCAGGACGCGGACGTCGAGCCTGTCGAGACGCCTGCTGCCGACCTACCGGCCCAGGGTTTGCTGATCGGGGTGTCCGTGCCCTTCGAGACGGTTGCTGCGCAACCTCCTGCTGGACCCAGGGCGGAGGTCGACAACCCCGGGCTGCACCTCGGCGTCGGGCATACCGAGCACCCGGTCAACCCGAAGCACGTCGAGGCGTTGCCGCTCCCGGAAGGTCCCCAGGAACCGGGCGGACCGCAGCCCGTGCTACCGAACACCAGCACGGCCACCCAGACTCCTGCCGCTCCACCGACGAGCCCACCTGTTCAGGTGAGCGCACCGCTCGTCGTCCAAGAAGCGGCGCCCGTGCAGGCACCCTCGATCCCGGACCAGGTCTTCGGCGAGATCACCGGACTGACCAGCCGCGGCAACGGCACCCACCGGATCACCATGAAGCTCCAGCCGGAGCAGCTCGGTGAGGTCAGGGTCGTGCTGACCTTGCGCGAAGGCACCGTGCACGTCCGGCTCGCCGCCGGGCAGGAAGCCCGGGCCGCGCTGCTCGACGGCTCGCCGGAGCTGAGCCGGTTGCTCGAGCACACCGGCGCCACCGAGACCCGGATCGTGGTGCGCGAGCTGCCGACGACCGCGGTCGCCCCGGCCCAGCAGACCGCCCCGCAGACCTCCACTGCCGACACCGCGAGCAGCAACCTGCTCACCAGCGGTGACCGGTCACCCGATCGGCACGCACGGACGCGCGCCGACCACCTCGCCAAGGACGGCGACGACGGCTCCCGAGCACACCGCGCAGGCGGACCTCGGGACGTCACACCGATCCGGTCGGTCCTCGGCAGCGGGAGCTCCGCTGTCGACCTGGCCCTGTGAGGAGGGAGAGCCATGTCAGTCCCAGCCACCGAAGCTGTGACGCCGGGCATGTTCGGCACCGCGACGTCGCCGACGGGAAAGAGTCCCGCCGCTGACAAGGAGATGTTCCTGCAGCTCCTGGTCGCCCAGATGCGGTACCAGGATCCGATGAACCCGACCGACTCCAGCCAGTTCCTGGCCCAGTCGGCGCAGTTCACCGCCCTGGAGAAGATGCAGGACGTCGCCGACAAGACCGCTCAGCTGTTCCAGGCGCAGGTCTCCTTCGGAGCCAGCGGCTTCATCGGCAAGACCGTGACCTGGTCCGACTCGGACGGGGTCGAGCGGACCGGCTCGGTCCACGGCGTCACCTTCGGCGCGGACGGTCCGATGCTCGACGTCGGAGCGGGCGACCCGATCCCGATCGCCTCGGTCCTCTCCGTCGCCGACGGCAGCGCAACCACCACGAGCACCACGACCGGCACCACCAACCCGTAAGGACACCGCAATGCTTCGTTCCCTGTTCGCCGGCATCTCCGGCCTCCGCGTCAACCAGACCATGCTCGACGTCACCGGCAACAACATCGCCAACGCCAACACCACCGGCTTCAAGTCCAGCTCGACGGTCTTCCAGGACACCTTGAGCCAGATGCTCACCGGGGCGTCCGCGGCCAACCCCAACCGCGGCGGCACCAACCCGATCCAGGTCGGCCTCGGCGTGCAGCTCGCAGCCACCAACGCCAACTTCACCCAGGGTTCGACCCAGACCACCGGCCGCCCGACCGACCTGATGATCCAGGGCGACGGCTTCTTCGTGACCAAGAAGGGCAACGAGCAGCTCTACACCCGGGCCGGCGCGTTCACCTTCGACAACACCGGCACCCTGGTCACCCCGACCGGGAACCGGGTCCAGGGGTACGCGCTCGACGCCGCCGGCGCACCCACCGGCGGGCTGGTCGACGTCACCCTGGACTTCTCTGCCTTGACCCCCGCGGTCCCCGCGGGCGTCAACCTCACGTCGTACAACATCGGCAGCGACGGCAAGCTGCGCGGCATCTTCGACGACGGGATCCAGCGCGACCTGGCGCAGATCGCGATCGCCGACTTCAACAACCCGATGGGCCTGGAGAAGGTCGGCGAGACCTCCTACCGGGAGTCGGCCAACTCCGGTGCGGCGAACGTCGCCACCGCAGGCGTCGGCCGCAACGGCACCATCACCGCGGGCGCCGTGGAGATGTCCAACGTCGACCTGGCCGCGGAGTTCACGAACCTGATCCTCGCCCAGCGCGGGTTCCAGGCCAGCTCGCGGGTGATCACCACCTCCGACCAGGTTCTCGAGGACCTGGTCAACATCAAGCGCTGATCAGCCCGAGACCCTGGGACTTTGTCCTAGGGTCTCGGACTGATGGCCCACGACTCGGAGCACGAGGACCTCACCGTCCAGCGGATGCTGAACGGTGACGAGGACGCGTTCCGAGAGCTCTACCGCGCGATCCAGCCCGGGCTGCTGCGCTACCTGTCTGTCCTGGTGGGCGCATCGGACGCCGAGGACGTCGCCGCCGAGTCCTGGGCGCAGGCCGTCCGCGACCTGTCCGGGTTCCGCGGCGGCGCGGACGGCTTCCGGGGCTGGCTGACCACGATCGGGCGGCACCGGGCCCTCGACCTGCTACGCAGCAAGGGCCGCCGGCCGATCGTCGACGTGCCCCCCGACGAGCTCCTCGAGAAGGCCGACGTACCGAGTGCGGAGGCCAGGGCGCTCGACCTGATCACCACCGCCGAGGCGCTCCGGCTGATCGCGACGCTGCCGCCGGACCAGGCCGAGGCGGTGCTGCTGCGCGCCGTCGTCGGCCTTGACGCCAACGCCGCGGCCCGGGTGCTGGGCAAGCGTGCCGGCGCGGTCCGCACAGCGGCCTACCGCGGGCTGCGCACACTCCGGCAGAAACTTTCCGACGAGCTGTGACATCCCGGGGTCCCGCGGCGCTGATGGAGTGAGATGAGTACCTTCCGAACCCGGTTCTCCCGGCGTGACGCCGAGCGGATCCTCGATCACCGAGGGAGTCCGGCCGAGCCGCTCACCCGGATCCTGGACGCCGCCGCCGCACCTGCTGGCGCTGCCGGTGAGGACCGCGCGGTCGCGCTGTTCCGGGAGACGAGGACCGGCGCAGTCGCAGTGCGCCGGCAGAGCAGGCTGGCAGCACTTCCTGCTGCCGGGCTCGCCCTCGGCGCCCTGGTGCTCGGGGGCAGCGGTCTCGCGCTGGCCGCGACCACCGGCGCCGTGAACGTGCCGTTCACTGTGCCGTTCACCGGGCACGACAACCGTTCCGACCACGCGCCAGCAGCCCCGTCGAGCAGCAACCCGGGGCTCAGCCGCACCCCGGGCACCCGGTCCGGTGACGGATCGCCCGGCTCTGCCGCGACCCATGCCCCGTCGGCCTCTCCGAGCCCGTCGCTCAAAGGTCTGTGCCGGGCCTACCAGGCCGGGGCAGTGCCTCGAAAGGCGACCAACCCCGCGTTCGCCGCGCTGAGCAGGGCCGCCGGCGGTACCGAGGCCGTGGGTGCCTACTGCGCAGACCTGATCGGCACGCTGACCAAGTCCCCGCACCCGAGCCCCTCCGCGCACCCCACGCAGCCGGCGCACCCCACGCAGCCGGCGCACCCCACGCAGACGGCGCACCCGACCAAGTCGTCACATCCGCCCAGGCCGCCCAAGGCCACCCGAGCCGCGCACTAGGGGCTGAACGACACTCGACCTAGTGCGCTTTGGGGGAAGACGGTCCGGGAGGGTACGAGGGCCTTCCCGGACCGTCCGCCCTCATCGTCAGTCGGCGATCCGAACCTGCTTCCAGCTGTAGTCGTACGCGAAGCCCTGCGGGAAGTTCTCCTCGTTCCCGGTGGAGTCGAACAGGCAGAACTGCACGTACGCCTTGCCCCGGTGCAGCTGTCCGAACTCCGGCTTCAGCAGGTACCGGGTCACGTGCCAGTGGCCGTTGCAGTTGACGGTCAGACCGGCCTCGCTGTTCTCGAAGTTCCAGTTGGTGTCGTACCAGGCGTCAGCGTCGCCACTGCCGGTGTGGTCCGGCTCGCTCAGGTTCGGGCCCTGCTTGACCGAGACCCACAGGTGGGTTCCGGTCCGGCCGCCCCAGCAGCGGTACTTGCCGAGCACGTACGCCGCGCTGCCGTCCTGCGAGAGGATGACGTTCTTCCCGGTCCAGGCGACCTGCGGGTCGGCGTACGAGACTTGCTTGGCGATGCTGGGCGCGCCGATCATCACCATCGCGAGAGCGGCCCCGACCGCCACGCCGACCCTGATCATTGTTCTGAGCATGATTCCCCTTTCATGGTCTCCCCCTACGGCACCTTCGCAGTCTCGAAATGGATGCAGCAATAGCCCCATCGGGTGGTGATGATCTAGGTCACCTTCCCCGCGCAGAGGGCGAAAAACAGGGAACCGTCCGTGACCCGGCAGGCGTACACAGGAGCATGGACCTCGAGATCCGCCTGCGCCCGCTGGAACCGGACGACGGCGCCCTGCTGCAGGAGATCTTCGAACAGCTGGGGCCGGACTCCCGCTACCAGCGCTTCCTGGTCCCCAAGCTCCGGCTGACCAGCTACGAGCTCGGGGTGCTCACCGCGGTCGACCACGACCGGCACGAGGCGGTCGTAGCGCTCTCGGTTCCTGACGGGCGCCCGATCGGGGTGGCCCGCTTCGTCCGCGTGACCGAGGACCCGGCGGTCGCCGAGGTCGCGGTCGAGGTCGTCGACGCCTGGCACCGGCGTGGTGTGGGCAGTCTGCTGACCGAGGCCCTGGTCGCCCGTGCGCTCGACCTGCACGTGCAGCAGCTCGCCGCGGTGCTGGTGCACGACAACGTGGCCGCGCTCCGGCTGCTGCACCACGTCCCGGGCGAGCTGGGCCGGGTCAGCGGCGTCGCCGGCGTCGCCGAGTACCGGGTCGTGCTGAGCCCGGCCTGCTGATCGCAGCTACCGCGAGCAACTCCTCAAGTACGCGGGCGGGGAGCCGATGAACTCCCTCGAAGGGCCACGGACGGCCCGGGTTCCACCGCACAAGGAAGGTGCGCTCCATGATCACGCTCACGCGACTCTCGGGATCGGCGTTCGTCCTGAACTCCGATCTGATCGAGCGCATCGACGCGACCCCCGACTCGGTGGTCACCCTCATCGACGGCAAGAAGTACGTCGTCGCGGAGTCCCTCGGGGAGATCATCGACCTGGTGCGCACCTACCGCGGCGAGGTGATCGCGGTCGGCGCCCACATCGCCGAGCAGCCCGTCCCGGCCGCGCCCGGCCCTGATCGCCCGCTCGCTGCGGTGCACCCCTTCGGGCACGGGGAGGCCTGATGGACCCGGCACCCGCGATCGGGATCGGAGGAGGGTTCGTCGTCGTCATCGCGGCCAACGTGATGGAGGGCGGCAACCCGATGAGCCTGCTGCTCGGGCCCCCGCTGCTGCTGGTCTTCGGCACCACGATCCTGATCAGCATCGCCGGAGGCACGATGCTCGACGCGAAGAACATCGTCGGCTCGCTGAAGACCGCCTTCACCGGCAAGGTCGACCCGCCGGGCGCGATGATCCCCGAGGTGGTCGGGCTGGCCGAGCGTGCCCGGCGCGAAGGTCTGCTCTCGCTGGAGGAGTCGCTCGGCAGCATCGACGACCCGTTCCTGGTCAAGGGCGTGACGATGGCCATCGACGGGACCGATCCCGAGGAGGTCCGCGACATCCTCGAGGCCGAGGTCTACGCGAAGCGCGCCGCCGACAAGCAGCGCGCCAAGTTCTTCTCCGACGCCGGCGCCTACGCGCCGACGATCGGCATCATCGGCACCGTCATGGGCCTGGTGCACGTGCTGGAGAACCTGGCCGCACCCGAGGAGCTCGGCCACCTGATCGCCGGGGCCTTCGTCGCCACCCTCTGGGGCGTCACCTCCGCCAACGTGCTCTGGCTGCCCATCGGCAGCCGGCTCAAGCGTCTCGGCGAGCTGGAGTGCGCCCGGATGGAGCTGGCCATCGAGGGAGTCGCGGCGATCCAGGCCGGCTCGAACCCGCGGATCATCGCCCAGAAGCTGCGTTCGTTGCTGCCCGCCGGCCAGCAGGCCGAGGCCGAGGCTGCGTGATCAGCGATGAGCCGTCGCAAGCGTCACGAGCAGCACGAGGAGCACGACAACCACGAGCGCTGGCTGGTCACCTACGCCGACATGGTCACGCTGCTGATGGTCCTGTTCATCGTGATGTTCGCGATGAGCCAGGTCGACCAGAAGAAGTTCAACGCCCTCAAGGAGGGGCTGGCCGCCGGCTTCGGCCAGTCCACCTCGATCAAGGACGGGTCGGACTCGATCCTCGAGCAGCCGGGTGAGGCCGTGGCCCAGCCGATCGCCCCGCAGAAGTTCGCGGTCGACGTCAATCAGGTCCGGGCGGCGTCCACCTCGGCCACCTCGAAGGCGATCGCCGATCACGACGCTGCCCAGGAGGACGTCCGGTACGCCGAGGCCAAGGCCGAGGTCGACCGGCTCAAGGACCTGCTCGAGCGGCTCAGGGCGGCTCTGGTCAAGCACCACCTCGAGGACGACGTCCGGGCCGTGATCGATGACCGCGGCCTGGTCCTCAGCCTGGTGTCGCGGCACGTCGTCTTCGAGCCGAACCTGGCCACCCTGTCCGACCGCGGCCGGTTGCTGGTGGACACTCTCGCCCCGGTGCTGCGCGACCTGCCCGACCCGCTTCAGATCGACGGACACACCAACCAGGTCAAGGTGAGGCCGAAGTTCTACCCCACCGACTGGGACCTGTCGGCGGCCCGGGCGGTGACCGTGCTGCGGCACCTCAACGAGGTCGACGGCGTCCCCGCGGCGCGGCTGACCGCGTCGGCGTTCGGGCACACCAAGCCCCTGGTCGACCCGGCTGAGCCGGGCTCGCAGGCCGTCAACAAGCGGGTGGACATCGTCGTCCTCTCCAGCCTGCCCAGCGACACCCGCGCCCTGATCAAGGACGTGCTGAAGAACAGCAAGGACACCCCCGGAGCTCAAGGAGGGCTCTCATGACTGTGACTGCGATCCCGAACGCGCCCGAGGTGGCCGCGAGCAAGAAGGGCAAGGAGAAGGCAAAGGAGAAGGGCGGCGGCAGGAAGAAGCTGGTGATGGTCCTGGTCGGGGTGCTCGCCCTCGGTGCCGGCGCCTACTTCACGGTGCTCAAGCCCGAGCCGACCGGCCCGCCGGTCGCGGGTGAGGTGGTGAAGCTGGACCCGATCCAGATCAATCTCGCGGACGACCACTACCTGCGGATCGGGCTGGCGCTGCAGCTGGTCAAGGGCACCAAGGAGGCCGACGGCAGCAAGGCGCTGGACGCGACCATCGGTGTCTTCTCCGGTTTGCCGATGTCGGAGGTGAACGACCCGAAGCACCGGGAGCTGCTCCGCAAGGAGCTCGTCAAGGAGCTCGGCGAGCGGTACGAGGGCGGCGTGATGGGGGTGTACTTCACCGAGCTCGTGACGCAGTAGGGACGTACTAATACCTAAGGCGGCGTCTCGCTGGGCCGATACGACCCAGCGTGAGTCTCCCTGCGACCGCCCGCACCCGACGCCGAACCGGTACCGAACCGGTCCCGTACGACTTCCGCCGCCCGATCCAGCTCTCCCGCGAGCACTCCCGGATCCTGCAGCTCGGTTTCGACGGATTCGCGCGCCAGGCCACCACCGTCTTCACCTCGTCGCTGCGCACCGTCTGCCAGGTGGCGATCTCCTCGATCGACCAGCGCAGCTACGCCGAGTACGTCGACTCGCTGGACGCCGCGACCTACCTGACCATGTTCGCCGCAGACCCGATGCCCGGGCTCGGCGTGCTGGAGATCCCGCTGACCGCGACGATGTCCTGCGTCGACCACATGCTCGGCGGACCCGGCAACGCCGAGCAGCCGCAGCGCCCGCTGACCGAGATCGAGAGCGGCGTGATCGGCGGGCTGACAGAGCGGCTGCTCAGCGAGATGCGCTACTCGCTCGCCGGGATCGTGCCGCTGGAACCCGTCGTCACCGGTATCGAGTACAGCCCCCAGTTCGCCCAGGTCGCGGGCGCGGCGGATGTGATGGTGGTGGCCTCCTTCGACCTGCGCGTCGACGAGCGCCCGTACCGGATGACGATCTGCCTCCCGTTCAGCGGCCTGCTGCCGCACCTGGCCAGCGCCGCCGCTCCTGCCCCCGCCTCGGATCGCGAACGGGCCAAGCGCGCCCGGGCGGCCGAGCTGCTCCAGGCGCAGTTCTCCGAGGTTCCGCTCGAGGTCGCCGTCCGGTTCCGGTCGACGCAGCTGCGCCCGGACGCACTCTCGGCCCTGGTCCCCGGCGACGTGATCCGGCTGACCCACCCCGCCTCGGCTCCGCTCGACGTCTGCGTGGACTCCGAAACCTTCGCCCACGCCACCGCCGGCGCCCAGGGCCAACGACTCGCCGCCCAGATCGTGGGCACCCGTAAGGAGATCAGATGAACGACGACCTCGCTCTCGCCGCAGCCAACGCAGCAGCCGCGGTGCTGCCGTCCGTGGACCCCCTGGTCGCGGCCGGAGCGCAGCCCGGCAACGAGAACGTGACCGCCTCGTTCTCGGCCGCCGCGATCGCCGAGCTGGACGGCGTCAAGGCCGGCCGGATCGCCGTCCTGGTCGGCGACGAGCTGACCCAGGCGCTGGCCTCGAGCCCGATCGAGGGCCTCGACCTGGCCGCCGCCGTGCAGCCGGCGCTGGACGCGATGGCGGCCGTCCTCGGTCGCTCCGCGAAGGCCGCCCGGGTGGTGGAGCTCGACCTGGTCGTCTCCGACCTGGGCGCCGAGTTCACCGTGGTTCCGCTGATCGGGGCCGGGATCGCCGCGTCGGTGCTGATCCAGGACCAGCTTCTGGCCGAGAGGGAGGTCGCGGCGGCGGAGCCCTTCGAGACGGTTGCTGCGCAACCCTTCGAGACGGTTGCTGCGCAACCTCCTCAGGGGCCCAGCACGGCGCCGGCCAGCGTCACTCCGCTGCCGGTTCGCGGCCTGGAGATGCTGCATGGCGTCGACATGGAGGTCACCGTGGAGCTCGGACGGACCCGGATGACGGTCCGCGACCTGCTCGCGCTGACGCCGGGTGCCGTCCTCGAGCTGGACCGCGCCGCCGGCAGCCCCGCTGACCTGCTGGTCAACGGCCGGCTGATCGCGCGCGGCGAGGTCGTGGTGGTGGACGAGGACTTCGGGCTCCGGGTGACCGAGATCGTCGACGACAGCGCGGTGGGCTGAGGCGCCATGCTCGAGCTCACCATCCGGCTGGTCGTCTCGCTGGCGATCGTGGTCGGACTGCTGCTGGTGCTGGCCAAGTTCGGCGCCCGCAAGTTCCGCGGCAACGCGGGCGCCCTGGTGCACGTGGTGCACCGGCAGGCGCTGAGCCGGACCTCGTCGGTCTCCGTGGTCACGGTCGGGAGCCGGGTACTGGTGCTGGGTACCACCGAGCAGCAGATCAGCGTGCTCACCGAGCTCGACCCCGACGAGCTCGAGCTCGAGGACGTCGCCGAGCTCAGCCTGGTGGCTGCCTCCGAACCGGACCACGAGCAGGCACAGGCACAGGAGCCGGAGAAGGTGCCGGGCTCGCACCGCGGTACGCCGCTCGCTTCCGGTCCGCTGGCCGGCTCGGTGCTCTCGCCCCAGACCTGGCGCCAGGCACTCGGCGCGATCCGGCGAGCCTCGTGACCAGGCCCGGCCGCTCGGCGCTGCTGCTCCTCGCGACCGTGGCCCTGGTCGTCGTACCGGCCGCGGCCGCGTCCGCGACCGGCCCGAAGGGGCCGGACGGACCCCACGGCACCGGCGGGGACACCACGGTCAGCGTGGACCTCTCCGGGCTTACCGACAAGCCGAGCACCTCGGTCACCGTGATCATCGCGATGACCCTGCTCTCGCTGCTGCCGGCGATCCTGCTGACCTGCACCAGCTTCACCAAGATCCTGGTGGTGCTCGGTCTGACCCGCAACGCGCTCGGCCTGCAGCAGACGCCTCCGAACCAGGTGCTCGCCGGTCTGGCCCTGTTCCTGAGCCTGTTCATCATGGCTCCGGTGCTCGGCAGCATCAACGACGACGGCGTCCAGCCCTACCTGCACGGCGAGAAGACCAGCGCGAAGGCGTACCACGACGGCGTGAAGCCGCTCAAGGCGTTCATGCTCGACCACACCGACGACGGCGAGCTCAAGCTGCTCACCGGAGTCGCCGACCGCAAGCTGCCGAAGAACCGCGCCGAGGTCTCGATGGCGACCGTGGTACCCGCCTTCGTGCTGAGCGAGCTGAAGCAGGCGTTCATCATCGGCTTCATCGTGTTCATCCCGTTCCTGGTGATCGACATCGTCGTCAGCGGGGCACTGATGGCGCTCGGCATGATGATGATGCCGCCGGTGATGGTCTCGCTGCCGTTCAAGCTGCTGCTCTTCGTGCTGGTCGACGGCTGGGCCCTGGTGATCAAGTCCCTCGTCGCGAGCTACGGGACCTAGCCGATGACCGACACCACCGTCATCCAGCTCGCGCTGCAGACCATGCTGGTCGCGCTGAAGCTGTCCGCGCCGATCCTGGTCACGTCGCTGGTGATCGGGTTCACGGTCTCGCTGTTCCAGTCGATGACGCAGATCCAGGAGTTCACGCTCTCCTTCGTGCCCAAGCTGATCGGCGTCGGCATCGCGCTGCTGGTCTGCGGCAACTGGATGCTGCACACGCTGATCGACTTCACCAACGACCTGTTCGCGATGATCCCGAGCCTGCTCGGCTGAGGGACGTCCGATGACCATCACCCTGGCCGGCGAGCCGCTGATCGCCTACCTGCTGGCATCGGTGCGGATCGTCGCGTGGCTGGCCATCGTGCCGCCGTTCTCCTCGCGAGCAGTCCCGGCGATGGCGAAGGTGGTGCTCTCCCTGGGCCTCGCCTTCGCGGTGACGCCGGGGATGGCCGGCGACGTCCCGCTCACCTTCTGGGCGCTGGCCGTCAACGTCGTCACCCAGGTGCTGGTCGGCGCCGGGATGGGCTTCGTGACCTACCTGCTGTTCCAGGCCATCGCGACCGCGGGCAGCCTGATCGACCTCTTCGGCGGCTTCGCCCTGGCCCAGGGCTTCGACCCGCTCGGGCTGACGATGAACACGGTCTTCGGCAAGTTCCACCAGATGCTGGCCACGATGCTGCTGTTCGCCACCGGGGCCCACCTGCTGGTGATCGGCGGACTGCTGCGCACCTTCCACTACCTGCCGGTCGGGACGACGCCCGACGTCGCCCGGCCCACCGATATCCTGGTCACCGCGATGGGGATGTTCTTCACCACCGCCGTCCAGATCGCGCTGCCGATGATCGCGGTGCTGTTCATCGCCGACCTCGGGCTGGCGCTGCTCACCAAGGTGGCTCCGCAGCTGAACGCCATCAACGTGATGTTCCCGGCCAAGATCGGTCTGACGCTGCTGCTGGTCGGGCTGTCCTTCCCGGTATTGCCCGAGGCGATGACACGGCTGGTGGACCTGGCCAACCAGGCCACCGCTGCCATCGCGGGAGCGCCGTGAGCGGGGAGAAGACCGAGAAGGCGACTCCGAAGCGGCGCAAGGAGTCGCGCAAGGAGGGCCAGGTCGCGCGCACCCAGGAGCTCGGGGCCTGGACCTCGATGCTGGCCGTCGGCGTGGCCGCTCCGATGCTCGTCGGCCACGAGATCAACGCGCTGCGCGGCCTGATGGTCACCAGCTTCAGCCTGGGCGAGGACGCCACCACCGGCCGCGCGCTGGTCCTGCTCGGTCAGGCAGGCAAGCACGTCTTCGTCAGCCTGCTGGTGCTCGGCAGCGCGATCATGCTGATCGGCGTCGCCTCCGCGCTGGCCCAGGGCGGCTTCTTCCTGGCCACCAAGACCGTGAAGCCGAGCCTGTCCAAGCTCGACCCGATCAAGGGGTTCAAGCGGGTCTTCGGCCCGCACGCGCTCTGGGAGGGCGCCAAGATGCTGCTCAAGAGCAGCTTCGTGGCGCTGATCGTGTACCTGGCCATCCGCGGGGTGGTGCCGATGATCGGCGGTCTGGTGCCGATGCAGACCGTGGTCGACAACGCCTCGGCACAGGCGCTGTCGCTGATCCGCAACATCGGTCTGGCCGGGCTGGCGATGGCGGCCGTCGACTACGCGATGCAGCGCCGGACGGTGGGCAAGCAGACCCGGATGACCAAGGACGAGGTCAAGCAGGAGCACAAGCAGACCGAGGGCGACCCGCTGGTGAAGAGCGCGATCCGGTCCCGGCAGCTGGCTGCCGCCCGGAACCGGATGATGGCCGACGTCGGGCTCGCCGACGTGGTCCTGGTCAACCCGACCCACGTGGCGGTGGCACTGCGCTACGAGCCGGCCAAGGGCGCACCCCGGGTGGTGGCTCGCGGCGCGGGTGCGATCGCCGCGAAGATCCGCGACCGGGCGGCCGAGGAGGCGGTGCCGATGGTGCAGGACGTACCTCTGGCCCGGGCGCTGTACACCTCGACCAAGGTGGGCCAGGAGATCCCGGCCGAGCTGTTCGCCGCGGTCGCGCAGGTGCTCGCGTTCGTGATCAGCCGTCGCGGTCGGGGTCACGTCGGAGGCCAGCACCGCTCGCCGCGCGGCGAGGCGGAGCTGCCGGCGGTGCTGCCGGCCGGGCGGCGGAGAAAACCCTCAGCAACCCTCGCCGCGGGCCGATAGGAAGTCCCATGAAGCGTCTGGTGCAGCTCGGCGTCCCGGTCGGCATCGTCTTCATCGTGGTGATGCTGGTCGTCCCGCTGCCCGCGATCCTGCTCGACCTGCTGATCGCGATGAACATCACCGGAGCCCTGCTGATCCTGCTCACCGCCATGTTCATCAACAAGCCGCTGGACTTCGCCGCGTTCCCGGCGGTGATCCTGGTGATGACGCTGTTCCGCCTCGCCCTGAACGTGAGCGCGACCCGGCTGGTCCTGCTCGACGGGTACGCCGGCAAGGTCATCGACACCTTCGGCCACTTCGTCGTCGGCGGCTCGCTGATCGTCGGCATGATCGTCTTCGCCATCTTGCTGGTGATCCAGTTCGTGGTGATCACCAACGGTGCCGGGCGGGTCGCGGAGGTCGGTGCCCGGTTCACCCTCGACGCGATGCCCGGCAAGCAGATGGCCATCGACGCCGACCTGAACTCCGGGCTGATCGACGAGGACGAGGCGCGCCGCCGCCGCCTCGAGGTCCACGCCGAAGCCGACTTCTACGGCGCGATGGACGGTGCCTCCAAGTTCGTGAAGGGCGACGCCATCGCCGCGATCGTGATCACCCTGGTCAACCTCGTCGGTGGTTTCGGCGTCGGCGTCGGCCAGAAGGGGATGCCGTTCGGCGATGCCGTCTCGACCTACAGCCTGCTCTCCATCGGGGACGGCCTGGTCTCGCAGATCCCGGCGCTGCTCCTGTCGGTCGCCACCGGCCTGATCGTCACCCGCGCGGTCGGTGAGGTGGACATGGGATCGGACATCCTGCACCAGCTGACCGCGCGCAGGCTGCCGCTGCGGGTCGCCGGCTTCGCCGGGCTCGCGCTCTGCCTGATCCCGGGCCTACCGAAGATCCCGTTCATCGTGGCCGGCGGCCTGATGCTGCTGGCCAGCACCCGGATCGAGGAAGCCCCGGACGAGCTGGGCGCCGTGGACGAGTCGTCGGTCGCCCTGCCCTCACCGGACTCCCCCGAGGTGCTGGCCGCGGAGATCCAGGTGGACCCGCTCGGCCTGGAGCTCTCCGCGGACATCATCGACCTCGTCGACCCGAGCGCGGGTGGGGACCTGCTGGAGCGGGTCAAGGCGCTGCGCCGGAAGGTTGCCGGCGACATCGGCATCGTGGTGCCGCCGGTGCGGACCCGCGACAACCTCGACCTGCCGCTGCACACCTACGCGATCAAGCTCTTCGGCGTCGAGGTGGCACGCGGCGAGTCTCCTGCCGGTACCGTGCTCGCGATCGGCGACTTCCTCGGCTCGTTGCCCGGCGAGGCCACCCGCGAGCCGGTGTTCGGGCTGGACGCGAAGTGGATCCCGGCCGAGCTTGGCAACCAGGCCGAGCTGTCCGGCGCCACCGTCGTCGACCGCGCCTCGGTGATCACCACGCACCTGGCCGAGGTGGTCACCACGCACGCCGCGCGCCTGCTCGGACGCGAGGACGTCAAGCTGCTGACCGACGTGATCAAGCGCAGCCACCCCGTCGTCGTCGACGAGCTGACCCCGGCGCAGCTGACCCTGGGCGAGGTGCAGCGGGTGCTGCAGACCCTGCTCGACGAGAACGTCTCGGTACGGGACCTGGTCCGGATCTACGAGGCGCTCTCGCTTCGTGCCGCCGCGACCAAGGACACCGACGCGCTCGTCGAGGCGGCCCGGGCCGCCCTGGGCCCGGCCATCGTGGCGCCGTACGTCGTCGATGCGTGCGTGCACGTGATCAGCCTGGACCCGCAGCTGGAGCAGCAGCTCCTCGAAGACCTCCGGCCGACCGAGGCGGGCGCCGTGATCGCCGTGGACCCGGACCTCGGCCAGAGCGTGCTCACCCAGCTCAGCGGGCTGCTCACCGAGGCCGAGGACCGCAACCTGCGCCCGGTGCTGGTCTGCTCGCCGCCGCTGCGGGCAGCCGTACGTCGACTCGTCCGGCCCTCCCTGCACCGGCTGCCGGTGCTCTCCTACTCCGAGCTGGTCGGTGCCGACCAGGTCCGCTCGGTCGGTGTCGTCACCCGTTCGTTCCTGGCCCCGGCAGGGATGCAGGCGGCCTCGTGAGCCCGCTCTCGCCTGCCGTCCTCGGCGGCGCCGCCGTGGTCGCCGCGCCGGCGCTGTGGGCCGGGGTCGTGGACGGCTCCATGCCGCTGGACGTCGCCCTGACCCGCTACCTGGTCGCGATCGGGATCTGCTGGGCGGTGATCTCGGTGGTCGTCGAGCTGGCGTTCACCCCGGGCTCGGTTCAGCCGGCACCAGCCCGGACCGGAACCGACGGCGAGCAGCTCGGGCTCGACGAAGAGCCCCCTCTCTGAAATTTGAGTGGGCACCCACTCAAATTTTGTTTCGGGGTGTGCAGACTGGGCGCATGGATCGCAGCAAGCTGCAGCGCGCCTGGCGGACCTTCAACCCGCTCGCCCGCGTCTTCGCGGGCATCATCCCGCTCTGGTGGCTGGTCGAGACCACCGGCAACAAGACCGGGCGGATCCGTCACACCCCGGTGGCCTACGGGCCCTACGACGGCTCGGAGGCGTTGGTCCTGGCGGTGCAGGGTGAGCACTCCGGCTGGGTCCGAAACCTGCAGGCGAACCCGCAGGTCCGTCTGCGCAGGCTCGGCCGCTGGCGCGCCGGCGTCGCATCGGTGCACCCGGTCACCGACGCCGACGTGGCCCGGTTCAGCACCTACGCCCGGTTCGGCCTGAGGCTGGCCGGCGAGGACCCGGTCTTGGTCCGGATCGCCCTCAGTCGCGGTTAGTACCGGGCTGCTGCGACGAACCCGTCGCCGCCCTCGGCGACGGCCACGATCTCGCACTCCTCGATCAGGACCGGCGACGAGCCGATGATCTGCGATCCGGGCGACTCCGCGGCGACGGCGGTGAACTCGGACTGGAACTGGGCCCGCGCCGCGTCGTCCGCGAACACGTAGCAACCCTCGAACCACTCCCCCCGGCGCATCCGCCAGGTCTTGAAGCGCAGACCGTCCTTGCCGGTGAACCGAGCGTGCGAGGTGTCCGCGACGTAGTCGGCCAGCGCCTGCTCGACCCCCTCCGGCGCATCGGTCAGCGACCATCGAACCGTCAATCCAGCCAGCGAGCTCACGCGCCTACTCCTTCCAGCGGGTCCTTCGACCCGAGCCAGTGCAGCAGCAGCCGTACGCCGAAACCGGTCGGCCCCTGGGTCCACTCCCGCTCGTCCTTCAACGAGTCACCGGCCGACGCGATGTCCAGGTGCACCCACGGCAGGCCGCCGGTGAAGTGCTGGAGGAACAGCGCCGCCGTGATCGCCGGCGCCCGGCCCGGGGCATTGTCGGAGTCGGCGACCTTCGAGGCCAGGAACGACTCGTACTCCTCCGCGAGAGGCATCCGCCATAGCGGCTCGCCGGCCTCGGCGCCCGCGCGCAGCAGCTGATCGGCGGCAGCGTCGTCGGTGCTGAACATCCCGCCCAGGCCCAGTCCCAGCGCCACCTTGATCGCGCCGGTCAACGTCGCCACATCGACGATCAGGTCCGGCTTCAGCCTGTCCGCGGCGTACTGCATCGGGTCGGCGAGCACCAGCCGGCCCTCGGCGTCGGTGTTGGTCACCTCGGTCGTCCGGCCGCCCCAGTGGGTGATCACGTCGCCCGGTCGCAGCGCGTCACCGCCGATCGCGTTCTCGGCCATCGGCATCAGGCCGGTCACCCGGACCGGACAGTCCACCGAGGCCAGTGCGGACATCGTCGCGCCCACGACGGCCGCCCCGGTCATGTCGCGCTTCATGTTGGCCATCGCCTCGCCCGGCTTGATCGAGAGCCCGCCGGTGTCGAAGGTGATGCCCTTGCCGACCAGGACCACGTGCGGCGGCCGTCGTCCGCCCTTGGGCGGCACGTACTCGAGCTGCACCAGGTAGGGAGGAGTAGCAGAGGCCCGACCGACCGCGAGGATCCCGCCGAACCCTTCCTTGGTCAGCGCCTGCTCGTCCCAGACCTTCGTCTTGAGCTTCGAAGGCGCCGCCAGCTCCAGCACCTGGTCCTTCAACCAGGCCGGGGACTTGATGTTCGAGGGCGTGGTGGCCAGCCGGCGGGCCTCGCTGCTCGCCCGGGCGATCGCCTCCGCGCGAGCCAGCACCGGCTCCTGCTCAGGGCTGGTGCAGGCGAGCACGATCCGGCCGGCGGGGGGCTTGGGGTCGGACT
>JADMIO011222192.1_pt1 | contig 27738 bp, 27 predicted proteins | sample 8958161 | NCBI WGS metagenome assembly JADMIO01 (sample SAMN16585339, study PRJNA669376) | soil metagenome | isolation source: Crop rotation soil | place: USA: Cullars Rotation, Alabama | collected 2011
CCAGGACCGCCACATCGGGGTTCAGCTGGCGGGTTTTTTCTACCGCATCTTCTCCATCGACGGCCCCCGCACACACTTCCCAACCGGGGTGGGACGAAACCAAAGCGGTGAGTACGGCCCGCGTAACTGGGCGGCTGTCCGCAACCAGTATGCGAACCGGACTCAATAGTTGGGCGTCATCGGTCATCCTCTTGATTTGCCTGCGCGCTGGCGGGAATCGTCAACTGACTCCAGGATCCCAGGGGAACCGGAGATTTGAAATTGTAGCTAAAGCTTACCCTTACCCCGCGAGTCGGATTTTCCCCGCAGGTGGTGGGCGGGCTTTGGCACTTGGCCGAGCCGCAGGTCAGCGGGGCATTGTTACATATCTCGACATTTTCCGCAGTGGAACAATCCGGGGGTGGGGTAGCGGTGCAGGCGAATGCCGGGGAGTAGGCCTCTTTGTTGCGGGGATCCAGGTGACCGGCCTCGAGAGTGGAGTTCAGACTGTCAACGATGGCGGTGTTATTGGGAAAATCGTTGGTGCAAGAAACGCAGGTAGGCTTGGCGGCGGTCTGGGCCGCCTGTTTGGCGGCCCGTTCGGCGGTGGCCGCCACATTGAAAGCTAGTCCGAACCAGAAGATGGCCAGGAGCACGAGAAACAGCAAGGGCAGAACCAGGGCGAATTCAGCAATCTCGGCCCCGGAGTCAGAGCCCAGCACGACTTTCAAATTTCGGATCCGTCGCTGGCGATTACTCATTGTTCGTCTCAGTTCAAACTCGGCACAACGGTCTCTGCCTTGAGCTGGGTGGGTCCAACGAAGCTGCTGCCGGGCACGACCACTTGCGAAACTCTTCCAAAACTCCACTGATAGGGATAGCTCAGCGTGATGCGGTTGGCTTCGATCCACTCCGGCGTATTGCCTGGGTTCTGGTAGACGACGCCACGGTCGATGACAAGCTGTAAAGCGCCAGGGCATCCGGCAGCATTGAAGGTCCAGCTTAAGTCAGTCTTAGTCGGCACCGCGCTAGAGAGGCCACAATCGCTGGCCTTCATAGAGAGCAAACTGCTCACCACCGCCGACCGTATTGCCTCCGTCGATTTAGGGAAAGCATTCGTGATGTCGGCGTAGGTCTGATTCGCGGCGACCCGCGCGGCCTGCTCCACGGTGATGTCCAGTTTGTGCTTGAGGGTGACGGCAGAACCGAAATCCATAATGCCGACGACTATCAGGGCGAGGAATGGCAAGGAAACTGCGAACTCAACGAGTTGTGCGCCGTGGGTAGCGGTAAGACGTTCGCATCTGCGGGGCAGTCTCCTCGAGTTCATGAAAAGATTATCCACTATTGAATAAGACGAACCGGGATAGGCGATGTTTTTCCGCCCGCGACGGTAGTGCCGCCTGCGGTGCCGCATCCGGACACGTTAAGAATCGTTGCGTCAATTTCGCTGGTTAGACCTGGAACGCCTTGAGTCTGGGTGATGCCCAGCTGCATGAACCCTATAACGGTTGCTGTACCTCCGGGGGGACTGAATGCGATATTGCCATTCCAAAGAGGCACGGTGACCACGGAATCGCTGCGGCTGATGTTGACCTTGCCTTGTAGGTTTGCGTCGGGATTTCGATCGCCGCCCTCGATCGTTATGGGATCTCCCGCCGACAGTGGAGGGTGAAAGATATCCTGACCTCTGTTTAGTCCATTGGCTGAACTGTGTATGAGGCACATTGGGGCCTTGATGGCGCCCGGTGTAAGAAAAGTCAGCAGGCCGCCCAAGAGTTTAAGGGTTACTGTGTCACCGCATTTAAGGGTATTTGCATTCGCGCAAGCGATGGTTTCGGCGTAACCGGGAGCCGCGGCGTTTAGCTCATCGCAGCTGGGACTAGAAGCCGCTGGACACGAGGCAGAGGCAGCATCGATGGGCAGGTCCAATGCGTAGAACGTGCTGCCGAGATTGAGGCCCGGAACGGGGGCCAGCGTCGGGTCCACTTGCTGCAAAGTTAAGGCGTTGCCAATAACGTTCGTTCCATTCACCACCTGATAATTATTTGCTGGATCGACAAAGTAATCGGCGGACATCCCAGCCGCTATTGGGCAGTTCGGGTTTAGAGCGCTGTACGGAGGAGCATGGAAGTTGCAATTAGCCACCAACCACGGCTTCACGGATGCGACTCTTACGGGTGCGGCATGACCGGATGGGTTATAAGCCTCGGCCTTCGCCGTCGCGCTCACCTGATTGTTGGAAGCACCCCAGATACGGCTGAAAAATGTAGGTAAGTTAGTTTCGCTGACGGTAACGGTGATCCGCGGATTCTCCGGGTTTGGGAAGGCGCAAGTTGTGGTGACGCTGGCCGGCGCCTTTCCGGAAATCAGGTTCCTGTTGACCGCCGCCGTGGCTTGCACATCGGCCAGACCGGAGCTGCCGTTGCAAACCGTGCTCTGCACCGATCCTGAACTGGGCACCCCGAGACCGCCCGAGGTGAAGCCGGAGCTCACGAAAGCTCGTGCGCCTGCCAACGCTCCTGCCGCGGCCGCCTTCTCAGCCTCGCTGCGAGCAATGTAGAGGGTGCTGACGTCGATCGCCAGCGCTGCCATGGAGATGAGGGCGACGGTGGAAACGGCGACTAGAAGGACAGTTTGACCGCGTTGTGCTTTGCGATTGCCAGGTGAAGCCAATGAAGGACGAGGGTTCATCAGTTTCTTGGCCTGAAAGGCTTCCGGGGAAACAGCCGACTACGTGGCGGCGTACGAGTGTAAGCCTCGATTTTACCAAAATGGGAATTCAATAGCTCGGTGTAACGCAGTTACTTCAGTCTGTCCGGCAGGTTACCTTGTGAAGCCCTTTATTTGGAGTCGGTAGAGAAAGCCAGTAGAACATTGCCGGCCATGGCATTGGTGTAGCCGGTATTGACATAGATCATGCCACCCACGACAGTCGGGCCGGCGCCATTCATAGAGCCACCGTGGCCCAGGATGCCATTCGTGGTATGGAACTCCTGGGCGGTGTCGAAGTCCCAGATCACGCTGCCGTCGCGCGTGTCATAAGCGCGCAGGTGTCCGTCAAGGGATCCGGCAAAGACCACGCCTGGAATAACCGTGGGAGGGGCCATCTGTGCGGCGCTGCATCCGAATTCCTTGGTGCACGCCGGCGTGGGTGGAGGTGCGTGCCATACCTGTTTGCCGGTCCTGAGATTGAGCGCGAACAGTCCACCTCCGGCCAGCGGATTGGCGTCGTCGTAATCAGAGAGCGGGTAGTACGCAAGGCGGTTGTCGACCGCGCCGCCCCACTGGATGCCGCCCTGCATTCCCCCGCGGCCGAGGCGGCTTTTCCATAGAAGCTCGCCTTGGTGGTCAGGATCGAGGGCGTATACGAAACCTGATTTCTGCGCGAGAAGAAGGATGTCGCGTCCGTGAGGAAGTGATTTGAGAACTGGCGGTGAGCCGAAGTCGAAGTCGTCCCCCTGGGTAGCAGGACAATTTTCCTTTTGCTCGGCAACACAGCCGCTGTTCCAAAGATCTTTGGGCGTGAGTTGGCGGTGCCAGAGTTTCTTTCCGGAATTGAGATCCAGTGCCAGCACCGCGTCGGAGGTTTCCGTAGGCGGAGACGAATAATTGTTGCCGGTGGCGACATAAAGAACATGGCGCTTCAAGTCCGCGGTCGGAGGCGACCATACCGCGGCACCGGAGGGACCGAACACTTGCACTCCACTGGAAGTTTTGCGAATGGGCTTGGGAACTTCGTCAATGGTGTGAGTCTTCCAGATTTGCTTGCCGGAGGCGGTGTCCAGGGCCACGACGCTTCCACGGAAGGTGCAACAGGGATAGCGAGGATCAGCGGCGGCTCCTTCTTCGCCGGATGAGATGGGTACATAAAGGCGATTGCCCACCAGCAAGGGAGATCCGGTAATCCTCGCCGCAGGGTGCGCATCGGGATGGATCTTCCAGGAAAGTGCTCCGTCGGAGACGTTCACGGCATAGACGTAGCCGTTGGTGTCGCCGAAAAATGCGGTGCGTCCGTGATTGCCCACGGAAACTGCGGTTTTTACTGTTGTAGAAGCCCGGAAAGTCCACCAGGTACATCCCGTGGCAGAGTCGAGCGAGTACACGGTTCCGCTTTCGCTGCCCACAAACAACCGGCCGGCGAACGATGTGGGCTGGCCAAAGGTCGCGGCCGCCCCAGGAAATCCGAAGGCCCATTTTAGCTTGAGGTCTTTCACCCGGTCGCGGTCCAGGCCGGCAATCGCCGCAGGTTGAAAGCGTGTGTTTTGAGGGCTGACGCCCCAACCGGACCAACGAGGAGGATCGGCGGGCGGATCCAGATCGCGAGCGCAGAAGTTCGCCGCCTCGACTGGAAGGTGTACGTCGGGCTTGCCAAGATACTCCGCCAATGCGGTTTTCTGGGTCTTGGACAGGAACTTTGCCTGCCATTTCATGGCACCGTTGTCGAGCGCAGCCAAGATGGAACTCCGGGACATCTGCCGAAGTGCCTCCGGCTCGGGGGCACGCATGTCGTTGCCGTCGTGATGGCAGTTGGCGCACTTCTTTTCGAACAGAGCGGCACGGTCTATGGGCGGGACCTGTTTTTGTGAGCAGGCGGTAAAAGTAATGATCCCCACAAAGGAGATCAACAACCCTTCCGAGACACGGATGGCTAGACGCAGCGCGGGACGCAAATCGCGACGACCTCCAACAGCCGTATCAGAGACATCCGTGTAAGATGCGCCAACCGCTGCGAGTGATTACAAAAAGTAAGTAGAAAATCGTAAAAGATTGTCATCATTTGCGGGGAAGCCTCTGCCCGAGCACGCAGGTCGGTTTGGAGCTCTAAGGGATTGTCATTAGGGTACAATCCCTCGCATGAAAATTTGCCTGCCTGCTTTATTAGTCGCTGCGCTTGTAACCACAGCCTTCTCCCAAGATGTGGAGAAACTAGATCCGGCCCTTGATAAGCTCATGGCGGCCGACGCCAGGCTGGAACGGGTGGCAACCGGTTTCAACAAGTGGACCGAGGGTCCGGTGTGGACGCGGGATGGCAGTCTTTTGTTCGCGGAAATTCCCGCCAACAATATTGACCGCTGGAAGCCGGGTGAGAGCGCAACGGTGTTCATTCATCCCAGCGGCTATGAAGGTTCCGCGGCCTATGGCGGGCCGGAGCCGGGCTCGAATGGGATGACGCTTGATCCCGACGGACGGGTAACGGTCGCCGGGCATGCGCGGCGGAACGTGTGGCGGCTGGAGTCGGTCGATCCGAAGGCGCAGATCACGGTACTGGCGGATTCCTACGAGGGAAAGAAGCTGAACAGTCCGAATGACGTGGTGTACAAGTCGGATGGCTCGCTTTACTTCACCGACCCGCCGTACGGTTTGCCAACGCAGGGCGATGATGACCCCTTGAAGGAGTTAAAGGTAAATGGGGTGTACCGGATTTTGGGAGCGCGGCAGCACAAAGCGGGAACTCCACCTGAGAATGACAAGTTGCAACTGATAATCAAGGATATTGGGCGTCCTAATGGGATTGCGTTCTCTCCTGATGAGAAGTATTTGTATATTGCCGAGTCGGGCAAGAAGGTGTGGCTGAGGTACAAGGTGCAGCCCGACGGATCGGCGACGGATGGCGAAACCTTTCTGGATGCATCTTCCGAGAAGGCCGCGGGCGCGCCCGATGGTATGCGGGTCGACAAGAAGGGCAACATTTACAGCGCGGCTCCGGGCGGCGTGTGGATCATTTCCCCGGCAGGGAAGCACATTGGAACCATTAAGGTGCCGGAGGTGGTGGGAAACGTGGCCTGGGGCGACAAGGATGGGAAGACACTGTACATCGTGGCGAGTACCAGCGTTTATAAGTTTCGAACGAAGGTGGCGGGAGTGAGAAACTAGCGCCGGATTGCGGGTCTGGAACCGACGTCCCATTTTCAAACTGGAAAAAGTTTCAGGGTGGACTCTGGTTGCGGTTGTGCTGGAAATTGGGGTCTGGGCAGGTTAGAATCCGCGCAATGGACCAGCCTCGACAGGTCGTAGTGTATTCACGCAAAGGCTGCCATTTGTGTGAAATCGTCAAGGAGACGCTGGGGAAGCTGCAGCGCCGCGGCGGATTTATCTGGCAAGATGTGGATGTGGACAGCGACGAACAACTGCGGCGGCAATTCACGGATGAAGTTCCGGTGGTTTTCATTGATGGTCGCAAAGCCTTCAAGTACCGCATGGATGAGCGCGAATTTCTGCGCAAATTGAGCAACTAGGCCATCCTTTTCCCACTTTGTCCCGTACATAGAGCAGCAATTCTTTTGAGCTAGTTCCGGTATAGAATCGCCGCGCATGTTACGAACCTCTCTTTACGCCGATCCTCAGGGACGGTTTGTCCACGATGTGATTCTGGACAGCTGCCGGCGAGTACCGCATAAGACGGCCCTGGTCGACACCTCCTGCGGTCGCCGCATTTCCTATGCTGAATACGGCGAGATTGTGGAGGCCCTGGCACGCAGGCTGGTGGCTGCCGGCCTGAAGCCTGGGGAAGTTATCGCGATCTACCTGGCGAACTCCTGGGAGTTCTGCGCCACCTTCCATGCAGCTACGTTATGCGGGGCGATACCCACCTTGCTGAATCCCAGCTACCGCGAGCGCGAGGTGCATTATCAACTGGAAAACTCGGGTGCGGTTTTTTTGGTAAGCGATGGAGCTTGCATCAGCGGCATGAATTTTGCGGGGCTTCCGAAGTTGCGGCGAATTTTTACCACACGTGCCAGCGCATCAGGAGCGGAAGCGTTTTCCTCTCTTTTGCCCCGGGTCCGTTCGACGCTGCCTCGTGCCAGTGCGTCGGCGGATGCTACGGTCGCTGCCCTGCCATATTCGAGTGGAACCACGGGGTTGCCCAAAGGCGTCATGCTCTCTCATACCAACCTGGTGGCCAATGTGTTCCAGTTCATCGGCCCCCATGCTTCGGAGTTGAATCAAGATGACGCGATTCTTTGCTTTCTGCCGCTCTACCATATTTACGGGCTGAATGTGATGTTGAATCCCGCCCTCACTCTGGGCGCGACTCTGGTATTGATGCCACGTTTTCAGGTGTCGCAGGTGGCTGAGCTTTTAGTCAAAGAACAAATCACGATGATGCCGCTGGTGCCGCCGGCGATGAACGCGTTGACGCAGTCGGCCGAGGCCGGGCAGTTTCCCAAGGAGCATCGGTTGCGCTGGGTGAAGTCAGGCGCGGCGCCGCTGGCGGCTGAGTTGGCGCGGCGCTTTACCGCACTGACCGGTGTTCGGGTTTGTCAGGGTTACGGGATGACGGAGGCTTCCCCCGTGACGCACGTTGGATACTTACAGCCGGAGTTGTATCGTCCGGACTCGATTGGACAGCCTTTGGCCCTGACAGAATGTCGAATCCTGGACAATGACGGTACAGACTTGTCAGCATGCCAACCCGGCGAGCTAGTCATGCGCGGGCCGCAATTCATGTTGGGTTATTGGAAGGAACCGCAAGCGACGGCTGGAGTTTTGCGCGACGGTTGGTATTGGTCGGGAGATATCGTAAGCCGGGACGCTCAGGATTTTTACGTGGTGCTCGATCGCCGCAAGGAAATGATCAAATACAAAGGATTTCCCGTGGCCCCGGCTGAGATTGAGGCGGTACTGCTGGAGCATCCGGCGGTTCGGGAGTGCGGCGTGGTGGGCCGTTCGGATGCCGCCGCAGGAGAGGTGCCGGTTGCGTTTGTTGCAGTGCGGGACGGGGTAGCCTCGAGCAAGAAATTGGAGGAAGAGCTTTGTGCGTTTGTTGCTGAGCGCATCACCTCCTATAAACAGCCTCGGGAAGTTCGATTTGTGGAAGCCGTCCCCAAGACTGCTTCCGGGAAAATTTTGCGCCGCGAACTAAGGCAGGCGCTGTAAGCTTCTAACCAGGCAAGGCGGATACAAGGCCTCCCAAAGCTGAATTGCCGCATCCAGAATATTTTGCCGGCGACTGAGAAGTTAAGATCAATAGACTCAAGGAGACTCCCTCATGAAACGCCGAGAATTCCTGAAGAGTGCCGCCGCCACCGCTGTAATTTCCACCTGGGCAGACAGAATCAGCTATGGGGCCGAGGGCACAATCGCCTACCGCACGCTGGGGCACACTGGCGAAAAAGTCTCGATGGTGGGGATCGGCGGATATCACATCGGCAATCCCTCGGAAGACGAGGCCATCCGCATCGTGCGCACGGCGCTCGATTCCGGCGTTAACTTCCTCGATAACTGCTGGGACTATCACGATGGCGACAGTGAAGTGCGCATGGGAAAGGCGCTGCGTGACGGATATCGCAAGAAGGCGTTCCTGATGACTAAGATCGATGGCCAGACCAGGAAGGCGGCCAGCCAGCAGATTGATGAATCGCTGAAGCGCTTTCAGACCGATCATCTCGATCTTCTGCAATTTCATGAAGTAATTCGTCCGGGGGATCCGGATCGAATTTTTGGCCCGGGCGGGAGTTTTGAAGCTGCTCAAGAGGCTAAGAAACAGGGCAAGATACGGTACATCGGCTTCACCGGGCACAAAGATCCTGAAATTCACTTGAAGATGCTGAGGACGGCTTTCGCCCACAACTTCACCTTTGATTCGGTGCAGATGCCCTTGAACGTGATGGATGCCCATTTCAATAGCTTCCAGCAGAAGGTACTTCCTGTACTGGTCGAGCACAAGATTGGGGTACTGGGCATGAAACCCATGGGAAGCGGCATCATATTGAAGAGCAAAGTGGTGACCCCAGTGGAATGCCTGCACTACGCGATGAGCCTGCCCACTAGCGTAGTAATTACAGGTTGCGACTCGATGAACGTTCTGCAGCAGGCACTTGATGCCGCACGTTCTTACAAGCCCCTGGAAAAGTCCCAGGTAGCGGAGTTACTAGCTAAGACCGCTCCGGTTGCCGCCAAAGGAGAGTTCGAGTTATACAAGACTTCTAACAACTTCGATGGCACAGCCCACAACCCGCAATGGTTGGGGTAGTTTTGGGAGATCATGACGTACACACTTCGAGAGCTGGAAAGACTTCTCGGTCAGCTGATGACAGCAGCGCGGGCCGGAGAAGAGATCATCATCGAGCGGGACGGAAAGCCGATCGCACAATTGATTCCGCGAGGCCTTGGTTTGAAGCCACGCACCACCGGACGCCTGGCGGGGAAGATCGCTTATAAAGGCCCGCATGCTCCTATTCGAAGCCGTGAGCTCTCCGATCTGGGCTTTGAGTTATAAACCGGCCCTCCCCACTCGCTGCGTATACCTTCCAGTGGCTGCTAATCCTCGCGATTACATTGACTTACATTGACCGAGACGGCAAATTTCAGGTAATTTTGTAGAATACCCATAGTGGAGAAGTGTCTTTAGACGGGAGTGAATGGTGGTCAATAACGACAGCAAGACATTGCTTTTATTAAAGCCCAGGGGTTTTTGTGCGGGGGTAGTAAGAGCTATTGATATTGTCCGCATCGCCCTGGAGGCATTTGGGCCGCCGATCTACGTCCGCAAGGAAATCGTCCACAACCGTTTTGTAGTGGAAGAGTTGCAGAGTAAGGGTGCAATCTTCGTGGATAGCGTTGAGGAGGTTCCTTCCGGTGAGCGCGTCATTTATAGCGCGCATGGGGTTTCGCCGGAGGTGCGCGAAGCCAGCGAAGGGCGAAAATTGCGGGTGATTGACGCTACCTGCCCCTTGGTCACCAAGGTTCATGTGGAGGCAGTGAAGTTCGCCAAAGAGGGATATTCGCTTATTCTGATCGGGCACCGTGACCATGACGAAGTGATTGGAACATTGGGAGAAGCGCCTCTGGTTACGCAGGTGGTTGGTTCGCCGGAGGAGGTCGAGTCACTTTCAGTGCCTGATCCCGACCGCGTCGCCTACCTGACCCAGACGACTCTAAGCCTTGATGAAACCAAAGACATCATTGCGGCTTTGCGCAAGAAGTATCCGAACATTACCGGTCCCGCGGCGCAGGACATATGCTATGCCACTGAAAATCGGCAGGTTGCGGTAAAGCATGTGGCCGCGGAAGCCGATCTGCTACTTGTGGTTGGTTCCGACAACAGCTCTAATTCCAACAGGTTGGTAGAAGTTGCGAGGAATTTGAGCACCGAGTCGCATCTAATAGACAACTTCCGCAATATCAAACCGGAATGGCTTGAGGGCGTGAAGACGATTGCACTCACGGCTGGTGCCTCAGCTCCGGAGCATCTGGTGGAAGAAGTGGTGAAATTTTTGAGCACAAAAGGTTTCGGTAACGTCCAGGAAGTGGAAGTGATGCCCGAGAATGTGCGCTTTGGACTGCCGCCTGAGATTGTGCAAGCTATCGCGGCCGCTCCCAGCACCGTAAGCGCGAATTGACGGCACCTATGGAAGATGGACCAACCCAATTGCCAGCCCCTGCGAGCCCGCAGTTGCGCTTCGGCAAGATTGATGATTTGGCCAGCCGGGTAACGGCTGCCGTGGATGGTGCACGCCGCCGCCTGTTCTCTCAACAGCACGAAGAAGGTTACTGGTGCGGAGAACTTGAAGCTGATACCACCCTGGAATCCGACTACATTTTGCTGCACACTCTCTTGGGGACCGGCAACCAGGAGCGCTTCCAGAAGTGCTGCAACTACATCATCCGACATCAGAACGAAGACGGTGGTTGGCCCATTTATGAGGGTGGCCCTTCAAATATCAGCGCTTCGGTCAAAGCCTACTTCGGACTGAAACTGACCGGATACAAGCCCGACCATCCGGTATTGGTGAAAGCGCGGAAGAAGATCCTGGAGCTGGGTGGTGTGACCGGAGTCAACACCTTTACCAAGATTTATCTCTGCTTCCTAGGTCAGTACGATTACGATGCCGTCCCGGCGATTCCACCGGAAATCGCGCTGTTCCCCAAATGGTTCTGGTTCAATATCTACGAGATTTCCTCGTGGTCGCGTGCAATTCTTGTCCCACTGTCTATCTGCTACGCCAAGAAGCCTTTTAAGAAAATTCCTGATGAAATGGGTGTACAGGAGTTGTACGTCGGAGGACGTGACACCGCATCTCTGCGTCTACCCTGGGACAAGAATCTGATCTCGTGGCGGAATTTCTTTCTGGTGCTGGATCGGGTGACCCATTGGTTCGAGGCTGTTCACATCCGGCCCTTACGCTCGATGGCGCTGAAGCAGGCCAAGAAGTGGATGCTGGAGCGCTTCGAGATGAGCGATGGCTTGGGCGCGATCTACCCCTCGATGTTGAATGCGATTATTGCATTGAGGTGTTTAGGTTATTCAGTCGACGACCCGCAGCTGATTAGGGCCATGGACGAATTCGAGAAGCTTGGGATTGAAGAGGAAGATACTTTTCGCATGCAGCCCTGCAAGTCGCCGGTCTGGGACACGGCGTATGCGCTGTTTGCACTGGGTGAGGGCGGAGTCCCGGCGAAAGATCCGCGGATGGTGAAGTGTGCGGACTGGATCCTGCAGAAACAGGTCCGTACGGTGGGCGACTGGAAGGTTAAAAACAAGCACGGTCAACCGGGCGGATGGTACTTCGAGTTTAACAACGAGTTTTATCCGGATGTAGATGACAGCGCGATGGTTTGTCTGGCCCTCAGTCAGGTCGAGCATCCCAACGGTCGTTACCAGCGCGAGTCGATACAGCGCGCCATTGACTGGATCCTTTCCATGCAGTGTCGCAACGGCGGTTGGGCTTCGTTCGACAAGAACAACACCCGTATGGTTTTCCAATACGTTCCCTTTGCAGACCATAACGCCATGCTCGATCCACCGACGGTCGATATTACCGGGCGGGTTCTGGAAATGATGGCGGCCTATGGCTACACCAAAGATCATCCTGCGATTAAGCGGGCGCTGAAGTTTATTCGCTCCGAACAAGAGCCGGACGGTTCCTGGTTCGGGCGCTGGGGTGTTAACTACATCTACGGAACCATGCAAGTGCTACGGGGTCTGCAAGCCATGGGGGTGGACCATCACGAGCCATATGTGCAGCAAGCGGCGGAGTGGCTGCGTATGGTGCAGAACCCTGACGGAGGCTGGGGAGAAACTTGCGGCTCCTATGACGATCCCAACATCAAAGGATTAGGGCCCAGCACCCCGTCCCAGACAGCTTGGGCGATCATGGGACTGTTAGCGGCAAATGATACCCGCAGCGACTCGGTAGCACGCGGCGTGGCTTATTTGTTGCGAACGCAGAAACGAGATGGTTCCTGGGATGAACCTTCATATACGGGAACTGGTTTCCCGAGGGTCTTTTATCTGGCTTATCACATGTATCGCGACTACTTCCCGCTGATTGCGCTGACGGAGTACGGCAAGATGATGGCGGACATCGCGGAAGAAGCGGCTGGGCGGAAGAAGACGGGCTAATAGCCGCGAGCCCAGCCGGGGTAAGCGAAGTCCCCCGCCCAAGTGAAGCTTGGACGGGGCACCCCTAAGATTCCAGGAAGGGTTGAATGTCTGTTCCAATTTCGCAGATGTGGACGGTGGCGTCTTACGTCCTGAAGCAGAAGCTTAAGGGCCGTAAGCAGTATCCGCTCGTTCTCATGCTGGAGCCCCTGTTCCGCTGCAACCTGGCCTGTGCGGGATGCGGCAAGATCCAATATCCAGCCCACATTCTGAAGTCCCAGCTTACGCCGGAAGAATGCTTTCGAGCGGTCGATGAGTGCGGCGCGCCGACCGTATCAATACCGGGTGGAGAGCCGCTGTTGCATCCGCAAATCGCGGAAATTGTGGACGGACTGGTCGCACGCAAAAAGTACATTTACCTGTGTACCAATGCCTTGCTGCTGAAAGAAAAGATCCACCTTTTCAAACCGAGCAAGTATCTGACGTTCTCGGTACACATGGACGGGCAGCGAGACCATCATGACTTCTCGGTGTGTATGGAAGGCGGCTACGATAAGGCACTTGAGGGAATCAAAGAAGCTTTAGCGAAGGGATTTCGGGTCACAACCAATACGACGCTTTTTGACGGCGCCGATCCTAATAGTGTGCGGGCTTTCTTCGACGAGATGATGGATGTTGGCGTCGAGGGCATGATGCTCTCGCCGGGATACTCCTACGACAAAGCTCCCGACCAGAGCCACTTCCTGGGACGCGCCCGGACCCGTCGCCTTTTCCGCTCGATCCTGTCCAATCGTAAGCCAAACTGGAAATTCAATATGTCGCCGTTATTCCTGGAATTTCTCATGGGGAAGCGCGACTACGCGTGTACGCCCTGGGGTATGCCCACTTTCAACGTTTTCGGCTGGCAGAAGCCCTGCTACCTATTGCAGGACGGCTATGCGGATACCTTCCAGGAGCTGCTCAACACCACAGACTGGGCGAACTACGGCACGGAGTCCGGCAACCCAAAATGCGCCAATTGCATGGTGCATAGCGGATATGAAGCTTCATCGGTGAACCATATCTTTGGTTCTTTGAGCGGAGTTTGGGGTGCAGCCAAGGCCACATTCTTTAGTCGCTACGAAGATCCATCGGCATTGCGCCTCCTGGATGAGCCAACCCGTCCTGTTCACGGTTTGAATCCACTGGTGCAGATAGCCACCTCCGAGCCTGAGGAGTCACGGGTTTGAGCGGGCGGGAATCCGGGCACGGTGCTGCTGATCCCGATTCGCTGGAAGTCGTCGACGGCGTCAAACACCAGCAACTCGAAGGCTGGATTCCGGATCTTGCCACCCCTGACGAGCTAAAAGCCGCGCTAGAACAGGCGTTTGATTATCGCGGAGACATCCTCATCACTCGCAAGGACGGCACAAAGGTCGAGGGTTATATTTTTGACCGACGCGCTGGTCGAAATCTTGACGATAGCGTGGTGCGCCTGATGCCGAAAGACGGTTCCGGAAAGACGACGATTCCTTATTCCGACATTGCCGCCCTGGCATTCACTGGCCGTGACATGGCGGCGGGCAAAAGCTGGGAGAACTGGGTACGCAGGTACTGGGAGAAGAAGGCCGCCGGGGAGCAGAACATCGGCCTGCAGCCGGAGGAACTGGAGTGATTCTTCTTCAAATCAGCATTCAGCTCTTAGTAGCCGGCATGCCGCGGCTTGCCTGATCCATGCTCGCTTTCGTTACCGGCGCAACAGGATTTGTCGGCAGCCATGTTGCCCGGCTTTTGGCCGAGCAAGGCGCCGATCTGAGGTTACTTACTCGTTCGGCTAGCGATCCGCGGAATATTGCGGGGTTGAAAGGCGAGCGAGTCGTTGGCGACCTTAGAGATACGAGTTCTTTTGAAACAGCGCTGAGCGGATGCGATGCGGTTTTTCATGTAGCGGCGGACTACCGGTTATGGGTCAGAGATCCCGCTCAGATGTATCTAGCGAACGTAGAAGGCACGCGGGGATTGATCGAAGCAGCACGCAACCACGGTGTGCGGCGTATGGTTTACACCTCGAGTGTGGCAACCATGGGATTCACATTCAATGGCCACCCAGCCGACGAAAACTCCCCGGTTTCGCTGGATAAGATGATTGGTCCCTACAAGCGTTCGAAATTTATGGCGGAACAGGTGGCCCTTGCAGCGGGGAAGAGCGGGATGGATGTGGTGGTGGTGAACCCGACAACCCCAGTGGGAGAAAGAGACATCAAGCCCACCCCGACGGGACGCATCGTGGTCGATTTCCTCAAGAAAAAGTTTCCAGCCTACGTGGACACCGGATTGAATCTGGTGGACGTTGACGTATGCGCCCGCGGCCACCTGCTCGCGTTCGAAAAGGGCAAGAGTGGCGAACGCTACATCCTCGGCGGGGAGAACCTGACGCTCAAGCAGATTCTCGACAAGTTGGCAGCCATTACTGGATTGCCTTCGCCAAAGATCAGAGTTCCCTACGTGTTGGCGCTGGCGACCGGTGTCGTGGACGAGTTGTTTACCGGTCACATACTTAAACGGGAACCGCGCGCTACCATTGATGCGGTTCGCATGGGCCGCAAGAAGATGTTTGTGACCTCGGCCAAGGCAGAGACCGAGCTTGGCTGGAAGACAGTTCCAGTGGACAACGCTTTGCGCCGGGCAGTTGAATGGTTTCAGGCAAATGGCTATGCCTAGCGCGGTAGGAGATGCGAGGTCTGAGTTGCCGGTTCTCGGATTGCAGCCGCAAAAGATCGCTATTGTCGCAGCATTGCAAAGGGAAGTCTGGCCGCTAGTGAAAGGTTGGAGATCTACGGTCAGGCAATATGACGGTCGCGAGCACAGGTTTTTCGAGCACGATGCCATGGTGGTGATTTGCGGAGGAATAGGAGCAGAACACGCCCGGCGCGCTACGGAGGCGGTTGTCAATTTGTACGGGCCGAAATTGGTTGTGTCGGCGGGATTCGCCGGAGCGTTGGTTTCAGAATTGAAAGTAGGAGACTTGCTGGTGCCGCACTGGGTGACTGATGCCCAGGATGGCAGTCGATTTGAAATCGAGGCAGGCGAGGGATCGGTGCTAACCGTCCATGAACTTGCGGGCGCCCCGCGAAAGAGACTCTTGGCCGAAGCCTATGGCGCCAAGGCCGTGGACATGGAGGCGGCGGCGGTGGCCCGAGGCGCGGCTTCTCACGGAGTCTCATTTCTGGCCATCAAAGTGATATCGGATGATTTGGATTTCGCGATGCCTCCGGTCGGCCGGTTCGTGAATGGCGCTGGAGAACTTAAGACTGCGCAATTCGCCCTCTATGCGGCACTTCGGCCCTGGTTGTGGAAGGCGGTCATCCAGCTTGGCCGGAACAGTGCGAGAGCATCCCATGTTCTACGTAATGCGTTGAAACAAGGGTCGATTTTGCCGCTGGCCGCATCCAACCGAGGTACTTGTTAACTCCATGGCGACAGTGGAACAGGCAGCGCCGAGGCAAAAGCACAACAGAATTCCCGCCACGATGCAGGCCGCTGTCTACCGGGGCAAAGAGGATGTTCGGCTGGAGTCGGTGCCTGTTCCTGAAATCGGCCCTGCAGAGTTGCTGCTGCGCGTCCACAGCTGTGGCATCTGCGGCACTGACTTGAAAAAGATCGCCACCGGGTCCCACTCCGCACCGCGAATCTTCGGCCACGAAACGTCAGGAGTAGTGGCAGCGGTCGGGTCGCGAGTACAGAAATTTGAGCCCGGTGATCGGGTCGTGGTTTTTCACCACATTCCGTGTGGCGACTGCTTTTACTGCCGGCACAAGACCTTCGCCCAGTGTGAAACATACAAGAAGGTAGGCTGCACAGCAGGGTTCGAACCTTCCGGCGGCGGGTTTGCGGAATATGTCCGGGTAATGGATTGGATCGTCGAAAAGGGCACGGTCCGAGTGGAACCGCGAGTTTCATTCGAGCAAGCATGTTTCGTTGAGCCGGTGAATACCTGCCTGAAGGGGATTGAGACCCTCAAATTGCAAACTAAAGAGACGGTTCTCGTGTTTGGACAAGGTCCTATCGGTATGATTCTTGGGGTTTTAGCCAAGCGGATGGGGGCAACTGTAGTCACTACCGATTTGTATGCCGGCAGGCTTACAATAAGTAAACAGCTTGGATTAGAACAAACGATTGATGCTTCGCGCACCGACCCTGTGAAAGCAGTGCGGGAGCTAACGGATGGCCGTGGTGCCGACGCCGCGATTCTGGCGGTGGGGGGCAACGGTCTGATCCGGTCTGCTATGGACGCGGTGCGTCCCGGTGGCCGGGTTCTGTTGTTTGCGCAAACCGTGCGCGGGGAAGCCACGATAGATCCCGCCGCAGTGTGTGTAGACGAGAAAACTCTACTGGGGTCGTACAGCGCCTCGGTTGAACTGCAGGAGCAGTCGGTCCGGTTTGTCATGGACCAGGAGATGGATTTGATCAAGTTGATCAGCCACCGCTTTCCACTGTCCGGCAGTATTGAGGCGCTTCAGTTGGCTGCCCATCCTCAGCCCGATTCGATGAAAATCGTGATCCAACCGGGCAGCTCGTGGGAAGGAAGTTAGAACGTGAACGGAAAGATGACGGCCGCTGTCCTCTACGGCAAGGAGGACGTAAAGATTGAGAAAGTGCCCATCCCGCGGGTCGGCGATGGGGAAGTGCTGGTAAAGGTGCAGGTTGCCTTAACCTGCGGCACCGATCTCAAGGTTTACCAGCGGGGATATCACGCGCGTATGATCGTGCCTCCGGCGCTCTTCGGGCACGAGCTGGCGGGAGTGATCGAGGAGGTTGGCCCGGGCGTACGGGCATTCAAGAAGGGAATGCGCGTGGTGGCGCTCAATTCCGCCCCTTGTCAAACCTGCTTCTACTGTTCCAAGCACCAGGAGAATCTCTGCGACGATCTGCTGTTCAACAATGGCGCTTATGCGGAGTACATCCGTATTCCCAAGCGCATCGTTGAATTGAACATGCTGGCGATTCCCGAAAATGTCACTTACGAAGAAGCGGCGATGGTTGAGCCGCTGGCCTGTGTCCTTCGTGGATTGCACGAGACCAAGGTCGAAATAGGCGACACCGTCACCGTGATCGGCGGTGGTCCCATAGGCCTGATGTTTGTGCAGGTGGCCAATGCCATCGGTTGCAAGGTGATTTCGGTGGTCAAGCGGGACTCGCAAGTGGCGGCGGCGAAGCAGATGGGTGCACACGAAGTTGTTCAGATCACCAAAGTGAAAGATCCGGTTGACGCGGTGCGTGCGTTGTCGTCCGGAAAACGGGGAAGTGACGTGGCGATCGAAGCAGTTGGCCGTCCTGAGGCATGGGAATGGGCAATCGACATGGTGCGCAAGGGCGGCACCGTGAATTTGTTCGGAGGCTGCGCCAGCGGAACCAAGGTCCAACTCGATACCAACCGGTTGCACTACTCAGAAGTTACACTGAAAGCAACGTTCCACCACACACCGGAGACGGTGCGAAAAGCCTTCAGTCTCATTGCAGAAAAGAAGATCCGCTCAACCGACTACATAACCGGGGAAGCGCCGCTATCGCGCTTGCAGCAGGTACTGCGCCATATGTTGAACCGCAATGGCGACATCAAGACCGCAATTATTCCCGGACATTAGGTTACTCCAAGCTGTTGCGGAATCATCCGTAGCGGAACTACGGTTTTAATAGTCGAAAATTTTAATGCCCACTATTGCCAGCAATTCGCGCTTGGCGGACACTGCCATATCTGCGGCGGACTGGAGCAGACTGCCGGCCGAGTATGCCATTCCCGGGGAAGTGCCTTCGCTTGAGGAGGCCCGGGCCTATTGCAGACGTCTGGCGCGCAGTCACTACGAGAATTTCTCCGTCGCCACATGGTTCCTGCCGAAGAGATTGCGGCAGCATTTTTGTAACGTATATGCCTATTGCCGGATTTCAGATGATCTGGGCGATGAGGTCGGCGACACTGCAGCATCGCTGCGCCTTCTGGATGAGTGGCAGAATCAGCTTGATGCCTGCTATGCAGGATATCCAAGGCATCCGGTATTTGTCGCGCTGGCAGAGACGGTTCGGGAGTTTGAGATTCCCAAAATACCCTTTGCCGACCTGCTGACCGCTTTTCGGCAAGATCAGACGGTGACCCGTTTCTCGACTTTTAACGACGTGCTTGGCTATTGCCGCTATTCGGCAAATCCGGTAGGTCATCTGGTTCTCTACCTGTGCGGGTACCGTGACGCGGAGCGGCAGGCGCTCTCGGACTTCACATGCACGGCGCTTCAGTTAGCCAATTTCTGGCAGGACGTCACGGACGATTATGCCAAGGGGCGAGTCTATTTGCCGCTGGCAGACTTGCAGACCTACGGCGTCGGTGAAGATGAGATCGCTGGCGCCCAGAACACGGAAGCTTTCTGCCGGCTGATGAAATTTGAAGTCGAGCGCGCCCGGGATTGGTTTGACCGCGGATTGCCGTTGATCAACAAGGTCGACCGTGAACTGGTAATTGACCTCGAACTGTTCAGCCGCGGAGGACAGGAGATCCTGAAGGCCATCGAGCGGCAGGGATTCGCAGTGCTGGGAAAGCGGCCAGCAATTTCGAAATCGCGGAAGCTGGCCCTGGTGGCCCGGGCTGCGTTGGGGAAAATGCTATGAACACTGTGGCACACGGGATGTCGTTTTCCCCGACCGACTCGCAGATTGAAGTCGCTTATTCGGTGTGCCGCGGAATCACGCGGGCTGCGGCGCGGAACTTCTACTATGCGTTCCTGGTGCTGCCGAAAGCCAAGCGGCAAGCGCTTTCGGCCATCTATGCCTTCATGCGGCGCTGCGACGACATTGCGGACGATGAAAGTCTTTCCGTACCGGAGCGTAAGCGCCAGTTAAGTGCCTGGCTGGATGAAGTCCACCGCGCCCAGGCTGGAAACCCGACGGACGATCCCGTCTTATTAGCCCTGACGGCCGCGCAGCGCCGATTCTCTATTCCGGATGTGCTCCTAGACCAATTGGCCTATGGCACCGGGATGGATCTGGAAGATGACCTAACTTCAGAGGGAGCGCCGCCCCAGGCAAAATCGTTGCGTTACCGGACTTTTGAGGACCTGTATCTGTATTGTTACCGGGTTGCATCGGTCGTCGGATTGGTTTGCATTCGGGTCTTCGGGTACCAAGATACAGCCGCAGAACCGCTGGCGGAGAAACTGGGCCAGGCGTTCCAATTGACTAACATTATTCGTGACGTCAAGGAAGACGCCACGGCCGGACGTATTTACTTGCCCGAGGAAGACTTCGTCCGCTTCGGCATCTCTCCATATGAGCTGTATTCGCCGCCTACCCCGGCGCGTTTCGCTCCGCTGCTGGAGATGGAAGCCAATCGTGCGCGTGAATTTTACCGCGCGGCGGACGAGTTGATTCCTCTGATCGATGAGGACAGCCAACCGGCGTTGTGGGCGCTGGTGGCGATTTACCGCAAACTGCTGGAGAAGATTGCCAGCCACAACTACGATGTTTTTCACGGCAGGATAGCCCTTAGTGCCCGGGAAAAGCTGGCTATTTTGGGGAAGGGAATTCTCAAGCGTCTGGCATGACGAAACCGTGGACACAAATTCCCCAAGTGGCGGTAGTCGGAGGCGGGCTGGCGGGGCTGGCAGCAGCTTGCGCCCTCGCCGATACAGGCCTACAGGTCACACTGTTTGAGCGCCGTCCTTATCTGGGCGGACGTGCTTCCTCTTATCAACATCCCGGAACCGGAGAGATCGTCGACAACTGCCAGCACGTCTTGCTGGGGTGCTGCACAAATCTCATCGAGTTCTATGAACGCCTCGGGGTTGGAAAAAAAATCCGCTGGTTCGACCAGATGACTTTTCTGGAACCCGGGGGGAGGGCCTCGGTGATTGGCCCATCATCGTTGCCGGCTCCCTTGCACACTGCGCCGGCATTTTTGCGGGCATCGTGCCTTGGCCTGCAGGACAAGCTGGCCATTGCCGCCGCCATGGCGGCATTGGCCCCGATGACTCCAAAAGACACCGGCGAGTCTTTCCTCACCTGGCTTCGGCGCCACGGTCAGACCGACCGCGCGATCGAACGCTTTTGGAAGACAGTGCTGGTGAGCGCGTTGAATGAAGATGTGGAACGCTTGTCTGTGCCGTATGCGGCGCAGGTTATGCGGGAATCGTTTCTGAAATCCTCCACTGCCGGAAGGATGGGGATTCCTACCGTCCCCCTGACTGAACTCTACGACTCGGCGGCCGAATATGTCCGGGCACGCGGCGGAGAGGTGCGGTTCCGCGCAGCTGTAGAGTCTTTCCGAGCTGAGTTTGCCGGTGTGGATCTCCGCCTTGGCAATGGTCCACAGCGTTTCGATTTCATAGTCTTGGCGGTTCCGTTCGACTCGCTGTCGCAGATTCTTCCCAAAACGACCGCAGCTGACCCGCTGCGGCAGACACTGGCGCAGTTCCGAACTTCGCCAATCACCGGGGTCCATTTGTGGTTTGACCGGCAGATTACCGATCTCGACCACGCCGTTCTGCTCGACCGCACGATTCAATGGATGTTCCATAAGTCCCAGCTATTGACCGGCAAGGGATCGAAGAATGGTAGCTACGTCGAACTGGTGGTGAGCTCATCGAACAGTCTGGTGGAAAAGTCGCGCAGTGAAATTATCGATCTCGCACTTTCCGAGCTGCGAGAGTTCTTCCCGGAGGCTGGCAGGGCCAGCCTGGTGAAATCAACTGTGATTAAGGAAGTGCACGCGACCTATTCGCCGCGCCCCGGCGTTGACCACTATCGCCCGGCGTCTGAAACGGTTTGGCCGCGGGTCTTCCTCGCGGGCGATTGGACTGCCACCGGTTGGCCCGCCACGATGGAAGGCGCTGTACGCAGTGGATATGCCGCAGCGCAACGCGTTGCCTGGGTGGCGGGAGCCCGGGATGCTTCTTTCCTGGTCCCTGATCTTCCAGCCTCAGGGTTCATGCGTCTCTTCGGGTAGAAAACCGAGACCGGGGAAAAGATCAAAATCTGCGATTTTTCCCTTCTCACTCTGCTTCCGTGGCTCAAGAACGTCCTTAACACTCGGGAAATCTTCGTCTGATATTCTGTTTTTCCATGGAGGATGTGTTGCTGGAGACGCCTGAAAAATATCGAGTCGGGCTGGTACAGATGTCGGCCAGCGCCAGTCCTGAAGACAATTTGGCGCGCGCCATCGAGTGGGTACGCAGGGCCGCTGCACTGGGCGCGCAGATCATATGTCTTCCGGAGCTTTTTCAGACGCAGTATTTCTGCCAGCGGGAAGATGCAGCGTTGTTTGATCTGGCGGAGCCCATCCCCGGGCCGACGACTGCGAAATTATCTGATTTGGCGAAAGAGCTGGGCATCGTGTTGGTAGCGTCGCTGTTTGAGAAGCGGATGCGTGGCCTCTACCACAATACGGCGGTGATGTTCGATAACGATGGGCGCCTGCTCGGGCTCTACCGCAAGATGCACATCCCGGATGACCCTCTTTACTATGAGAAATTCTATTTCACGCCTGGCGATCTCGGCTTTCGAGCGTTTGATACTGGCGTTGGGCGCGTGGGCACGCTCGTATGCTGGGACCAGTGGTATCCGGAAGGAGCGCGGCTGACCGCTCTGCAGGGCGCTAACCTGCTGTTCTATCCAACCGCAATCGGCTGGCACCCCGCCGAGAAAGCCGAGTTCGGTGTGGCCCAGCATGATGCCTGGCGAACGATCCAACGGGCGCATGCTATCGCCAATGGCGTGTACGTAGCCGTGGTGAACCGGGTCGGTCGTGAAAGCGGGGACATTCGTGGCAACTCAGTGCCGGGTGCCGGTCTCGAGTTCTGGGGTGGTTCCTTCCTGTGTGATCCATTCGGACGGGTGATCGCAGAGGCTTCGCATGACCGCGAAGAGGTCCTTGTGGGCGAGATAGACCTGAAGTTGCTGGAAGATACTCGCCGAAACTGGCCATTCCTCCGTGACCGGCGCATCGACAGTTACGAACCCATTACTAAGCGCCTTATTGACTAACGACATGAGAACTGAGTCCTTGAAGGCTGCGGCCGCGAGCTTCCGGATGCCTGCAGAGTGGGAGCCGCATGCAGCCACTTGGCTGGCCTGGCCCCACTACGCGGGAGACTGGCCGGGAAAGTTTGAGCCCATCCCCTGGGTTTATGCGGAAATCATTCGTCACCTGGCGCGGCATGAACAGGTCGATCTGGTGGTGAATGACCCAGCCGCGGAAAACCTTGCCCGGAAGGTGCTGAAGCAGGCTAATGCACTTAGCGAGAGGGTAAAGTTCCATCGCTGGTCGACCAACCGGGTTTGGCTGCGCGATTCGGGGTGCACCTTCGTTGTGGGAGAAAACCGTGGTCTTAGGGGTATCAAATGGCGATTTAACGCCTGGGCAAAATATTCCAACTGGCGACACGACGAAAAAATCGGCAGCCTGATGGCCAAGGCCGGAGGAGCGAGCGAACTGCAAGCCATGTTTTTGAAGAATCGCGTGGTGATCGAAGGGGGCTCCATTGACAGCAATGGGCAGGGGACTCTTCTCACCACGGAAGAATGCCTGCTGAGCAAGGTGCAGGAACGCAATCCCGGTATGAAGCGCAAAGACTATGAAAAGATCTTTGCTGAGCATCTGGGGATTCGCAAAGTGGTCTGGCTGGGGTCCGGCATCGCCGGCGACGATACGCACGGACATGTGGATGATCTGACCCGCTTCGTGAGTCCCGACACGGTAGTGACCGTGGTGGAATCCGATCCCGCCGATCCCAACTACGAACCCCTGCGCGACAATGTGCGGCGCCTGCGCTCGGCGACGGACCAGGACGGAAATCCACTGGCAATCGTGGAACTGCCGATGCCATCCCCTATATTGTTTCAGGGGCGGCGGCTGCCTGCGAGTTATGCCAATTTCTACATCGCGAACGGAATTGTCCTCGTGCCGGTATTCAACGATGCCAATGACCGCATTGCCCTCGACATCCTTGCTGACCTGTTCCCCGAGCGCGAAGTTGTCGGCATCTACTGCGGAGACCTGGTTTGGGGGTTCGGTACGATACATTGCATGACCCAGCAGCAGCCGGCTGTTTAGTATGTCGGCAAGTGCTGGTTACCCCCTGAACTTTCGAGTAGTACCTGCCATACCCCAAAGCGTTGACACGGACAACCATTTGGCAGAGACTGGAAAAACTCCCCTGGGTCACTGTGGCAGGACTCTACCCCACGAGTCACTGACATGGTCTATTCGCAAGCTCCTATTCCCTTTTCGCGAGGGAGCGCCAAGCCTCGCGTCTTCTTACACAACATAGTTCCCGATTCGCTCGGCCCCTTTTTAGAAGATTCGCAAAAGGCCCTGGTGTTTGACGCATTGCGTCATCAGATATCAGGCGGCGCGAGCATTGAGGACGTTCTCGAGTCGGCGGCTTCGGCGGCGCGGGAACTCACTTCCGCCAGCGGCGCTGCCGTCGCAATGGGGGCGGATGAACATGTGTTGTGTGTGGGCCGCAGTGGCGAAACTGCTCCACCCCTGGGAGCGCAGGTGAGCGTGGATTCGGGCATTTCCGGCGAGTGCATGCGGTCGGGGAAGAGCTTGATCTGCGACGATACTCAACTCGATCCGCGGGTTGACGCCGACGTCTGTCTTGGTTTGGGCCTGCGCTCTTTGGCGGCTGTTCCCCTGCGCGCACCGGGAGATTCCCTTGGCCTGTTAGAAGTTTTCTCCAACTACCCTGCGAATTTCTCAAGAGAGCATCTTGAAACTCTGCGCGGGCTAGGAGACCTGATTGAGCTGGCCTATACGCGCGCGTCGGTAAAGGAGATTGTTCCTGAGACCCGAGCAGAAGAAAAGGCTGAGGTTCAGGCTCCCACTGCCGCGACCGAGGACTCTCTTTCAGAGCCTCGTGCCATCGACTGGCTGCGCGATTCCCAGAGTCAGGCAGGAGAGCAGAAATTTCCCTACTGGGCAGTACCAGTGGTGTTGATCGTGGTGCTGCTTTGCTTCCGGGGATGGATGGCGTGGCATGAACCGGCGAAGTTGGCGACGGCCCCGTTGCAGACCGCTACTCAAGACCTGCCAGAAACGTTGACGCTGGTTCAGAAGCCGACTCCTACAAGGAACTCGCCTCGACGCCGGGTGTCGCGGGAGCAGGCCACGGATCCTCAATCTTCGGAGGCGCCGGAGGTTGTGGTTCGGAATTTTGAGGAAACCCCGAGTGTAACGCAGGCGAATGCATCACAAGCCGCCGCACAGGAATCAGAAGAACCACCGCAAATGCCGGTGTTGCGTTCCAATGAAGCTGAATTGACCAATCTGGTTGCGAAGCAGGCCACGATGCCGAAGGCGGCGATGCCTGTGTCGCAAGGAGTGGTGCGGGGCGGCATCACTTATCGGGTGGCCCCGTCCTATCCGAAAGATGCTCTGGCCCAGGGATTATGGGGGCTGGTCGTGTTGAAGGCTACCATCGATGAGAAGGGAACAGTCGAGCACGTAGCCGCGGTAAGCGGCCCGCAGGCATTGGCACGCGCTGCCATAGATGCCGTGCGGCAGTGGCGCTACCAGCCATCCTTATTGAATGGAACCCCGGTCTCCGTCGAGACCGAGATCACGGTCAATTTCAAAAAGCCTTGAGCATTCAGGCAACGTGTCGCTTATCTTCGCTTCGGGCCCTGAGTTTCGACTCCAGGGTCTTTTTCAAACCATCCAGGTGCTGTGACTCAGTTTTGCGCTCGTGGCGCAGCTCCTGATTTTTGCCTTCGTGCTGTTTCGATAGAGAGAGCTGAAAACGATCTGTAGTAGAAATTTTCATGACAGTGTTCTCTTAAAGTATTCCGTATATTCGGTGCGGGAAAATTCTAGCAAAGGGATTGGAAATATCCAGTGCGATCGATGAGCCGGAAGTTCATCCCTGCAAGTATTGAATTCAAACAACTTCCTCGGTCCTGAAGCGCTTGTTCCCGGTTCTGAGTCGCAAAAAATACCTCCAATATCTGGCACGTCCCTGAATGCGACTTTCTTCTCGCAGCATGGCAGTGAGAGCCGTTCTCGCCAGGGCGGCACACGAAGCATCTTCATGGATCAACTGAGACAGCGGCTCAGGCAGGGGGATGCCGAAAAGCCAATGCGAAAGCAGCGCCGCCTGCGCCAGTGCGCGTTCAAGATTCAGTTTGTCGGCTAGAAGAATCAGATCGCTCCATCTGATCCGAGAGTCCTCGGTTAGAAACGTCGCAACGTCCACCAGCCACTTCAAGTGCGACCAGCGATGGCCAGCACCGTGCCCGCAGAGAACAAGCAAAAGGGCGTCATCGTCGAGTTGAGGGAAGCGCCCGCCCAGGCAAACCGATGGTGTCCGATGATTCCACAGTTCATCCACCTGTTCTGGTGACCAGAGATAGAACCTCCAATGCAATTCAACGCTGGTTCGGGTTTCGAGGTGACGATGGATCAAGTGATGGTCGTGGGACAGGACCTTGGCCATGATTCGCTGGGTAAGAGTTGGGTGCCGCAGCGGACCTTGGTATCCCAAACTCTTTAGCAGTTGGGCCGCGCGAACCAGATCTCGAGGCCGGACCATCAAGTCCAAATCGCGAACATCTCTCATTCCCACTTCCCCGAACAGACGCAGCGACAGCAGGATTCCCTTAATGTGAGTCCGGTCAATTTTGTAATGCGCAAATGCATGGTTGATTCGCACCAGCTCCGACCCGAGTTGCAGAGCTCTTGCACTGACCGCAAGTGCGCGCCTGCGAAGGTTTGCCGAGAGCCATTCCGGAGCGAATCGGCTCAGGCTCTTGTAGACTAACGGTTCCACCTGATGCCGCCGGGCAAGTCTCTCAAATTCCTTCCAACGGATGGTTGGACACAGTTCGCGAATTGTGGTTCCTTCATCGCTTGGCACACAGCATTGCCTGAGGAGATAGAATTCTCTCCCGGAGCCAATAGGCTCAGGAATGGATGGAAGTGGACAGATCGCTTTTGCTCTTCGGCATAACGGCATACAGGGCCTGAATTATGCGGAAACCTTACTACCGACATTGAAGGTTGAAATGGTATGGAAGTGTCGGCGTTCTCCGATCATGACCGCGTTTCCACAAGACAGCCAGGAGTGTGCCATCAGATTCGATGAATCCTTGGCAACGCCGAGGTAGAGCGTTGATGAGACCCCACGCTGCCGCAGCATGATTGCCGTGGCCAATGTTTGCACGAGGCAACCATTCCTCCAGGGGGTTCGAGGGACGATCACCCGCATGGCCCAAGACACATCCGACATGGCGGCAGAGTTCCCGCTGGCAGTCCGCGCTTTGGTTTCCATCCACTTCGTGATCCGTTGGAATTTGATGAGGAAGATTGCAGCGTGGGATAGCAACAGCCACCCCACCGCTTCAAGAAGTAAGAGACCTTCGCGCAAGGACAAGCGTGTTAGCTTGTAGGAATCAGTCGGCCACCGCATGGACCAATCCCTCTTCGTCTAGTTTGCTTAAAAAAGGCAGCAGGTCGCTGCACACCTGCTCCACCGAGGAGTTGAACTCGTTTGCCAGCAGGCGGCAAAGCTCGCTAACTGGCTGAGGGGTTTCCAAGAGGTCCCAGATTCGTTTCCCGATCTCATCGAGGCCAACGTAGTGATTTGCAACCAGACTAAGGATCACGACCTCCTTGTCAACGGGGGTAGACATGAGATCCGGAAATCGGACGATACAGCTATTTAGTTCAAGTGGCATAGCTCTTCCTTTCCAAGAGGGATGGATTCTGCCTCATCCAGATAACCAAACCTGCGCATGACATCGGCGTGCGCACCAATAATCTTCGCCGCCAGCGCGGGAGCAAGTTCCTTGCGCCATGATCCCACCTCACCACGACGAAAGAATGGCTGCGAAGACTTCGATGGGCGTTCCCGAAATCCGTTGCGGGCCTCCTGTTGCTGCAATTCGGCGAAGTCAGAGTAAGCGATTGCCTTCTGAATCCTGTGCGCGTCCGCGGGGAGCCCCAGGAATTTCACGACATTGCTAAATGTTTGCTGCGTGTTTTGGCGGAGATCCTCATAGCGCACCAGGAGAAGCGGAAGACCCGATTGCTCGATCCAACTGAGTACGTGCATGCTCCATGAGTACAACGACTGCCGCAACTGGTCGCCCACGGACTCCCGGGAACGGGCGATCGTGAATTTGGCATCACAAAGATTGGCAGCTGCAATTTCTGGATCTACGCCCCAGTGATGTGCACAAGATGAAACTAAATCCAGAGGATTGCGTAGCAGGTAGATAACTCCCGCAGTGATGTCAGGAGGGAACAGACTTTCTCCTCGGCGATTTCGGCGCCAGGCATCATGGGCCTTCAGGTAAAGAGTTTCCGTCGTTTCACCCACTAAACGGTGAAGCGCCTGCGGGCGAAGATCATCAACTAAATTATCGTCCAGTGCGGATGCTTCTACTCCCGACCATTCGTCAAACCACAA
>JADMIO010796572.1_pt1 | contig 27736 bp, 25 predicted proteins | sample 8958161 | NCBI WGS metagenome assembly JADMIO01 (sample SAMN16585339, study PRJNA669376) | soil metagenome | isolation source: Crop rotation soil | place: USA: Cullars Rotation, Alabama | collected 2011
CTTTCCCCACGCTGCCCGTTCCGCCGGGATCGTGGCAGGTCACGCACGCGACGCCCAGCGCGGGCGTCGCGCTCTCGGGCGCATGGCAGTCGCGGCAGAAGCTCGAGGGCTCCAGGTCGAACGAGCGCTGGAACACCGGATCAGTCCACGCCTGCGCATGGAGCGACGTACGCCACGTCGCGGCCTCTTGCGCGTGACAGCGCTCGCACGCCGCGTTTGCGGCCAGCGCCTCGGGGCGCGCGCGCGGACCGGGGCCGGGCATCACGTGACCGACCGCGATGGGATCGTTCGCGCGTCCTCCGCCGCCGCAAGCGGCGGCGATCAGGACGACGAATGCAGCGCCCCCGGCCCTCACGTGACCGGTGTAACGCCCCTCGTCGGCGGCGTCATCCACGGGCGCGGAGCAGGCGCGGACCGGCGGAGAAAGGCGAGGTGATCCCCCCTCGTCGGGGTCTCCTCGAGAGCCCGTCTCCACGCGGACTGCCGTGATTTCCGGGCATTGGTGGAGAGGGTGTCAAAGGCAACCCACCCTCGTCGCTCGCTGGCTTGCCGCAGGTCCCGGGCGACGGTAACCAATGTGCGTGAGAACGACCGGCATCTGGCTGCTCTCCTTCGCGATGGGCGCCTCTGCACTGGCCGCGGTCCTTCCGGCGTGCTCGTCGGATCCGTCACCGAGCACGACCCCCGCGCCGGCGTTGCCTCCGCCGGTGAGCACGACGACCGGCACCCCCGACAAGGTCCCCGATCCCTTCGACATCCCGATCGCGCAGGCGACCGACGCCGAGCGCGAGATCTTCCTCGCCGGCGACGCCCTCTTCGAGACCCCGCTCCGTGACGCCGACGGTCTCGGTCCGCTCTACACCCGCACCTCGTGTGGCGCGTGTCATGTCTCGGGCGCGCGCGGCCCGGGCGCCGTGCAGAAGATGGTGGTCGTCAAGGCGGACGGGCTGACCCCGGCCGACGATCAGTCTCCGCTGCCGTTCGGCAACACCGTTCATCCGCTCTACACGGGCGGCGGCACGCGCGCGATTCTCCCGCCGCTCGACGCGCTCGTGACCGTGAAGGTGACCACGCGCGTCGGTCCGCCGATCGTCGGACGGGGCTACATGGAGGCGGTCCTCGACTCCGAGATCGAGCGCGTGGCGCGCGAGCAAGCGCTGCGCCCCGATCGCATCCACGGCCGCATCAACCACGTGGTCTACGCCTCCGAGGCGAACCCGGACACGCGCTTTCATCGCCACAAGAAGGGCGACGTCCTCATCGGCCGCTTCGGCCTCAAGGGCCGCGTCGCGACGCTCGACGACTTCACCGCCGATGCGCTGCAGGGCGACATGGGCATCACGAACCCGCTCCGTCCCGTCGAGTTCAAGAACCCCGACGGCCTGACCGACGATCTCAAGCCCGGCATCGACGTCGGCATCGAGAGCGTCAACGTGCGCGCGATGTACGTGAGGCTCACGGCGATCCCGCAGCGCACGTTCAACCTGCAGGGCGCCGCGCTCTTCGCGCAGACCAAGTGCAGCGCCTGCCACGTCCCGACGCTGAAGACACGCGCCGACTATCCCATCGCCGCGCTCGCGAACATCGACGCGCCGATCTACTCGGACATCCTCCTGCACGACATGGGCGACGCCCTGTCCGACGGGATCGTCGACGGCGAGGCGAAGTCGCGTGACTGGCGTACGCCGCCGCTCATCGGCCTGCGGTTCCTGAAGACGTTCCTCCACGACAGCCGCGCCACCAGCCTCGAGGAGGCGATCCTGATGCACGATGGAAACGGCTCCGAGGCCGCCGATTCCGTGGCGACGTTCCGGGCGCTGCCGCCCGCCGAGAAGGCCACGCTCCTCGAATTCCTCGGCTCGCTCTGACACCTTCTTCTTGGACTCGAAGGGAACACGAACATGATCTCTGCGACGAAACCGGTAACGGCCATCCTGTGCGCGATCTTCGTTGCAGCGTGCTCCTCCTCGACCGAGGGGAACGGTCCCGTGACGCCCGCGCCCACCGGCACCACGCCGCCCGTCACGACGCCCCCGCTCGACGACACCGCGCAGAAGAACAAGGCCGTGCAGGGCATGCACGACGTCCTCCTCGCCGACGTCCAGGCGCTCGCGCAGGCCACCGCCGAGCTGCAGGCCGCCGCGCCGACGCCCACGGGCCGCGGCTGGGACAAGACCGACGCCGATGCGATCGCCGCGATGCGCGCGTCGTGGCTGAAGGCGCGCACCGCGTACGAACACATCGAGGGCGCGCTCGCTCCGCTGTTCCCGGACATCGACGTCTCGATCGACGCTCGCTACGACGATTTTCTCGCCGACCTCGTCGCGAAGGGCGGCGATCCGTACCTGTTCGACGACCAGGGCGTGACGGGCATGCACGCGGTCGAGCGCATCCTCTTCTCCGACAACATCCCGGAGCGCGTCGTCACGTTCGAGAAGGCGCTCACCGGCTACGTGCCGGCGGCCGTGCCGGCGACGCAGGCCGAAGCCGCAGACTTCAAGAACAAGCTGTGCGCGAAGCTCGTCGCCGACACGAAGCGGCTCCTCAGCGAGTGGACGCCCGCGAAGATCGACGTGCGCATCGCGTACGCCGGTCTCACGTCGCTCGTCGCCGAGCAGCAGGAGAAGGTCAAGAAGGCGTCGACGGGTGAAGAAGAGTCCCGCTACGCGCAGCGCACCATGGGCGATCTCCGCGACAACCTCGAGGGCACGAAGAAGGTCTACGCCGTCTTCCAGCCGTGGATCACGTCGAAGGCGAGCCCTGCGGCCGACCTCGACAAGTCGATCCTCGCCGGCCTCGCGTCGCTCGATGCCGCGTACAAGTCGGTCAACGGGGAGGCGATCCCCGAGCCTCCCGCGACGTGGAGCGCGGAGAACCCTTCGGCCGCCGATCTCGCGACGCCCTTCGGAAAGCTGTACAGCTCCGTGCTGAAGCAGTCCGATCCCGCGAACACCGACTCGGTCGTGTCGAAGCTGGACGCGGCGGGCCTGCTGCTCGGCTTCCCCGCCTCGAACTGAGTGTAAGATGCACCGACTTTCGAGACCGTCGAAATCGAGGCTCGTCGCAAGGGAGCAGCGCCGGCTCGGCGCGATCTTCCAGCGCGCCATGCTCATCGCGGTCGGCGCGGGAATCGCCTGCAGCACGAAGTCGCCCGATCCGGCACCGGTGACCGAGGAGGCGGGCATCGACGCCTCGACCGACGGGACCGTGCCGGATGCCGGCAAGGACACCGCTCCGCCGGATCGCTGCGTCGCGACCACGTACACGCCGACGCCCAAGGACACGTGCGGCGAGTACTACACGTTCCCGTGCGGCCTCCCGGCGGGGCTCACGGTGCGCGGCGACTGCTACTTCGCGGTCAACGACTGCAACTCGCTCTGTCCCGACATCCATTACAACTGCCGCGCCATCGAGGGCTTCTGCAGCACCAACAACGGCGACGCGGGCTTTCCCGGCGACCTCGACGCGGGTGACGGCGGCTTCGAGCCGCCTGCCGACGGCATCGTCGTTCCGAACGAGGCAGGCGCGGTCATCATCGACTGCTCGATCTGTCCCGGCAGCGCAGGCCGCGTGCCCGCAGGGCTCGCGCCGACTGCGGGTAGCTCCTGCGCGTCGTTGCTCGGCGCGTACTTCGCGAACGCCGCGCGCCTCGAGGCGGCATCGGTGACCGCGTTCCGTCGTCTCCGCGAGGAGCTCGCGTTGCATGGCGCGCCTGACGAGCTGCTCGCGTCGGCGCACGACGCGGAGCGCGACGAGGTCCGGCACACGCTCGCCATGGCCCGCCTCGCGCGACGGCACGGCGGTCGTTACGTGCGCCCGCACGTCGCCGACGTCGCCCCTCGCGCGCTCGCCGTCATCGCCGAGGAGAACGCGGTCGAGGGCTGCGCACGCGAGACCTTCGGCGCGTTGCTCGCGACGTACCAGGCCGAGCACGCGCACGACGAGGAGATCGCGCGGGTCATGACCGCGATCGCGGCGGACGAGACGCGCCACGCGGCGCTCTCGTGGGCGATCGCCCGCTGGTCGCTCGCGAAGCTCGATCCCGGAGCGCAGGCCAGGATCGCGGCTGCCTGGGGCGCGGCGATGGACGACGTCGCGGGCGCGGACCCGACCACGGATGCGATGGCGACAGTCGCGGCGTTGCCGTCGCGTACCGAGCGCGCGGAGCTCGCGCGTGAGCTCCGCGGCATGTGGACGACGCTGCTCGCCGCGTGATCAGCCGGGGCGTGAGTTCGGAACGATCGACTGGCGAACGCTGATCGGATCGGGATCGGCATGCAGTCGGATCTCGGCGGTGAGCTCGGCGAGCCGTGACGTCGTCATGCCTCCGGCCGCGGCGATCCGTCCGATGACGGTCCGCTCCGCCTTGTTGAGGCCCTGGCTCGCGAAGGCGATCGCGAGAGCGACGCGCACTCCGGGCTCGACGGCGTCGCAGTCCTGGAGAATGGCCGCGACGAGCCGCGCGCGCGCCTCCGCGCCGGCGGCCTCGATGACCTCGAGGCTGGCTGTGATGAGATGATCGACGACCTCGGGCGTGAGCGTGGTGTTCAGCAGCGCCTGGAACACCTCGAGGAGCATCTCCCGCTCGCGCATGTCGACCGATCCGTCGGCGTTCGCGACGAGCACGCCGATGTCGATGATGGGCGTGGGGTTGTACCCACAGCGCTCGAAGGCGCCGCAGAGATCGTCGATGGCCGTGGCGATGACTTTGAGCATGGGTTCAGACCATCGAAGGAGGAAGGATGGAAGGACGGCGCGGCTCCATGCCGAGCACCATCTGCGCACGGAGCGCACGCATGCCGTCGAGGACGTCCTCGGCAGCGCCCGTGGCCTCGGCGCGGCGCAGCGTGTCGTCGAGCGTCTTCAGTCGCGCAGCCTGGATCGCACGTAGCGAGTAGGTCATCTGGAGGAATGCGTCGAAGAGATCCTCGAGCTCGTCGCCACGACGCAGGCGCTCCTCGATGGCGAGCCTCCCGGTGCTCACACGACGGAGGAGCTTCTTCATCTTGTGCACGGGACCGACGATCCGATGTGTGATCATGATGCCCATCACCGTCAGCAGCACGACGAGCGCGATGCCGGCGCCTGCGAGCGTCAGGTTGAGGTTCCGGCGGTCGCGCGCGATGTCGTCCTGGCGGTTCTTGACGTCGGCGAGGTTCTTCGTGGCTTCGGCATCGACCTCGGCGAGCGACTCCTCCATCACCTTCGTGAGGTTCGGGTCGTCACCGCCCGCGAGCTGGACGCTGCGGCGCGCGAGGATGGAGTTCGAGCGTGACTCCTCGAACGCCTTCTCCGCCTGCTTCACCGCGAGCTGCGCGGTGTCGGAGGCACGCCCCGCCGTCTTCGCGATCACGACGCCGAGCCCCGTCATCACGAGGACCACGACGATGACCAGGTAGCTGGTCCATTTGAGCTGGAAGCGCGGGTCGAGGAGGTACGACTTCTTGCTGCGCGCGTGAGCCATTTCGCGAAGGTACAGCACGACCGGCAAGGGACCTACAGCGGAACTTGCGAATGCCGGCCGCGCGCACGAAGAGAAAGCATGCTCCGCGGAGGAATCCTGCTCGCGTGCATCGCGATCGCGGCGTGCCGGCCCAACGAGTCATCGCAAGCCTCACTCGCGTCGCCCGCGGGCTCGGCCACCATCTCGTCGGCCGAGATGCCCGGCGCGGAAGGAGCGCCCGATCCCGCACCCGCGCCGCCCCCAGCGGTTCGCGTCGAGGACGTCGATGTCCCGGGGGATCTGCCCGCGGTCGTCGTCCGCGGCGAGCGCCCGGACGGCCTGCAGATGCTCTTTCTCGCCGGCATGTGCTCGAATCCCGGCGGGTACGTCACGTCGTTCCAGCGAGCCGCGGCCGCGCACGGCGATCTCGTCGCAGTGCAGGGCGACGTCTCCTGCGGCGGCGAGGGCTCGGCGCGGCGCTGGTCGAGCGATCTCGAGGCGATGGATGATCGCATCGACGCGGCGTTCGTCGCGAGCGGTCTCGGTCCGCCGCGCGACGTCGTGGTGATCGGCTATTCGCAGGGCGCGGAGCGGGGGGAGCGTCTGGTCGGGCGATGGCCGGCGAAGTACACGAGCGCGGTGCTCATGGCGAGCCCGGTCAAGCCGTCGCGCGCCAACCTCTCACGCGCGCACGCCGCGGTGCTCATGGCGGGGACGCTCGACACGTTCGCGCGGGTCCAATCGCAGAGCGCGCTCCCGTTGCTCGAGAAGGCCTTGCCGGTCACGTTCATCGACATCCCGGGGGCGCGCCACGGCGAGATGGGCACGGAGCCGGAGACAACGATGGACGCGGCCCTCGACTTCATACTGGACAGCGGGCGCGCGCCGTCGAATCGTTGAGTCGTCATGGATGACGACGCGCTCTGGGACGCCTTCACGAACGCCACGTTGCCCGAGAAGGAGTGGACACACCGCGGCCACCTCCGCGTCGCGTGGATGTACTCGCAGCGCTACTCGCTCGACGAGGCGCACGTGCTCATGCGCGTCGGGATCATCCGCCTCAATGCGTTCCATGGTCTCGTCGAGACCGCGGCGCGTGGCTATCACGAGACCATCACGCGCGTGTGGCTCGTGCTCGTCCGCGCGCTCATGAAGGAGCAGCCGGCGGCGACGTCCGCCGAGTTCGTCGATGCGGGAGGCGCGTGGCTCGCGAGGGAGGCGCTCTTTGGTCACTACTCGCGCGATCGGCTCATGAGCCTCGAGGCTCGTGCGCGCTTCGTGGAGCCGGACGTGGACCCGCTTCCCGCGACGTGAGCAGATACGAGGGATGCATGAGGCCCGTCGGCGGGTAGTGCTCGTCGTGCGTGTGCACGAAGCCGAGCTTCTCGAGGACGCGGCGTGACGCATCGTTGCGCGGGTTGTGTCCCGCGAACAGCGAGCGCGCGCCGAGCACGTCGAACGCGTAGCCGATGACGGCGCCCGCCGCCTCGGACGCGAAGCCGGAGCCCCAGTGCTCGGCGCGCAGATGAAAGCCGAGCTCGTAGACACCCGCGGACGGATCGCGCGGCCGCAGCCCGCAGCAGCCCACGTGCTCCCCCGTGGCGAGCAGGAACATCGGCCAGTACTGGACGCCGTCGTCCGCGGCGAGGGCGATCTCGTCGTCGAGCCGCTGCCTCACGTCCTCGTCCGAGAGCGCACCGCGCGCGTCGATGAGCGCACTCACGCGCGGATCGCCCCAGAGCCCGCGCGCGAGATCGAGATCGCGCTCGCGCCACGTCCGGAAGCCGAGGCGCGGAGAGCGAAGGAAGTAGAGGCCGTCGGTCATCGACGCCCAGAACGTAGCACCGTGCTCGTGACCGCTCGCCGGTCTCAAAACGTCACTCCCGTCGTGACGCCCATGCGGTGCACGCCGTCGACGTCCGGGATGAAGAAGAAATGCACGGGCGTGTAGATGGTGCCGATCCGCGGCGTCCACCCGGCCGCGATGATGGTGTGTGCCTCGCTGCCCTTGAGCGGCGAGAGGTTCGCGCCGACGCCCATCTGGAACGTGTTCTTGATCTCGAATCCGATGAGCATGTTCGCCGACGGCAGGACCTTGCTCTGCTCGAGGCCAGCCACCATCGCATTGCCGAGCAGCAACACGTTCAGCCAGGAATGGCCGACGACGCGATAGACCACCTCGTACCCGAGGAGGAAATGGGACGGTGACCGCAGGTCAGCCTGCTCCTTGAGGCTCTTGCCGTGGAAGGCCTCCGCCGGCTGGTCGTAGTTCATGACGTAGCCGTAGCCGATGCGGAAACCGTGGAGCAGCGAGTAGTCGTCGGGCGATCGCGCGGGCGCGGGCTCGTGCGCCGGCCGATCGTCGACGCGGGTCGACTCGTAGGTGAGCTTCACCGACGACGTCGCCGCAGGCGGCGGCGGCGGCGGCGGGGTGACGGGCGGAGCCGGATCGGCGGCGACCGCAGCGAGCGGCGGCTCGCCCTCCGCGCGCGCGCGGGCGGTCACGGTGAGGATGGCGCCGGTCAAGAGGAGAGAGGCGAGAGCGCGAAGAGGATGCATGGACCTGGCGCGGGTGCAGCGGCCGTTCCAGCGCGGGATTTTCGAGCGATCGTGGGCGCGCGCGCGGGAGGGGTGTGCAGTGGGTGGCACACTGCGCAGCGCGCTGCTCGTACTCGTACTCGTACTCGTACTCGTACTCGTACTCGTACTCGTACTCGTACTCGTATCTCTCGCTCTCGCTCTCGCTCGCCCCCCGCCCCCCTCGAGTACGAGTACGAGTACGAGTACGAGTACGATTTTTAGGCGGCTGCGATTCGCGTCAGTGAGGTCATTTCGGACGCGATGCCGCGTGCGATGCGGAGGGCCATCGCCATGACCGGGAGCTGCGAGTTCACGCCGATGCTCGTCGGGAGGACGCTGCCGTCGGCGACGAAGAGGTTGCGGGTCGACCAGGTCTCGCCCGTGGGCTTGACCACGCCGCCGCGTGGGTCGGCGCTCATGCGCGCGGAGCCGAGCGGATGGAAGGACATGCACTCGACCTTTCGCGCGGACGGCGGCGACGCGATCAACGCGCGCAGCTTCTGCACGGACGTGATCGGATCGACGCCGAAGATCGGCACGAGGATCTCGCGCGCCCCTGCCGCGAACGCGAGCTCGCCGAGGATGCCGACGCCGCGCCACAGTCGATGACGATCGCGTGCGCCCATGCGGTACGTGACGAGCGGCTCGCGTCCGAGCCAGCGCATCACCCGACCGTTGCCCTCGTCGTGGATCATCGCGCCGAAGAACGCGAGGTTCGGCAGCGACTTCACGAGCCGGCGATGCTCACGGCCCACGCCCGGGAACGCGGCGGCGAGCACGCTGGGCACGGGGTAGATGCCCACGAGGGTGAGCCCTTCGTTCGCGAAATGATCGGAGTAGACGCTCTGCATCGCGCCGTCCCAGCCCTCGACCTTCTCGTCGAAGAGGGCGCCGACGCGGAACGCCGGGTGCAGCGTGAGATGACGCCCGACGTGCACCGAGCCGAGACCGCTTCGTCGGAGGAGGATCGGCGTGTGGAGCGAGCCGCAGGCAACGACCACCACGCGAGCCTTCACCTCGAACGCGACGCCCGGCTCGCCGGTGCGCGCGTCGAGAAAGCGACCGCGTACGCCGCGCGCCGTCCCGCGCTCGACGTCGATGGTCTCGACGAGCGCGTCGGAGACGATGACGGCCCCGTTCTTCCGAGCGTCCGGCAGCATCGAGATGTCGACGCTCATCTTCGCGCCGTTGGGGCACCCGAAGTTGCAGCGCGAGGCTCCCTTGCAGCCCGACGTGTTCCTGCGGAGGCTCTTCATCGACACGCCGAGGCTCTCGGCGCCCTCGACGAAGAGCTCGGTCGACCGCGAGCGCATCGATGTGGGGACGGTCTCGACCGAGAGCGCCTCCTCCATCTCTGCGAAGTACGGCGCGAGCGCGTCGGAGCTCAGCGAGTCGAGGCCGAGCTCGGTCGACCACTCGTGCAGCACCTCGTCGGGGATGCGGAAGCACACGCCGCCGGTCAGCACGCTCGAACCGCCCACGCATTTCCCCGCGAGCACGCTCATGATCGGCGTATCGCCGCGGCCGACCGCGAGCCCGAGGCCGCCCTCGCGAGCGAGGCTACGGAGCACGCGTGAGGGGGAGAGCTTCGAGTACTCCTCGGGCGGGTGGTAGCCGCCTTCCTCGAGCACGATGACGCTGCGTCCCGCACGGGCCAGCTCGCGCGCCACCACGGCGCCACCGGCGCCCGAGCCGATCACCACGACGTCGACGCTCGTGGACATCGGCGTGCGCTGCTCACGCCCGCGCAGGATGGTCATGCCACCTCGCGTGAGGCGCTGCTCTCCGCGGGCGCGACGGCGGGCGGGTGCTCGGAGTCCGCATCGCGATCGGTGCGAAGGCGAACGCCGCTCTCGTCGGCCGGAGGCGCGACCGCGACCAGCGCGTGGGCGGGGATCATGATCGGGTCTGCGACGAGCGCCGGCAGCCGCCGCTTGTGACGGAGGCGCTCCTCGGCGTAGCCGATGCTGCGCAGCTCGATCGGGTCCTCGTAGAAGAGCAGCGTCATCACGCTGCGCCACCCGATGAACGCGAGCGACAGCGGTGCGAATGCGGTCCGCTCGAGGCGGGTGAGGATCGCGACGCGCTCGTCGACCGAGAGGCGCTCGACGGTGCGCATGCGGAAGAACATGAGCAGCGGCGCGATGCGCACGACGAAGAGCGCGGCGCGCAGACCGAAGCGGATCGCGCGGCTCGCGGCGCTGACGTAGCCGTCGACGTCGGCGACGTGCGCATCGAGTCGCGCGTCGCTCACCTCGCCGTCCTGCGAGAACATCGCCTCGGCAATCGCGCGCACCACGATCCGGTCCTGTCGCGTGAGCGTCTGTCGGCCGGGGAACGTCACTTCATTAAGAAAGCTAGCTGCCCCCGGTGCGAAGCGCCCGCCGCACTGCGAAATAGATTTCGCGCCGCATGTACGACATTGCAGCTACTTAGCTCGACCAAAACGAACCCCGGTCGTTTACGGGGAAAGTGGGGTGACCATGTGTCGCGGACTTAGCGTTTGGTGGCGCAGCGGCTGGGCGACTGTGCGCTAGACTCGCGAGCCGCCATGAAGATCGGACGAAACGACCCCTGCCACTGCGGCTCCGGACAGAAATACAAGAAGTGCCATCTGCCCGCCGACGACGCCGCGAAATCCGCGGAGCTCGCGGCCGCCGCGGCGGTCGCGGCCGAGGCGCAGGCCAAAGCTGACGCCGAGGCCGAGGCGGAGAAGAACGACGAGGAGGGAAAGGCCGCCGCCGATCGCCCCCCGCCCGTTCGCCCGAAGGACGCAGGCGCCGCCAAGCCTCGGACGCCCGCGCCGACGCAGGCTCCCGCCTTCCGCCGCAAGTCGGTTTGAGAGAAGAAGGCCTCGGGCCTCAGGCCTCGGGCCTCAGGCGGAGAAGCAGCGCGTCCAGGATCGCCGTCAGCGTCAGGATCGGCGCCAGCACGATCGCTCCGAGATAGCTGCACACGTACAGCGCCGCGATCGGGAGCGACCACGCGCTCGGCGGCATGCCCGCGATCGCGCTCGTGTGAGCGGCGAGGCCGAGCGCGCGGAGCGTCGCGTGGAGCACGACGAGCACGAGCGCGAGCGCAGCCACGGCGTAGGCGCGCTTCACGACGCGGCCCTCGCTCGACGCCACAACGGTCCGAACGTCAGCGCATAGAGCACGACCGCATCGCCGACCTGGTTGCTCGCGAGATAGCGGCTCCCGTCACGGAAGCCCGCGAGCTCGAGCGACGCGAGCAGGCCCCCCAGATACTCCTCGTCCTCGAACGCGCTCGCGCCCAGGACCGCCAGCCCGCTCGAACCGGCGCTTGCGTCGAGCCACGGCACGATCGGCCCCGAGTCGACGTCGGGATGCATGACTGCGCCGCTCGGCCACTCGCGCGCCCACGCGTAGCCGAAAGCGCCGCCGCGGAGCTCGCGACGCGCGCGCGTGTACTGGTCGTGCGCGAACGCCGGATCGACGAGCAGCAGGTTGTGGGCGCTCATCCAGATCGAAGAGCCCTCGGGGCCATCGAGCGTGCGCCCGTCGTAGGTGTAGCTCGAGACCAGCAGACCGGTCTTTCCATCCACGAGATGGCTACGTGCATACTGCAGCCAGTTCGCGGTGAGCGAGCCGTGCTCGGCCGCGTCTGCGCCGTCGACCCGATCGAGCAGCGCAAGCGCGGCGAGGGCGGTGGTGTTGCAGAACGTCCAGCACTCGTTCGGGTAGCTCTCGCCCGAGCTGCTCGGGCTGCGCTTCATCGTGCGCGTGATGCGCGCAGCCCGCTCGCGCGCCGCTGCACGCGTGGCCGGACGCGGCGCCACCAGCTCACGGGCGGCCAGCATCATCACGATCTCGCCGTCGACGAAGAGGCTGCGCGACTCGGGATCCTCGAACGGGCCGCGCCGCCCGTACGCCATCATGAAGTGCAGCGCACCGAGCGATGCATCGTCGCGCAGCGTCGCGTCCACGATGCCGTCGATCGCCTGGAGGAGCCGCTCCTGCTCGGTGCCTTTCGCGTCGACGGCGAGATTGGCGAGCGCGAGGACCGTGTACGTCCGGCGCATGAAGTCCCACTCCGGATTGACGGCGCGCATCCGCTGCGTGTCGTCGGCGGCGGCCGCGATCTGCCGGTCCGCGAGACCCGCGACGAGCCGGGTCCGCGACGGCCCATCGAGGTCGTGGACGCGATGAACATTCGGCACCCAGATCGCGGTCGCGACGAGGAGGAGCATCACGAACCGCGAGCGCTTCTTCATCCTCTCGAACCATGCGGCCCGCGCCCGTGCCGCGCCGTGGCTCGACCGGCGAACGGTCGCGCCCTCGCCACGAGCGGCCGTACAATGACCCCCATGAGTCGCTACAACGACACGAAGCCGAGGTAAGGATCAGAGCCATGGATAACGTCGCCGTCGCTCGTGCGCTGGAAGACCTCGCGGATCTCCAGGAGCTCTCCGGAATCGCCGTGTTCAAGGTCCGGGCCTTCCGGTCCGCCGCGCGCGCGATCGAAGGCACCACCGAGAACGTCACCGACCTCGTGCGCGACGGAAAGCTGAAGGACGTTCGCGGGGTAGGCGAGGGCGTTGCGCGCCGCATCAAGGAGCTCGCCGAGACCGGCAAGATCGCCGAGGCCGAAGAGCTGCGCGCCAAGCTCCCGCCCGGGCTGCTCGACCTGATGAACGTCCCCGGCCTCGGCCTGAAGACCGCGCAGCAGGTCTGGAAGGAGCGCAACATCACGTCGATCGACGAGCTCGAGGCCGCCGCGAAGGCCGGCAAGCTCCGTGATCTGCCGCGCTTCGGCGAGAAGCGTGAGGAGAAGCTGATCGTCGCGATCGAGGCCTACCGAAAGCGCGCCGCGGCTCCGAAGCGGAGGCCGCTCGCCGAGGCGATGCTTGCCGCCGAGGCCCTCTGTACGCGCATGCGCGCCGTCCCGGGCGTCATCGCGTGCGAGTTCGCGGGCAGCCTGCGGCGCCGCGCCGAGACCGTCGGCGACCTCGACGTGCTCGTCGCCGCGAAGCCCGAGGACGCCGTCGCGATCATGGAGGCATTCGCCGTATCCCCCGAGGTCGTCGAGGTGCTCGGCCGCGGCGAGACGAAGACGAGCGTCGTGCTCGACAGCGGCATGCAGGCCGATCTTCGTGTCATCCCGCACGACGCCTGGGGCGCCGCTCTCCAGTACTTCACGGGCTCGAAGGATCACAACGTCGCGATGCGAACCATCGCCGTGAAGAAGAAGCTCAAGGTCAGCGAGTACGGCGTGTTCGACGCGAGCGGCGCGAAGATCGCCGGCGCCGACGAGCCTTCCGTCTACGAGGCGATCGGTCTCCGCTGGATGGCGCCCGAGCTCCGCGAGAACCGCGGCGAGATCGAGGCCGCCGCGGGCGATCGGCTGCCCCGGCTCGTCGAGCTCACCGACGTGCGCGGCGACCTGCACATGCACACCACCGAGACCGACGGCAAGAGCTCGCTCGAGCAGATGGCGGAGGCGGCGGTCGCCGCGGGGCACTCGTACGTCGCCATCACCGAGCACTCCGAGACGCTCACGTTCGTGCGCGGCATGTCCCGCGAACGGCTCCGTTCGCAGCGCGAGCACATTCGCTCCGTCGAGGAGAAGATGGGCGGCACCATCCGCCTCTTCGCGGGGATCGAGGCCGACATCCTCGCCGATGGCGCGCTCGATCTCGAGGATGCGCTGGGCGAGCTCGATTGGGTGGTCGGCAGCGTGCACCAGCACCTGCGGATGACCCGCGAGGAGATGACGAAGCGGGTCGTTCGCGCGATCGAGTCGGGGAAGATGGACTGCCTCGGGCATCCGACCGGACGGCAGCTCGGCTACCGTGACCCGAGCGATATCGACATCGAGGCGGTCCTCGCGGCGATGAAGCGCACGGGCGTCGCGATCGAGCTCAATTGCTCGCCGAGCCGGCTCGACGTCAACGAGCACATGGCCCGCATGGCACGCGACGCGGGCGTGCCGGTCGTCCTCAACAGCGATGCCCACGGCGTTCGCGAGCTCTCGTACCTGCGTTACGGGATCGGCATCGCCCGACGCGCCTGGCTCTCGCCCGAGCACGTCCTCAACACCCGCTCTGCCGCGGATCTCCAGGAGTGGCGCGCGACGCGACGGAGCTGACGCCCTGAATGCATGCAGTTGCATGCATTGTGGAGATCGGTCATCATGGGACCCCGGTGAGGGGAGAGCTCGTGCGCGTCCAGCGAGTGGACGAGAGATCGGTGGACGCGGCGCTCGCCGAGGCGAGCTTCCGCGCCATGATCGAGCGCCTCGCGGACGCCGTCCTCGTCCTGCATCGCGATCTCACCATCCTCTACGCAAATCCCGCCGCGAGCGGGCTCTTCGGCTTCGACAAGAGCGCCGATCTCCTCGGACGCGCCCTGCCGCTGCTCTTTCACTCCGACGACAGCGACGGCCTTCGCGAGCGCTTGAACGCCATTCTCGCGACCCGTGCTCCGTCGCCGTGGCGTGAGCTGCGCGCCGAGAGGCGTGACGGCGCCGTCGTCCACGTCGACGTCAGCGGAACGCGCGTGGTCTTCGGCGGGAAGCCGGCCGTGCTCGCGATCGTTCGCGACCTGCTCTCCGTGCTCGACGACGGCAAGAGCGGAGCGCAGCGCGTCCGCGACCTCGTCCGGGAGCTCCACGCATCGCCCCGCTCCGTCGACGGTAGCCAGGCGATCGACGTGCGGCCGCTCATCGACTCCTCGGTCCGCGAGGCCCAGGACGAGCTCCAGCACGCGGTGACCGTGATCCGTGAGTACGAGGGCGTGCCGTGCGTCGAGGCGCAGGAGCTCCGGCTCTCGCAGCTCTTCTTCAACCTGATCGTGAACGCGATGCAGGCGGTACGCGAGAGCGGTCGCTCTCATCGCGAGATCCGGATCCGCGCCGCGGTCGACGGGGCGTGGGTCCTCGTCAGCGTCAGCGATACAGGGACCGGAATCGCGGCTGCTCATCTGCGGCGGATCTTCGAGCCGTTCTTCACGACGAAGCCGCGCGGCGCAGGGACCGGTCTCGGCCTCGCGATCTGCCGGGAGATCGTGACGGGCCGCGGTGGAGAGATCTCCGTCTCGAGCACACCGGGATGCGGTACGACCTTCGTGGTGCGACTGCCCCGCGCCGCCGCGCCGATCTCGAGCTGAATCGACACACCGCTCGGTCAGGAGCGATAGGATGCAGGGCTCGCGTGCTGCATCGCATCGTCGCTCGAACCGGTCTCCTCGCGTGCGTCGCGCTCGGCGCGCTGCCCTGCGTGCTTGCGCCGCTCGTCGCGTGCAGCCACGACACCGACCTCGGCCTCACGCCGGACTCCGGATCGCTCGAGTCCGGCGCGCCGGACGGCACGAACAGCGGCACCGGCATCACCGTCACGACGCTGGCGCCTTCGCTCACGACCGCGCCCGGCGAGAAGGCGAGCGCGACCTGGGCCGCGTATCGGCTCGACGACGGCGAGTGGCGCATGCTCGGGCCCGCGGCCGTGGGGACCTACACGTTCTCGGTTCCGGTCGCGCGCTGGGCCGTTGCGCTCGTGTGTGCGAGCGACGACGGCGCGCTGTCGACGGTGTTCATCCACCGCCGCACCGTCGCCACGCGCGCCCTCGAGGTCGCGCTCGAGCCGCAGTGCACGCCCGAGCCTCCGCCCGCGGAGTTCGCCCTCACCGGGACGATCTCCAACGTTCCGCCGACCACGGGATGGCTGGACTTCGGTTACGCGCGTGACACGCGCGGCGTCGTCCTGCCCGTCGCGGGAGGGCAGGCGCCGTACGAGATGGTCGGCGTCGCGCCCGGCACGTGGGACCTCGCGTTCGGGGTCCGCGACGAGCCGTCGAGCGCGCTCACGCGCATGTTCCTGCTCCGCGGCACCGTGGTGAGCGCGGATCGCACGCTCGACATCGACGCGACCGGGCCCGCCTCGTTCGCGCCTGCGCAGAAGCGCCTCCTCTTGCGTGGCCTCGATCCGAAGGAGAGCCTGACTCCGCAGGTGCTCTACGCGACCGGCGGCCCGCACGGCATCGACGTCGGACCGCAGGACGTGCCGCCGGACCTGAGCGATGTGACGCTCGCATACTCGACGGTGCCCGAGAGCATGCAGCTCCCGGCCGATCGCTATCACGGCGTCATCCGCGCCGAGCGCGATCGCAGGGAGGCGCTGCGTACGATCGAGCTGAGCTTTCACCAGGCGATCGACCTCGACCTCGCGTTCCTGCCGCTCGCCGCGCCGCCCGCCGTCGTGGTGCTCGGCACGACGCCGCAGGTCCGGCTCGAGACCCGCTTTCCCGTGCTTGCGAATGCGATTCGCCACGACGTGCGCGTGCTCTCGGAGACGAACCGTCGCACGCAGCACGTGTGGCACGCGACCTTCGACCCCGCCATCCTCGCCGGGAGCACGGAGGTCGTCGATGCGATGCCGGATCTCTCGGCGTTACCCGGCTTTCGCTCGGAGTGGACGCTGCCGATCGGCGTGACCGCGATCGTGACGGCGACGAGCTACGAGGCGCCGCAGACGCTCGGGGACGGGACGATGCAGCGCGCGACGGGCAACGCGCTGGAGGTGACGCCGTGAGGCGCGGCGCGGTGGTGGGGATGATCGTGCTCGCAGGGTGCTCGCGTGCCGGTGGGGCAGGGGATGCGGGGAGCGAGACGAGCGCGAGCGCGAGCGCGAGTACGAGCACGAGTACGAGTACGACTGAGAGCGCGCCGAGCGCGAGTCAGACGACGCGGCCGCACGTCAGGCGTGAGCCCGCGCGCGCGATGGAGGCACGGCGCAGCACCGTCGCGCGCGTCGAGGCCGAGCCCGTGCTCGCCGCGAACGTCGAGCTGCTGAAGAAGCAGCTCGGCGGCGTGATGCCGGCAGCGATCGCCATGCAGGCGACCGAGCTCACGGAGGCGAAGCGTCGTGCGGTGCTGGTCGCCGCCGAGCGCAAGGACGGCACGCTCGAGAACCCGATGGTCCTGCTCGTCGACGAACGAGGCACGCTCGTCTGGTCGAAGGACAGGCCAGCGGCGGGGATCAAGCCGCCGGTCAGCGCGATCGCGATCGCGTCGGGCCCGCAGGGTCGGTTCGCGATCGCCGTCTGCGACCCTCCCACGTCGACCGTCGCCCTCCGCCTGTGGGACGACGACGGCTCACCGTTCGCCGACTTCTCCGCGCTCGAGACGAAGACGTGCGACGCGCTCTCGCTGCTGTACTGGCCGAGTCATGGATGGATCATCGTCGCGGCGGGGCCCACCGAGACGCGCGCGCAGCTCGTGACCGATGCCGGCGGCATGGCCTGGGGAACGGGCAAACAGCTCGGCGCGCGGTGGCGGACCACCGCGCCCGTGACGCTCGCCGCGGACACCGCGTCAAGCTTCGTGCTCGTCCAGTACTCGCAGTCCCCTGGCGTCGATCGCGAGGCCGATCACGCGATCGCCTTTCGCTACGACGCCGACGCGCAGCCGTTGTGGCCCGCGCCGACCGACCTCGGCGCGGTGCGAAGGATCGCGCCTGGCCAGGAGCGCATCCCGCTCCTGCGCACGAACGACGGCGTTCTGCGCGCGTCGCTCGCCGCAGGAATGATCGAGCTACGCTCGAACGGCGAGATCCGCAGGATTCCCTAGCGGTCGACTAGCAGCCGCTCCAGAACGCGTCGCCGTTGGGACCGAAGTTCCTCCCGGTGGCGTGGCAGTAGTTCACGATCGCGGCACGGCAATCGCTCGTCACCCAGGTGAGCTTGATCGCCATGAAGCCGCCCTGGTTGTTGCAGGACCCGTAGCAGCAGCGGCCGCCGGGGCTCACCTTCGTCTCGACCTGATCGGTGTCGACCTGGACGTTGACGTCATCGTTCTTCGCCTCGGAGCTCTCCTGGCTCGCCCCTTCTTCCTGCGGCGCGCCGGTCTCGCTCGAGCAGCCGGCCGCGACGAGCATCGCAAGGGTGAAGCCGAGGGGGATCGATGCTTTCAGAATTTTCATGTGTGTCTCCACCGCGCGTGATTCGTGCGCGTCGCCGGCACATAGCGACTTGCATGCCATCCCTCCGGCGCTCGTATCGACGTGATTTCCCTGGGCCGGGCCGCCGCTGCCAGGAGAGTCGAGTCCACAGCCGTGGAGCGGACTCTCTAGAGCGAGAGATCGGCGAGCCAGATCTGGCCTTGCCACCGGCGGCGGACGACCATCAGGCGCTCGCCCGTGTACGCCACGCGCGTGAGCTGATCGTCGGACGGGATGGTCCGCAGGACGGCTCCCGTGCGCGCGTCGATCTCGACGATCTCGCGCCCGCCGCGGAGGACCGCCACCTTCTTTCCGCTCGCGGAGAATGCGAGCGGGCCGTAGCGCGCGGGCTTCAGGGCCGGCGAGAGCGGGGTCTTCGCCGACGTGCGAGCGTCGAAGATCGAGGGCGTGAGGTTCTGGGCATCCGCTCCCTCGAGGTACGCGATGCGATCGTCGACCGGTGACGGGGCGGGGCGTCGCGCAGGTGCGGGAATGAGCTGCCGTACCAGCTCTCCGGTCAGCGACGCGGTCCAGATCGCGGGCACGCTGTCCTCGCCGACGCGGGTGAAGACCACGTCGGTCGAGGTCCGCCGGAACGCGGGGCTCGCGTCGGTCGGTCCGAGCGTCAGCGATCGCACCTTGCCGTCGGCGAGCGTGACGAGGCGCAGCCCGCCGGCGGTCACCTCGAGCGCCAGCGACTGACCGTCCGGAGAGACCGAGAGCGCGGTGAGGTTCGGCCCGAGCGAAGCGAGCGCGGTCGGCGCGAGCGCGCCCCCGAGATCCAGAAGCCAGGGTTGAAGCGGGCCGCCGCGCGACGACAAGACGACGAGGCGATCGGTCTTCGGGATCGGCGCGAGGTCGTACTCTTCACCGACACCAGGAATCCGAAGCGGCTCGAGCTTGCCGTCGCTCGTCTCGATCGCGGCGTGATCGACGCCGCGACAGTCGGACCACACGACCGACTTGCCGTCCGGCGAGAGGTCGAGCCCCGCGCCGAGCGCGATGTTCGCCTGCGCGAGCGAGCGTGCCTCGCCGCTGAGCGGAACGTCGACGAGCTCCGCGTTGCTCGAGGTCGGCAGCGTACGCATCGCGAGCAGATGCCGCCCGTCGGGGGTCGTCGCGAGCTCGACACCCATGTCGCCCTGCAGGAGCCAGCGGAACCCGCGCTTCGCGTCGAAGACGCCGATGCCTCCGCCCGCGGTCCCGGGGAACATCGGAAACACGACGCCGAGCTCGGCGTCGGGCAGCTCCACGACGCGCACCGCCTGGTAGCCGACGGGAGCCGCGATGGTCTCCTTGATCTGTCCGGAGCTCGCGTCGTAACGCACGAGATGCGCGCGATCGCCGCCCCAGAGAGTGCCGTCGCGTGACCAGGTCGGCCGGCTGTTCCCTTCCGCGACCTGACGTGGCGGCGTCGAGCCGTCGACCCTCGCCACGAAGAGGGCGGTCTTGCCGCCGGCGGCGCGCAGGAACGCGACCTCCTGGTGGTCGGGCGAGAGCCGCGCGGCATAGTCCCATCCCGTGATCGTGGTGAGCGTTCGCGCGGCCGTCCCGGCCCGCACGTCGAGGAGGAGAATGGATCCGTGCGGTCCGCTCGCGCTGTCGTAGACGATCGAGCTTCCGTCGCTCGAGAAGGCCGGGAACTCGTCGCAGCTCTCGCCGAACGTGAGGCGGCGTACGTTGCCGGCGCTGAAGCGCAGCGGCCCCGGCGCGACGGCGGCGGTGCTCGTCGGCGCCACCGGCGGCGTGGTGCTGCGCGCGACGCCGGAGCGGATCGCGAGACCGACGGCGACGACCCCGCCGAGCAGACCCGCGCCCCCGAGCCATCGCCGGTACGAGGAGCGCGCTCGCTCCACGGGCGGAGGCGGCGCGTTCGTCACGGTGGACGCGAGCTGTCGCGCGGCGGGCGCGGTCAGATCGGCGAGCGCCGCAGCGAGCGCGCTCACGGAGGCGAAGCGCTCGTCGGGGTCCCGACGAAGGCAGCGAAGGATCACCTCCGAGAGCTGCGGCGGCACCTCCGCGCGCAGGCGCTCCGGCGGAGTCGGATCGTCGCGCAGGATCTTCGCGTGGAGCGCAAACGCGCTCCCTGCCTCCCACGGCGGCCGCCCCACGAGGAGGCGATACAGCACGGCGCCGAGCGACCAGACATCGGAACGAACGTCGACCTTCGAAGCATCCTCGAACTGCTCCGGTGACATGTAGAGCGGAGTCCCCATCATCGCCTGGGTGCTCGTGAGCCCGACGTCTCCCGCGAGCGCGAGGGGAATCTTCGAGATCCCGAAGTCGAGGACCTTCACGAGCTCGCTGCCGTCGGGCCGGCGCGCGAGGAGGAGATTGCTCGGCTTGATGTCGCGGTGAACGATGCCGACCGCGTGCGCCTCGTCGATCGCGATGCACGCCTGGCGCACGTACTCGACTGCACTCTCGATCGCGACCTCGCCCTGGCGAGCAAGGACCTCGAGATCGACGCCGTCGAGATACTCCATGACGATGTACGGCTCGCCCGAGTCGAGCGTACCCACCGCCAGCACGCGTGACGTGTGATCGCTCGTGAGAGCGGACATCGCGCGCGCCTCGCGAAGCAGCCTCTCCACGGCCTCGGCGCGTTCCCGTGCGTGCTTCGGGACCGCGAGGACCTTCAGCGCGACCTCCGTGTCGAGCTCGAGATCGGTGGCCGCGAACACGTCGGCGGTGTGGCCGCCGCCGAGGCGGCGGATGAGCCGGTACCGCTCGCCGACGACGTCCCCCGTTCGGACGGGCCCGATGCCTTCGGTGGCGGGTGTATCTGCCATGCCTATCCGCGCGGCGGGCGATGCTTCGCGAGCAGCTTGCCGAGATATCCCCGGTCGAGGCCGGCCATGCGTGCTGCGGCGGTCTGGTTCTCACCGGCCGCTTCCATGAGGCTCTCGAGGTACGTCGCAGTGAAGCGCTCCACGAGCGCGTCCTTCTGCTCCGCATACGGCACCCTCGGATCGACGAGCTCGCGGAGCGCGAGGCCGAGCGTCGCGGCCTTCGAGCGCGCGGGTCGAGGAAGGGTGCCGAGCGCAGCGAAGGCCTGCACCGCGTTGCGCAGCTCGCGGACGTTGCCGGGCCACGCATGCGATTTGAAGATCTCGAGCATGTCGGGACGGAGCTCGTCGATCTCCGCTTCGCGCGCGAAGAGACTGGCGAGCATCGCGATGTCCTCGATGCGCGAGCGGAGCGGCGGAACCTGGAGGCGTGCGACCGCGAGCCGGTAGAAGAGATCCTCGCGGAAGCGCTCCTCGCGGACCTCGACCTCGAGGTCCTTGTTCGTCGCGGCGAGGATCCTCACCTTCACGTGGCGACTCACGTCCTCGCCCATCGCGCGGATCTCGCCGGTCTCGAGCACGCGCAGCAGCATGGGCTGCATGTCGAGCGGGAGCTCGCCGATCTCGTCGAGGAAGAGCGTTCCTCCGTGCGCCGATTCGAAGGCGCCACGCCGCGTCTCGACCGCGCCGGTGAACGCGCCCTTCCGGTGCCCGAACAGCTCGCTCGCGATGAGCTCGCGCGGCAGAGCTCCGCAGTTGAGGACGACGAACGGCCCGCCCGCGACCGAGCTCTGCTCGTGGATGGCGCGCGCGACTCGCTCCTTGCCGACGCCCGACTCGCCCTCGATGAGCACCGAGGCGACCGAGCCCTCGAGCCGCTTCAAGAGCGAGAAGAGCCGGTTCATCGCCGGCGAGACGCCGACCATGCCTGCGTAGGAATCGCCGTCGTACGCGGCGGGCTCGTGCAGCGCGTCGACGTCGAGGTCGAGCGCGACGAGGACGCCGCCGACCTCGATCCGGCTCCCGAGCGCGAGCGTCATGCGCTCGAGGCGCTGCCCGAGATAGAAGGTGCCGTTGCGACTCCCGAGATCGACAACGCTCACGCCTTCGTCGACGAGCGTGAGCTCGACATGCGACCGCGAGACGGTCGCATCGCGAATGGCGATCGTCGACCCGGGCGCGCTGCCGATCCGGCAGACCGCGCCCGCCTCGAGACGCAAGGTCTCCGGCTCGGCGGGAGCGCTCACGACGCGCACGATCGCGCCCAGCGGCGGGGCCTCTCCGCGTTGCTTCTTCGACCCGAGCGGCAGGGTCGAGTCGGGCGTTACGGCGCGCGCGGTCACGACCTCAGAGCCAAGCGGAGCCGCGCCGGCCGGTCAACCGCTATTCCTCACTTCGGCGTGTTCCAGCCGCCCACGTCGGCCGCGAGCGCGTCCGCTTCCTTCGGGCCCCACGTGCCCGGCTCGTACGGATACATCGGGCTCGGGCCGTGGATGACCGGATCGACGATCGCCCATGCCGCCTCGACCACGTCCTGGCGCGCGAAGAGCGTCGTGTCGCCGAGCATCGCGTCGCCGAGGAGCCGCTCGTACGCCTCCATGCGCCCGCCCTCGCCCTGCGCGGGCTCCTCGACGGCCGACAGCTCCGTCGGCTCGCCGATCATCTTCTCGCCGTGCTTCTTCGCGCGGGCGCCGAGCGCGATCGTGACGTTCGGGCTGACCCGGAAGCGCAGGTAGTTGCCCATGCTCGGCGCGGGCTCCTTGAAGACGACCTGCGGCGGATTCTTGAACTCGACCATGACCTCGGTGCAGGTCATCGCGAGCGACTTGCCGGCGCGGACGTAGAACGGAACGCCTTCCCAGCGCCACGAGTCGACATAGAGCCGAAGCGCGGCGTAGGTCGCCATGAACGACTCCTTCGCGACGCCGGGCTCCTCGCGATAGCCGTTGAACTGTCCGCGCACCATGTTGTCCACGCTCATCGGGCGCACGTTGCGGAGCACCTTCGCCTGCTCGTCGCGAATGGCCTCCGGATACGTGCTGGTGGGCGCCTCCATCGCGAGGTAGCTCACGACCTGGAGCAGGTGATTCTGGATCACGTCGCGGATCACGCCGGTCTCGTCGTAGAACTTTCCGCGGCCCTTCACGCCGAACGACTCGGCCATCGTGATCTGCACGTTCTCGACGTAGTTCCTGTTCAGGATGGGCTCGAGGAACGCATTCGCGAACCGGAAGTACAGGATGTTCTGGATGGCCTCTTTGCCGAGATAGTGGTCGATACGGAAGATCGAGTCCTCGGGGAAGGCCTCGTGCAGCGTGTTGTTGAGCGCTTGCGCCGAAGGAAGGTCGCTTTCCAGCACATTGGGATCCTAAGCTTAGAATTCCACGTGGACAAGTTGTCGCGGCCGCTTCTATAGTGTCACCTAAATACTAGTGACTCCAGCGTAACTGGACTGGCCACAGTTAGGCCGCAAATGTAATCACACTGGCTCACCTTCGGGTGGGCCTTTCTGCGTTCGCGAGTGGACCCGATAAGCTCATGGAGCGGCGTAACCGTCGCACAGGAAGGACAGAGAAAGCGCGGATCTGGGAAGTGACGGACAGAACGGTCAGGACCTGGATTGGGGAGGCGGTTGCCGCCGCTGCTGCTGACGGTGTGACGTTCTCTGTTCCGGTCACACCACATACGTTCCGCCATTCCTATGCGATGCACATGCTGTATGCCGGTATACCGCTGAAAGTTCTGCAAAGCCTGATGGGACATAAGTCCATCAGTTCAACGGAAGTCTACACGAAGGTTTTTGCGCTGGATGTGGCTGCCCGGCACCGGGTGCAGTTTGCGATGCCGGAGTCTGATGCGGTTGCGATGCTGAAACAATTATCCTGAGAATAAATGCCTTGGCCTTTATATGGAAATGTGGAACTGAGTGGATATGCTGTTTTTGTCTGTTAAACAGAGAAGCTGGCTGTTATCCACTGAGAAGCGAACGAAACAGTCGGGAAAATCTCCCATTATCGTAGAGATCCGCATTATTAATCTCAGGAGCCTGTGTAGCGTTTATAGGAAGTAGTGTTCTGTCATGATGCCTGCAAGCGGTAACGAAAACGATTTGAATATGCCTTCAGGAACAATAGAAATCTTCGTGCGGTGTTACGTTGAAGTGGAGCGGATTATGTCAGCAATGGACAGAACAACCTAATGAACACAGAACCATGATGTGGTCTGTCCTTTTACAGCCAGTAGTGCTCGCCGCAGTCGAGCGACAGGGCGAAGCCCTCGGCTGGTTGCCCTCGCCGCTGGGCTGGCGGCCGTCTATGGCCCTGCAAACGCGCCAGAAACGCCGTCGAAGCCGTGTGCGAGACACCGCGGCCGGCCGCCGGCGTTGTGGATACCTCGCGGAAAACTTGGCCCTCACTGACAGATGAGGGGCGGACGTTGACACTTGAGGGGCCGACTCACCCGGCGCGGCGTTGACAGATGAGGGGCAGGCTCGATTTCGGCCGGCGACGTGGAGCTGGCCAGCCTCGCAAATCGGCGAAAACGCCTGATTTTACGCGAGTTTCCCACAGATGATGTGGACAAGCCTGGGGATAAGTGCCCTGCGGTATTGACACTTGAGGGGCGCGACTACTGACAGATGAGGGGCGCGATCCTTGACACTTGAGGGGCAGAGTGCTGACAGATGAGGGGCGCACCTATTGACATTTGAGGGGCTGTCCACAGGCAGAAAATCCAGCATTTGCAAGGGTTTCCGCCCGTTTTTCGGCCACCGCTAACCTGTCTTTTAACCTGCTTTTAAACCAATATTTATAAACCTTGTTTTTAACCAGGGCTGCGCCCTGTGCGCGTGACCGCGCACGCCGAAGGGGGGTGCCCCCCCTTCTCGAACCCTCCCGGTCGAGTGAGCGAGGAAGCACCAGGGAACAGCACTTATATATTCTGCTTACACACGATGCCTGAAAAAACTTCCCTTGGGGTTATCCACTTATCCACGGGGATATTTTTATAATTATTTTTTTTATAGTTTTTAGATCTTCTTTTTTAGAGCGCCTTGTAGGCCTTTATCCATGCTGGTTCTAGAGAAGGTGTTGTGACAAATTGCCCTTTCAGTGTGACAAATCACCCTCAAATGACAGTCCTGTCTGTGACAAATTGCCCTTAACCCTGTGACAAATTGCCCTCAGAAGAAGCTGTTTTTTCACAAAGTTATCCCTGCTTATTGACTCTTTTTTATTTAGTGTGACAATCTAAAAACTTGTCACACTTCACATGGATCTGTCATGGCGGAAACAGCGGTTATCAATCACAAGAAACGTAAAAATAGCCCGCGAATCGTCCAGTCAAACGACCTCACTGAGGCGGCATATAGTCTCTCCCGGGATCAAAAACGTATGCTGTATCTGTTCGTTGACCAGATCAGAAAATCTGATGGCACCCTACAGGAACATGACGGTATCTGCGAGATCCATGTTGCTAAATATGCTGAAATATTCGGATTGACCTCTGCGGAAGCCAGTAAGGATATACGGCAGGCATTGAAGAGTTTCGCGGGGAAGGAAGTGGTTTTTTATCGCCCTGAAGAGGATGCCGGCGATGAAAAAGGCTATGAATCTTTTCCTTGGTTTATCAAACGTGCGCACAGTCCATCCAGAGGGCTTTACAGTGTACATATCAACCCATATCTCATTCCCTTCTTTATCGGGTTACAGAACCGGTTTACGCAGTTTCGGCTTAGTGAAACAAAAGAAATCACCAATCCGTATGCCATGCGTTTATACGAATCCCTGTGTCAGTATCGTAAGCCGGATGGCTCAGGCATCGTCTCTCTGAAAATCGACTGGATCATAGAGCGTTACCAGCTGCCTCAAAGTTACCAGCGTATGCCTGACTTCCGCCGCCGCTTCCTGCAGGTCTGTGTTAATGAGATCAACAGCAGAACTCCAATGCGCCTCTCATACATTGAGAAAAAGAAAGGCCGCCAGACGACTCATATCGTATTTTCCTTCCGCGATATCACTTCCATGACGACAGGATAGTCTGAGGGTTATCTGTCACAGATTTGAGGGTGGTTCGTCACATTTGTTCTGACCTACTGAGGGTAATTTGTCACAGTTTTGCTGTTTCCTTCAGCCTGCATGGATTTTCTCATACTTTTTGAACTGTAATTTTTAAGGAAGCCAAATTTGAGGGCAGTTTGTCACAGTTGATTTCCTTCTCTTTCCCTTCGTCATGTGACTTGATATCGGGGGTTAGTTCGTCATCATTGATGAGGGTTGATTATCACAGTTTATTACTCTGAATTGGCTATCCGCGTGTGTACCTCTACCTGGAGTTTTTCCCACGGTGGATATTTCTTCTTGCGCTGAGCGTAAGAGCTATCTGACAGAACAGTTCTTCTTTGCTTCCTCGCCAGTTCGCTCGCTATGCTCGGTTACACGGCTGCGGCGAGCGCTAGTGATAATAAGTGACTGAGGTATGTGCTCTTCTTATCTCCTTTTGTAGTGTTGCTCTTATTTTAAACAACTTTGCGGTTTTTTGATGACTTTGCGATTTTGTTGTTGCTTTGCAGTAAATTGCAAGATTTAATAAAAAAACGCAAAGCAATGATTAAAGGATGTTCAGAATGAAACTCATGGAAACACTTAACCAGTGCATAAACGCTGGTCATGAAATGACGAAGGCTATCGCCATTGCACAGTTTAATGATGACAGCCCGGAAGCGAGGAAAATAACCCGGCGCTGGAGAATAGGTGAAGCAGCGGATTTAGTTGGGGTTTCTTCTCAGGCTATCAGAGATGCCGAGAAAGCAGGGCGACTACCGCACCCGGATATGGAAATTCGAGGACGGGTTGAGCAACGTGTTGGTTATACAATTGAACAAATTAATCATATGCGTGATGTGTTTGGTACGCGATTGCGACGTGCTGAAGACGTATTTCCACCGGTGATCGGGGTTGCTGCCCATAAAGGAGGCGTTTACAAAACCTCAGTTTCTGTTCATCTTGCTCAGGATCTGGCTCTGAAGGGGCTACGTGTTTTGCTCGTGGAAGGTAACGACCCCCAGGGAACAGCCTCAATGTATCACGGATGGGTACCAGATCTTCATATTCATGCAGAAGACACTCTCCTGCCTTTCTATCTTGGGGAAAAGGACGATGTCACTTATGCAATAAAGCCCACTTGCTGGCCGGGGCTTGACATTATTCCTTCCTGTCTGGCTCTGCACCGTATTGAAACTGAGTTAATGGGCAAATTTGATGAAGGTAAACTGCCCACCGATCCACACCTGATGCTCCGACTGGCCATTGAAACTGTTGCTCATGACTATGATGTCATAGTTATTGACAGCGCGCCTAACCTGGGTATCGGCACGATTAATGTCGTATGTGCTGCTGATGTGCTGATTGTTCCCACGCCTGCTGAGTTGTTTGACTACACCTCCGCACTGCAGTTTTTCGATATGCTTCGTGATCTGCTCAAGAACGTTGATCTTAAAGGGTTCGAGCCTGATGTACGTATTTTGCTTACCAAATACAGCAATAGTAATGGCTCTCAGTCCCCGTGGATGGAGGAGCAAATTCGGGATGCCTGGGGAAGCATGGTTCTAAAAAATGTTGTACGTGAAACGGATGAAGTTGGTAAAGGTCAGATCCGGATGAGAACTGTTTTTGAACAGGCCATTGATCAACGCTCTTCAACTGGTGCCTGGAGAAATGCTCTTTCTATTTGGGAACCTGTCTGCAATGAAATTTTCGATCGTCTGATTAAACCACGCTGGGAGATTAGATAATGAAGCGTGCGCCTGTTATTCCAAAACATACGCTCAATACTCAACCGGTTGAAGATACTTCGTTATCGACACCAGCTGCCCCGATGGTGGATTCGTTAATTGCGCGCGTAGGAGTAATGGCTCGCGGTAATGCCATTACTTTGCCTGTATGTGGTCGGGATGTGAAGTTTACGGGAAAG
>JADMIO011280068.1_pt1 | contig 27733 bp, 19 predicted proteins | sample 8958161 | NCBI WGS metagenome assembly JADMIO01 (sample SAMN16585339, study PRJNA669376) | soil metagenome | isolation source: Crop rotation soil | place: USA: Cullars Rotation, Alabama | collected 2011
CGCGACTTCAAGTCACGTGAATTCCAAGCTTCGGATCCCACTGTGCTGGAAAGCCGCCGGCCTACTTTCCGGTCGCAAAGTACGCCGGGTTCGGTGTGTCGTAAACAACAGCGGCGCGAGGCGGGATGCGTTCGCCCGGCCTCGTCCCGTCGGCCAGCTCGAACGAGATGCCGATGGGGTAGCGGCCGGCGCGATAATTGAAATGGTGATCGCCGCCGGGGGTCCCGTAGGCGTCACCCAGAGCCACGACGTCGATGCGGGTAAAGGTGTTCGTCTTGCGGTCGGTCTCGCCCGGACACGCCAAGGATGCCGCGGAAGTAGGCACCCGCCACGAGGGGTGCTCGCGCAGGGCCTGGCAGTCCTGGAGGCGACGCGGTGACCGTCAGCCAGCGGATGGGCCACGAGGACACGGCGATGATCCGTCGATACTACGCCCGACTCGCCCACCAGACCGCCTCCCTGCGTACTCGGCGAACCGGGCTGGGCGTGAAGGTGGCCGCGCCATCCTGACCGGTAGCCGCGGCATCCCTAGAATCGCAGTCAGCGGCTGGCAGCGGCCCGCGTCGGACGGCTCCGGCCCGCAACGTCTTGGAGACAACCATGAAAGCGATCCTGTCGGCGGCGTTGGTAGTCGGGCTCTGCGGGCTCGCGGGCGCGCAGGGCGGGACGGCGGACCCGGTCGGGACGTGGAAGTGCGAGTACGAGATCGGCGGCCAGAAGCGGATGTCCACCCTGACGATCAGGAAGGACGGGAACAAGCTCGCCGGGACGATGAGCTGGCCGGACCAGAAGGAGGCGCAACTCAAGGACGTGAAGCTGAAGGACGGCGATCTGACCTTCTCCGCCGTGCGGGCATTCATGGAGAACAAGATCCCCCTGGACTACAAGCTCACGATCAAGGGGGACAAGCTCAACGGGAAAATCGCATCGGACTTCGGGGGCAACAAGCAGGAGATCGACATCGAGGGAAAACGGGAGAAGAAGGACAAGTAGCGGCCGGGCGGTCTTGAAGTCGGTCGTTCGGCGGAGGCGACCCGGCACGTCGGGGAGCGCCCGGGACGGCTCCTTGGGAAAACGAAGGGGGCGGGAGTTGGTTCGGGGGCCGACGCCGGACGAACGGGTGCCGCAGCGATCCTGAAAGACTTCGTCGCGCAAGGTCACTGCGCGTCGGCCTTCCCGTCCTTCTTCCGCAGTAGCTTCTTCTCGGGCAACGACCAGTCTTGCAGCCGTGCGGGTACGAAACCCTTGTAATCGCTCCCGATAAACAGGAGGCCCGGCACGAGGCTGATGTGCTCGGGGGCGGCGAACGGGATCTAGAACCATTCCTTGCCCGTCGCCAGGTGCCACACGACGACGCGGGCGTCCGTCGCGGCCGCGGGGGGAGGGGCCGAACTGGTTGGCGGTCGATCGGAACGGCTGGCCGGTCTTGACGTACCACTCCTCAAGCTGAAACGCCCTCTTCACGCCCGCGTAGAACAAAGTGAGCTTCCCGCCGGTCCGGTAGCGGTGGCGAAGAGGCCTTCGGGACCGGAAGGCGCGGCAAGCGCGGAGGCGGTTTCTCAAGCCCGAGAACTCGTTCGCGGTGTGGGAGCCCGGATCGAGCGGTTCGCAACGACCTGGTCGGAAGCCGCCGCGACTGCCTCATTCTGGCCCGGCCGCCGCAACAAGCCATAGAGGCCAGGCAACAGCCAGACCGGGCAGTCCACGGGGACGGCGACTCCTACCACACCGTCGCCAACCCGGCCCGGGGCGACAGGGCGGAAGAGCCTGAAGCGGGTCCCGTAAAGCCGACGAGTTACCGACCGGGGCGTAAGCCGCTGGAGCAGCGGCAGGGGACAATGACTGCCGGGGAACTGAAGCATTTTGGCGGTGTGATCACGGCGACGCGATCTCGCCGAACCTCCTCTCCGGCCCCGCCATCGTTCGCGATCGGTAGGCAACCTGGAGTCCCGCACCATGAAAATCGCGCGCGTTTTCGCCCACCGCGTCGAGTTGCCGCTGCGCGAAGGCAGCTACAAGTGGTCGGGCGGCAAGTCGGTCAGCGTGTTCGACAGCACGATCGTCGGCGTCGAGACGGACACCGGGCTGGTCGGCTACGGCGAGGTCTGCCCGCTGGGACCGTTCTACCTGCCGGCCTACGCCGCGGGCGTCCGGGCCGGCCTGCGCGAGCTGGCCCCGCATCTGCTCGGCCACGACCCGCGTGAGCTGCTCAAGCTCAACCAGCGGATGGACGCGGCCCTCAAGGGCCATCCGTACGTCAAGAGCGGCATCGACGTCGCGTGCTGGGACCTTCTAGGCCAGGCGACCGGGTTGCCCGTTTGCGTCCTGCTGGGCGGGCGATTCGGCGAGGCGATTCGGCTGTACCGGGCTATCTCGCAGGAGTCGCCCGACCAGATGGCCGCCCGCGTCGCCGGCTATCGCGCCGAGGGATACACGCGTTTTCAGCTAAAAGTGGGCGGCGATCCCGACCAGGACATCGAACGCATTCGCCAGGTCCGGGCGATCCTCTCACCCACCGACCGGTTGGTCGCGGACGCCAACACCGGCTGGACACAGCACGAGGCGATGCGCGTTACCCGCGCCGTCCGCGACATCGACGTCTACATCGAACAGCCGTGTTTGACGTACGAGGAGTGCCTCTCGGTGCGACGGCACACCGACCATCCGTTCGTGCTGGACGAGAACATCGACGGCCTCGACGTGCTCTTGCGGGCCAGGGCCGACCTGGCGATGGACGTGGTCAATCTGAAGATCAGTAAACTGGGCGGCCTCACGAAAACGAAGCAGGTTCGCGACCTGTGCGTGTCCATGGGGATCGCGATGACGTTAGAAGACAGCTGGGGGGGCGACATCACGACCGCGGCGATTGCTCACCTGGCGCACAGCACGCCGGAGGAATTCCGCTTCACGAGCACCGATTTTAACAGCTATGTCACGGTGACCAGCGCGACCGGTGCCCCGCAGCGCGACAACGGCTTCATGCACGCTTCGGCAGAACCGGGGTTGGGAATCACTCCGCGCTTTGATGTCATTGGCCCGCGAGTGCTGGAAGTTTCCTGAGCGTCCTGTGTTTTTGCGCGGAGAAGTGGGGCAGGCGCCTGAACTGGTGAAATCTGGGGACGCCATGGTAGACAATTCCATCTTCCGAGGTTGCATTCCGGCCCTGATGACGCCCTGCGCAGCCGACGGGACGCCCAACTTCGATGCCCTCGTGGAGACGGCCCGTTCGCTCGTCGCGGACGGCATGAGGGCCGTCGTGTATTGCGGATCCATGGGCGACTGGCCGTTGCTTTCCGACGAGCAGCGCCAGGAGGGTGTGCGACGGCTCGTCGCGGCCGACATTCCGGTCGTCGTCGGAACGGGGGCGTCCAGCCCGCAACGTGCGGCGGCACATGCGGCCCACGCCCGCAAGGTCGGTGCCGCCGGCCTGATGGTGATTCCGCGCCTGCTGTCGCGCGGCACTTCCCCGGCCGCCCAGCGGGCCCATTTCGCGGGCGTGCTCAGGGCCGGCGGCGATCTCCCTGCCGTGATCTACAACAGCCCGTACTACGGCTTCGAGACGAAGGCCGACCTATTCTTCGACCTGCGTCGCGAGCATCCGAACCTGGTCGGCTTCAAGGAATTCGGCGGCGCAACCTCGCTGACCTATGCCGCCGAGCACATCACGAGCGGCGACCCGGCGCTGGCGCTGATGGTCGGCGTCGATACGCAGGTGTTTCATGGCTTCGTCCGGTGCGGAGCGGTCGGGGCAATCACCGGCGTCGGCAACGCGCTATCGAAGCCCGTGCTGCGGCTGATCGCCCTCTGTCAGCAGGCCGCCCGAGGCGACGTCGAAGCCCGACGCCTCGCCGAAGAACTCGATGGTGCGTTGCGCGTTCTCTCCACCTTCGACGAGGGCCCGGACCTCGTGCTTTATTACAAGTACCTGATGGTCCTGGAAGGGAACGCCGGGTACGCTCACTCGATACACGCCGGCGACGCGCTAAGTCCGTCTCAGCGAGAATTCACGCGGAGTCAGTGGCGCCTCTTCAAGGACTGGTGGCAGAAGTGGCCCGGAAGAGAATCCCCCGGATCGCAGCATTCCCAGAAGTGAGCGCGGCAACACAGTTCCATCCCGAACCCGAACCAAAGATCCGCTCCGACCGCCCGCACCCGGAGGAAGCCGTGACTCGAGACCCCAAGCGGAAGCCCGGGGCACTGGTCATCGTCCTGACGTGCCTCGTCGCGTGCGGGACGCTGCGGGCCGACGACCCCGCCGGTCCGTCGCTCCTGACCGTGGGCCGGCTGTTCGGGACGAAGGAGTTCGAGGCCGAATCGCTGCCGGCACGGCGGTGGAGTAAACGGACATCGACCTACTTCACCCTGGAGAAGCCCGCCGCCGGCACCGGGCGTGAGGTGGTTCGCACCGACGCCGCGACGGGGAAGAAAGAAGTCGTCGTGCCAGCGACGGCCCTCGTGCCGGGCGGGGCGAAGGAACCGCTCGCCGTCGAGTCGTTCGAGTTCTCTGCCGACGAGTCGCGGGTACTCCTCTACACGAACAGCAAACGGGTCTGGCGGCGGAACACCCGCGGCGATTACTGGGTGCTCGACGTGAAGACGCGGACGCTCCGGAAACTGGGCGGGGACGCCGACCCGTCGTCGCTGATGTTCGCCACATTGTCGCCGGACGGTACGAGGGTGGCTTTCGTCCGCGCGAGCAACCTGTACGTTCAGGGCTTGCAAAGCCTGAAAATCACCCAGCTGACCACCGACGGCTCGAAGACGCTCATCAACGGCACGTCCGACTGGGTGAACGAGGAGGAACTCGGCCTGCGCGACTGCTTCCGCTGGAGCCCGGATAGCCGCCACATCCTCTTCTGGCAGTTCGACACCACCGGCGTCCCGGACTTTCATCTCATCGACAACGTCGTGAGCAGCTCGCCGCGAATCACCTCGTTTGCCTACCCGAAGGTGGGCGAGAAGAACTCGGCTACCCGGTTGGGCGTCATCCCGGCGGGCGGCGGGACGGTGCGGTGGCTCGACCTTCCCGGGGACCCGCGTGAGCACTATCTGCCCCACGCCGACTGGACGCCCGACGGCTCGCAGATCGTGGTGCAGCAGTTCAACCGGCTGCAAACGGAGCTGCGCGTCTGGCGTGTCGATCCCAGCACCGGCCGGGCGCGGCACGTGTTCACCGAGAGGGACGCCGCGTGGCTGGAGAACGACAACCCGTGGCGGTGGCTGGACGGCGGCAAGAGCTTCCTCTGGCTGAGTGAGCGGTCGGGGTGGCGCCACGCCTACCGCGCCCCCCTCGACGGCTCGCCGCTCGAGCCGATCACGAAGGGCGCGTTCGACGTCATCGGCGTCGAGGCGGTGGACGCGGCGGGTGGGTGGTTGTACTACGCGGCCTCGCCGACGGACGCGACCCGGCGCTCCCTGTTCCGGATGACGCTGGACGGCGGCAAGACCGAACGGCTCTCCCCCGAGAAGCAAACCGGCTGGCACGAGTACGCCTTCTCCCCCGACGCGAAGTGGGCGGTTCACACGTGGTCGAACTTCACCACGCCGCCGGTGGTGGAGCTGGTGCGGGCGGGCGATCACGGCGTCGTTCGCACGCTCACGGACAACGCCAAACTGCGGGCCAGGCTGGCCGCCCTGGAGCGGCCGACGGTCGAGTTCATGCGGGTGCCGATCGGCGACGGCGTCACGCTGGACGGGTGGAGCATGACGCCGGCGAACGTGGACCCCGCCGCGAAGCTGCCGCTGCTCATGTACGTCTACGGCGAGCCGCACGGCCAGACCGTGCGCGACGCGTGGCCCGGCCCGCGCGGGCTGTGGCACTGGATGCTTGCCCAGCAAGGGTTCGTCGTGGCCAGCGTGGACAACCGCGGCACCAACGTGCCCCGCGGCCGGGAGTGGCGGAAGGCCGTTCACCGGAAGATCGGCATACTCGCCCCGGCCGAGCAGGCCGCGGCGGTCCGCGTTCTGCTCCGACGGTGGCCGTTCGTCGATCCCGGTCGGGTCGGGTCGTGGGGGTGGAGCGGCGGCGGGAGCATGAGCCTGAACGCCGTGTTCCGGCACCCGGACCTCTACCGCACCGCCATCGCCGTCGCACCGGTGGCGGACCAACGGCTGTATGACACGATCTACCAGGAACGCTACATGGGCCTGCCGGCCGACAACGAGGCCGGCTACCGCGACGGTTCACCGATCACCCACGCCGGCAAACTCCGGGGCAACCTGCTGCTTGTCCACGGCACCGGCGACGACAACTGCCACTACCAGGCGACGGAGCGGCTGATGGACGAGCTGGTCGCCCGGGGACGGCGGTTCAGCGTGCTGCCGTACCCGAACCGGACCCACGCCATCAAGGAGGGGCGGAACACGGATCAGCACCTGATGGAGACGATGACGCGATTCCTCCGCGACAACCTGCAATCGCCACATGCCCCCACGCCGGAGCCCGTCTACGAGACGCGAGCCCTGCGCGGCTGGACGCTACACATCAACCGCGAGCTGCTCGCCGCGGACGCGCGACATGCCGCGAAGGTCCTCGAGCTGCTCGACCGACAGCTCGAAGTGATCACTAAAGTCGTGCCGAAGGCGGCCGTAACCAAACTGCGACGGGTGCCGCTCTACTTCAACCCGGAATACCCCGGCGTGCGGCCGACCGCCGAGTACCACGCGGGGGCCGGCTGGCTCCGCGCCCACGGCCGCGATCCGGCGATGGCCCGGAGCGTCGAGTTCACCAACGTCCGCATCTATGAGGCCGAGGTGAACCGCATGCCGGCCTTCGTGCTGCACGAGCTCGCCCACGCCTATCACGACCGCGACCTGCCGAAAGGTTTCGGCAACCCGGAGATCGCCGCCGCCTTCGCGCGGGCCAAGGAGTCGGGCAAGTACGGCAAGGTCGAACGGCACCTTGGCAACGGGAGGCCGAATACCTTTGAGAAGGCCTACGCGATGACGAACCCGATGGAGTACTTCGCCGAGACGACCGAGGCATATTTCTCCCGCAACGACTTCTTCCCGTTCACCCGCGAGGAACTGAAGAAGCACGACCCGGACATGTTCGAGTTGCTCGGCAAACTCTGGCAGGTCGCTGCCGACCCCGTTTGCTCGACGCCTTCGCCGACGCCCGCGCGGCGACGGTTGAAGAAATCACCCGCGGAATAGGCCGGGGCGGCCCGCGAGCGCGGGGGCCCCGGGCCGCGGGGCGGTGCCGTTCTTCCGGCCGTTATTTCAGGGCTTTCTCAACAAACGCGAATAGCGCCGTGGTGGCGGGGTCGCCCGACTTCCCGAGATCCGCGTTGATCCTGGTGTGGGTCGTTTCCTGCGCTCCGAAAACGGTGGCCGGCACCCCGGCGCCTTTCAGCACGTTGCCCAGGCGGAGGGCCTGCGCGGTCACGTCCGGGTGGCCGGCGACATGCAGGATCAGGAACGGCGGAATGCCCTTGTCCTTCGCGACGTGGGTTACTGCCGAGAAGTCTTTATGCCTGGCCGGGTCGTTGCCAAACTTGATGCGGTGGCCGAATTTCGGAGGCGGCAGACCGTGCAACCGCAGTCGCGTCTCGGCAACCTCGATCATCGCTGGAATGTCGTACGTGTCGCCATCGACGGGCACGCACCCCTTGATGATGGCGAACGACAGCCCCTGTTCCTTCAAATAGCGCTCGTCGGTGCAAAGCAGCGCGGCGAGCTGGGCACCGGCGGAATGGCCCATGATCAGCAACCGCTTTGGATCGCCCCCGTGCTCGGCGATATGGTCGTGAACCCAGCGGATCGACCTGACGACGTCGCGCGTCAGCGTCCCCATATCGACGTCGGGCAATAGCCGGTAGTTGGTGGAGACGAAGACGAAGCCCTTCTCATTGAACACTTGCGGCTTGGAATAAACCTCGGACTTGTCGCCGGCCTGCCAACCGCCGCCGTGGATCCAGAAGACCACGGGCAGGCCCCTGGCATTGGGCGGCGAATACACGTCAAGGACCTGACGTTTATCCGCGTTCTTGGTGTAGGGAATGCCGCGTTTGACCTCCTGGGCGTGCGCAGGGATCAGAACCACGGCGGCAACGAGAAGACCAACGACAGGTTTCATGGTGTTGATCCCTTGGCCCGATTTCGCTGACTTCTCACACGTTACAGACAACCAGCGTCCGAGGCGAGACGGCGCAAGCTCGCCACACCGGTCGTGGTAACCGACGCTCGCAACGCGATCGACGCAACCGAGCTCAGACTGATTGTCGTCGGCCGAAGTGGGCCCGACGTATCCGGAATTGCACAACGCTCCCCCGGCAGTTATTCGATGGTCCTGAAGCGGACATGCCATCCCGGCCGATAGGCGGCCAGTCGGCAGCCCCCGACCGGCCCCGAACGAGGCCGAAGGGCCATAAAATGCGGCCTCGGATGCGGGTCCGTCCCGGCCGGAACCACGAGAGACGTGGCGGCGACCTGCCGTGGGGTGAAATCAGGCCGCACGGGCACGGTAACACCGTTCCCGAACAAAATGGACTCGGCCGCGCCGGTCGGATATGACAGGAGCAACCGCGGCCCGGCCCCAGATTATCCCACACGAGCCCGCAGGTGGAAGTATGACGAAGGCGGCTACCCTCTGCGGCGCAATCCTCGCCGCCGCGCTGCTTGCGGCCGCCGCCGCGCCGCCAGTCCCGCCGCGGCCGCCGGGCCTGCATCTCATCCCGTGGCCGCAGGCGGTGACGACGCAGCCCGGCCGCCTCGTCCTCACCGCGCGGAGCCGCGTCGTCGCGGCCGGCCCGGCCCTGCGCCCGCTCGCCCGGGTGCTGGCCGACGAGGTGTTCCTGGCGACCGGCCTCCGCCTGCCGACCGCCGACGGGCCCGGCGAACCGGGCGACATCATCCTGTCACTCGACCCCGGGCTGACGGCGGGCGAGGACGTCCTGGGCGTAAGGGCCGGCGTCGTCCGCCGGTCCCGCGACGGCGCCCACCGGCTGACCGTAACCGACCGGGCGGCGGTCGCCGGCTCGGACGGCCGGGCCGTCGCGGAGGGGACGGCGACGTTGCTCCAGCTGCTCCGCGCCGACGGCGGCGTGTCCCTGCCGCATGTGACGATCGACGACTGGCCGCACGCCGACTTCGCCGCCGTGATGATCGATGTCGGCCGGCAGGAGAACACCCTCGACCACCTCCGCCACTGCGTCCAGGTTTGCCGGCTGTACAAGGTCCGTTACCTCCAGCTCCACCTGACCGACGACCAGGGCTGGACGTTTCCATCGACCGCGTTCCCGCAGCTCGGGACGAAGAACCACGCGGCCCACGGCGGCGCCCCGCCGCGCCGGTACGATCTGGCCGGGCTGAAGGACTTGGTCCGCTACGCCGACGAGCGCGGCGTCACGCTCGTGCCGGAGATCGAGATGCCCGGCCACTCCGGCGCCGCCCGGGCCGCCCTACCGGCGGCGTTCGGCTGCGTCGATCCGGCAAACGGCCAGGTCCGCGATGTCGGCATGATGAACATCGCGAACCCGAAGTTGTATGCGGCCCTCGACACCCTGATCGGCGAGGTGGCCGATGTGTTCCGCTCGTCGCCGTACATCCACATCGGTGGCGACGAGGTGTCCGGCCTCCGCGAGCTGTGCGCCCGGCCCGAGACGCGGGCGTTCATGAAGGACCACGGCCTCAAGACCGAGACCGACCTGGTCCACCACTTCGTACGCGCGGTCAACGCGATGGTCCGCAAGCGCGGCAGGGTCACGATCGTGTGGGAGGGGCCGGCGCTGGGGGCGTCGCCGGACGTCGTCGTCGCGGCCTGGGACGGCAACGCCCGCACCGCCGAGCGGTTGGCGGCCCAGGGCGTGACGACGATCACCTGCCCGTGGAACCTCGGCGTGCCGTGGCCGGACTGGAATATGTATGTCTGCAACGGCAGCCGCCTGAAGCGCACCGACCCGGTCCTCGGCGCGATCGTCCCGGCGTGGGAGCAGGGCGGCGCCGTCGCCCTGCGCATGGTCCGCGACGGCGCCCCGCGCCGGCAGGAGCGCACGTGGCGGCCGGACAACCGGTTCACCGCGGCCGAGTTCGAGGCGCGCCTGGCATCCACCGACGCCCTGGCGGACCGCCTCCTGTACGGGTTCACCCCCCGCCACGACGGCCCGGTAACGATAACCGCCGACCGCGCGGTCACCGCCACGCTCACGAAGCCCGTCGCCCTCTCGTTCGCCACGGCCGTGCCCGGTGGCCGCGTCCGCGTCGCCCGCGGCGGCTCGCCCCCGGGCCCGGCGTCGCCGGTCTGCGACGGCCCGATCGAGATCGACGACAACGTCGTCATCGCCGCCCGGCTATTCGACCGGGACGACCGGCCGCTCGCCGCGGCGTGGTCGCTGGCGTACCGGTTCCAGCCGCTGTCCGTCCGGCCGACCGGGCTCACCCGCAGCGGCGGGAAGGAGACGCCGTGGTTCGCCGAGGCGATGACGGTCGCGCTCGACACGACCACGACGGCCGGCCGCGTCCGCTACACCCTCGACGGCGGCGAGCCGACGGCCGGGTCCGCCGCGTACGCCGCGCCGATCACGCTGAAGACGTCGGCCCGGTTGCGGGCGCGGTGGTTCGACGCGGCCGGCGTCGGCCGGGGCGACGTGCTGGCGGCCGACTACTTCAAGCTGCCGGCCGTCCGCCACGCCGCGGTCGGCAAGCGGCTGACGGTGTTGGCGCCGACCGCGCCGAGCGACTACAACGCCGGCAAGTCGCCGAACGTCCTTGTCGACGGCTATCTCGCGCGCAATGACGAGTGGCTGTCGCCGGAGTCGTTCCATGCCGGCGCGAGCGACCTGGCCGCGGTCATCGACCTGGGCGAGCCGACGACGGTCCGCCGGCTGGCGGGCCGGTTCCTCCACATGCAGGAGTCGGGCGTGTTCCCGCCGGTCCGGCTGGAATTCGCGGTGTCCGACGACGGCAAGACGTTCCGCCCGGCGGCCGCCGTGGACTTCAAAATCCCAGCCAACCCCGACTCACGGGGCCCGGCCGGCAAGCTGCTGGCCGCCGACGTGGCCGGCGTCCGTGCCCGGTACGTCAAGTTCGTCGCCCGGAACGTCGGCATTATTCCGGCCTGGCACCCCGTCGCCGGCCAGCCGGCCCACCTCTTCGCTGACGAGCTGCTCGTCAACCCCGAGCCCGCGGCGGGCAAGGAGTGAGGCGCGGCCCGGGCTCCGGTCGGCGTTTCTCGCCGGACCAGGGCGGAAAGCCTCCAGGTTGACGGGGTCGTCGGCCCCGCCGGCTGCACGGACATGGCCGGGGTCCCGGCGCAGCGACTCGACGTCAAAACTGCTCTGAGCGCCGGCGATTTACCCGGTCGCCGCTTAGCCGGGAGCGATGACGTTGTGGTAAATTTCCTGCACGTCATCGCAATCATTCAGCATGCCCAGCAGCCTCTCGAACGAGGCCAGGTCGTCCCCGCTGAGCGTCTTTGTTGACTGCGGAAGAAAAGTGATCTCCTGGACTTCCAGCTCGAGGCCGGGGAACGCCTCCAGCAACGCCGTCTTCGCCTTGTAGAACTCGGCGGGCGGGGCGAAGACCGTGACGGTCCCGTCCTTGCTCTCGACCTCATCGACGGCGACGTCCGCCGCAAACAGGGCCTCCATCGCCCTTTCCTCGTCACCCTTGAAGGAAAGGACCGCCAGGTGATCGAACGACATCACGACGGACCCGCTACCGGCCAGCTTGGACCCGGTCTTGTTGAAACAGTTGCGAACGTCGGAGATGGTCCGGGTGTTGTTGTCCGTCAGGCAATCGACAATGACCAGGGCGCCGCCGGGACCAAACCCCTCGTAACGCGCCGGCTGGAAGTCCTCGCCCCCCGCGCCGGCGGCCTTCTGAATCGCCTTGTCGATCACGTGGCTCGGGACGTTATCCCGCTTGGCTCGTTCGACGAGGTTGCGCAGGACCGGGTTGGCGTCCGGGTCGGGCACGCCGTTCTTGGCCGCCATGTACAGTTGTTTGCTGTACCTGGAATAGAGCTTCGAGTTCTGGGCGGCGGTCTTGAAGATGGCGTGTTTGCGCTTCTCGAAAATTCGTCCCATACGAATGCTGCCCTTTACGTTTCCAAAGGGGCCGGGCCTTGAGTGGTTCCGGTCCATCATTTTAAGGGATTTGATCCTGGAAAAGAATTCCGCTTTGAACACCGCCGAGTCACGATGGAGATTGACCTGAGCCACTCCCGGGGCGGAGGACGCGGGTTCGATTTCATGGGGAGCCAGCCAATCGCCGTTCCCTCGGGACTTGCCGGCCGGAGCGGGCCCAGGTAATCGCCGGGATTGCTGGTTCGGCCGCCGCGCGGTCCCGCCGCTTCCGTGGCCGGGGCGAAGCCGATGCCCGGGAAGCTTCGGGAGGCGGCGGGCGCTACCCGCGACCCGGCTCCCCTCCGCCGCCCGTCGCGTTTGTGCCGCCGGCACGGGTGCGATACACTGGACGGTCATGGCCGACGTCACCCGGATCCTGGACGCCATCGACCGCGGCGACCCGCACGCCGCCGACCAGCTGCTGCCGCTCGTCTACGACGAGCTGCGGCGGCTGGCGGCGCAAAAACTGGCGAACGAATCGCCCGGCCAGACGTTGCAAGCCACGGCGCTGGTCCATGAAGCGTACGTCCGACTCGTCTCGTCCCCTCTATCCCCGCCCTCGCACGGAGACGAACCGGCGGAATCGCACTGGAACGGCCGCGGGCATTTCTTCGCCGCGGCCGCCGAGGCGATGCGGCGAATTCTCATCAACCGGGCGCGCGACAAGAATCGCCTCAAGCGGGGCGGCGGCTGGAAGCGCCTCGACCTGGACCAGCTCGCGGTCGCGGACAACGCCGGCGATGACGAGCTGATCGCCCTCGACGCCGCCCTCGAGCGGCTGGCGCTCGTGAACCCGCCGTGCGCCGCGCTGGTCAAGCTGCGGTTCTTCGGCGGTTTGACGCAGAGCCAGGCGGCGGCGGCCCTGGGCCTGCCGCAGCGGACCGCGGCGCGGCACTGGGCTTACGCCCGGGCCTGGCTTTACGAGGCGCTCCGCCAGGAGAATCCGCCGGACGTCGGCGAGAAATAAAAAATCGACCGACCGGTTGGCACATCTCGGCCCCCGACGGGGCACTGAATAGCAGATCGAACTTCCCGCGGAGCCGGTCATGAGGGAAGCCGGGCGTCACGAGATGGCGCTGTTCGGCGAGGCGATCGAATGCGCCTCGCGCGAGGAGCAGGCGGCGTACATCGACCGCGTGTGCGGCGACGACCTCGCGCTGCGCGCCCGGGTCGAGGCGCTGCTCGCGGCCCACCACCGGGCGGGCGCCTTCCTGCATGGGCCCCCGCCCGCCGGTTCGGCCCTCGACGGCGTCGGGGCCGAGGGGCCCGGGACGATCATCGGCCCGTTCAAGCTGCTGGAGCAGATCGGCGAGGGCGGCTTCGGCGTCGTCTACATGGCCGAGCAGCACCAGCCGGTCCGCCGCAAGGTGGCCCTGAAGGTCGTCAAGCCGGGCATGGACACGCGCCAGGTGGTCGCCCGCTTCGAGGCCGAGCAGCAGGCGCTCGCCCTGATGGACCACCCGAACATCGCCCGGGTGTTCGACGGCGGCATGACCGTCGGCGGCCGGCCGTACTTCGTCATGGAGCTGGTCCGTGGCATTCCGATCACCGAGTATTGCGATCAGAACCAGGTGCCGGTCCGCGAGCGGCTGGGGTTGTTCATGACCGTCTGCCGGGCCGTCCAGCACGCCCACCAGAAGGGGATCATCCACCGCGACCTCAAGCCGACCAACGTCCTCGTGACGCGGCACGACGACCGGTCGGTCGTGAAGGTCATCGACTTCGGGATCGCCAAGGCGATCGGCCGGCAGTTGACCGAAAAAACGCTGTTCACGAACTTCGCCCAGATCATCGGCACGCCGATCTACATGAGCCCCGAGCAGGCCCAGATGAGCGGGCTGGACGTGGACACGCGGAGCGACATCTACTCCCTCGGCGTGCTCCTCTACGAGCTCCTGACCGGCATGACCCCGCTCGACCAGGAGCGGGTGCGGACGGCGGCCTTCGACGAGATCCGGCGGATGATCCGGGAGGAAGACCCGGCCGCGCCGAGCAAGCGGGTGAGCACGCTCGGGAAGGCCGGCGGCACCGTGTGCGCCAACCGCCGGAGCGACCCGGAGCGGCTCCGCAAGCTGTTCCGCAGCGAGCTGGACTGGATCGTGATGAAGGCCCTGGAGAAGGACCGCAACCGCCGGTACGAGACGGCCAGCGCGTTCGCGGCCGACGTCGGGCGGTACTTGCAGGACGAGCCGGTCCAGGCGTGTCCGCCGTCGGCGGGGTACCGGCTGCGCAAATTCGTTCGCCGCTACCGGGGGCCGGTGGTGGCGGCTTGCCTCGTGGGGCTGGCGCTCGTGGGCGGCATCATCGGCACGACGTGGGGCATGCTGCGGGCCACGGAAGCCGAGGCCGACGCGCTGGTGGAGGCCGGTCGGCGGGAACGCGCCCTCGACGAGAAGGACGAGGCGTTCAAGACGGCCCAGGCCAGCGGAAAGGAGGCGCAGGAACAGCTGCTGCTGGCGCTGCAAAACCAGGCGCGGGCCGAGCGCGTCAGCGGCCGTCCCGGCCAGCGCTTCAAGGCCCTCGAGGCGATCCGCCGGGCCGCGCAGGTCCGCGTGACGCCCGAGCTGCGCGCCGAGGCCGCCGCCGCCCTCGTCCTGCCGGACGTGGAAGTCGCCCGGGAGTGGGACGGATTTCCGGAGGGCAGCCTCGCCCTGGCGTTCGATGCCGACTTCGAGCGGTTCGCCCGGCTCAGCCGCGCGGGTCGCGTGACAATCGGCCGGCTGAGTGACGGCCGCGAAGAGGTCGTCGCCGAATTCCCGGCTCACGGGCGGCCGCCGTTTTACGGGCTGTGGCTGAGCCCGGACGGCCGGTTCGTGGCTTACGGGCACAGTCGCGCGGACGAGGGGCAGGCCGCGGGCGCCTGCGTGTGGAAGCTCGACGGCGCCGAGCCGGCCCTGCTCCTGGACGTGCCGCAGGGGGTGCACGGAAACGCGCTGGCGTTCCGCCCGAACGGCCGGCAGCTCGCGATCGGGCATGCCGACGAGGCGGTGAGCATTTATGACCTGGATACCGGCGAGCGCGTGCGGCGGCTGGCGGACACGTCCACCGTCGTGCATCTGGCCTTTCACCCCCGCGACGGTCGTCTGGCGCTGGCCCGCCGCAACGCCGGCGTGTTGCTCGTCAACGCGGACACCGGCGCGGAGCTACCGGCGCCGCGCCACCCGCCCGGCGTCTCGCGGGCGTATTCGGTCGCCTGGCACCCCGACGGCCGCCGTCTCGCGGCCGGGTGCAACGATCGCAAGATCCACGTCTGGGACACGGAAACCGGTGCGGAAGCGGCCCCCCCCTGGGTCGGTTCGGGGATCGACGGCAGCGTCGTCGCCTTCAACCGCGCCGGCGACCGGCTGGGGAGCCAGGACTGGGGCGGCCTGGCGCACGTCTGGGACACGGCGACCGGCCGGCTGCTGCTGACGGCGCCCGCCTTCCACTGGCAGTTCGGCCCGACGGACCGGCTGCACGGCTACGGCGTTGAGGGCACCAGGATCAAGCTGTGGCGGCTTGCGGCCGGCCGCGAGCTGCGCGTGCTCCGCCGCCGTGGGGCGGAGAGTCTGGAACAGATGCGCGGCGCCGTCGTGCATCCCGACGGCCGCGTTCTTGCCGCCGATTCGGGCCCCTGGCTCTGCTTCTTCGACCTCGCCACGGGGGAGGAGCTGGCGTCCGTCAAACTGGCGGAGGACAGGCCCTCCTGCTTCCCCGAGTCCGCCGGCTGGATCACGGGTGGTCCGAGCGGTCTGCTGCGCTGGCCGGCCCGGTCCGACCCGGCCGCCCCCGAAATGCTCCGCGTCGGGCCGCCCGAGCAGCTGGCCGCGGGCCTGGGGTCGCGCGCCGCGGTCGGCGCCGGCGCGAGCGCCGACGGGACACTCCTGGCCGTGCCGGACGGCACTTTTACCACCCTGATTGACCGGGAACACCCCGAGCGCCGCGTCAAACTCGGCCCCCAGCACGACGTCCGCTCGGTCGCCGTGAGCCCGGATGGCCGCTGGGTGGCGACGTGCAGCTTCTTTACGGACGGCCGGTCCAAGAGCACCCGCATCTGGGACGCCGCGACCGGCCGGCTCGTCCACGAGCTGCCGCTCGAGGGCGCAACGATTGCCCGGTTCAGCCCGGACGGCCGCTGGCTCGCGACCATGCACGCGTCCGGCACCCAACTGTGGCACGTAGGCACCTGGGAGCCGGGGCGCCACTTCGGCGGCGGCTCGATCGCGTTCAGTCCGGATCCGGACGGCCGCCTGGTTGCACTGAGCGGTGCCCTGGGGGTGATCCAGTTGGTCGAGACGAACACGGGCCGAGAGGTTGCCCGACTCACCGGCCCCGAGCCGATGCGGTACGCACCGTCCTGCTTCACGCCAGACGGAGCCGGGCTCGTCGCGACAACCTCCGACGAGAAGGCGGTCTACGTCTGGGATCTGAGGGCCATCCGCCAGCGGCTCAAGGCGATGGGCCTGGACTGGGACTGGCCCGAATTCGGTCCGGCGTCCGGCGCGCCGGCGGCCAGGCGGGTGAAGGTTGACGTCCTCGCCGGCGACCTGGCCCGGCCGGACCTGACGGGCGAGCAGACGACCCGCCAGGCCATCGCCCAGTACCGCCTTGCGATCCAGGCGGACCCGGACAACGCGAAGGCCTGCAACGCCCTGGCCTGGACCTACCTGACGGGGCCCGCGGCGCTCCGCGACGTCGGGGCCGCCTTGCCGCTGGCCCAGAAAGCCGTGCGCCTGGCTCCGGGAAATGCCGACTACCGCAACACGCTGGGCGTGGCGTATTACCGCGCCGGCCGACCTCGCGAGGCGGCGGCGACGCTCCGGCCGAACCTGGAACACCAAGACGACAAGGCCCTGGCCATCGACCTTTACTTCCTGGCCATGAGCCACTACCGCCTTGGCGAACTCGCCCAGGCGCGAAACTACCTGGCGTGGGCGGTTCGCTGGACCGCCGCCCAGGGGAACATCGGGCCGGCCCGGATCGACGAATTGAATAGGTTCCGCGCCGAAGCCGAGCAGCTCCTGGCGATCGAAAAGAAGTAGGCGAGTCGTTCCAGCCCGAGCGGGTTCGAGAAAGCGGCACGTGAGGTCAAGCCGCCAAGCCAGTCCCTCACCGGCCCGACGTCGCCCCGGCGCTCAGTGTGCGCGCCGAGCAACGGCGGTTTCATTAATAACGCGGCCCGCGCCGCGCCGGCGGCTGTGGCGGGCGCCTGCGTTCGGCCCACCACCGGACGGGAAGTTCCACATGGGCGACACGAGCGGGTATTTGCGACTGACGGCCGGGTTCGATTACGTGGGACCGGCGCGTGTGGAAGAGGCGACAACGTTCGGGATTCTCAAGAGTAGTCGGCGTTCCGAGGATAAGGCCTCACGCTAACGCACTAGCTGAATTGCCTGGCCGCTGCAACGACTACATGCCGCCGCGAAACCAGAATGCAGCCCTGGTCAAGTTCAGCGACTGGATACATCTCATGGCCTCGTTGGCGACGGGCCGGACCTGTCGCCAAGGTAGTGCGGCCTCAAGCCTTGATTTTGGGGTAGAGTCGCTTCAGCTTGACACGAGCATGTTCGGTGCGGAATTGCCAATCCACGCCGCGCTGTTTGGCATTCGTGTTGTCAGACCAGGCGCCGATCTCGGCCTGCAGTTCGTTCAGTTCACCCACCCGCCGTCCGCCAAGGCATTGGCTCGTCAGGCAGCTCAGCTCGCATTCCGCGACGTTCAGCCAGCTGCCGTGCTTCGGGGTGTAACAGAACCGGATCCGTTTCAGGTACGCCCGCGCCACCGCCGGTTCGAACGCTTCATAGAACGCGCCCCGGGTGTGCGTGTTGAGGTTGTCGCACACGAGCGTCACATCCTCGCTATCGGCATACCGCCCGTCCAGCATCCGCGCGACTTCGATCGCCCAGTCGGCCTTCGTCCGCCGTTCGCGGGCGGTCGCCTGGCGGAAGCCCGAGAGCGGCTCGGCGAACAGGAAGATGCTGGCCGTGCCGTTGCGCTCGTATTCGTAATCGACCCGCCGGCCATGCCCCGCCGTCGCGGCGATCGGCACCCGCGTCTCCTTGAGCAACTGGACCGGTTGTTCGTCCATGCACAGCACCGGGCGCTTCGGGTCGTACGCCGCCGCGTAGGTCTCGAGCACGTCTTCCATGCCGGCCACGAACTCGGCGTCCTGGTCCGGCGGGATCACCCAATACTCGATCTGGCGCCGCGTCATGCCATTTTTTTTAGCGTCTTGCGGACGGTCTCGTGGCTGATCGAATCGACGACGTCCAGGGCCACGAGTTCATCGGCGAGCAGTTGCAAGGTCCAGCGCCCGTAGCCGGCCGGGGGCTTACCCAACCGCAGGGCGATGAGCTTCGCCTCGGCCGCGCCATCGAGCTTGCAGGGGGTGGGCGGTTCCGGGCGTTTCTTGCCGTCCAGGGCCGGCTCGAAGCCGTCGGTGACCAGGCGCTTGCGGACATTCTCGATGGTCTGGACCCGGCAGTTGAAGGCCTCGGCAATCTTCCCATCCGGCCAGCCCGGCCCGGCCGCGTCCGCCTTGAGGAGGATCTGGGCGCGGCGGAACTTCTGGGACGAGCCTTTGAGGTTCTTGACGATCGCGTCACAGATCGCGCGCTCTTCCGCCGACAGCCGCACCACGTACTTCTTGTTCATGGGACCCCTCCGTGTGCCTGGAAGTGTCCCCGAAACCCGCAGGACGGCCAACCCCAATCTTTACCCTTGAGGACGCAGTAGATTGAGGTCACGGCTCGCGCCGTCCTCCGCGTGGGTCTTTCAGCCGATGCCGGAACTCGGCAACCACGAAACGGGATCAGGCCGGCCCGTCGTCAAGGAGCCATGCGATGCGCGTTTACAAGACCCCGCACGCATATTACTGCGGCGTCGACCTCCACGCCAGAAGTCTCTTCGTCAAGGTCCTCGACGACAAGGGCGTCACTCGCCTCGAACAGGATCTCCCCGCGTCGCCGCACACATTCCTCGATGCCATCAAGCCCTATCGCGACGGGCTCGTCGTCGGCTGCGAGTGCATGTTCGCCTGGTACTGGCTGGCCGACCTGTGCGAGCGCGAGGCCATCCCCTTCGTCCTCGGCCATGCCCTCGCCATGAAGGCCATCCACGGCGGCAAGGCCAAGAACGACAAGCTCGACGCCCAGAAGATCGCCGGCCTGCTCAAGGGCGGCTTCTTCCCGATGGCCTACGTCTACCCGAAGGCCAAACGCGAGACCCGCGATTTGCTCCGCCGCCGCTCGTTCTTCGTCCGCCAGCGCGCGCAACTGATCGCGCACATCCAGAACACGAACGCGCCGTACAACCCGCCGCCGTTCGTCAAGAAGCTCACCTACAAGGGCAACCGGTCGGCCGCGATCGCCGACCGCTTCGAGCACCCCGGCGCGCAACGGAGCATTACCTCCGACCTGAACCTGATCGAGTCGTACGACACGCAGATCGCGGCGCTGGAGACGCATCTGGTGAAGAGTGCGAAGGTCGATGACCCGGCGACGTTCCAGTTCCTGCGCACCATCCCGGGGATCGGGCCGATCCTCGGCCTGGTCATGCTCTACGAGATCGACACGATCAAGCGCTTCGCCGCGGTCGGCAACTTCCTGTCGTACGCGCGGCTGGTGGCCTGCACGCACGAGAGCGCCGGCAAGGTGAAGGGCGTGGGCGGCCGCAAGATCGGCAACGCGCACCTGAAGTGGGCGTTCTCCGAGGCGGCGTCGCTGATGCTGCGCTCGTTCCCGGCGGCGAAGTCATGGATGCAGCGGCAGTCGAAGAAGCGCGGCACGAAGAAAGCGCACGCGATCCTGGAGGCGAAGATCGGGCGGGCGGTCTACCACCTGTGGCGGAAGCAGGCGGCCTTCGACGGCAAGAAGTTCCTGCCATCGTGAGTGACAATACGTTGTCACTGTGAAACGTGGTGAAGGCAAAACCAAAACCCCGGAGGGGAAAGACATGGGCGGGTGAACGTGATGGAAACTCCGGACCGGCGTAGGGAGCTGGCAGCCTAACTGGGGCGAAGAGGGCGACCGCGTTTGTCGAGGCTTCTTTCTTGGGGCGCGACCCCGCGTGGCCTCGTTGCGGCATCGTCCCGGACCCCGGTGCTTGGCTTGGCCCCCGCGTCGGCTTCCGGTGACATCGCACGGCCCCCTGCAAGCGTACACCGATGCGGCCCGCCGGCCGAGCCGAAGCCTAACTGCGCCGACGCCGTTGTCCCGGGGCGAAGGCTCGACAGGGGTCTCGATTCCCCTGCGAGTTCCTGGTGGAAAGCGGCCACCCTTCGGGGGTCGAGCCATCGTTTTGAGTAGCCGGCCCGGCGGAACGGAGAGGTCTCTGGGGCGTCACCGAGGTCGGTGACGGTCAGTTGTCACGCGGGTGACAACGGGCCGACCCCGTAGAGCTGTTTGGCACCGCCTCGGCTGTGACACCTTGGCGTCACAGCCGTGCGATGAGATGCCGACGAAAGAACCACCCCGGTGCGGCCAGGTGATCCCAGGAGGGGAAACCTGTGATGTGCGAATGCGAGTGGATCGGGCTTCGAAAGGCTCCCGGACGGGCGCTCAGCCCGACCCAGGATCTTCGTTTTTATTCAAGTCGGTTGGCCATGAGAGCGGTTCGGCGCGTAATCAACTGGTGATTTCTTTGGCTATCCAGGCATGGACTTCTATGAACGTTTTCAGCTTTTTGGGATCGCTCAGTGTGTCAAGCGCTAGACGAGGCCGCCTATTGTCGGCATCCTGTGGGAGCGGCTCACTCAACGGAAGTCTGTTAAGCTGTTTATAGTGGCCCCCATTGTCTAGACCAAAAACCGGCGATCCTTCGCTACACTGGCGGTCCATCGATCGGCCGTTGCTCCCAGGCATTCTTTCCCGCCGCCCCGCCCCTGCCCTCAGGCTGAGGGACGGGGCGGCGGGAAAGAATGCCGCGCGGGCTCGCTCACCGTCCCTGGTACACCTGCGCCGGCGTGCGGTAGCCCAAACCCTGGTGCGGCCGCTCCGTGTTGTAGAAGCCGAAATACGCCCGCAGCCCCGCTTGCAGCGCCGGCACGGCTTCGTAGCACCGCAGGTAAATATCCTCGTACTTGACGCTCCGCCACAGCCGCTCCACGAACACGTTGTCCAGGCCGCGGCCCCGACCGTCCATGCTCACCTGCACCCCCGCGCCCTCCAGCCGGCTCGTCCACGCCTGGGCGGTGAACGGCACCCCCAGGTCCGTGTTGAACACCTCCGGCTTGCCCCGGCTCAACGCCTCCTCCAGCATGTCCAGGCAGAACGAGCCGTCCAGCGTGTTCGACAACCGCCAGGCGATCACGTACCGGCTGTATCAGTCGATCGTCGCCGCCAGGTACATGAACCCCGAGGTCAGCGGGATGTACGTAATATCCGTACTCCACACCTGGTCGCAGCGCTCGATGCGGACGTCCCGCAGCAAGTACGGGTAGATCCGATGGCCCCGGCCGGCCACGCCGAGCTTCGGCTTGGGGTAGATCGCCTCCAGACCCATGAGCCGCATCAGCCGCTGCACCCGCTTGCGGTTGACCGCCTCCCCTTGGTCCACCAGCCACACCGCCATCAGCCGGCTGCCATAGTACGGCCGCGCGGTGTACTGCACGTCGATCCGCCGCATCAGCGTCAGGTTCTCCCTCGTCTCGGTCGCCGGCTCGTCGTACCGCGTCGCGCGGTTCAGCCCCACCAGTTCGCACTGTCGTCGCACGCTCAACGTGGCGTGCCCCGGCTCGATCAACGACCGCCGCGCGTCAACCGAAGGGGGTGACTTTTTTCAACCACTCCAGCTCCATCTTGAGTCGGCCGATCTGCTCGAACAGCCCGGCCTTCTGGGCCTCGGCGTCCGCCCCGGCCTCGCCGCGCGCGCCGTTGGCGAACACGACCTCGGCGCCGGCGAGCAGTTGCTTCTTCCAGGTGTGGGATCAACGTCGGGTGGACGCCGTGCTGGGCGGCCCGCTCGTTGACGGTGTGGTCGGCCTTGACGGCGGCCAGGGCCACCTGGGCCTTGAACGCCGGCGTGTGGTTTTGCGCTTGCCTGCCATCACTCCCCTTTCCCGGGCCACCAGAGTAGCTTAGCTGGTGGTCCAGTTTTCGGGGTCCACTATAGTTGGCCTCGACTGGGTCTTTGCCAACATCGCGGGCGGGGTGCTCGACAGGGTTCTCAACCCGGCCCGAAAGGACGTTCTCGCGGACGTCAGGTGAGCGACTTGAACGCGGCATCGACGGCGGTCCGGGGCCGCCGCCGTTCATCCGTCGCGCCGGCCGAGACGGACCTGTCCCGGCAGCCGACACTGCCGGGACGTCGGCCCCCGGCTGCCGGTCCCGACATGCCGTCGGCGGTCCGTGCCGTCGCGACGATGAACGGCCCGACGGGAGCGGTTGCTTCTTGCCGCCACGGAGCGCGGTCGGGTTGTGTGATGCGGCCCGGTACGCCTCGTGCTCCGTCGTTTCAGAACTGACCGTACACCCGGCGAGCGTTGCCCGACGCGGGCGCCTCGCGACCATCTGCCGAGCGGAGGCGATGGAGGGGCCAGCCAGAGCCGCTACCGAGGTTCGGACGGGACTCTCGGCATTCTCGGGGGATTAAGGCGAACAAGCGTGGGCGCGGAACGGCCGCAGGAACCGGACCGTCGGGCGCGCTTCCGGCTATCTGTTGACACGAAACTTCTTATGAGGTAAATGCTCCCCTCTTTAATCGCGCGAGTTGAAACGATGGTTCCGGCCGCCGGGGAGCGGCGCCCGGTCACGGTCCCGGCGCCGTGGGGGTAGACTGGATGCGCCCGCTGAGTGTCATCGCATTCATCGCGCTGCTTCTGCTCGGCGGGTGCCACCAGACGGACCTGCGGCCGGACGTCCATGTCGCCGCCGCCCTGCCCGCGGCTGAACCGGCCGCGGCGGAAAAAGCGCCGGGCGGCGGAATACAGCCGGCCGGGCTCGACGCCCCGGCTGTCGATCCGCCCGGCCCGCCCAGCGTGAGTACCGTCGCGTCGCCGGAGGCCCCCAGGCGGTTCATTACGCTGGCCGAATGCACCGCCCTGGCCGTCGAGAACGGTCGGACCGGGACGAACTACGACCGGGTCGGCAGCGAGCGGCGGAGCAGCGTCGCCGGCCTCACCCGCCAGTCGTCGCCGTCCGCCTCGACGGACAGCGTTCGCGTCCTCGCCTTCGATCCGGCCCTCGCGGCGGCCGACGTCGAGCAGTCCGTCGCCCGGTTCGACGTCCTCTGGAACACGAACTTCCTGTTCAACCGGATCGACCAGCCGAGCCGCATCCTCGCCCCGAGCCCAGACCAGACGGTGCTGCTCAAGAACCGGCTCGACTACGGCGAGTTCCAGACCGGCCTGCTCAAGCCGCTCCCGACCGGCGGCCTCGCCGGCCTCCAGTTCCGCGAGACGTACGAGTGGCAGCCGCTCGGGCCGGATGCCGGCGTCATCAACCCGGGCTACCGGCCGTTCCTGAACCTGACGTTCGAGCAACCGCTGTTGCGCGGGGCCGGGGCGCTCATCAACGAGATCCGCGACGTCCACCCGGGCGGCGTCCGCAACACGGTCCCGATCGGCGGCCGGGTGCCGGGCATCCTGCTGTCGCGGATCGGCCGGGACCAGTCGAAGCTCGAGTTCGAGCGGCGGCTCCACGAACTCGTCTTCGCCGTCGAGGAGGCGTACTGGGGCCTGTACTGCGCCTACTGGGAGCTGTACAGCCGGGAGAACGCGCTCAGGCAGGTCCACGCGGCGTGGAAGGTGGCAAAGGCCCGATTCGACGCCGGCGGGATCGGGATCGAAGATTTGGCGATGATCGAGGAGCAGTACCACTTCTTCCGCGGCCAGCGGCTCGACGCCCTCGGCCGGGGTGTCGCCGGCCGGGCGGGCGTGCTCGAGGCCGAGCGCCGCCTCCGGTACGTCGTCGGCCTGCCGGCCGAGGACGGCACCCGGCTCGTCCCGTCGGACTATCCGAAGACGGTGCCGGCCGACGCCGACTGGGCCGGGGCGTACGCCGAGGCCCGAACCCACCGGCCGGAGCTGCTGCAAGTCCAGCAGGAGATCAAGGCGGTCGAGCTGTCGCTGCTCAAGGCGAAAGACCTGCTGCTGCCGGACCTGCGGTTCTTCTCGCGGTACGACGTCAACGGGCTCGGCACGAACGTCGGCAGCGGGCTCAACCGGCTCAACAGCCACGAGTGGGAAGCCGGCCTCCAGATGCAGGTGCCGCTCGGTTTCCGCGAGGGGAACGCGGAGGTGATGCGGGTCAAGTACCAGCTCGCCCAGCGGTACGCGTTCCTCCGCGACCAGGAGAGCAAGCTGCTGTTCTCGCTCCAGCGGAGCTACCGCGACCTCGTCCAGCTCCGCGAGGAAATGTTGATCCGCAAGAGTCAGCAGCAGGCGGCGGCGACCCAGCTGAAGGCCCGGCTCGAGAAGTTCCGGGCCGGCGGCGACCCGAAGCGGCCGGAGGCGTCGATCGACCTGCTGCTCCGCGCCCAGCGAAACTGGGCCGACGCCGTCCGCGACGAGTACGTCGCGATCTGCAACTATAACGTCGCGCTGGCCGACTTCAAGCTCCAGAAGGGGACCATCCTGGAGTTCAACAACATCTGCATTGCCGACGAGCCGGTGCCGTACGCCGAGCCGACGCGGGCGAGCCAGTTCCTGCGCCGCTGGCACGACCGCCATACGCCGCGGCTACAGCCGGGCGAGCTCGACGGCGAGGCGATCGACGTCGCCGCCCCGCCGAATCCGCCGGCCCCGGTCCGCTTCCTTCCGCCGCAGATCGAGAATTAGCGCCGACACGGCGGCAGCTCGGCGTCGATCGTGTCGCATTCCGTGAGCCACGGCGGGCGGGCGGCGAGCGAGACGGGGAGCAGAAGCGTTTGCAGGTAGAAGCGGCCGGTGGATAGGATCGGCTGGGCCGGGCCGACAAACCCGCCGGACGACGTGACCGCCGGGTCACGGAAGTAGAGCGGCCGGTGGCAGAAGACGGCCGGCTCGTACGCCGCGACCACCGGCGGCGCGAACCGCACGAACGCGCCCGGGACGGCCGGCCGGGTCTCCGGAGGAAACGGGACGGGGTGGCCGTCCGGCGCGTCCCGCCGCAGCCGCTCCTTGAAGCTCGCCTCGGACTCGACGCGGAACAACTCGTCCGCATCCGGGGCCCGGAAGGACGGCTCGCCCCCGGCCGGCGCGGGCGGCTGGGCGGCGGCCCCGGCCGCCAGTCGCAGACAGGCGAGCAGGACGGCGGCCCCCGCGCGAACGAGGCGCGGGTTCCGCGAACGTGGGCAGGCCCGTGACGAACCGTACGTCGGCCGCATTCCGACCCCCGATGCGATGTCGCATCGGCTTTATCGGCAATCGACCGGCCCTATCTTTGGCATGATCGGCAGACCCGTCTCAGACGGCCACCGGGGTCGGGGTCGCGACGGGCCCGGAGCGGGTGGCCGGGTCGGCCAGGCGGTGCAGCTCGGCCAGCGGGATTCCGGCAAACGTCTCGACCAGGGCCGGGTCCAGGCCGCCCCCCGTCGCGCTCGTCCGCATGATCCCCAGGCATTCGTCGTGGGCCAGCGCCGGCCGGTACGGGCGGTCGTTCGCCAGCGCGTCGTACACGTCGGCGACCGACACGATCCGGACGAGGGGCGGGATTTCGTCGCCGCGGAGCCCGTCCGGATAGCCCCGGCCGTCGAGCCGCTCGTGGTGCCAGCGGATGACCGGCAGCGTGTCCCGCAACGACTGGTACGGCTCGATCATTCGGACGCCGGCGAGCGGGTGCTGCTTGATGACCTCGAACTCGTCGGCGGTCAGCTTGGCCGGCTTGTCGAGGATCGCGTCGGGGATCGAGATCTTGCCGATGTCGTGCAGGTTCCCACCCCGCCAGAGCTTCTGCTTGTCGTCGTCGGAAAGGCCGAGGGCGTCGGCCAGCGCGATCGCGTACGCCGTCACGCGGTCGGAGTGCCCCTTGGTGAAGGGGCTCTTGGCATCGACGGCCCGGGCGAACGTGAAGATCGCCATCTGGGTCGTCTGGAGATCGACGATCCGCCGGCCGACCCGGAGCCGGGCGTGGAGTTCCTCGCGGTCGAACGGCTTGATGATGTAGTCGTCGGCCCCGCCTTCGAGGGCGGTGACGATGTTCTGCCGGCCCTCCTTGGCCGTCAGCATGATGATGTACGTCGGCTCCGGCCGGTAGAGCGCGCGGACGCGGCGGCACACCTCGACGCCGTCCAGGCCGGGCATCATCCAGTCAACGATGGCAAGGCGGGGGGCGTCCGGCCGGCGGAGGACGTCCCACGCGAGCCCGCCGTCACTCGCCTCGACCACGTCGTAGCCCCAGTCCCGGAGCGTCCCGCCGAGGGACCGGCGGTAGAATAGGTTGTCTTCCGCGATGAGGATGCGCATCGCACTCCCTGTCTGAGAATTCCGCCGGGCCGGCCGCGGCGCCTGGCTAAGAAACCATAGCTCACAACGCCCGCCGCCCGCCGTCACACGCGTGCCAGGCGGCCGAAGCGGGCCAGAATCCGGCCGGCTTCCGCGTCCAGCGTGTCGATGGCCCGGGCCGCCCCGTCGAACCGGCCGGCCCGTCCCGTTTCTTCCAGCTCGACGGCGGCGCGGACGGCCGGCGTACACTCGAAGAACGCGACCATCCCCTTGAGGGTGTGGGCCGCGGCCGCCAGCCGCGTGCCGTCCCCCGCGGCCGCCGCCGCGCGGAGGTCGGACAGCAGGCCCCGGCAATCCGTCTCGAAGATGCCGAGCAGCTCGTGCAGCATGTCGAGGTTGTTGCCCACGCGGGCCAGGACCTCGGCCGTCGCACCGGCCGCGTCGGCTTCGTCGTCCGCGGCCGCCGCCGGCGGCACGACCGCGTCGATCGCCCGCCACAGCTCGTCGTCCTTGATCGGCTTGGACACGAACCCGTCCATCCCGGCGTCCAGGCAGCGCTGGCGGACCTCCCGCGTGGTGTGCGCCGTCATGGCGACGATCGGCACCCGCCGCCCGCTCGGCCGCTCGCGGTCGCGGATCTGCTCGGCGACCGCGGCCCCGTCCATGTCCGGCATCTGGAGGTCCATGAGGATCAGGTCGAACGCCTGGCCGGCATGGGCGTCGAGCGCCTCCCGGCCGCACGTCGCGAGGTGGACGACGTGGCCGCGCCGCTCCAACTTGATCGTCGCGACCTGCTGGTTGAACGTGTTGTCCTCGACGAGCAGAACGTCGAGCGGGCGGCCGGCCGGCGGGGCGGCGTCGATCCGGTCCGGCTCCGGCGCGTCGGCCGCCCGCGGGGCCCCGGCCGCCTTGAGCACCGCGGCCGCCAGCTGCCGCCGACTCGCCGGCTTGGTCACGAACGCGCCGACGCCGATTTCGCGGCAACGGGCCACCTCCCGCCGACGGTTCCCCGACGACAGCAGCATGACCACCCCCGGCGGCAGCGGCAGGCGCCGCACGGCCGGCGGCAGCGCGAACCCGTCGTCGGCGCCAAGGACGGCGTCCACGAAAACGAGGGCGTACGGGTCGCCCGCGGCGGCGGCCCGTTCGAGTTCGGCCGTCGCGCCGGCGACGTCGGCCGCGGCGGCCGCCCGCAGGCCGAGCTCGGCCAGCAGGCCGGCGAGGACGGCCCGGCTGTCCGGGTGGTCATCGACGACAAGGACCGCCAGTCCGGCGAGGGCCGCCAGCTCGGACGGGCCGTCGGCCGGCGGCTCGGCCGCGACGCCGAGCC
>JADMIO010955820.1_pt1 | contig 27729 bp, 30 predicted proteins | sample 8958161 | NCBI WGS metagenome assembly JADMIO01 (sample SAMN16585339, study PRJNA669376) | soil metagenome | isolation source: Crop rotation soil | place: USA: Cullars Rotation, Alabama | collected 2011
TTGTAATTAGCGGCACTGAGTGTGCCCAAGGCGAGAGTGATCTCATAAGAACCAACCGGGCTATTGGTCTCTGCCAACGTGCTCAACAAAGGCTGACCGGAGATTACACTGGAGCTGTCTCCATTCACAAAGCCACTGTAGCTCGCGCCAAGCACCTCATTGGTCTGCCCATAGGCGCGTTCCTGACTGTTCGCGCTGGCTACCAGGGTAGCCGGCGTTACGGTGAGGATACCGTTGGCCAAATTAATATTGTAATTATTGTCACTGCCTCCGCTGAGCGTGATGGGATACGTTCCCACCGCACTGGTGGCATCGGCACTGGTGCTGGCAATCGGCAGGCTGTCCAGTACGGTCGAGTCTTCGCCATTGGCGAAACCAGAGTAGCTGATGCTCAAAGTCGGATTGGCTGCGCCATAAACTTTGGTTTGCGGATTAGCCGTGGCCACTATGCTGGCCTTGGTGACCGTCAGCGTGCCATTGACCAGAGTGAAGTCATAGTTGTTATCACTGCCGCCGCTGAGGGTGATAGCGTAAGGGCCAACCGGGCTGCTGGCATTGGCAGCAGTCGCCGCAGTGGGAGGCACGTCAATGACCGTGGCATCATCCCCGTTCACAAAACCCGAGTAGCTGATGCCCAAAGCTGGATTGGCATCGCCATACACGCGGCTCTGGTCCTGGGCCGTGGCCACCAGTGTCGCTTTGGTCACAGAGAGAGTGCCGTTAGCGTAAGCAAAATTGTAATTAGCATCTGAACCTCCACTTGGAATGATCGCATAACTGCCAACGGGGCTGTTGTTGCTGGCAGGGGATGAGGCTGTAGGAAGTATGTCGATGTCTCCTGCGTCATCACTATTTACAAATCCTGAGTAGGAAACTGAAAAGCTTGGATTTGCAGCACCGTAGATACGAGACGTATTGTTCGCTGTGACGGTAAGCACGGCTTTTGCAACTGAAAATTGAAACGAATTCGTGGCGAAAAGCGGAGGAGATTGGCCATCGCTCGCAATGACGGACACTGTATACGTTCCCGCGAGGGTTGGTGTGCCAAAAAATGCCCTGTTAGTCGGATCAAAAACTATGCCCGGCGGCAAATTCGCGGCAGTGAATGTAAGCACATCGTTATCTGGGTCGTTGAAAGTTCCCGCACCGAAAGTAAATAGGAAGGGCATTCCATACGTAGCGCTTTGCCCTGAGATGGTAGAAACGACCGTAGGTGGATTTTCTACTATTTGAATCGAAAATACCTTTTCAAAAACCCCACCATGGCCATCAGCAGTTTGCACCCGGACAGAGTAGGACCCTGGAGACATTGTGCTCGGGTTGTTGACCGTTAAGTTTTGTCCCGAGATCCCGAAACTTGCATTATCGGTGGAACCTTGTCCGGCGATCAGGCTGTACGTGAAACTACTGTCGTTGGTATCAGAGTCAGTGGTGGACAAAGTTCCGACACTCGCATTTAAGCCAGCACCGTGACTAATCGAATTACTGGATAAGGAAATATCTGTCGGAGCGGCGTTTGACAGGGTGTCAGATGAAAACTCGTTTGTGTTTACGGCTATGGCACCTGGCCCACTCAGCCGAAGTGAAATGCTACCCGAATCAAGCGGGCTGGACGAAGTAATCACCAGGACATAATCGTGATTAGCCTGGAGTAGCACATCGGGCATCAATGATTGTAAATTGATCTCCTGGTCGTCATTTCCAACGTAGAAATTCTGCAGCGGCAAATTTGGATCAAACGTACCATCGTAGAGGAGCGTCATTGGATCTTCGGGCGTGGCTCCAAAGGAACTCGACGTGGTTTCAATTGTGTAAAGTCCGCTTACGGAAGGTCTTAATGTACGCGTGAAATAAGCATAATTGTCCCCGTACGTATTAGTAACATCGCTCGCATAATATACATTCGTATACGGCAAAGGCAGGAACGGTGGGTCAAACGTATTATCTTCGAGCAAAGTGCCAGTGAACGTTGTTGCCTGCGCTGCATGGGCATTCGTGCTGGCAATGCCAAAGAAGGCAATGATAGCCAAAAGGCAAGCCAGGCTGCGAGTACAGGGGAACAGCAGATTCGCGACTTTACGCGCTGCAGAACTTTTTTTGGTGGATAAGTCTGTCATGGTTACGATTTCGTTTTAATTCACGCGTTGCCGATGCGAATTGATTCTCGATAAATCTTTCACTTTGACATGTTCTTTATAATCCCCTCCAGACACAATTCGCCCGATTACGGAAACTATTTCCGGTTAATTACCTAGCGAGGTCGGTGCCCGTAATATTCCATTTTTCTATACGGACGGAGTGCCATTTGAATTTTGATTTCCCAATTTGGTCGAAAAATCAACTAGTCTGGTTCGTGATTTCAATAATCGCAGTTTTGTAAAAGCACTTCCTGCGCCAAGGTTTGCCTGCGAACACCACCCCAGTCCTTCATGAATTTTGAAAGGAAATTACGGGGAAAGCTCGATGAGCGGCAAGCGACCTGGAGTGCTACAACCTTACCAAAACTTACAGTGGTAAGTTAGGAAGAGAGGATACGTACGTTCGACGTTTTCAACTACAAAGCGATTTAAAAGGAAGCACGGAACTATGCTGGTTTGGCGGAATTGTTCCCGGATTTCTTGTCGCCTTTCTTCAATTTTAGATCCTGTTTGTCCGGGTTGCAGTGGAGACACGATTTTTTCTCTCGGTGGGCAGTTATGCAACACTTGTGCGAGCACTCTTTTCCTTCGAGGGACGCCTTCTCGCAGCAAGTTTTTTTCTGCACGTCTTTGTCTGCAGCTCTGACAAGAGCAGGGCATAAAGTGCAGAACCACAACAAGCTAAGCAGGAGAATTGAATGCTTCATTTTAGGTGGAACCCGTCGGATATTTGGACGAAGCACACCTATTTCTATTCAAACCATTAGGAGTTTTGCGGAGCTTGTGAAAAAATTCACAAATTCAACTTGCCTGCAATTTAGAGCGTGTTTAGGTTGCAGGCGCAAGGTGATCCCCAACTTTGCGCAACCCTATGAAAGCCAAGACAGAGCTCGGCTATAATTCGAAAGTCGAGGGTGATGTGGTTATAACACGTCGTGATACTGCCATCGACTGGTTCAAGAAAAACCTGGACGAAGGGGCGAATTGGGGACGAAAAAATTCACTTTGGCCGATGCCGATGGGGTTAGCATGCTGTGCGATTGAACTAATGGCTGCCGGTGCCAGCAGGTTCGATATCTCCCGATTTGGAGCCGAAGTTATGCGGTTCTCTCCTCGGCAATCTGACGTCATGATTGTTGCCGGCACAGTGACTTACAAAATGGCTCTGGCGGTTCGACGCATTTACGATCAGATGGCTGAGCCAAAGTGGGTTATCGCTATGGGGGCATGTGCCTCGACGGGAGGGATGTATCGGAGTTATGCCGTTTTGCAAGGTGTCGACCGCATCCTTCCGGTAGATGTTTATGTCGCTGGCTGTCCACCAAGACCAGAGGCCTTATTGGATGCTCTCATCAGGTTGCAGAACAAGGTCGCGAAAGAACCCGCACTCGAAACTTTGAAAAAGGTCGCGTGAACGCTCTCGAATTGGCACGTCGATTAAAAGAGGAATTCGGCGATGTGGTTTCAGAGCCTAAGGAATTCCGTGGCGAATTAAGTCAATGTATTTCGGATAAGGAGAAGCTCCCTCAATTTTGCGCTTTTGCAAAAGGCACTTTGGGATTTGATTACCTGGTAGACATCACGAGCATTGATAATTACGGAGAGGATCCGCGGTTTACTCTCGTATATCATCTATATGGATATTCCCATCACTTTTATTTGCGAGTTAAAACGAGCGTAACTGAAGAAGATGCTGAATTGCCTTCCGTGACGCCTGTTTGGCGGACGGCAGATTGGCATGAACGTGAGATCTTCGATATGATGGGCATTCGATTCCGAGGCCACCCGGATTTGCGTCGAATCCTTATGTGGGAGGGATATCCATATTTCCCTTTGCGCAAAGACTTTCCGTTAGCTGGAAAGTCCACCGAAATGCCAGAAATCGCATTTTCCGAGCCAGCACCTCTTGCTGGAGGCCCATTCGTTACGATAGCCGGTGGTAAGGATACCATTTCACGCGAACCGCGAGTTCGCATACCCGAATCTGACGCGCTCGCGATGAATGCTCGGGTTGAGCGTCGCGAGGATATCAAACGGGCGCACGGCATCGTTAACGGTCCTGGACCAATCGATCCTAAGGAAAAACCGTGAGTATGGCGGAATTACGCGAAATCCGAATACCGGAAGCTGCCGGGCGAATTCCTCCGCCAGAAGAATTGCAGGACCTTCACGGTGAAAAGATGGTCCTGAATATGGGCCCTTCGCACCCATCCACCCATGGAGTTTTACGGATCATTCTTGAGTTGGATGGGGAGATCATCACAAAGGCAATTCCCGATATCGGATACTTGCATCGGGGTGATGAAAAAATCGCCGAGAATATGACCTATACCCAGTTTATCCCTTATACGGATCGACTGGATTATCTGGCGCCACTGGCAAATAACGTGGCTTATGCCTTAGCTGTCGAAAAGTTGCTGGGTATTGCCCAGAAACTTCCGTTGCGATGCCAGTATATTCGCGTTATATGCTGCGAATTGGCCCGGATTTCTGCGCATTTGCTTGGCTTGGGTTCACTAGCAATGGACGTCGGGGCGCTGACTGTATTTCTACACACCTTCACGGAACGCGAGAAAATTTATAACCTTTGCGAGTCCCTCACTGGCGCCAGATTTACTACCAGCTACACGCGTATTGGCGGAGTTTCTCGAGATTTGCCGCCTGGCTGGTTGGAGCAGTGTCGCAAATTCTGCGAGGAAGTGTTGCTCAACATCGATGAGACCGAAACGCTGCTTACCCGCAACCGAATCTTTGTGGACCGAACTCAAGGCGTGGGCGTAATCAGCAAAGAGTTGGCTATAAATTATGGACTCACAGGCCCCAATTTGCGCGGCAGCGGTGTCGAGCACGATTTAAGAAAGGCTCAGCCATATCTGGTTTACCAGGAATTGGACTTCGATGTTCCAGTTGGTTCGACCGGCGACAGTTACGATCGTTACCTGGTTCGGATCGAAGAAATGCGTCAGAGCGTTCGCATACTGCGTCAATGTTTGGCGAAAATCCCGGATGGCCCGGTCCTTTTACCGGATATGAAAATTTCTCTCCCTCCAAAAGAACGTGTCCTTACGAAAATGGAGGAGTTGATTCATCATTTCATCAATGTTACTCAGGGAATTAACGCACCGCCCGGAGAGGTTTACTTTGGCCACGAAAATCCAAAAGGTGAATTGGGCTTTTATATCAACAGCAAAGGTGGTGGTACGCCATATCGCCTGAAAATCCGCTCACCGTCCTTCGTAAACCTGAGTATCCTGCCAGAACTTCTTCCTGGCCACATGGTTAGTGACGTTGTCGCCATTCTAGGTTCCTTCGATTTTGTTATGGGAGAATGTGACCGATGAACTCGCTGGTTGACCCACAAATTCCAACCCCCGCTAATTCACAACCCGTTCCGAACCAGTTGCGTGAGCAGAAGGATTTTTTGCTTCCGCCAGAATTGCTTGCTGATATCGAAGAGCTACTGACGCATTACCCTCAAAAACGGAGTGCCTCATTGATGCTGCTCCACGCGATTCAGGAACGATTCGGTTATATTTCCCGCCAGGCAGTAGAATGGATAGCTGCGAAATTGGAATTACAGCCGATTAATGTTTATGAGTTGGTAACATTTTATCCAATGTTTCAGGTGAATCCAGTTGGGAAGTTTCACTTGAAGGTTTGTCGGACGCTGAGTTGTGCGTTGGGCGGTTCGCATAAGCTCCATGAACACTTTTGCAAACGGCTTGGCTTGGATTCACATACACACGGTCCTCAAACCACTCCTGATGGAAAATTTACTGTTGAATTCGTTGAGTGCCTGGCCAGTTGCGGGACCGCCCCCGTATTGATGTGCAACGAAAGTTTTTACGAAGCTGTTTCGGACGCAAAAGCCGATGAAATTCTAGAGGTATGCAAGTGAAACTTACCAGGTTCCGAACGCGGCTTCTTGGAAGTTCCCGCCTTAGATGGCTGCCCGACATGGATTTGAACCATGACAAACAGATTCAGAGTCTGCTGTGCTACCGTTACACCATCGGGCAAATGGGCGCGTTTAAAGTAAAGCCTCACGCCATGGAGTCAAGATTACACTAAATGCCACAGGAATTTCGACTCATTTTAAAGAACGCTGACCTCCCGGGCTATACGCCCGATCTTGATTGCTACGTTCGGAGCGGTGGCTATGACGCTTTAAGAAAGGCCCTCGCACTTCAACCAAAAGCATTGCCAGAGGGGAAAAGCATGACCGGACCCGAACAAATTCGCGAGGAAGTGCGGATTTCGGGGCTGCGCGGGCGCGGTGGGGCTGGATTTTCTTGCGGCTTAAAATGGTCTTTTATTGACCGAAAAGGCACGAAACCAATTTACCTGATTTGCAATGCAGATGAATCGGAACCGGGAACCTTTAAGGATAAGCAGATCATTTATAAAGACCCGCATCAAATGATCGAAGGAATGATCATTGCCTGTTATGCGAACGATGTACACCTGGCGTACATCTATATCAGGGGGGAGTTTGCCGAAGGTGCTCGAATTCTTAATAGAGCCTTGAAAGAAGCCCGTGCTAAAAATTATCTCGGCAAAAATATCCTTGGCACTGGTTACGATCTGGAAATTTGGGTCCATCGAGGAGCGGGTGCTTACATTTGCGGTGAAGAAACCGGCCTGATTGAGTCACTGGAAGGTAAACGTGCTTACCCGCGGATTAAACCTCCTTACTTTCCGGCTATCCTCGGACTCTACCTGTCTCCCACTATTGTTAACAACGTAGAAACCTTATGTGCCGTGAAACATATCGTGGGCATGGGCGGGGCAGAATATGCTAAACTGGGCACCCCAAATAATACCGGTACTCGTATCGTCAGCGTTAGTGGTCACGTCAAGCGTCCTGGGTACTACGAAGTGGAGGTTGGGAAAGCAACGATAGGGCAGCTAATTAATGACCCGGTGTTTGGCGGAGGGCTGAGGGACGGCCGGAAACTTAAAGCAATCATTCCGGGCGGTTCCTCCGCTAAAGTATTCAAAGCCGGCGAAAAATTTAAGCTGAAACGTAAAGGGCCTGACGGCAAAGAAGCCGAAACCGAGGTGGACGTTCTGGATCTACCATACGATTTCGATTCCCTTATTGCGGCTGGCAGTATGTCCGGTTCAGGTGCAATCATCGTGATGGATGACTCCACGGATATTGTGGCAGCCCTCGCTAATATTTCTGAATTTTATGCCCACGAGAGTTGCGGTCAATGCACTCCCTGTCGGGAAGGTTCTTTATGGATGTCAAAGGCATTGCACCGGCTGACCCATGGGCAAGGCCGTAGAACCGACGCTGATTACCTCGTTAAAATCGCCGATAATATTCCTGGGGGCAGAACGATTTGTGCCTTTGGCGAGGCTTGCTCCTGGCCAGTCCAAAGCTTCATTGCCAAATTCAAAGATGAATTTGTCGCACGGGGAACCGCTGATGAGGAACGCCGAAGTTTTGCCGGCGTTTCCAACCCTAACCACCCGCAGAAAGAACAACTTATCCTGGGGTGAATATGTCCACCACTGACCAAACGCGAAGCAGTCCGGTCACTCCACCTGTCGAAAAAATAAAAGTTAAAGTCGACGGTAAGGAAGTGGAAGTACCGCGGACAACTCCGGATCCCCTTTCTGGAAGGCCTATTCCCACAACTATGATTCAGGCCTGTGCTCAGGCACAGGTTGATGTTCCCCATTATTGCTATCACCCGAAACTGCCGGTGGCCGGCAATTGCCGTATGTGCCTCGTCGAGTATGGAACTCCTGCGATGGGGCCGGATCGCAAACCCATCATTAATCCGGACGGCACTGCCAAGATTACTAAATCGCCTCGTCCTGCCATAGCCTGTGCGACACCTATTTCGCCTGGTATGGAAATATATACTGGCACCCCCGCAGTGAAGCAGATGCGGGAGGGCGTGCTTGAGTTTTTACTTATCAATCACCCGTTGGATTGCCCAATATGCGACCAGGCAGGTGAATGCAAGCTGCAGGAATATTCGGTTGAGTACGGCAGGAGCGAAAGCCGCTTTGTTGAACCCAAGGTACATAAGCCGAAGCGTGTCGACCTCGGCCCACGTATAGTTCTCGATGACGAACGCTGCATTTTGTGCACACGTTGTATTCGGTTTACCAAAGATATTGTGGGCGACGATGCGCTCGGAATCGTTAATCGCGGCAGCTATAACACACTGACAGCGTATCCTGGAAAGAGTTTCGATAATAATTACACGCTGAATACAGTGGATATCTGCCCGGTAGGTGCCCTCACCTCCAAGGATTTTCGATTCAAGATGAGGGTATGGTTTTTAAAGGAAACTAAAAGCATCTGCACTAGCTGTAGTACCGGCTGCAATATCATTGTTGGTTCGCGAGAAGATAAAATTTATCGCTTTGAGCCGCGTCAGAATGACGCGGTTAACTCCGCCTGGATGTGTGATTATGGCCGACTAAATTATAAATGGATTGGACGGGATGATCGGCTCAATCAGGTTAAGAGCTCCTTCTCAAATACGCCTCCGGGCTGGTCTGGAATCTTAAAGGAAATTTCAGCGCAATTACTGCAGGTTCCCGAAGGCTCTGCCGCAATTGTTGCATCCGCTCGCCAAACGAACGAAGAGTTATATCTCCTCGCCAAGCTTTCGAAAAAGCTTAAGGCAATAACAGATTCGGTTCCGCGAGTTGCTGAAGGGGATAAGCTGTTATTAAGCGCTGACCGGAATCCCAACGGTCATGGAGCTCGATTAACCGGCATCTCTGCGGAGCCAATGGGTTCAAATCTGGTTAAAATTGCCGATGGTATTCGTAGCGGCCGAATTCGTACTTTGATTGTCTTTGGCGAAGATGTCACGCACTGTGGAATCAGCCCGGATTTGCTGAAAAAACTGGAGTTGCTGGTAGTGAGTGACATTTTGCCAAGCGAAACCACCCGCAGCGCACATTACCTTTTGCCCGGTTGCGCGCCCGTTGAAAAACGAGGCTCCTTCACCAATAAGAACGGCCGCGTCCAAAAAATCCTGCGGGCCATCGAGCCTCCCGGCAACGCCCGGCCGGAATGGGAGTTTCTCCACGAATTGATTTATAATGTCACCGGCCAGAACGGGTTCGTAAGTATTGAGGGCTTGTTCAACCAAATGGCGCGGGAAATTCCAGCATTCAATCAATTGACCTGGGCCACTTTGGGCGAATTGGGAAGCACGGTGCCCATATGATGATATTGGCCGAAGCATTCCCACGCTTTTTACTTTTTAGCGCGATCAAAATCATCGCTGTTTTTAGCGTGCTCATGTTCATTGTCGCTTACGCTGTTTGGGTGGAGCGCAAAGTATCCGCCGCAATTCAGGACAGAAGGGGGCCAAATAGGGTAGGTATTTTCGGGCTGATGCAGCCCCTGGCAGATGCTATCAAAGCATTCCTCAAGGAAGATTTTACCCCTGCGCACGTGCGGAAATATTATTATTGGCTCGCTCCCGCTATTGTGATGATTCCGAGCCTGCTTACGGTCGCGATTATCCCCTTTGGGTCAAAACTCGGTTCTGAAAAAATGGTCATTGCGAATTTAAACGTGGGAATTCTGTACACGTTTGGGATCGTTTCTTTGGGAGTCTACGGAATCGTTTTGGCGGGCTACTCCGCCAATTCCAAATATCCTTTCCTTGGTGGTATCAGGTCGAGCGCTCAAATGATTTCTTATGAAATCGCAATGGGCATGTCTGTGATACCCGTGTTCCTTCTCGCAGGTAGTTTAAACCTCGGCGATGTCGTGCTTTATCAGAGTGGCAGCATTTTTCATTGGCTCATATTCAAGCAGCCCCTCGCATTTATCATTTTCATGGTGGCCATGTTTGCCGAAACCAATCGTTTACCTTTTGATCTCCCTGAATCGGAACAGGAGCTTGCGGGTGGATACAACGTAGAATACAGCTCGATGAAGTTTGCCTTGTTCTTCATGGGGGAATACGCAGCGATGACGGCCGCTTCCGCCATGATGGTCACGCTCTTCCTTGGCGGATGGACGTTGCCCTTTGCGGGACTGGACCAACCTGCGAACACCATTCCGGTCGGCATCCTGCATATCGGAATTTTCCTGATCAAAATGCTATTCGTCGAATTTATGATTATTTGGGTTCGGTGGATGTGGCCGCGGTTTCGTTATGATCAACTCATGGATCTCGGGTGGCGCCGTTTTATTCCTCTTTCTCTTGCAAACATCCTGGTGACTGCGACGGTCCTGTTGGTTATAGCCAAATTCAACGCCACTAAAACTCCCGCGGAACCAAACGCCAGACCGCCCGCTATTAGTCGATCAGCCTCATGATAGTTAAACGTAAGAAACTAAATCTTTGGGAACGCTTGTATCTTCCGGCGATGCTCGGTGGCTTCAAAGTGAGCATTCGGCATTTCTTTAAGAAAAAAGTAACGATGCAATACCCAGAAGAAAAATGGGTTGTCCCGGCCGGGTATCGTGGGGCCCCTTATCTGGTGAAAGATCAGAGCGATCGGATTAAGTGCGTGTCCTGTCAATTGTGTGAATTTGTTTGCCCCCCTAAAGCCATCAGAATCGTTCCGCCTGGGCCAAGCGGAGCTCCCGAAGTCGGCAATGTGGAAAAGGCACCCAAAGAGTTTGAAATAAACATGCTGCGTTGCATTTTCTGCGGTTTCTGTCAGGAGGTATGTCCGGAAGAAGCAATTTTCTTAATGCAAGATTACTCCCTCACTGGGGCAAGTCGCGAGGAGTTGATTTACGGAAAAGAAAAGCTCCTCGCGCTCGGTGGTGTGCACCATGACCAAATAAAAAAATGGAACAACAAGGCTGAGGAAGCTAAAGCACAGGGCGTCATGCCCTAAGCTATCGATTTGCAAGCAATTTTAAGTCAGAAGTAAATCTATAAACAACAATTCAGAGTGGCGCCTTCAGATCTATTATTTTATGTGTTTGCCGGCCTGGCACTGGTCTGCGGGCTTATGGTCATTGCCAACCCGTTCAGCCAGAACCCGGTGACCAGCGCGATGTTCCTGGTGCTGGCCATAGCATCTCTTGCAGGGCTTTTCGTGTTGTTGCAGGCCTTCTTTCTCGCGGCGGTGCAAATCCTTGTTTATGCCGGCGCCGTCATGGTTCTTTTTCTATTTGTGATTATGCTCCTGGACCTCAAGACGGAAGAGCGCCGAAAAATCAAAACGCTGGCAGTGGTTGGTGGCGCCGTCTCTGTTCTCGCAATTCTCTTCGTTTTCTGCCGGAGCATGATGAGAACTCCCTTTACTGAAGCTGCTGGAACGCCGCCAGAGGGGGGAACAGCTCTTCTCGGAAAACTTCTGTTCGAGAAATTCCTGCTTCCTTTTGAAATTATCTCCGTCCTGTTGCTCGTTGCAATGGTAGGGGTCATCTTGCTCAGCAAAAAGGACCTCCGATGACTTCGCAGATTGGACTCCACAATTATTTAACTGTAAGCATTTTGTTGTTTTGCATTGGCTTGCTCGGCGTGATTGTCAGGCGCAACCTGCTCGTGGTCTACATGTCCCTCGAGTTGATGCTGAATGCCGCTAATCTGGCTCTCGTGGCTTTTTCCCGCTTCAATCACAATCTCGATGGGCAGGTGCTTGTCTTTTTCACTATCACCGTTGCGGCTGCAGAAGTCGCCGTCGGCCTGGCAATGATCGTCGCATTGTACCGGAAGCGGCAAACAGCGCATGTGGAAGATCTGACATCCCTAAGACTTTAGGCGCATGAACCCTGATTTAATCCCATGGATTGTCTTATTCGCCCCATTGCTGGCGGCGCTCTCTATTACATTATTTACTGGAAATCATCGCAGTATTAGCGCCGCCCTTTCCGTTAGTGCCGTGGTCCTGGGGTTCTTGCTGAGCGCTGTTTTTATCGGTTGGGCCGGGTGGTCTCCCATCAAGTCGGAATCAGCTCTTAACTGGATGCAAGTTGGGACTCTCAATATTGAGTTCGGCTTGCGCTTCGATCCGCTGAGTCTGCTCATGATGCTTGTAGTTACCGGTGTAGCCAGCGCTATTCACATCTATTCAATTGGTTACATGCATGAAGACCGGGCCTTGCCTCGCTTCTTCGCCTGTCTAAGTTTATTCACGTTTTCTATGTTGGGAATTGTCCTCGCAAACAATTTCCTGATGTTATTCATCTTTTGGGAACTTGTCGGTGTCTCGAGCTATCTGCTTATTGGATTTTGGTTTGAACGTCCATCGGCCGCCGATGCTGGTAAAAAGGCTTTCATTACTAATCGACTGGGTGATTTCGGTTTCATTCTTGGCATTCTCATCATTTGGAAAACGTTGGGCTCTTTGAACTTCAGTGAACTGCAGCACAAAGGAACGGTAGCCACCTTGACTGGTCTACTGATTTTTTGCGGAGCTATGGGCAAGAGTGCGCAATTTCCTCTACACGTTTGGCTGCCTGACGCAATGGAAGGTCCCACTCCCGTAAGCGCTCTTATTCATGCAGCGACCATGGTCGCTGCTGGCGTTTACATGCTTTGTCGCGTGATGTTCCTGATGCCGCAAAGTGCGCTCACGGTTATTACGTGGATTGGCGGTTTTACTGCTTTATTGGCTGCGCTCATTGCTGTCCAGCAGAATGATATTAAACGAATTCTTGCCTACTCTACGCTCTCACAGCTCGGATATATGATGATGGGCGTGGGCCTGGGTGGTACGACAGAATCGATGTTTCATCTAACCACGCATGCCTTTTTCAAAGCCTTGTTATTCCTCGGTGCGGGTTCTGTCATTTTGGCCTCTCACCACGAACAGGACATTTGGAAAATGGGTGGATTGCGTAAGAAAATGCCAGTTACTTTTTGGACTTTCCTCGTCGGAACCCTTGCCCTTGCTGGGGTGCCTCCATTCAGCGGATTTTACAGTAAGGATTCCATTTTGGCTCGAGCGTCTGAGGTTCATGCTTACGGTGCCTTTTTGTTGGGGGCCTTTATTGCCGTTCTCACTTCCTTTTACATGTTCCGACTCGTCCTCGTGGTTTTTTTCGGTCCGGCACGCTCAGAACATTCGAGTCACACTCGGGAATGCCCAAATGTAATCCTGTGGCCTTTGCGAGTTCTCGCTCTACTTAGCATCATCGGTGGCTTCATAGGAATCGAAACCATTTATGCTACCAATTTTGATAGTCATTCGGCCAACGGAGCAGTGAGCACTATGCAGCAGGTAATTGCCCCTTTTACTCATGCGCCAGTCCCGGCAGTTTTTGGGATCCTTGCAGCTTTAGCCGGCTTTGCAGGTGCCTATGTGTTATATGCTCGAGCCGCTGAGGACCCCTTGCCCCGACGGCTTGGAATTGTCTCGCGTGCCATGGCCAACCGGTTCTACTGGGATGAAATTTATCAGGCTACCTTCATCCGTATTCATGAACAACTCTCTTATATTGCTGAAGCATTGGAGCACTGGGTCGTAAACGGGGTCGTGGTTTTCTTGAGAGGCAGTACTGATATTAGTGGGCGCGCATTACGCCTTTTGCAGACAGGCAATCTTCAGACTTACGCGTTCCTTTTAGCCATCGGTGTGGCTTTGCTGCTATTCCTCACGCTCAAATAATCTAATGTCGATTCTGACCGTCATTATTCTCCTGCCGCTGCTCGCCGCGGCGGTGATGGCATGTGTGCCGCGCACGTTTACTGTCTTTATGCGAGGTGCGGCAGTTATCACCACATTGCTATGCGCGTTGCTGGCCATCATTATGTTCGCCCGTTTTCAATCCAATTTGGATGGGTATCAGTTTGAGCACCAGATTGAGTGGGTACAAAAATTAGGAATTAGTTACCATGTAGGTGTTGATGGGATCAACGTTGGCCTGGTACTCATGGCGGCCATTGTGGCCTTCGCCGCCGCTTGTGTGGCCTGGGAAATCAAGGAACGGGAAAAGGAATTTTATATTCTGCTCATGATTATGTCTGGCGGAATTCTCGGGGCCTTTGCTTCTTTGGATTTATTCTTCTTCTACATCTTTCACGAACTCGCCCTGGTACCGACTTTTATCATGATTGGGGTTTGGGGCAGGGGGATTCAGAAAAATTACGCGACCTTCCAAATAACCCTCTATCTAAGCATCGGTGCTCTTATCGCCCTCATTGGCCTCATCGAGCTTTATCTCCAGTCCGGTGCCGGAACTTTTGATATTCCTGTTCTGGTTGCGCACTTGCGGCAAAACCCACTCTCCGATTCCGCCCAGAAATTTATTTTTCCTCTCCTGCTGTTTGGTTTTGGCATTCTGGTTTCACTTTGGCCTTTTCACAGTTGGGCTCCGCTTGGGTATGGGGTTGCGCCTTCGCCCACTGCCATGCTGCACTCTGGTGTCCTAAAAAAGTTTGGGCTTTATGGTCTCATCCGCATTGGCTTGCCTATGGTGCCCAACGGCGCCCATAGCTGGGCGCATTTCCTTGCCTGGCTGTGCCTTGGCAATTTGGTTTATTGCGGTTGGGTGGCTATGCGACAAAAGGATTTTAATTGGCTGGCGGGTTACTCCAGTGTGGCTCACATGGGATTCGTCTTTTTGGGAATTGCCTCGCTCAGCCTGATCGGGATAACCGGTGCCGTGCTTGTGATGATTGCTCATGGATTCCTTGCGGCTCTCATTTTTGGGTTGAATGGGTTTATTTATCAGCAGACCGGAACGTTGGAAATCGCTCACCTGGGAGGATTGCTGCGTAAACTTTCATTTGTGGGAAGCGCAATAATCATTGCCGCTTTCGCTGGTTGCGGGTTGCCGGGATTTGCAAATTTCGCTGGTGAAATAACGGTTCTATTCGGTTCGTGGGGGCCGTACCCCATTGTCACTGCGCTTACATGCTGGGGTGCGCTCGTGATCGGTGCGCTCTATATGCTCCGGGCGGTCCGTAGCATTTTGCACGGTCCCACGCCTGAGAAGTGGAGCAACATCCGGGATGCCATCACGCCCTGGCGGCGCCTTCCGTTCGCGCTCTTGATCGCTTGTTCGCTTCTGTTTGGCTGTTTTCCGTCATTGCTAAGTAATAAGATTAAGCCTCGAGTTCAGGAAATTGTAGATATTCTGGCCATCTCCACTCAGGCGCAAATGCTTCAACCTCTGAATCAGGCTAAAACGGTCCAGAATGTTTCCACACCCCTGGCAAACCGATGAGCAAAGAAATATTGATCATCCACGAACTCCTTGCGCTCGGGCTTGGATTGGGGTTGTTGGTGGCGGATTTGTGGGTACCCGCCGCCGCGAAACGCAAGTTGGGCTACGTCGCGGCCGTGGGTGTAGGACTTATCCTGGCGTATAGCCTCTTTGCCGTGAAAGTCGGTCCTGCTGAGGCCAGGTATGCGTTTGGGAACATGTACGTTCTTGACGGATTGGCCTTATTTTTCAAGCGGTTCTTTCTGGCTGCAGCGCTCATTGTTCTTGTGATTTCCGTTGAGTTTGCCGACTGCATTCAGTCTGGGATTTCCGAATTCTATTCTCTGCTCATTTTTGCGCTTACCGGCATGTTATTTGCCGCCTCAGCTAATGATTTTGCGCTGCTCTTTGTCTCTCTGGAATTGGTGACCGTTACTTTTTATGTCCTCACAAGTTTCCAACGTTCTCGACTCCTCTCACTCGAAGCAGGCGTAAAATATCTTATTATTGGTGCCCTCTCCACCGGCTTGACGGTTTTCGGCATTGCCCTCGTGTACGGCGCCAGCACGAAGTTGAATTTCGCAGAAATATCCGCTGTGGCTGGCGGGCTTATGCATGACAGAATTTTCTTGTTCGGCCTGCTTCTCGTGTTCGTCGGCCTGGGCTTCAAAATTGCGGTCTTTCCAGCTCAGATTTGGGCCCCTGACGTCTACCAGGGGGCGCCCACACCGACTACTGCTTTTCTGGCGATTGGCTCCAAAGCCGCTGGTTTTGTCCTCCTCCTTCGGGTTTTTTACACTGCGGTGCCCCAAATCACCGCGCAATGGAGTGGGCTTTTGCTTACTGTCGCGGCGATCTCGATCCTTTACGGGAATCTATGCGCAATTCCGCAACGCAACATCAAACGTCTGCTGGGCTATTCAAGTATCGCGCACGCAGGGTATATGTTGCTCGGAATTGCAGCGCTGAGCCAAACCGGTGAGTCAGCCATCCTATATTACCTTAGTGGTTATCTCTTTACGGTGCTCGGGGCCTTCGCGGTGATTTGTTTAGTGATGCGGCAATTAGGTACTGAGGATATTTCCGGTTTCGCCAATCTTCACCAGCGCTCGCCGCTGCTCGCAACGACTATGGCTGCCGCGATGATTTCCCTGGCAGGAATTCCGCCTTTAGCGGGCTTTTTCGGAAAGTTTTTACTGTTGAAGGCAGCCTTGGAAAGAGGCCCGGCGAATCACGCCTATTACACTGTTTCTTTCATTGTCGTAATAGGTGTGGTTATTTCGCTTTATTACTATTTTGGAATAATTCGCGTGATCTTTTGGTCGAAGCAAGCCGCGGACGTTGCACCCATCCTCGTCTCGAATCCAATGCGAGTTACGATTTATGCGTGCTTAGTGGGAATGTTTCTCCTTGGAATATTTCCACGGCCGATGATGAATTGGAGCCAGGCTGCTGCCGCAGGGCCGCGCACGGCGGCGGGCGCTGTGGTAAAGGCCTTGGACAGCACAGCAGCAACGGTGGTGCCTAAGTAACCACTCGCATCTGCACCGCGTCTACAATTTGGTCTGCTGCTATTACTGAGCTAATCAATACCACCGTTGCACCACTACTTAAGCTGCCCTGGTCCACCAAAGTCTTAAGTGCAAGCTCAATGGTTTCTGCGGGGTTTTCGCTGAATGGGATGACGAACGGCACTACTCCCCAACAGAGTGTCAGGTTCTCCGCGACATCGCTGGTTTCGCAAATCGCATATACGCGGGAAAACCGAGGTCGCATCCAGCCTGTATAAGCGGCCATGTGTCCCCTGCGTGTGAACACCAGGATGGCTTCCGCTTTCAAATCGTTTGCCATGATTACCGCGCTGCGCACCAACTTTTGTCGCGGGGTTTCCAAATGGGCATGCTCAAAATAGTTCGCACCGCCACTTCTCTCGATGCGTCGTGCAATACGATCAAAGACTTCGATGCATTTTATTGGATATTTGCCCACCGTGGTTTCGCCACTAAGCATGATCGCATCGGCTTGCTCGAAAACCGCATTCGCCACATCCGTTACTTCTGCCCGGGTCGGCATCGGTGAATTGATCATGCTTTCGAGCATGTGCGTTGCAACAATCACGGGCCGCCCGATTTGAAGACATATTTTTACAATTTTGCGCTGAATAATTGGCAATTCTTCATAAGGGACTTCGATGCCCAGGTCGCCGCGTGCCACCATGACTCCATCCGCCTCGCGAATTATCGCCTCTAAATTGCGCAATGCTTCCTGGTCCTCAATTTTAGCGATGACCATCGGATGCGCTTTGTCTTCGGGGAACAGCTCTCTTAACTGCAGAAGATCTCTGGCCTCTCGGACAAAAGACAACGCGATAAAGTCCACCGCCAGCTCCAGACCCAGCCGCACGTCGGCAATATCCTTTGCAGTTAAGGCGGGCAGACTTACCTTCACCCCTGGAAGATTAATATGCCGCCTGCTTCCCAGTTTGCCTTCCGTCAGCACTTCGCATTCGACTTTGTTGCCGCTCTTGGCGAGCACTTTCATTTCGATAGCGCCATTATCAATCAAAACGACGTCCCCCGGGCTGATGTCGTTAACGAAATTTTCATAGTTCACATCCACGGACCGTTCCTCTTCGCTTTTCTCTCCCCTCACGGTCAGGGTGAACTTTTCGCCCGGTCTCAAATCGAGTGCCACGGGTAACTCTCCGGTGCGTATCGCCGGACCCTGAGTATCCATCATGATACCGATGAACCTTTTTCTTTTTGCCGCCTCCGCCCGGATGTCTGCCACCACTCCGCGAACCCACTCATGGGGCGCGTGGGACATGTTTAGCCGGCAAACGTCTAAACCTGCATCCATGAGTTTTCCGAGCATATCGGCTGAGGCGGTAGCCGGTCCGATTGTGGCAATTATCTTCGTCTTGCGTGGAATTTGTGCTGACACCGGAGGCAGGGTATGCACCGGCACTTTTAATTAAAGAGTTATTCGCGCGCCCCAGATAGTTTTGGGGGATAATAAAAGCTCTGAATGCACTTGCGAAGCACCCGTTACCTCTCCATATTTCGCTCCGATAAAGGTAAATTTTTATGGCAGACGTTGCAAATAGATATCCCGAAAACACCGGCGGAAAGTATTACGTCGACAACCAATGCATCGATTGCGATCTATGCCGCGAAACGGCCCCGGATAATTTCAAACGAAATGATGATGGCGGCTACTCCTTCGTTTATAAGCAGCCGGAAAATGACGAAGAGGAAGCCCGATGCAAGGAAGCGAAGGAAGGCTGTCCGGTCGAAGCGATTGGCGACAACGGTGGCTAAAACTGATACTTTTCTAATCGCCCGCAGGTTTTTACACTGCGGGCTTTTTTTATCTCTTAGGTTTTCTTCGGACCACCGGCGGTTTGTCCCGATCCCTCGAAAATTTGCTCAATGAAGGGTAGCAACTCAGTCGAACGGATGTTTCCATTCGTTTTGCGCTCACGCATTCTGCTCGTTGGCCGGGACGTTTTGAGCCGGAGCAAAAGCAAGTTGCACTTTATCCTGGTCACCCGTGATTTGTCCCCGCGGAGCCTGGAGGAGATCTTATCGGAGTTCCGATATTACCCCGTAGTCCAGCACTATGAGTCCGCGGATCTGGAAAAACACTTCGGACTTAAGGGAACGAAAGTAGTTGGCTTTGCCAAGTCGGAACTGGCGCAATCGATTTATAAAGAACTCAAAAACGAGAGGATTAATGCGCCGGCGCGGAAATCCTCACCCGAACCCTCTTCTCCTGATCAGAGTGTTTGACGGCCTCCAGTCTTTTCCGAAGCTTACTCAGTAAAGTGTTGAATGACCTGTTCAGGGCTGACTCTGGTCAAATCAGCTTTGACGTTTTTTTCGATTTTAGAGCGTACCTGAGGGGACATTTCCTCCAGAATCGAATTGTTTACCTCACTGGGCGCGGCAAAATAATAAGCTTCAGCATTCTCCCTTTGGGTTAATTCATCCAGGTGCTTCGCGACTGCTTTTGCGGCGCGCCGCCGTCGCTCGAGGTCTACATTGTGTTGCTCGCCGTCTGACATGTAGTGTTGGCCCGCGCCAACTGTGCCCTTGCGGTATCGACCTGCTTGATCAGTAACTTCTTCCCTCAAATGATTGGGTAGAGAGGTCTGATAATCGTCTATGAGTTCCAGGCGAGCTTGACCCAAATTCGCATCTTCTTCCAAACGATAGGCTTTAAAATGACCCAGATCGGCGATAACTATTAATCTGCTATTCATCATTACCTCCTCTTGTTGGAATTCGAATGAACTGTTGCTGCTATGATTAAGGATTCGAACAGGCAAAGTTTGTGTTCGCCATCAGAAAACGATCCCGGAGGCGCTCGACCAGATTCAACAAATGCTGGAATTGCGCCGGTTTGACCTCGTACGCCGTGGCGCCTAACTCGTATGCGGTCCGTTCTTCAGCCTCAAAGCCGCAACCCGAAAGCATAACCACTGGAAGATTTTGAAATTCGGGCTGACGACGTATCCATCTGAGAACGTCGAAACCGTGTTTAACCGGTAACCTCAAATCAAGGATTGCCAGCGCAGTCCTCGCTTGAGGGTGAGAATCCGGTGGGTTTGCTGCCTCTCCTTTCAGGTATTCGACTGCTTCGAGGCCGTCATGCACGACCTCGATATGGTTGAATAAGCCTGCCTGGTGAAGCGCTTCCTGAACTAAAATCGCATAATCAGGATCATCATCCGCTAAAAGTATTTGCCCGTCGTATTGCATATCATCCGCTTTGTTCTTGTACACTTGCCCCGCAAAAGTTTAACTCAAGGTGAAGGAACGCATTATTAGCAGTAAAATCCTAAGGCCTCACCATAGGGTATACTCCCCATAACCCGAAATGCGTTTCGCTCGCCTGACCGACCCCCGCAACCATCTGCAGAGCTAGGATGATTTACCGGACCAACTTTTACCATTGGGGTGATTGCCTGTTATATCGTGAAGCAGCTTGCTGGGTCGAGAGCCAGGTCCGTGCTGCACTCATCCTTCGCCAACTCGGACCCGGACGCTCTACCCACATTGCGCACCGCTTTGCGTCTCTAGTAATGCAACAATTGCGATCATGCTTGGCACGGTATTTCGGAAACTGGCGGCCGCTTGGCGTGGGACCAAAATGCAATGATGCTCCGAAGGATCTCCTGCAGTTGGGCGAAATCGGTCGGCTTCTCGAAATAAGCGTTCGCCCCTAGTCGGTACGCCTTCAGTACGTCTTGCGGCAAAGCGGAGCTACTCATCACGATGGTCGGAATGACAGAACAGTGCGGGTCCTGCCTTAGCCAGGACAGCACTTCGAAGCCGGTCATGCGCGGCATCTTTAGGTCCAGAAGGATGATGTTTGGCACCACGCGATGAGCCTGGTCGAAGGGCGGCTCTCCTTGTAAGTAGTCAACGACTTCCCGTCCGTCCTCTACAATCTTCACGGAGTTCACCTCGCCGCCGCAGCGGGCCAGAGCCAATTGGAGCAACTCTATGTCGGCTGGGGTGTCCTCGGCAGCTAGAATGTCCAGCTGCCATTGGTCCAGTGGGCGCATTTTGTTCATCTTAAAGTGGCACAAATCCCTAGGCTATCGGGTCTCCTCCCACCTCTTTTGAGCGGCCGCTGCGTTTCCAGTCGCGAGCCTTCAGACCGCGGGAGGTGACGATGAAGGTGGACAATTTTCTGCCGGAGGGGTCGGGAGGGCCCGCAGTCGCTCGACTCCGTCTATCGCCGGCTGCCGATCCGTCGGACTGGACACAGGAATGTTCGAACTGTCGGTTTGGCTCTCATGCCGGATCGCCACAGGACCGGCCCCGGGCAAAACGGCCCGGATTAGCCAAAAGTCGACGACCAGCTTCACGACACCCACGTACTTAATAAGGTCCCCGGGCTTCGTGAGAAAAGAATTGGCCCCCAGATCATAAGCCTGGTTGATATCCGGATCATAGCAGGAATTTGTGAGAACGATTATAGGCAGAGTCTTCCAGCCTGGCTGACTCCGCACCCACCGGAGAACTTCGAAACCGTCCACGCCGGGCATCTTAAGATCCAAAAGCAGTAAGGCGGGAATCGGGTAAGCATTGCGGTCCGCAAATTTGCCCTCGCCCTGAAAGTAATTGATGGCCTCCTCACCGTTGCAAACTACGGCGAACGTATACTTGTAACCGGCGCGAGCGAACGCCGACTGAACCAAAAAGGCGTCGTTCTGGTCGTCTTCGGCCAGAAGGATTGTCTCCGCATTTCCCATTGATTTTTCGAAACTGGTGGCTCAGCCCAATCTGTAAGTCAAGGCGAGCCTCCTCGGATAAACTACGTACGTCGGCGTAAACCCCTCATCATCATGTCTGCTTAATCTGTCATCGTAGGTGAACTCCCCATTAACTTTTTCTGAGAGCCGGGATACTGCTTGCGTTAGTTCGAGTCGATAAGAGTTCTTTTAGTCAACGGTTGCGTGTGCCTGCGCAACCGTTTTTGTCTGGGGAGGTCGAAGGGAAAGGGTGAAGGGAATCATCTGGGGCCGAAAAGGGCCTGAGTTGAGCAACCGACCGTTAGCAGTAAAGTCGGAAGTGCCATAAGTTGCGTCAGTTCCAAAAGACATAAAAATGAACATGCCAACCACCGGGGCAGGCCAGGCCAACATCCTCATCGTAGATGACCGGCCGGATAGAATTTTGGCCTTGGAAACCAGCTTGGCTCCTTTGGGCCAACGAATTCTCAAGGCTGCCAGCGGCGAGGAGGCCTTGAGGCTCCTCCTCAATGAGGAAGCCGCAGTCATTGTGCTGGATGTCATGATGCCCGGCATGGATGGATTCGAGACCGCCTCACTCATCCGGGAAAGGGACAGCACTAGGGACATTCCCATTATTTTCGTGAGCGCGCTGGATGCCACCAATGAGCGGGTGAACCGAGCCTATGCTCTGGGGGCCGTGGACTATGTACCCGGCCCCAGTTCACCAGACGCCTTGCAGGCCAAGGTCCGCGTATTCGTCGAGTTATTCCTCAAAACCCGCCTATTACAGAAAAAAAGCGATCAGATGGAGGAACTCTGTTACGCCGTGGCGCATGATCTGCGGGCCCCGTTGCGGACGGTCGACGGATTTTGCCGAATGCTGCTGGCGAATGCTGCTGGCAAGCTCGACGACGATGAAAAGGAATATCTCCAAAGGATTTGCGGCTCAGTGAAGCGGATGAGCACACTCACCCAGGACCTGCTCGATTATGCCAAAATTCAAACTGCTGATGTGACGAACCACCCAGTGGATTTAACCGAGGTCGCCCGGGCAGCCGTGGAATTTTACGGTGAAGAAATCAAAAACGCTTCCGCCAAAGTGGTGCTGCGCGAGCCCCTGGGAAGAGTGCTCGCCAGTGAGGATGGCTTGATCAGGGTGCTGAGAAATCTGGTCGGCAACGCGCTCCATTACGCCGAGGACGGAAGAGACCCCGAAGTGGAGCTTTCCAGCCAGTTGAACGCGGACAAAGTTCGGTTGTCCGTTCGAGATAACGGGATGGGAATACCAGCCGATCAGATGAACAAATTATTTCGAATGTTTGAGCGAATATCAAAGAGACGGGAGGGAAGCGGTTTGGGTTTGGCCATGGTCAAGAGCGGCATTGAGCGAATGGGTGGGCAAGTAGGGGTGGAGTCCAAGCTAGGCCAGGGAAGCACCTTTTGGCTGGAGCTGCCGAGCGCGGAACGATAAAGTTTCGGTGCAGAGCCGAAGAGGAGCCCACTTAACCGGAACGAGCCTCGGTCCCTTCAAACTGCATCCCCTACACTTTTGGTAAGTTGACAGCACCGCCCAGTTTACCGCTAATCCCCTTAATGCACGATAAAGAGGCTCTGGTTCAGACCCGTTGCCCTCACTGTAAGAGCCCCGTGGTAATCGAGAAGCGCTGGAGCCTGGGGATAAATAGTTACGGAGGTTGGGTGATGCGATGCACCATTGCATCCTGTAAAAGTATTTTCGCGATTGATATTGGCAAGGACGTTTACGAATCAAAGCTCATCTCCGGCGCCAGCCTAATCACAAAATTTCGCGACGCCCCCACCGGTCGAGCAAACGTGCTCTCGGATTTCGGCGTTAACATCCTTCGCCTCGATTGATACTGAGCTCCCGCGCAGGCTTTCGAGTTGTTGTCCCCCGGTGCTTGAAGCAAATCGTTACAAACAACTGAGTTCCTGCTACAAGACAACATGCCGGCGAATCCTTCAATAACCGAGGCTTTTGGCCAAATCGTTACAGAGTTCAGAAAAGCACGGCACCTGACTCAACACCAGTTAGGACAACTCGCCAATCTACATCGGACATACATCGCGGATATTGAGCGAGGCACTCGCAACGTGAGCCTCACCAACATCTGCAAAATTGCTATCGCCCTGGATATTACTGTTGCGGAACTCTGCCATGGCCTCGAAGGGCCCTGTTTGAAAGTCAAACGAGCCAACTCAAACTAACCTCATGGCCCTCCTCGCCTGCCTAGCCCTCTGCGAACCCATCCGCAGGTATCGAACCGTCGCTTTGTACTTCGGGAAGGATGACGAAAGGGCTGAGTCCGCTTGAATCGTAATGGATCAGTTCACGCACAGTTTTGGAAAATACTCTCACCCTGCTTTCGCAGCCTTGATCATCACCTCTACCACCACAAAAACCAGTACCACCACGAAAATCGAGCTGAGCGTAAGCACACGCAAACGTACGCCTCTTTGATACTGAGTTAAGTTAGGCGTCAGCCAAATCCAAACCCTCATCAACAGTGGAAGTCGCTGCTCACTCCTTGATGCTGGTGACCATCGTACATTCGTTCTCACGTCCTGAGTAAAAATCTGCAATGTAATGTCCAAACTCCTGGGGGTGGAACTCGCGCGGCCAGTAAAATCAGAATCTACAAATCTCGCAAGGTAGGTGACTACCCCACTTCACGGATTACGATTACGTATCAATTATCGCCCTCGGAAGTGTTGCTCTAAACTGGACTGTTTCGGCTCTCCCCTGCCGGAACTTCCGCGTCCCTATGCGACTATGCTATTAATAGGTCAAATCGCCACGGAACGGTTGCAGATTAAGCCCGTCCTTAACTTGGATCATCTCTCGGGCTTTTTTTGGGTCATGTGTATTGCCGGCGCCTTGCTGGTTTTTCTCCTGGTCTCCGACCTCATCCGCGACTACAGGAAAAAAGCCGAGTTCCGCCGCTACTGGGAAAGGCGCCATACCGCCGCTTCCCAAAAATCTGCGCTGGACTGAGGTTCATAATCAACGGCCGTTCCGAAACCGATTGGCGTAGGAGCAAGCCAGGAGTACCAAAATTCCGAAATGGCAGTTGCCGAAACAAATGGGGTAAACACCCCATTCTCGGGAGATCCCTCTCACTCTTACATAACGGTTCAATCTGTGCTCCCCCACGTAATACTGCTGGCCGAAGATGATCCGGACCACGCTCACCTGGTGCAAGCAGTGTTTCAACGTGTAGCACCCGAAGTCCCCATCATGCACGTAATCGATGGCGAAAAAGCTATCAGTTATCTTTCCGGCGAAGGCGATTACTCCGACCGCTCAAAATTTCCCATCCCTTCCCTGCTCTTGCTGGATCTAAAAATGCCTCGACTCGACGGACTTGAAGTCCTGGCCTGGATTCGGAAGTCTCCGGAGTGGAGTTATCTGCCCGTGACCATTCTTACTGGCTCCGAACTTTCTCGAGACGTCGATGAGGCGCTTAAGCTGGGGGCAAACTCTTTCATGGTTAAACCACAGGGCTTACCCGAATTTCTTCACCGCTATCAAACAACTCTCGGAACATTGGCTCAAGAGCGCGACTCTGCCTCAATTAACCCCGGAGTCACTTGTCCGGACTAACACCGTCCCACCCCCTATCGCCGCAATACCACGCTCTCTCGAACTAAAACCTTTGCAATCGTGGACTTTTCCGGAGGCTTCGCGCCATCTGCCCCCATTAGCCGAGCCCATGCGAATTTTCCACGTCAATGATAGCGTGGACGATCAAGTCCTTTTTCAGGCGGCATGCAGTCGTGTAAATGTACCGTTCAATTGGCACACCACCGACTCTTCCGAAAGCGCAATCAAATACCTCAACAGCATCATCAATTTCGAGGGCGAAGGCATACCTTCCAAACCCGACCTCATCGTGCTTGACCTTCACATGAGGGGCACTGAGGGCTTCGAAGTCCTCAAATTTATCCGGTCACATTCAGCCCTGCGCGCCATTCCCGTAATTATCCTTTCGGGCGATATCAACCCTCGCATTGTGAAAGACGCTTACGGCCATGGTGCCTCCACTTTCCTGATTAAACCCGTGGATTTTGAGGAAATCAAAACGTTGATGCGTTCGCTTTACGATTTCTGGAGCCTCATGCGTCGTTCCCAGGAGAACGTGGTTAATTAGAACCTCATTCCAATGAGACTCTAATCATCTCCTTGGCTCTTCCTTGCACCTTCGACTTTTGGCCCTCCTCCCGCCGCGTCATAAAATTGCCAACGAGCAAATGCCGGCGGCGTTTCCTCAGGATCTTCTTCTGCCAGCTCGCACAACAAACGCCAGCCATAAGTCCAGTTGCCCCTGGGATCCGCGAGGGTCCCGATGACCGTCCTCAGTAATTTCTTCTCGTCCTGTGACATTTAGCGTGCTCTCCCTTGGTTGACCCTGTCTGAAAAAGTTGGAAATAGGCTCCATACGTTTGCCAGCTACCCAGAGCTATTCTGCAAATATGCACGATTTCCGTCATGGGGTAAACACCCCAGGGCACAGGCCCTGAGTATTTCTTGAATAAGGAATTCACGCTCAGCAATCTCGACCCGTGGCTCTTAAACCAATCCTGGTCGCGGAAGACAGTGAAGACGATGCACTGATCCTCCGCCGCCTGTTCGTCGATTGCGGTCTGAAAAATCCGGTGCAGTTCGTTCCAGATGGAGAGCAGGCTATCGCGTACCTGAAGGGCGATGGCATTTATTCCGACCGAAGCCTATACGCGTTGCCAGCCATTTTCCTTCTGGACTGGTACATGAGGCGGACCAGCGGCATGGAAGTACTTGATTGGATGAAAACTCAGCCTAAGCCCGCTTTCCCCGTCGTAGTACTCACTGGGATGGCCAGCCTGAGTGAGATGCGCGAAGCGTACGACCGGGGAGCTTATTCGTTTTTAATCAAACCCCTCACCCAGGAGGACCTCATCGGTCTAATCGAAAAATTCAAAGGCATCGAAATGGCCTCCCCGCGATTCGCGAATGCATGAACGCCCGCGTTTTCGTATTCCCTCGCAATGGGATGCGTTTTGTCGTGAGGTCCAAGAAAACAATATCCGATACTGAAGCTGCCAAAGCCCTGGAACATTACCTGTCAAAAAACTTCGCCACCACCGTTGGGACGGAGATCACAATCCCTTATGAAGACTGGACCGGCGATAATTAATCAAAAATCGAAGCCGCCCTACTCCCGAACGGGACGGCCGAAAATAGCCCTCCCAATTCATACAGTACTTTCCACCAATCCCCGGTCTCTTAACTCTCCGTCGCGTAAGGCAAATGAGTGAGGCCGCGAACCAAATTGTTCCTTGCCCAAATTCGAACAAATAAGTATAAAAATCCCGACACACAAAACCTTAAGACAAAACTATGACTGTACCTAAACCCACCATCAGGATCATTAGCCCTTGTATTGCCGCTAAGAAAAGAGTGTCATCGCTCGAGGCGGACATTGCTGGCTACGACTCGGCTATTAAGGGATATATCAAACAATTATCGAACTATCACATACCCGAGCTGCAGACTGACGGATTAATCAATCTCATGCAGATGAAGAAGGCTCAGGCTGAAGGTGAACTGATCGCACTGAAGCAGTGGATCTCTGAGAATTGCTGATAGGGCGCCAGCCGGACCACGCAACGCGCCGCAGTCACCTCCTACCAGCGTCCTGAACCTGGTCGAAATGCTCGAGCGCAGCCTCATGCAAGGCGCCAAACCGACCCGCAAACCAAAGCACCGCAAACTAAAAAAAGCCGCTTAACTCCTGCATTGTAGAAGACGAGGTGACGAGACTCCATTTAAAACCCCTACATGCCTTCCTGACTTCTTTAATTTTCGAAAGAAAACAGGCTCATAGCCGAATTTCAACTTCTCCAGCCTCGTTCGGCCATACGTCTGTTCGGGTGAACGATTTCACCAATGTTCGGCGAATGTCTGCCGGTGATAGCCTCCGTGGGCTGACAATCTTATAGTTTATCTTGTTGGTTTCGTCCTTTACGACATAAGAAAATTCATTTTCTCTTTTTTTGGCGGACGGGTTTGCCGGGACGCGAGCGATTCTTGTAATCGTCTCTACGAATCCGGGAAGATTTTCAAATGGGTTTTCGGATTCAGTCATGGCTAAGAATTGTTTCAAGGTGATGCAATATCGAGAGACGTTTCCTTTCCAGCACAGTGGGATCCGAAGCTTGGAATTCACGTGACTTGAAGTCGCGGC
>JADMIO010941418.1_pt1 | contig 27723 bp, 22 predicted proteins | sample 8958161 | NCBI WGS metagenome assembly JADMIO01 (sample SAMN16585339, study PRJNA669376) | soil metagenome | isolation source: Crop rotation soil | place: USA: Cullars Rotation, Alabama | collected 2011
GCTAAAGGCTGCCGACACCACAAAGCGATACCAACCCACCGCGCCATTGCGGGGTACGGGAAATTCGCCGTGATACGCCCCAAATTCGGAGAGACTGACCTCGTTGACCGTGTGCACGACTTTGTCTGTGGGGTCAAAGACCTGGAGCGTGTAGCCGGTGCGTGGTGCCGGGACGAAATGCTTGTTGTCCTGGTCGCGCATATAGAATTTATATTGCACCGTATCCCCGGCCTTATACACGCCCTGGGGGGTTGTGCCCCAGGCGTGCAGATGCCCGTAACGCCGCTCCATCACCTCCCCGATGTACGTACGGTTGGGGCCGAAGGCATCGACCTGGAAATCGTGCACCAGGGGCACCAGGGCCATAGCGTCGCCTTGCTGCAACCGCACAAAGACATGAGGCTTGTCGCGATTTTCCCAGGCTTCGAGCAAGCGCAAGGCGGGATCGAGCGTACTCGTCCCGCTGAGCATGGCGAGGCCCTCGGCATTCGTCGTGGCCTCCGCCGCCACCGGCGGTTGGGCGCGCAGGGCGTCGAGTTGCTCGGTGGTGAGTTGTACCCGCACCCCGGGCACGGGTAAGCCTGTATCAAAGGCGGTCACCCACACCAGGGTGTTATAGTGCCCGATTTTCACGTGTAGATGAAAAGGCGTGACTTGCGCAAAGAACCAGGCGGGCTCCTCACTGACCATCGGGGCCGTCTGGATCGTCCCCAGGATGGCCCCGGAGACCGCCGGGATCAACTCACGCACTTTGAGCGGGATACGATAGCCCAGGTCGATGTCGGTCTTCAGCGGCACGCTCAGCGCTTGCGCCGCCTGCACGCCCCTGGTGGTCAAGGTCTCATAGTGCACCTGGAGCGCGTCAAGATTCAGCACCTCCAGGGGCAGATGGGTCTCTACCTGCTGTTCCAGCACGGCGATGGGATGCCGTACGAGCAGCTCAGGGGGCCGGTGCGCCGTCGTAAACTGGATATCAATGGCCTCTGGAACCTTGCGGCCAAACTCGTCTTTGATCTGCTGCGGGGCGGCCTTGAGACGGTACGTTGTCCCCCACTGCAGGTCCGGGAGGGTGAGTTCATACCGATTGCCGCGGCGATGCGAGCGTGACAGCCTGGAAGCCGCCGACATATCGTCCCACGGATTATGGTCGGTCCCCACACCCGGGAGTTCCGGCGTCAGGTGCAGGGCCTCCCTGGCGCCCTCTTTGCGCACCGGCGCCGAAAACAGCAGGGCCAACTGTTGCGGATCGCACTGCTCTGGTGGCGGACGCCTGGTCACCGCCGGGAGCGTGATGGGCTCTCTGGCGTTGACCATACACGCGAGACCGAGCACATGCAGAGCTGGAAAGGTATCAAAAGCATACACTGCCCGCTGCTCCATCCCAGGTTCGTGCCCCTGGGTCGAGACCGTGCCTGGTTCGACCCACACTGCCGCCGAGGTATCGGGCGGCAGTTCCTCCACCGGGCGTATGAGCCAACCGCGGCCTTTGGGCTTGGGCGCTTCCGTGACATTGACGGCCACCCGTTTGTTTTTGGGGACTTGTATATACAGATGGCTGGCGACAGAGCTACTGGTCACCGGTTGATCGAACAGCACCAGGAGGACGGGGGTCCCCGGTGCTAACCAGCTTTGATGGAGCACCTCGGTCACTTTGGGACGTTGCGTGAGAAATGTGTGCGTCACGGGCAGCTCTAACGTGGCGCCGTCCTCGGTTCGGAGGCCAGGTTGCACAATGACGGTATAGCGTGTGGCGCGCGCCATTGGCGTGCGTTCGCCCAGTTCACAGGACAGCGTGGTCGTATTGAGCCAGCGCCAGGCACAGGGTAAGCGTGGCGTGATGGCAATGGGGATTTCCTCGGGCTGGCGCTCCATGCGGCCCAGCGGCACGACGGGACGATTGAATTCAAACACAATCTGTGCGCTGAGGGGGACATCTTCTCCCGCCGGGGTGACGCGCAACAGTTTGAGTGGTTCGGGCCTGGGTTGCGCCACACTCAACGTGGCGCAGAGCACGAGGAGCAGGCAGACACTGAGCCGCAGTAGGGAACGCATGAAGACCTCCTGGTGTTGTGTTGGTCCACACTCCGCGTGATTATAGCCCCTTTACTCCCCTTTCTGGACCCTCTTTTGCGCCATGAGCGCCAGTGCAGGACATCGGCAGCTTGTAAAACGCGGGTGAAATGTCTATCCTCCCTGCAAGGTCTCGGGGGTTTCTTACTCGCCTCTCCTGTCAACAGGTGTGACTATGACGCAACGTGACCGCACGGCTCTCGCTGAGAGCCCTGTCCTCCCATCCACTCCTCCTTTAGAACCAGGGGATCAGTTAGAACGTGATGAATTCGAGCGACGCTATGCGGCTATGCCCCATCTGAAAAAAGCGGAGTTGATTGAGGGAGTCGTCTACATGCCGTCACCTGTCCGCTGGAAAAGGCACGCAGGTCCGCATGCTGATGTCATCGGCTGGCTGGCCTTTTACCGGGCATACACACCGGGCGTCGAAGCAGGTGATCATGGCACAGTCCGGCTCGATTTGGATAATGAACCGCAACCAGACGCGACCCTCATTGTCATACCAGAATACGGTGGCCGTGTGCGCATTGATCCGGACGATTACATCGCAGGCGCGCCCGACATGGTCGCCGAAATTGCCGCAAGTAGCGCCAGTTTTGACTTGCATACCAAGTTGCGCGTGTATCGCCGTAACGCAGTGCGCGAATACCTGGTGTGGCGGGTCCTCGATGCCGCCATTGACTGGTTCGTACTGCGTGGGAGTCAATACGAACGGCGCGTCCCAGATCCCGATGGCTTCTTGCGGAGTGAGACGTTCCCGGGCTTATGGCTTGATGTGGCTGGTCTCATCCAACGCGACCTCGCGACGGTGTTCCGCACCCTGCAACAGGGACTGCAAACACCCGAACATGTTGCCTTCGTGGCGCGGCTGCAACAGGCGGCATCTGGACGTTCACAGGCACCCGACTGACACGCTATCATGTAGGCGGCAACGCGACACACTGCCTGATTCTCTGCCTGACCCTGTGGCTCTACCCTGCTGGCGTGATGTACTCGTAGTTATTCTCCAACGGCACGGCGAGCAAGGTGGACCAGGCGCCCACCTTTTTGCTCAGCGCCCAGGTCGTCGATTTCATCCCGAGCGTCACGCCGTGGTATTGCTCGTACAGCTTCTGGGCCATGGCGTGCTGCATGGTGGTGCGCTGGTCGGCGTCGAGTTCCGCCAGGATGGCGGTGATCATCTCATCGTACTCCGGACGCTCGGCCACCAGACCAAAGGCGCCTTTGGTCCAGATGGCGCGCTGCCAGGCCAGAATGGGCTCTTCAAAGGGAGGCGAGGCATAGACCCAACTGGTGGGACCGGTTTTGCGGGCCCGCACCTTGGGTAGGAAGTTGCCAAAGTCCTCGGGGGCGCGTTTGACCTTGATACCGAGTTTTTCCCAGTCCAGCGCCACAGCCTCCATCACGTCCGTGCCGTCGAGCGCGTAAGTAAACACCATGGGATTCACAGTGATCTCAAAGCCGTTCGCCACTCCCGCTTCGCTCAGCAACTGCCGGGCGCGCTTGGGGTCGTACGCCGGCATCTCCCAGGCCGTGCTGTAGCCCTTGTTGAAGGGGTAGTACCAGTACATAAACGGGGTCGCCGAGCCCGTGCCTTTCCACAGACCCTCGATAATTTCCTGTTTGTTCACGGCCAGGTTCAACGCCAGGCGCACCTTGCGGGCCTTGTCCAGGCTCTGCAGGTCGTTGCTGTCGCCGACCCATGGACACTGTGGACAGTAGTCGGGGCGGTCTGGCGTCGTTTGCCCGGAGAGCATCACCCAGTAGCACGCGGCATTGGTGGCTTCGTGCAGGGGCAGGCCGGCCTTGCGCGCCTGCGTGAGGTAGTCGCCGAACACCTGCCCCACATCAATCTCCCCGGCGCGGATACCGGACAGGCGGGTGGCCGGGTCGGGGATACGTCGGACGAGCAGTTCCTTAAAGGCCGGCGTCTGCCGCCAGTGGTTCGCTACGGCCTGGAAGCGATGGAAGTCGCCCTGTTTGCCTTCGAGATGTTGAAAGGGGCCAGTGCCAATCGGGTGCTGCGCGGCTTTGTCTTCCCCGACGGTCTCGATATACTTCTTCGAGGTGATATTTTGATAGCCAACAAACTGCGAGAAATGGGACGGCACTTCCCATACCGGGGTCTTAAAGTGCAGGACCACCGTATACTTGTCCGGCAGCTCAATGCGGTCGAGCTGGGTGCGGAAAAACGGCGCTGAGCCCCCCTGCGCATCGGGCCGCAGGTTCTGCTCGACAGTGAATTTCACATCTTCGCCGGTCATTTCCCCCCAGGTCTCGTGAAACATCACCCCCTGGCGGAGCTGAAACGTCCAGCTCTTAAAGTCATCCGAGGCGTGCCAGGCGGTGGCCAGGCCCGGTTGATACGCAAACGTTTTGGGGTCGCGCATGATCAGCGGATCGTACACACAGTCCCAGAGCGTTTTTTCGGATTGGCTGCTGCGCCAGGCGAACGGTGTCTCAATGCCCCACTGCCCCACCGCGACAACCAGGCGGTCTGCCGGCGCCGCGGCTCTAGCCGGGACGGCACCGCTCAGGACCATAGCCCCGGCTCCCAACGCCTGCAGAAATCCACGACGGTTCATCTGTATGGCCATACGACGTCTCCTTCATGGCTGATGATAGAGATGGCACGCCACACCATGCCCAGGGGACGACTCGCGCAGTACTGGCTCGACCTCGGCGCACACTGGCATGGCCTGGGGACACCGGGGGTGGAAGCGGCAGCCGCCAGGGGGATGGAGGGGACTCGGCACCTCGCCAGCTAAAATCACCTCCGTATGCACGTCATTGGGATGGGCCGGCAGGGCATTGCTCAGCAGCACCTGGGTGTACGGATGCAACGGATGCGCATAGAGTTCCTCGCTGGTCGCGGTTTCCACCAGCTTGCCGAGATACATCACGCCAATCTGCTGACTGACGTACTTGACCACGGCCAGGTCATGGGCAATGAGCAGATAGCTGACCCCCATGCGGTCCTGCAACTGGCGCAGCAGGTTCATCACCTGGGCGCGGATCGACACGTCCAGCGCTGACACTGGTTCATCGAGCAAAATGCAGTCCGGATTGGTGGTCAGCGCCCGTGCCAGGGCGACGCGCTGCCGCTGGCCGCCAGAGAGTTCGTGCGGATAGAGCGTCGCCATCTCTGGCCGCAGGCCCACTACCCGCAGCGCCTCGGTCACACGTGCCGCGATGGCGGCTTTCGAGATCTCCGTGCCAGTTTCGCGCAGCGGTTCACTGACCGTGCTGGCAATCGTCAGCCGTGGGTTCAGCGAGCTATAGGGGTCCTGGAAGACGGCCTGTACGGCGCGGCGATAGTCGCGCCATGCCGACCCGCTCAGCGTAGCAATTTCCTGCCCGCGAAAGCGCAGGCTGCCGCTCGTGAGTTGCTCCAACGCCAGTACCAGCCGGGCCGTGGTCGTCTTGCCACAGCCGCTCTCGCCCACGATGCCCAGGGTGGCGCCCGCCCGCAGGCGAAAATCGATGCCATCGACGGCTTTCACCGTGCCAATGGTACGGCTGAAGAGCAGCCCACGGGTCACTGGGAAATGCTTGGTCAAGGCCCGCGCCTCCAGAATGACCGTGTCGTCGCGTGGCGCTACGCCGGGTCCCGCACTCTCCCGGTCGTCCTCCGCCCGGTGTCGTGCTCCTGGGAAGATACGGGCACTCGCGGGGGCTGGCGCGGGACGCCAGCAGGCCACCGCATGGCCCGGGGACAGCTCCTGCAGCGACGGACTGGTGTCATGGCATGCGGCCTGCACCAGCCGGCAGCGCGGCGCAAAACTACAGCCAGGGGGCAGATGGGCCAGGTCGGGGGGCTGTCCCTCGATGGTCGCCAGCGGCTCACGGCCCCGCGTCAGCGTCGGCAGACAGTTGAGGAGGGCGATGGTGTACGGATGCTGCGGCTGCGTGAAAATATCCTGCGTCGTACCGCTCTCGACAATCTGTCCGGCATACATCACGGCCACCCGGTCACACATCTTGGCGACAATACCCAGGTCATGCGTCACAAAGATCAGCGCCACGTTGGTCTGCCGCTGCAGGTCTTTGAGCAGGCGCAGATACTGGGCTTGAATGGTGACATCGAGCGAGGTAGTCGGTTCATCAGCCAGGAGCAGGCTGGGCTGGCAGGAGATGGCAATAGCCCCGGCCACGCGTTGACGCATGCCACCGCTCATCTGATGCGGAAAAGCGCTGGCGCGCTGCTCCGGAGCGCTAATGCCCACCTGCTGCAGCAGGTCAACGACGCGCGTGTGCACCTGACGGCCCCGCAGGCCGCGGTGCAGTCGCAGCGGCTCGGCAATCTGGACGCCCACCGTAAAGGCCGGGTTAAGAGAGGCCATGGGATCCTGGAGGATCATGGCAATCTGCGCCCCCCGCACCTGGCGCATCTCCTCCGCGCTTTTGCGCAGAAGATTCTCTCCATTAAATAAAATTTCCCCGCTGACGATGCGGCCTCCCGGCTCTGGGAGGAGCCGCATGATGGAGAGGCAGGTCATGGATTTGCCGGAGCCAGATTCTCCAACGATGCCCAGGGTTTCCCCACGCTGCACGGTAAAACTGGCGCCATTGACGGCTTTGACCACCCCACGGCGGGTAGAGATGTGTGTTCGTAGGTCCCGTACTTCCAGCAACGCCTCGCCCACACCGCCTCCTCTCCCCAGGTGCCTGCTCCCTTCCCTCTCCCTCTGGGAGAGGGCTAGGGTGAGGGTCCCCTGGACCTCTGCCCCTCACTGCTGACGCAGCTTCGGGTCCAGCCGGTCCCGCACCCAATCACCAAGGATGTTCAGAGAAATCACCGTCACCAGAATCGCCAGACCAGGCAAAATCGAAATCCACCACGCCTGCTCGATCAAGCCGCGGCCATCGGCGACCATCACCCCCCAGGAGGGTGTGGGTGGCGGAATCCCCACCCCAATAAAACTCAGCGATGCCTCCAGCACGATCACAAAGCCCACCTGTAACGTCGCCAGGACCAGAATCGACGGCGCCAGATTGGGCAACAGATGGCGCCACATGATGGTCAGACTGGAACAACCGGCCACCCGGGCCAGGGCGACAAACTCCTGCTGCTTCAGACTGAGGGTTTCCCCACGCACGAGCCGGGCATAGCTCGGCCACAGCAGGAAGACCACCACGATGACCACATTGGTAAACGAGGGTTTAAAGACCACAGAGAGCAACACCGCCATGAGAATGCCGGGGAGTGACAGCGAGATATCCACCACGCGCATACAGATGGTGTCCACCCAGGCGCCCCAGAAGCCGGCCAGCAAGCCGATGGCCGCCCCCACCACCCCGGTGAGCAGAATGCCCACCAGGGACACCGCCAGTGAGATCTGGGCCCCGTAGATGAGCCGGCTGAGCGTGTCGCGCCCCAGACGGTCCGTGCCGAGCACGTAGGCGCGGTTCGACCCCTCTATCCCGAGCGGCGGAATCAGGCGTTTGCTCAGCGAGCCCTCAATGGGCGAATGCGGCGCCAGCAGCGGCGCCAGCAGGGCACAGCACACTAAGAGCCCCACCACCAGGAGGGGCAGCAGGGGTGGCAGACCGCGCTCCTGCCAGGTCTGCCGCATGGCCGCTACCGCTTTCGTCATGGTCATGCGCTATACCGGATTCTGGGGTTGAGATAAGCGTACAACACATCCACCAGCAGATTGGCGGCAATGTACATCCCACTGAGGCACAGCACCACGGTCTGCACCACAGGATAATCCCGATATTGCACCGCTTCGATGATTAATAAGCCGAGCCCCGGCCAGCTAAAGACCGTCTCGACGATGATCGAGCCATTCAGGAGGGCCACGAACAGCAGCGCCGCAAACGTGACAATGGGCAGCGCCGCGTTCTTTAAGGCGTGCTTCCAGATCACCTGGCGCTCCGGGAGTCCTTTCATGCGGGCCAGTTTGACATACTCAGTGCCAAGTACATCGAGCATCGCGGAGCGCGTCAAGCGCATCAGCCCGGCGACCGCGAACCATCCCAGGGTCAAGCCTGGCAACAGGATATGGGCCGGCGTGCCACGTCCAGAGGTCGGCAGGAGCCGGAGCGCCACGCCGAAGATCAGCACCAAGACCAGCCCGAGCCAGAACGGTGGCACGGCCTGCCCCAGCGCCGCGATGCCCCGACTGACATAGTCGAGCGGACTGTTACGTCGCACCGCGGCATAGACGCCCACCGGGAGGCCCACGGCCAGGACCACCAGGATAGCCATACCGCCCAGTTCCAGCGTTGCCGGATAGCGCTCCATGACCACCTCCAGGGCCGGGCGGTTGAAGCGCACCGAGCGCCCGAAGTCGCCCTGCACCGCCCGGCTGATGAAGCGCCAGTACTGCACCGGCCACGGGCGATCGAGCCCCAGATAGGCGCGCATGAGCGCGATGTCTGCCTTGGTAGCCTCTGCCGGCATCATGATCTCCAGGGGGTCGCCGGTGAGCCGGGCAAGCACAAAGACCACGACTGAGACCACCAGCATCGAGGCGATGGCCTGCACAATACGTCCGGCAAGATAGCGCTGCATCTCTCCACCTCACGTTCGCCAGGTTGGTGACCGAACGCAGTGTCTACGTAGGCTCTCGATGGCCGCTCACAGGGCATAGATATGCGCTCTGATGTCCAACAGGGAAGCTAGAGCTGGCCGCCATGGTAGGTCAGTCGGGCGTGAAAAGCAATGGGTACTGACACAGTGATCATTGGGCTTGGAGGCTCAGCAGGGATGGCTTGGAGGAAGAGGATCAAGTTGACGTCGCGCTAAACTGAGGAACTGTTCCGCACGAGCGATTTGCTCAGTGGCTTGCTCGGCCGTCAAACCAGGCCCTATCTGATAATCCCCTACATTTCTCTTATCCTGTCCTTCGATTAGATAGCGATGAAACTCGACGGGGACATGCCCGGTTTTCGCAAATCGCTCACCGAAGGCCGCAATCACACCAGCATGCCGAGAAAAGGCGAGCCCGGCACCAAGCAGGAAGGCTTCAGCCACATAAAACATGGCATAGTACGAGCGTGAGACGGCAAAGTCGTAGAGCCCAGCGTCTGCCAAAAGGCTGGCGGCACGCACACTGTCCTGTGCTTTGATGAGTAACGCCTCTTGCTCAGGTGTCATACAGGGACACCTTCTCGATGCACGTTGAGGAGAAACGGGCTCCGTTCACTGCGAAACCGCTCCTCGGAAACGAAGGCACAGGAAATAACTACGTTATACTGCAAAGACAAGGACGCCGTGCCAGGCACCGTCCGTGCAATCTCCGTTCCAGGGTCTACTGGACCCTGCAAGACGACCAGCACATCGATATCAGACTCTGGGGTGGCTTCACCGCGTGCTTGGGAGCCGTAGAGGAGCATAGAGACGAACCGTGGACCGTACAGTGCCTCAAACCCTGCGCGGAGTTTGGTCAGGATCTCTCCAAGTGTCCCCTGCATCATACCTCCCTTGGCCCAGTAACCGCATCGCTGTCACAGCGTGCCAAATCGGCAACTACGAGGCGACCAAAGTGCCATGTGCAAGCTCGTAAACTTTATGGGAGGCGTTCCAGAAAGTCGTTCCACAGCAGTACGATCTCCTTCTCCAAATGCGCTGGGGACTTGAGGGGACGACGTAGCCCTATGGCGTAACCGTCCCATTCCTCATTGAGGAGATCCGCGTGGTCCTGAAAATGCGCACGCCATTCGTTGCGACGCCTTTGCTGGGTGACCTCGACCGCACTGTGTAGCGTACAAGCCTGCATACCTCCCGCTGTCGTCTGAAAGCTTACACCAAGATACAACGTGAGATTCTGCGGAGTATCGAGCCAGACCCATGCGCCGATGGCGCACTCTTCATAGTCCCACGTATCCATAGGAAACGCTGGATACACATAACGACTCGCTTCGCCCGGATGCTGGGAAAGTTTCATGAGTGCGACGATCTTATCACGCGATGTGTCGACAGTGCTCTGGCACACATCTGCGACCCGTGTCTGGAAGAGATGCAGAGCCTTCACGACGTCAAAATAGGAGGCGATACCGGCGGTAAGAAGCTCGTTAGAAGAACCGGGAGTGGCTCCCTGATCAGGGGTTTGTCCATTGCTCATGCTGATTTCTCCACAAATGCTGACAAATGGTGCAGGGTGTCGTGCGAGGGCGGTCCTGCCGTAACCCTCAGATCAAGGAAATTAGACTCGACGGCACCGACGAAGGCCAGTACCAGGGCAACAAACGTATGACCGCGCGGGTCGTGACGGGCTATCACTGCCCAACATCGCAAGCCTAAACAAAGATCTGCGTAACGCAACAGCTTGAAATGATGCACTTCTTCCGACGTGGCGTCAGTCACGAGCAAGCGATAGCGGCACTTCCTGCCGGAGCGTTCCATTGCCTGGAAGTACCCCTCTTGCTTGGCAGTATCGGCACTGTCGGCATCGCCGCGTTTGAGTTCAAGCACTAGAGCGGCTTGCCCTGGAAATTCGACAACCACATCCAGGCGGCCAGACGCACCCTCGTGCCCTTGTTCGACCCTAAATTCCCGGTGGATGCGAGTCAACTGCTTGCTTGCTACGCTGTCTTCCACCAGATCCGAAACATCGAAGAGGTCAGCAATTTCCTGAGCCGTCATACGTCCGAGTATCCAGGCCAGCCAATCTGCATATGCTTCCTCTCGTTCAGGGGCCAGCCAGCGATGTACACCGAAATCAAGTCCCAGGGGTTCGCCAAAGAGATCGAGTCTCCGCCGCGATGCTGCGAGAAGGTCGAAGAGCCGAACACGTTCAGCCTCAAGTTGCCGACGTCCGGCCTCAATAAGCCGAGTTGCTGCCTGCTGTGGCCATGCCTGGAGTGTCTGGCGATGTCCATGTCGTTGCTGCGCTTGAAGAAGCGGCAGACCGTAATCCTGCCACAGCGTCTTCCATCTGCGAAAGGCATCGACATCTATAATTCGCTTCCCCGCCATGTCGCACCTCAACCCTACCTATAGTGCCCCAATAAGTTAGGAACGTGTAAGCGCACACAGTACCGAAGCGGTATGACTCTGTCAACGAGCGCTTACCGCAAGTATTCTGCAGAACTCTACCTCCTTCTCGCGGTAGGGTACTACCGCCTGCGCCCGGGCCTTTGACACTGCCTGGTCGGCATGCTAGGGTGCTGCGCAGACCCTGGGAAGCCTATGCCGGAGGCGCAGCACCGCTGCCGCCATCCCAGCCATGGGGTTCAGAATGGCTGTCTGAGAAGGAGCAATGACGCTATGCCCGCTGATCCTGCCTACACGCTTGCCGAGCACGTCTGTCAGACGACGTTTGCGGCGCTCCCTGCCTCTGCCGTGCATGCCAGCAAGCGTGACATCTTAGACACGCTGGGGGCAGCGCTGGGCGGCAGCGTGGCGCCAGGCGTCGCGGAACTGGCCCACCTGGTCACCCACTGGGGAGGGCGTCCAGAAAGCAGTCTGTGGCTACTGGGTGGACGCGTGCCAGCGCCGCAGGCCGCCATGGTGAATGCCACTATGGGGCACGCCCTGGACTTTGATGACACGTTTGATCGGGCGGGCAATATTCACCCTGGTATTGCCACGCTGGCGGCCAGCCTGGCGGTGGCCGAATTAGGCAGCACCTCGGGCCGCGACGTGGTGCTGGCGGTTACCCTGGGTCTGGACGTGGCCTGCCGGGTGGCGCTCGCCGCCACCGTGGACCGGGGCTGGCATCGCACCGCGGCCATGGGTATCTTCGGGGCGACAGCAGCGGCGGGAAAGTTGCTGGGGCTCAGTGTCACACAGATGGTGCATGCCTTGGGCATTGCCTATAGCCAGGCCGCCGGCAATCGCCAGTGCATTGTCGATGGCGCCCTGACCAAGCGGCTGCAGGCCGGACAGGCAGCCAGCAGTGGCGTGTTCGCTGCCATGCTGGCCCAGGCAGACTTTACCGGGGCCCAACACGTCTTCGCCGGACGCTATGGGTTTTTCCGCATGTATCAGCCTGAGGGTTACGATCTGCAGGAACTCACCAATGAGCTGGGGAGCGCTTTTCGTGGCGAGGAGATCAGTTTTAAGGCATATCCCTGCGGGCGGCGCGCGCATGCGACCCTGGACGTAGCGTGGCCCTCTATGAGCAGCTTGACCTGGCGACAGCGCAGGCAGGCCAGGCTATTGCCGAGGTCGTGGTGACCACTGACCCTGTGACCTACCGGGATCAGTTTGGCGCCGGCAGTGCCAAACGGCGCCCTGCGCAGGTGGTGGAAGCCCAGTTCAGCACGCCGTTCCTGGTGGCCGCGGCCCTGGTGCGGGGCAAAGTGGGCATCGGGGAAGTGGCCGCGGTGGACGATGCACCCGTCCTGGCCCTGGCCGCACGCATCGCGGGGGCAGTGCGTGACCACACTGCCGAAGGCTGGGCCCAGATCACCGTGCGGCGCACGGATGGACGGAGCGCTACCCTGGAAACCACCAGTCCCTCGGGCTCCCCTGAACACCCCCTCAGTGAGGCGCAACTGCAGGCGAAATTCCGCGATTGTGCCGCGCACGCGCTGCGTCCCATAGCTCCGCACGTGGTGGAGCGCGCTATTGCTCTGGTCGCCCGTCTCGATGAGACGCCCGATGTGGTGGAGCTGATGCAGCTTTTGACCTCATAGGGAAAGGAACCTAGGGATGTGGCCGCGCGTGTTACCGTTTGGCCTGTACATGGCTTTTTTATGCCTGGAATCGCTACTGCACTCGCTCGGTGCCTGGTGGCCTGCTCTCGCCGAGTCCGAAGCCCTCATGCCGCTCTGGCTCTACCCCATCAAAATCGTCGCGGTGCTCGGCGCCCTGCTGTATTACCGGTGCCAGTACGACGAACTGCACGACACGCTCTGCGCCTCGCTCAGTGAGGGCGTGATAGCGGTTGGGGCGGGGGGGCTCGTGTATCTGGCCTGGGTGCGCATGGACTGGGCCTGGGCCATGCTGGGACAGACAGGGGGCTATAATCCCTGGCAGGCCGGGGCCGGTCCTGGCCCCTGGCTGGCGACCGTGCGCCTGTTTGGGGCGGCGGTGGTGGTGCCCGTCATAGAGGAACTCTTCTGGCGCTCCTTCCTGCTCCGCTTTGTCATCACCCTCCTGCCAGGCGAGCCGGCCAGCGTCACTCCCGAGTTCACGTCGATCCCCCTGGGGACCTATACGCCGCTCTCGTTGCTCGTGACCGTCATGCTGTTTGGCAGCGAACATACGCTCTGGCTCGCCGGCATGATGGCGGGAGTGGTCTACACCCTGCTCCTCTACAAGACCCGCCGCCTCTGGCCCTGTGTGGTAGCGCATGGGGTCACAAATCTGCTCCTCGGTATCCATGTCCTGGTCACGCAGGAATGGCAGTGGTGGTAGCGCGGCGCCCCTCACGCGCTCCGTTTGGCGGTGGCGAGGAGCCGCGTCTGGCTGAGCTGGCGCATCTGGGCGATACAGGTGTACGGCAGCGTACGGATCAGCTCTTCCAGGTTGGTGTGACCACCACGGAGCTTATCGAACACGTCGGCGGCCATGAGGAGCGTGTGTTGATAGGAATGCCGCTTGATTTCATCCAGTGGCGCGGCTTTGTTGATCAAGACCACTTCTTCATCGGTGGGAATCCACAGTTCTGCAACGACCATGCGTCCTTTGTATCCCGTATGGTTGCAGTGGGTACAGCCTGTGCCTTTGTACCACTGCATGTCTGTCGGCGGCTGTTCAAAGAACTCGTGCAGCAGGTCTGGCACGGGGACATAGGGCTCCTTGCACACAGTGCAGACCTTGCGAATGAGGCGTTGCGAGAGGACGCCCAGGAGGCACGAGGTGATGAGATTGGCATCAATCCTGAGATCTCGCAGACGGGGAATAGCCCCAACCGCATCATTCGTATGCAGGGTGCTCAACACTAAATGCCCTGTCTGGGCGGCTCGCAAGGCCATCTCAGCGGTCTCTTCATCACGAATTTCGCCGATCATGATGGCTTCAGGGTCATGCCGGAGGAAGGCACGGAGATAGTGGGCAAAGGTGTTGCCAATTTTATCGTTGACCTCGCATTGGGTAAATTCATCATAGACGTACTCTATCGGGTCTTCGGCAGTCAACACCGTAATTTCAGGCCGATAGAGGGTTTTGAGGGCGGCATAGAGGGAGGTGCTTTTGCCGCTGCCAGTCGGACCCGTGATCAAGAGTAAACCGGTGGTCCGTTGCAAGAGCTGGTGCAACTTGGTAGTGATAGGGTGCCAGAAGTTGAGCTGGTCGATCGACTGTGGGGCGTTGCGGGGGTCGAGGACGCGCAGGACGACACTTTCTCCATAATGCCCAGGCACGATGGAGATCCGAAAGTCAATCTTCACGATATGATCGTCTTTGATGACCTGCGCCCGGAAGCTCCCGTCTTGCGGTCGCCGCTTTTCGGCGATATCCAATTTGCCCATAATTTTGATGCGTGAACTGATGGACCCTAGATTGGCATGAATATCATCCTCCAGAGAGCCCAGGTGCAGCGTCTGCAACATGCCATCGATCCGAAACCGGATGTGCATCCGCTGATCAATGGGATCAAGGTGAATGTCACTGGCGCGATGGTTGATCGCCAGCGCAATGAGGTGTCTGACAATCTCATCGGCGCGCCGATTTTCGTGGTACTCCTCCACATACTTGGATTTATTGGCCGGCGTGGCAGGCAATTCCGGGACCATATCGAGGGACTCGGCCTCTTCAGTCGTTTCTGGCACGACATCATAGACTCTGGCGAAGGCGCGCCGGATGGCGCTATGGGTGGAGGTGACCACATTGATCGTATAGCCAATGGACGTGTGGAGTTCCCTGAGGACTTCGGTATCGGTGGGGTCCTCAATGGCCACCGTGAGCGTCGTACCAATGCGGCTGATGGGCACGACCTGGTGGCGCTGCGCATAGTTTTTGTTCAGCAGTTTGGCCAGGCTACGGTCAAGGCTCATGCGATCGAGTTCGACGAAGGGGATATTGAGTTGCAGGCAGAGGGCTTGTTTAAAGGCTTCCTCGCTGAGGTAGTTCAGGTTGAGAAGCACGGTACCCAGCGACAGACCGGTCTGCCTCTGGTGTTCCAGGGCGGTCTGGAGCTGGCTCTCGCTAATGAGACGGGCCTTGATGAGCACCTCGCTCAGTTGGAGCTGTTTGCGATATTTTTCCATGTAGAACGTAAGCTGGACCGACGTAAGCACCCGCTGCTCAATGAGGATCTGCCCAAGAGGTTTATAGGTTTTGAGCGTTTTTTGGCAATGCAGCGCCTCTTGGAGTTGCGTCGCGGTAATGATGCCGTGCTTCATGAGAATTTCGCCGATCTGGGGCGTCGAAGCTGCCCCGTTGTCGTTGCCAGGGAGTAGGGCTTCCTGATGCTCTTGCGGGGGCGTGCTCACGCTCGCCTCTGCCCCCCGCTCCGGCTGGCTGACGGCGCCTGTCGGCTTGGTTGTGGGTGGTGGCACACTCAGTCTGGTCCGCCCTTTCAACATGATCGCTACTCCTCTTGGCCCGGCCCTCTCTGTGGTTCGTTACTGCTGCACGGCTCGCCCATCCCTCGCAGGCTGACCGCTACCCCGGCGCGGTCTACGGGCGCCGCGGTGTCTGCAACGGGAACGATGCCCAGTGTGCACCGCTGCTGTCTACTGTATCGGTTAATTGTGTCCAGGGCTTAACGGGAGCTGCCCCATGGGGCTCGCAACCGCCTGGGAGACGGAGCTGGGGGAGGGAGAATCCACCGCAGAGCCAGGCTGAAGCCCGACCTACCAGAAACACTGCAGGTCGGGCTTCAGCCTGACAAGAAACTGCTCTAGGAATGACGCAAGGACATCTAGGAGGCCAGTGCCGCGAGGCGTTCTTCCACGGCGTGTGGAACCTGGTAGCGGCGATTCCACTGGCCCGCCTTCATGATCTGGCCCGGGAGTTCACGGCCAATCATGTCCTGTACCCGTCTGGACACTGCGATCAGCGCCTCCAGGTCAATACCCGTCTCATAGCCCATGGCGTGCAGGCAGTGCACCAGGTCCTCGGTACAGACATTCCCGGTCGCACCGGGGGCGAATGGACACCCTCCCAGACCACCAATGGATGAGTCGAAGTGGCGTACCCCGCATTCGACCGCCGCGAGGATATTGGGAATGGCCATGGCACGGGTGTTATGGGTGTGCAAGGTCCATTCAATGCCAGGGAATTTGGGTATGAGATAGACCAGCGTACGCCGGACCTGGGCGGGATTGGCCATACCGGTCGTATCGGCCAGCCCAATAGCCTGGAAACCGCAGCGCACCAGGCGCGCCACAATCGCTTCGAGATTGGGCAGGGGCACGTCGATTTCAAACGGGCAACCGAACGCACACGAAATCCCCCCTTGCAGGGGGATACCGGCCCCGTGCGCCACGTGCGCCACGGCTTCGAGCCTGGCCAGCGAATCCGCCACGGTCATATTCACATTGGCCAGATTATGACTTTCACTGGCTGACAAAACCGTGTGGATTTTATCCACACCCGCGGCTACGGCCCGCTGTGCTCCCTTCTCGTTGGGGACCAGCGCGGCATAGACTGTCCCCGGGCGGCGCGCGATCCGCGCCATCACCTCCTCGGCATCGCGCAGTTGTGGTACGGCCCTGGGGTGGACAAAGGAGGTCACCTCAATGCGTGGGATTCCGACCGCACTCAGCCGATTCACGGCCTCGATTTTCCAATCGGTGGGGATGAACTCCGGCTCAATCTGAAAGCCATCGCGTGTGCCCACCTCGCACATGGTAATATGTTCCGCTCCTGGCATCAGCGTTCCTTCCTCTCTAACGGTTCAGCGTGCCGCACGCGCCAATCGACCCGTGCCCTCGCATCGTGGCAGGCCCAGCCCCTGCCGTGCTGACCCACGACTGCTGGGCAAGCACCAGGATGGCGACTATTGTACGCTGTCTTGGGAAGGCGAGACAACTGCCTTTGGGAGAGAGAGGCCGACAGACACAGTTCTCGCAGGTTGATGCTTGCAGACGAGCGAACGCAGGCGTCATACTCTCTGCAGCAATTCCCGCTGCTCGCCTCCAATCCTATACGACTCGATCATCAGGACATAGCACCAGCCCATCGAGACCACTTCTCTCCGCTTCCGAGAGCCTTTTTTTCGAGCGAGGCGCACAGTGCCTTACCGGAACGTTGCTCCTCATCGTGCTGCAGACGCACCTCGTCCCTCGGACACGGTGTCGGCTCAGGCGACCGCTTACATCACCAGTAATATAGGGGGCACTTAGGAGGAATCCACGAAGATGGGGGCCGTCTTCTTCCAGCCATACAAGAGGGCTTCGAACAGGTGCTGCATGGAGTCCAGCGCATAATCATAGAACAGCGCTCTCATCCGTTCCCACAGCCGCCGTTTGCTCCCGAGTTTGGCCCACACTGCTTGGAACAATGGGCAGCAGAGCTGTTGGACCTGATCCACTAAAAACGCCAACATCATCAGGACGGCAAACACCACCGAGAGATGGTGATAGCCATGGCCATAATTGTGCTCGAAGTGATAGCCTTGGTTTTTCAACGTATTGAAGGTCTCATTTTCAATCCGCCACCGCGCGCGTCCGCCCCGCATGATCTGATACACGGTGCCCTTGGTGAGGTGCAGGTCGGTGACCCAACTGAAGTGTTGAACTTGGCCCGGCATGGTTTCCCAGCACTCCAGGAAATTGACCCGCAGAGCGGCATGAGAGGCATTGAGCGGCACGTTACGGACAAAGCGAAACCGTTGGTGGAGACCCGTCGCAGGGTCGTCCCGGTCGTAATAGGTGACGCCTCCGGCGCGCTCGGCTGCCGCCACATGCGCGAACAAAGTGGCATGGTCACCTTCTTTGACGCCTAAAATATAATGCATATGGTGGTCGTGTAGGACCTGGATATGGGGGGCGTTAGAACTCAGGCTGTCCTCGGTGACAATCACCTTGAGATGGGGGTGGTCCTGACGCAGCTTGACGATGAGGCGTTTGGCGGCATGGCGTTCACAGTCATTTTTGTCCGTGCCATCTTGTTGGATGATGGGCTCAGGCATCAACGGGATCACGACGTGCTGCTCGGGATGGATGAGCGCCGCGCCCAACATCTGGTGGCAATAGGTCACCGTGCCATTGCGGTGATGCCTTTCCAAACACGACGCACAGTGAATCTGTTGAGAGGAGAAATACCCGGTGCCATCGAGCGCTAAAAGATAGTGGCCCTCTACAAAAACGAGTTCCTCCAGCGCTTTGCCGCGCTGCAGAGCGCGAAAGATGGCCTGGAACAGCGGACGGAGGGACGCGGGCTCGACAGGGTCGAGGATGGCGCGCATGGCGGTATCACAGGGCACCCGCTTGATGCCGTAGACCTGGTGCAAATTGCCTTCGGTACGCTCCTTGTCGAAGGCCAGCAGCGAAGGCGATTTCAGCGAGAACAGGGCAAAGGCGGACATGAGCGCATCCGTCAGGGCAATGTCGGGTTTCCCTGGACGAGGATCGGCAATGGCCGCAAAACCACCGCGAAGCAAGTTCAACAGGGCATCAGCGGACAGATGTTTGCGCGTTTGGGGAGCCCCCATGGCCAGTGGCCCTCCGCCATGCAACGAGCAGATGGGTTGGATGAGAGGCGTATTGTGGCAGAGATGTTTACGAAAAGCCAAGCGGTATCTCTCGATGAATACTGGGTGTTAAACTCCTCCGGGAATTGCTGCTGTAAGCTTGCGATGCACCAGCGGTCACAGGATCAAGCCACCGCGTTGTCCCCCGCGCAGCGTCCAGGGACTGGGCGCCACCCTGGGGGCCGTCGCACCTATGGAGAAGGAGGACATCATGGAAGTATTTGATTTCCTTGTCATCGCAGTGATCGTTGGGGGAATGGTGAAGATTATTTCCAGATGGCTGTATGCCCAGGGCGGTGTCAGCCAGAGGCACATCAACGAATTAGAGCAACGCCTGCAGGTGTTAGAAACCCAAAAGATCCAGGAGTTACAAAAGCGCCTGAGCGTGTTGGAGGAAATCTTTGTCACGGAAGATATCACGTTGCAAAGCAAGCTGCGCCATGCGCTAGGCTCAGACTCCCTGACGCCACCACCGGCTGCCACGCGACCTCCAGAGCATGCATAGCAGGGTGTCCAGGCCGCCGCGGGGCTCACAAGCCAGGAGTGCGCTGGCTGTCAGTCCGCCAGATGAGCCAGGCAAGTCCCAGCAACACCGCCATACCACTCCACATAATGTGCGAATAACTTTTCAATAAAGGGTTCCACTGAGGGCCAATAAGGTCACGACTCGTAAAAATATTGGACATAACGAGAAAAACCAACAGGCTTAACAGCACTTTTTCTCCCTGCCAGGACACTTTGATCAGTCTATAAGTCAGCAGAAAGATGCCCGGCAGCAACCAGACAAAATAATGGGACCATGCTAAAGGGGAGAAGACCGTGATAAAGGCAATCCATAAAGCATAAAAGGCGAAGCGTGTTTCTCGTAGTGCGGTAGGGGTAATTTTGTAAAATCCCAACGCCATAAAACCACACAATACTGCGACTGCAACAGTCATATAAAGCCATTTTACCGTATCCATACTTATGGATAATATATTGATAAATGGTTTAATCTCATTGTCAACTCTCACTTCCGTCAGCAGTCGAACCATTCCGGCCAAAAAAGATTGATTTAAATTTTCTATTGGAATAACCCGTGATTTTTCCTGGAGAACTGTAAAAAACTCCTGTAGGTCCAAAAACGGATTTCTGAAAAAACATGAGAAAACAACCGTTGTTATCATAATGAATACGCTGTAAAGCATCATACGATATACATGGGGCTTTTTTACAGAAAAAACCACATAAGATAATAAAATAACAGGAATGAATTTTATATAAATAGAAGACATGATACACAGACAAGCAACAAAGTATCTGCCTCGTTCTAAAAAATAAAAACCCAGGATCAACAAGAAAAGGACTAAGATCTGCACCTGTCCATAACGCAAACAGATCTGAACATAGCTAAAAACCAGTGATCCTGTTATAAGCAATAACAAGATCTTCTGATTTCTTGTCAGCGTATGTGCAGCAAACATACGCATTAATACATACAACGCTGCGCAAAACAGCCAGATGTTGAGCACACTCCAGACCCTGGCAGATAGGGCATAGTCGAGCAGGCCAAAAGGAAGCATCAGGCCGCCGAAGTAGGGGGGATAGTAAAATCCAGTGCGAAACTGGTAGTGTGTCGCTGCAGGGGCCGGCTGAGCCCTTTCGCAGGTACGATTTATATCATTGGTGAAATAGAGGCTTTCTCCAGCGTAGAATGCTCTAGCCCCTTGATAATAGCAGCGAAAGTCAAATGGCTCACCTATTCGACGCAAGTACAGAAGAGAAAAGCCTAGCAAACACACGAGACACAGTGCTGTGTGGAGCTTGCGTCCCGTCTGCCCTCGCCAGCGCGTCCTCATGCGACTACACCAGGTTGGAGAACGATATGGGCATGATAACGACATATATCATCAGCTAATCTTTTGCTATGGCATAATGGTTTTGTATATAATTTGCAAGGTATTCTCCTACAAAATAGCATCCATTTGCATTGAAATGACTTGCGGTATTGTCAGGATTGTACCCGTACTCTTGCATGTCTCTGCCTTGAAAAATCTCAAAAAAAGAATAGACATCAAATCCTGCATGTAAAAAAACTGCTTTTTCCTCGGCATCAATAAAGCCAGTGGCGAGTAGGGCAACGCCTTTCTGCTTGCTCACATCGGCAAATGTCTGGATATGCTGGCGCCAATTTTCCTGGCCAAGCATATAGTGATAACGGCCTGGCACGCGGTCCGGGGTCCTGGCGGGGTGGGGCTGGTGCGCCGGCACCTCATCCGCTGCGGCTCTGCGTGTGCCCACCAGACCCTCTTGCGCCAGCAATGCATCGGGAAAGTGGCTCCCAACCCATTCAAATAAAAATCTTTTGCCAAAATGAGAGTACAACAGATTTTTCCAGGTCCTGGCCAAGAAGTGGCTCTTGTGAATAAAGGCATTGATGCTTTTATGTGCGGGTTGTATGTAATTACACACATGCGTATCATTGATGCAGTATTGCAGCACAACGAGGTTCGGCTCGAACTTGACAGCCTTGGAGCGTAACACTTCTAATTCCTGGGCAGTATTATAGCCTGGGACACCAAAATTGAGCACTTTAACTAGCCGTTTCCCCAGATGGTGATTCAAACGTTCTTCCATCACAGAGGGAAAAGTCTCTGCAATTGTTCCAACCCTGATCGAATAGGCGTGCGAATCACCGATCACGGCTATCTTGTAAAGATTTTTTATGTCATTCTCACTCCATTCTTTGTCTCTCATACCAAAAGCATTGATGTCTTTATGTTGGGTATTCAGTTCATAGACAATTTTTGCATTCTCGCTTGGCGTATAGAGCGACACAGGTTCTTTGAATATCCTGGCACATATTTCTCCAATAGTGAGAAAACCTATAAGCGTAATCAAACTTATGATGCAGAGGTCGTGGCGCGTGAGCGTTTTGTATTGCTGGTAGAGATCCTTGAACATGCTACGAGTTCCACATGAGTCCTGGCATGGGCCGCATACACTGCTCCGGTGCCAAGCATTGTCCCTATTTTTCTCCGGCGGTCAACCCTCATCATGCCGGGCTGGCCAGTGGGCGTGCGCCATTTGCACGCGCCAGTGCGTTGCGCTAGCATATCCTCAGGGTGCACGGTCAGCGCTGCTCGTGCATGGTCTCTGCTCGCGTCCGTTCCAGGCACGTCGCCTCGTCTGGGGCTTACCGCATGAGGAAGCAGCATCATGGAACTTAGCACGGTCACCATTGCAAAGCCAGACACCGTCAATTTCATTCTGGGTCAGTCGCATTTTATCAAGACCGTCGAGGATCTCCACGAAGCCCTGGTGAATGCTGTGCCAGGGATCAAATTTGGGCTGGCGTTTTGTGAAGCGTCGGGAGCGTGCCTGATACGTTGGAGCGGGACGGACGAGGCCATGGTCGCCCTGGCAACTCAGAATGCGCTGGCGGTGTCAGCCGGCCACAGCTTTCTCATTTTTCTCGCCGCCGGGTTTTATCCGCTCAACGTCTTGAACACCGTCAAACAGGTGCCCGAAGTCTGCCGTATCTTCTGTGCCACGGCCAATCCCACGGAGGTCGTGGTCGCCGAGACGTCCCAGGGGCGGGCCATTCTCGGGGTGGTGGACGGGTCCAAACCGCAAGGTGTGGAAGATCAGGCCGGCATCGCCTGGCGCCAGCAGTTTTTACGCCAGATTGGCTACAAGTTGGCGTAAGTGCTCCACGGCAAAGGCCCATGGCGGCCTCCTCGGGCATACGCGCGGGGCCTCCCAGAGACGGACGGCTTTCACCACCTACCATAGTTGTGGTATAACCGAGGCGACAGCAGGGTGACACCTGGCTTCGCGGTCTAGCGCTATGGCATACCGTCTCCCTGCACAGCACAGAGGAGAGAGGGGTCTATGAACGAAGATGCGAAGAAAACCGCGTTACGGATGATTCCATATGGGTTGTACGTCTTAACCGCTGAAGGCAAAAATGGGGCGGTCGCCGCCGCCACAGTCAACTGGGTGACGCAGACGGCTTTTGCCCCACCGATGGTCGTCGTCGGTGTAAAAACCGACTCTGGCGCGCATGCGATCATCAAGGAAACCGGGGAGTTTGCCCTCAACATCCTGGGCAAAGGCCAGCAAGGGATGGCGTTTAATTTCTTCAAATCGCACGAGCGGGAAAACGACACGATCGGTGGGGAGCCTTTCGAGAAGGGGCCAAATGGCGCCCCCCTCTTGCTCAATACCCCGGCCTGGGTGGCCTGTAAGCTGGTGGATACCATTGAACGTGGCGATCACTCCGTGTTTGTGGGCGAAGTGACGGAAGCCGGGGTGCGTCAGTCCCCCACCGGACGAGCCGATGATGCCACCCTGTGGCTCAAAGAGCTTGGCGAGCGTGTCTTTTACGGTGGCTAACATGACAGCGCCGCCCAAGGCATCACCCTTGGGCGGTGTGTGTTGCCTGACCTCCGTGCTTCTCTCCGGCACCCTACCTCTGCGCAGGGCACAGCAGCGTCGGGCTCAGGAAGCCCGCAGTTCATAGTCATGCAAAATTTTCTCGGTCTTGGCATCGACCACACGGTTGACCAGTTTTTGCGTTTCATAGTTATCACGGATGGTTTTGGCCAGGGTGAACGAGGCGCCAATCGTGAAGAAGAGCCCCATGCCCAGATAGCCTTTCACCCACCAATCCACCGGGGTATAACAAATGCCCAGGCCGGTGAGGACAAAGGCGCTCACAAACGAGACCCATACAAAGAAAATCCAGGCCGGAGTATCCTTGTGCAGCATCGGGTGATCCATACAGATGCCCTTTCTGGCAATGAGAGATAGTGATAGGGGTGACACGACAGCGTGCGCTAGACGCAAGACGCATGCCAAACGCTTTGTGGCGACGCCATGACGTTATTCTACGCCTACTTGCAACAGAGCGCGGGAGAGTGGCAAGCGGCATGGAAGGCCGGTGCGTAGACATGCCAGGCCAGGCGATGCACATCCAATGTCCATACCGAGCCTGACTCAAGCCTTGGCGGTGGTCCTCCAGTACTCCAGGAGAGCCGGATCAATCTTGCTTTTGACCGTGCGTCGATCGAGCTGCAGGCGGCGTGCCGTTTCCTCGTAGCTGCCGGTCTGGGCGTACACCAGCGTGCAATAGCGTCGCAACAAGGCGTCGGCGGTCAACGTGCCGTTGGCCAGGGCCTGGGCGAACTCTGCCTGCGCTGACCGAGGCCGGCTCCGGGGCGGGGTATACGCTTGACGCACCAGCACATTGCGGACACACTGTTCTAACTCGCGGATATTCCCAGGCCAGGGGTAGTCCGGTCCGAGGTGCTGCAGGATCCACTGCTCCACTTCTGCGGCCAGACTCTCGGCTTCGTCACCGACCACACGCCGTGCAATGAACACCAACAGTTCGCGCAGGACCTCGGGGGAGGCGCGCAGTTGTTCCTGCAGAGACGGGGTCACAATCAAGTCGGAACACAGGCGATAGTAGAAATCCTCACGGAACTGGCCTTCCTGCATGGCGCGGGCCAGATCCCGATTGGTCGCAGCGATGAGTTTGCCGTGGAACTGGCGCTCCGTGGTGTCGCCCAACGGCTGGAACGTGCGGGTCTGCAGTACACGTAGCAATTTGACCTGGACCGCCGCATCGAGGTCGCCGATCTCATCCAGGAAGACGGTCCCAAGTGGCGGACACACCTCCAGCCAGCCACGCCGATCTTGCAGCGCTCCCGTAAAGGCGCCCCGGCGGTGACCGAATAACTCTGATTCAATTAAGGTGGACGGCAAGGCGGCGAGGTTGAGCGCATAAAACGAACTGGCAAAATCTTCGGCAAAGGTGAGCGTCTTGGGATCAAAGGGGACGTAACGTGACAGGCCAATGGCCCGCGCCACCAGCTCTTTGCCCGTCCCCGAGGGACCGCTGATGAGCGTCGTAAAATCGCTCATGCGGCTATAGAGCGTGCGCCGATACCGCCGCATATCGTGGGTAAAAATCGACTGCCAGACCGCCGCCCGCAGTTGTGCCGCGGCGCCAGAACGACCAATAATGGCCTGAAAGATGTGATGGAAGGCCCGGCGCACTTGAAAGAAACAGGCAAAGAGATGCGGCGCATCGGGCTGCGCTGAGCGGGTGACTCCGGGGGTCTGGAACCAGTGGGCCCAATCGTGCAGGAATTCCGGGTAAAATCCACAGCGCTCGCGCCCGCGCTGCACGCCCGTGACGCGGCCCATGATCGCATCAAAGTGAAGACGGTAGCGGTGAAACAGGTAAAACAGCGCTACGTCGTCATAGAACAGGCGCTCCTGGGGCGTCGCGGTGGCCCCCTGGACGAGGCGTGCCCGTACCTGCGGGATCAACGTCTCAACGCGCTCCAGGATAGCGGTGTTGTTGGTGAGCGGCGCGTCTGGCTGGTCCACCTGCAGGCTCCAGACGGCCTCGGCTTCCACAAAGTCCGCCCCCAGGGCCGCACGTTCGTACGTCAGGCGCTCAGGGAGGAACGGATTGCTGTAGCCGAGATGCGACACCGCCCCGAGGAAGGCACGCTCCTTGTCACTGAGCCAGGTCATGGTATCCTCCTGTGCATGGGACAACCAATGTACAGCCCTTGACATGCAATGTCCAAACACAACACCATGTCTGTTGTCTGTATCGCCTGCACCGGCAGGGCAGCAGCTTACGTATCAAGACCATACAACCGGAGGTACGGTCTGGCATGCCGTGTGCACTCGGTGGCGTACGAGACCGTCAACACGTGAGAAGGAGAGCAGACATGAAACGTCTCAGGATAACGCCAGCCGCCTCAGGTGAGGCCCTCCGGGTGGCCAGTCAGGGGGCCGGACAGGACGGGGCGCCCGCGACGATCTCGTCGATTGTGGGGCTCTTTGCCGCCCACTTTCTCGGGGCCTTTAACGACAATGTCTACAAAATGGTGCTCGCCCTGCTGGCCGTGTATACCCTGGGGAGTACGGCGGGTGGGGGGAGCCAACTGTCGATCATTGGGGCCATGTTTATCTTACCGTTCTTTCTCTTCTCGGGTTACGCCGGGCATGTGGCGGATGTTTATAGTAAGCGCTCCGTGCTGGTGGCGACCAAAGCCTTTGAGGTGGTCGCGCTGGGCCTGGGATGGCTCGCGTTCCTCTCCGGTCAGTATCCGTTCATGCTGGCGGTGCTGTTCTTGCTGGCCCTGCAAGCGACCTTTTTCAGTCCCGCTAAGTACAGCATTCTGCCCGAACTGGTCGCCGATCACGATCTGTCGCGGGCCAACGGGCTGTTAGAGATGAGCGGCTTCCTGGCGATTATCCTGGGCACAGCGCTCGGCGGCATGATGTTTGCCACCTGGAAAAACCACCTGGGCATCATCGGGCTGCTTTTGACCGTCCTGGCGCTGGCGGGCACCGCTGCGGCCCTCACCCTGCCCCGCGTACCCGCTTCCGGCGCCACCAAAACTTTCCGCCTCAACCCGTGGGCGGAAATCTCCCAGGGCCTCGCACGGCTCTGGCAGGACCAGGCCCTGTGGCTGACAGCGCTTGGCATTGCCTACTTCTGGTTCCTGGGCGCGCTCCTGCAGTTGGACATCCTGCTCTTCGGGAAGGAAATCATGCGGCTTGATGATCGGCACATCGGCTTCCTGGGGACCTTTCTCGCCCTGGGCATCGGGCTGGGCAGTGTGCTGGCCGGACGGCTCTCCGGCAACAAGGTGGAATTGGGCCTGGTGCCGCTCGGGTCCCTCGGCATGGGCCTCTGTGCTCTCTGGCTCTCTGGCGTGGCGTCCTCGTACCCGCAGGTGGCAGCCGCGCTGACCTTGCTCGGGCTCTCGGGTGGCCTGTTCATCGTGCCACTGAATGCCTCGCTCCAGCAGCACGGCGCGCGCCAGGCTAAAGGCCAGCTCCTGGCCACGAGCAATTTCCTCAGTACTGCCGGCATCCTCCTCGCCTCTGGCGTGCTCTGGCTCTTGCGGGAGCGGCTGCACATCCCGGCGGACTGGATTATTCTGCTGACCGGGCTGTGCACCTTGCTCGCGACGCTCTATGTGCTGCGCACCCTACCGGCCTTTCTCATCCGCTTCTGTCTGTGGCTGCTCACGCACCTCCTGTATCGCATTCGCATTATTGGGGCAGAGCACGTGCCAGTACGGGGTCCCGCCCTGCTGGTATGCAATCATATGTCGTTCGTCGATGGCCTGTTAATTGGCGGATGCGTGCAGCGCTTCATCCGCTTTCTCGTGCACCGCCCCATCTACGAGCACAAAGCCCTACACTGGTTACTGCGCCACATGCAAGCAATCCCGGTCCAGGGTGGCAGTCCCAAAGACCTCGTGGCCTCTCTGGCACGCGCCCAGGAAGAACTCCGTCAGGGGCACGTGGTCTGCATCTTCGCCGAGGGGGCGATCAGTCGCACCGGCAACCTGCTGCCGTTCAAACGTGGCCTGGAACGGATTACCAAGGGCCTGGATGTCCCCGTCATTCCGGTGCATCTGGACCGGGTCTGGGGCAGTATTTTCAGCTTCAAAGATGGCCGTTTCTTCTGGAAATGGCCGCAGCGCCTGCCGTACCCGGTGACGGTGTCGTTTGGCACCCCCTTGCCCGCCACGACGACAGCCCCAGAGATACGGCAGAGCATCGCGGCCCTGGCGAGTGCTGCGGTGGAGCAGCGTCGGACTGCCCGGGACCTGCTGCATCTGCGCTTCATCCACAGCGCGAAACGCCATTGGTCAGCACGCTGCATGGCCGACTCCACAGGGCAGGAACTCACCTACGGCAGGACGCTGATCGGCAGCCTGTTGCTGGCCCGCTGGCTGCGCCAACACCGTCCTCATGAGGCCATGGTCGGCCTCTTCCTGCCAGCATCGGTGGGGGCGGCCCTGGCCAATATCGCCACCCTGCTGGCCGGGAAGGTGCCGGTGAATCTGAACTTTACCGCCGGACCGGCAGCGGTGAGCGCGGCCCTCCAGCAATGTAATATCCAGACCATATTCACGTCACGCGTCTTTCTCGCTAAAGCCAAACTCGCCGAGATGGAAGGCATGGTCTACCTCGAAGACATCCTGCGCCAGGTGTCTCCCCGTCAGAAACTCTGCATGGCCCTGCTGGCCCGGCTCGTACCTACCCGGTTGCTGCAGAGGCTCGTGCAGCGTCCGCGCCGCTTTCCGGG
>JADMIO011460660.1_pt1 | contig 27721 bp, 20 predicted proteins | sample 8958161 | NCBI WGS metagenome assembly JADMIO01 (sample SAMN16585339, study PRJNA669376) | soil metagenome | isolation source: Crop rotation soil | place: USA: Cullars Rotation, Alabama | collected 2011
TAGGAATAACGAATCGAGAGCTTGCGGCAGCGTTGAGCCTCGATCCGTCGTCAGTGACGAGAAGAGTAGATGTGGCAAGATCGCGTGAGACGGAAAGTCAAAATGGGTAGCGTCAAGGATTTTGTGTAAACGATCGTCGTTTGTTCTTGTTTGCTTCTTTTTCCGTTGATTATTTTAGAAGCAGTAGGGGCTGTGGGAACGGTGGAAAACGGCAGTTATGTTTTCCACGGTTTCCACAGCCCGGTTTTTTGGTTGCGCCTCATTGTTGAATCTTCTCGAGTTAGTTGACCGGCACCCTGTCGCCGTAAATTATCCCGAAGCGGTTGAGCGCGTACTTCCAATCGATGATTGGCATCGTCCATTTTTTCGCTATGTTGCGCAGCGCCAGGTACAGCAGTTTGAAAACCGCCTCGTCGTTGGGAAACGAGCCGCGCGCCTTCGTCACCTTGCGCAGTGACATGTTCAAAGATTCGATCGCGTTGGTCGTGTAGATCACCTTCCTGATCTCTGGCGCGTGCGCGAAGAACGGAATCACTCGACTCCAGTTGCTGCGCCACGACTTCGCAATCATCGGAAACTTTGCATCCCACTTTTCCCCAAACTCGGCCAGTCTCTGTTCCGCTTCCTCGTCGGTCGACGCGGTATAGATGGTCTTCAAATCCCTGGCCACTTCCTTTCGTTGTTTCCAACCAACATACTTAAGCGAGTGCCTCACCAGATGCACTATGCACAACTGCACTTCGGTTTGCGGAAAGACACTCTCAATCGCTTCGGGGAAGCCTTTTAACCCGTCCACACAAGCAATAAATATGTCGTTTACTCCACGATTCTTCAGCTCCGTCACCACCTGTAGCCAGAATTTCGCTCCTTCTGTTTGCGCGATCCACAACCCCAAAACCTCTTTCATCCCCTCCATCGTCACCCCGATTGCCAGATATATCGCTTTATTTCTCACGTGTCCGTTATCTCTAACCTTGAACTGGATCGCATCCAAATACAGGATCGGGTACACCTCATCAAGCTGCCGGTTCTGCCACCTCTTGACCTCGTCTATTACCTCATCAGTCACGCTCGAGATCAGCGACGGCGATACTTCCACGTGGTACATCTCTTCTATGTGCTGTTGGATTTCACGAGTTGATAGCCCTCGTGCGTACAGTGAAATGATGTTCTCATCGAACCCCGTAAATCGCGTCTGGTGCTTCCCGATGATTTGCGGCTTAAACGTCCCATTCCGGTCCCGCGGCACCTCCAACGGTATCGTCCCAAAGCTCCCCTTGATCGTTTTCGATGACGTTCCGTTCCGCGAGTTCCCACTGTTGTTTCCCGCCACGTCGTGCTTCTCGTATCCCACGTGCTCGGTCATCTCACCTGACATTGCTCGCTCAAGCAGCCGCTTGGTCAGTTGCTTCAACAGCCCGTTCTCCCCGATCAGGTCCTCCGGCTTCTTGTACTCTTTCAGCAGATTGTCAATCAGCTCGTTGTCTATGGCCATCTAGTCTCCTTCTACCAACCTTAGCTGGTTATTTGCTCAATGACCATTTACACAAAATATTTTACAGGCTCGTCAAAATGTAGTTGAGCTTCGTAAATCTATCGAACGTACTCTCAGTGGTAAATCGCAACGAACTCAAGCCTGACCCCCCTCAAGGCTTTTACGGTTTAACACAATCGCCGCAAGATCTTTCGTTCACGCGAAGACTATCTGAGGTTCACGAATATTCTTGGTCAGCAGACGCTCAAAGTCAGAATGTAGTTGAGCTTCGTAAATCTATTGAACGGATCAGTGGTGAATAGCAACGAACTCAAGCCTGACCCCTCTTAACGCTTCTATAGTTAGAATGATTCGTTACTCACCTGAGAGGGGTCAGGCTTGAGTTTGTTGATATTGTCAGACCCATCGTACGCCGCGTCATACCGCTCGATTTCACGACCACTACGGTAAAAGTATTGTCGCGAGATCGGGAGAGACGGAAGGTCAAAATGTAGTTGATCTTCGAAAACTATTGAACAAATACTCAGAGGTAAATGACAACGAACTCAAGCCTGACCCCTCTCAACGTTTTTATAGTGGGTCAAAGGAGGCCGTAATGATTCCTTTAAGCCGGTCGGCGCTTGGCCGGATCTTCGTCTACGGTGCCGTAATACTATTTCTCTCGGGAACTGCCACCCCACAAGTTAAGCAGTCGTTGCCTAATCATTGTTGGGCGCTCGATCAAAAAAAGGCCTCCCTTTCCCTTGTTCAAGTGTTCCGATCGCGATCAAAGCACCAAGGAGAGTATTGGTTTCACTTTGCTAACCAGAGTAATTGCGATGTTTACATCCCAACTGTTACTCCATCTCGGTCCCGCACCGGGAAATCAGTTCGCACAACGAGAGATAGAGAAAAAGTCGGGATAGCGTACCTTCTCGATGGCCAATGGGGATGGGGTGACGCACCAGGCGCATTCAGAATCAAAAGCGGCCGTTCAATTCTATTTGCCGTACCGCGCGATGAACTAGGTGGCAGCGAGACATTGTGCGTTCCTATCGCTTTTGACCTAAAGACGCCGTTCACGTCGACAGATGTTGATCGTATATGCCTAAGTCTTAATCAGGTTCGGAAACTGCTCAGCACTGATTCCAAAGAGAAATGAAAATCAGCAGTTTCCCTTCGATTCAAATGACGAATCCTCAGGACCTCAGGAGTGGTTTTGTCTTCAGTAAAAGATTTGTGACTTAACCAATAACTATATGCGGGTTCAACCTGGGTCGACTCCTTAGAGAGCGATCCGTTGTAGATAATTTTGTAGATGTCAAATCCTCGAAGCGCACTAACTTTCAACAGATTTATAACAGCAAACTCGTAAACCACAGAAAACAAGACTTAAATTCCCCCTGAAACCGCATCTTTCAATATTCTCCTGAATCTGCCTTCTAAGCAGGGGGGCGCAGGTTCTATTCCTGCCGGGCGTACACTTATTTTTGCGACATTACAGCCTCGTCGTTCACGCCTTGAAAATCCACTGTAGGTAATTTTGTATATGATCTTGCCTCCTCTTTTTCCGCGATGTATTTCCTGTTGGTGATGTCTCGAGAAAGACCAACGAATTTGCAATTCAAACTGCTAAAGGAACTGAGGCCGTCATTCGCTTCGAAAGTGGAGGAGATCTTCGCTTGAGCAAGTTTCCAGTGTCCTACAAGTTGAAAGTTCCGACGCCGTCGGGTAACTTGGTCGTCCGTTACACTGAAGATAACTAATTCACCGGCTAATATGATTCAGGATTTACGTTACGGTATTCGGATGCTGTTGAAGCATCCTTGGTTCACCTGTACGGTCGTGCTGACGTTTGCCCTTGGAATCGGCGCGAATACGGCACTATTCAGCATCATAAATGCGTTGCTCCTTCGTCCGTTGCCTTTGCCGCAACCGGAGCAGATGGTTCAGGTCTGGGAGGTTTCACGGCAATCCGGCAATCAGAAATTCCCGGTGGCGTTACCAAACATGGTCGATTGGCGCGCGCAAAGCAGCAGCTTCGCGCACATCGCCGCCTACTCGACTACCGGCCTTAACTTGACCGTCGATGATCAGCCCGAACACATCCCCGTCCTGAGCGTTACAACAGACTACTTCAAGGTCATCGGCGTCATTCCGGCGATGGGCCGTGACTTACGTGAGGAAGACGGTGTGTCGAACGCGCCGCGCACGGCCGTACTCAGTCACGGCTTTTGGCAACGGCGTTTTGCTGCCGATCCGCAGATCGTTGGTCGGATAATCAGACTCAACAGCGAGAATTGCACCGTCATCGGCGTGATGCCCAAGGGTTTTGCCTTTCCCAATTCAGAGGTTGCCGTATGGACGCCGATGAGAGGGAATCTCGCGGCCGCCGGTCGTCAACTGCATGCTTATCAAGCCATAGCCAGGTTGAAACCCGGTGTGGCGTTGCAACAAGCCCAAACCGAGATGGACGCGATTGCGGGGCGCCTCGAAGAAGAATACTCGAGCACCAACAAGGATGTCGGCATCCGGCTCGTTTCGCTTCAAAAGGAGTTGGTCGAAGCTGAGCAACCGAGATTGCTGCTCTTGTTCGGCTCGTTACTCACCGTGCTGTTGATCACTTGCGCCAATCTCGCCGGGCTGCTGTCCGCGCGGGCCAGCGCCCGGCAGAAGGAGTCCGCCATTCGCTCAGCGCTCGGCGCGGGGCGTCGACGGTTAGTGCGGCAGATGTTAACTGAAAGCATGTTGATGGTTTCATTGGGCGGCGGACTCGGTGTGTTGGTCGCACACCTCGGCGTCAAAGCGTTGCTTGCGATCTACCCCACTAGTCCGGCGACGTGGACGGAGTTTGGCATCGATCGCGCAGCGCTCATCTTCACGTTGGTCATCTCACTGCTTGTCGGCCTCGGCTTCGGGTTGGCGCCAGCGCTGCAATTTTCGCGGACTCCGCTCAACGAGATTCTAAAGGAAGGCAATCGCGGAACAGCCGGACGGGGTACGGAGAGATTGCGCGGCGTGTTGGTGACAGTGCAGATCGCGCTCGCACTAGTCTTGCTGACAGTCGGCGGGCTGCTGATCAGAAGCATGCGGCAATTGCAGCAAGTGAACCCGGGTTTCAATCCTGAGCAATTGTTGACGATGCAATTAGCCTTGCCGCGCACCAAGTATGCTGAAGACGAACAAAGAACGAGGTTTTTTGAGGAGGTCTTGGCGCAGGTCACGGCGCTGCCCGACGTGAAGACCGCAGCCGTGGCATCGCAGTTGCCGTTTCTCGGCGAAAATTCCGCCAGTTCTTTTCAAATTGTCGGTGGTCCACCGCTGCCGAGAGGGGAAACGCTCGACACCAACCGGCGAACCGTCAGCGCCGACTACCTTCAGACGCTGGGCCTGCAACTCTTGCGCGGTCGCAGGTTTGATTATCGCGATACCGCACAAGCCCCTCGCGCCGTGGTTATCAATGAAGCAATGGCGCGCAAATTCTGGCCGGGCGATGATCCGCTCGGCCGGTACCTAACCTTCAATTCGTCAACGCAGTACGAAATCATCGGTGTGGTAAGTAACGCAAAACATTCCAGCCTTCAAGAAGAGGACGAACCACAAGCTTACACCTATCATCGACAAGTTCCATCGCGCACGATGGACTTGGCCGTCAGAGCGAATTACTCTTTTGACCGCGAGCCCGCAGCTCTGATCAACGCCATTCGGCTGGCCGTTAGCAAAATCGATCCGGAACAGGCGATCCACAACATCGAGACAATGGAGCAACGGTTGTCGCAATCGATCGCGCCGCAACGTTTCGTCGCGTTACTGCTCAGTCTCTTTGCCATGCTCGCCCTGATTCAAGCCTTGATCGGGATTTATGGCGTGATGTCCTATGCGGTGACGCAACGCAGGCAAGAACTGGGCATTCGGATGGCGCTCGGAGCGCGCTCCGGGGACATACTAAGTCTGGTCCTCAGGCGAGGAATGAAATTGACGCTCATTGGCATTGCGCTCGGATTGATGGGTGCTGTCGCCTCGACCCGGCTCCTACGGGATATGCTTTTCGGAATTAAGCCGGTCGATCCGCTGACGTTTGCAGCCATGACACTCTTAGTGATGTGCATCTCGCTCGTTGCTTGCTTCCTGCCTGCACGCCGCGCGACGAAAGTTGATCCTATGAACGTGTTGCGAAACGAGTAAAGTACGACGTTTTGGCGCATTCTCGTGGACCGGCAATGAACGCGACTCGACAATGTAACCATAGGACCACATCCTATATCTTGCAGCTGCCGGGACCGTGGTACCTGAGGATAAGAAGATAGAGAACTTAGCGATGCAGTTGCTGGTTGCTACATTTTCGGCGGCTCACCGCCCAGGGATCTGCGCAAGGAGTCAGGAAATTTGTTTGCTTAGGACCTTAACGGGGCAGCATTTCAGCCACCAGTTCGGCAAAGTGCAGGGCCGTTTCGGCTGAGCGCGCCTCGATATGAACTAGGACTTTACCCTTGCGAAAGACAACATCAAACATCGGAACACGAGCGTAAGGACCGTTCCCAATTAAGTAGGCCTCATCACCGATGTCTTTCAGTTCTGTTCGTTCTCTAGGGGCCGCCGTCGCCAAAGATGTCCAAGTGATTTCAGGCACTTGTTCAGCATATTCGTTAACATGGATGCCAACCTGTTGCGCATCGTGGCTCAATACAAAGTAGGTATAACCTTCTTTCGTCCTGGCGTGGACGGAAACAAGACTCCATGTTGGCGCTTCCGACTTGATACCCGTCTTGATCAGATCAGGAATGGATACAATGTTCTGTGCCTGCGTAAAGGGTGTCTGGATCAGAAGTAAAAGTAGCGAAAAACAAAATGTTCGTGAGCGATCCATCGATCGGTTTTCTCCCTGCACGATAAATTGAGATGGTTAGAAGCGAATGATGGTTTACTGGAGTATAAGACGAAGCATGGAAGACTACGAATTTCCATATTAATCCAATAGGCCGACGAATCTAGTAGCCAACCGTCATCTGCGCGATGTGTTAGAATCCAAGGGCTACTCGGTTCAGTTTCAAGAAATAAACGACGGTAAAGACTTCTTCAACTGGCGAGCGGTGCCGGCGGACGGTCTTAGTTTTCTCTTAAATAATAAAGAAGGAGAAATGAAACGATGAAACTCGTAATCGCAGTTATTCTTTTGTTGTCAGCCTGTTCGTTCATAAACGCGCAGCAACCTATTTGGAAAGAGTTCAGAGCAGACGAAGGCGGCTTCTCGGTTCTAATGCCAGGTGTGCCGGCCCTGAACAGGGTGACCGTAAATACCTTTTCAGGGGTGAAAGAGGCACATACGTTTATTGTGAACGAAGGGGAATTGAACGAGTACATAATCGCATATAGTAAATACGCGAAAACGGATTCTATAAAAGGCTCAACCGACAAAATGTTTGATAACATACGGAACGGAATTCTTTTGGATCAACGGGGCAAATTGCTAAGTGAAGCGGCTATCACTTTGGACGGTTATAGCGGGAGAGAGATTGCCGTAGAAAGACCGGACGGCGTTATCACGAGGGCAAGGTTCTATGTGGTTGAAAACCGATTTTATCAGTTATCAGTGAACGCTAAAGCAAATGGACGCGAGCCCGAAGCGACGAGACGGTTTTTAGATTCATTCAAGTTGGTGCCGATAAAACAACAGTAATCACAGGGATTGAAATGAGAGGGGTCAGGCTTGAGTTTGTTGATATTTGTACCTGATCAAACGCGCGCCGAAGTTATACCGCTGGCTACTTACCCAGGTTGTTTCTTAAGAATGTCGTCATTCGCTGCCATGAGAGGTTAGCGGCCTTGGGATCATAAGTCGGCCGCGTGTACGCGAAAAAGCCATGAGATGCGGGGTAAGTAAAAACCTCGACGTCTCTAACGTTCACTTTCAGCGATGTCTCGAACGTTTTGAGTTGATCGAGCGGGATCTCGGGGTCCATTTCAGCATAATGTCCCTGAACAGGCACTCTGATGTTCTTCACGACATCGAGCGGGTCCTGCTTTCGATTTGCAAACGACGGCGTCTTCAAATTTCCATAGAAAGGCACGACCGCGCCGATCGTACGTGGATAAGCTGCCGCAAACATCAGCGCGCAGCGACCTCCGAAGCAAAAGCCAGTTATCCCTACCCGTTTGGTATTTGCAAAACCATACCCTTTGAGATAAGAAATTGAAGCTCCAATATCCTGGAATATTTTTTCATCTGTTATTTGCTCAGCAAGCACCTTTCTTTTCTGTTCCATCGTCATCGAGTCTTTTTGAAGGGAATAGATGTTTGGTGCTATTCCCACAAAGCCAACCTGTGCCAGCATCGCAGTCATGTTTTGGATATACTCCTCGTAAATCGAGTTCCCGGTAACAACGATCACAATCGGAAATCGGCCTCTCTTTTTGGGCCTGGACAGGTAGGCATCAACATCTTCCTTTCCACTCTTAAATACAACCTTTTCTTGGATGACGTTCTCGTCGTGCAACGCTTTGTCCATCTTATCCTGGTCGGCCCGATTGGCCTGCTCAGCTTCAACTTCGCAGCTTAGGATACAGTATCCAGTGAATAGCGCAGTCTGGTACAGAAAACCGCGTCGAGTTACGCTTTGGTCCCCGATTTTCTTAAAGTCTGACATATGATTCTCCTCTGATCGTACACTAACAATTCTCAAATATATGGTATAGCCACATATTACTCAGACGTATATGCGATGTCAAAGGGAGGTAACATGTCTAGGGGCCCTTACCCTTTTTAAAGTATCGCGATTTTTCTTATGATTGGAGACACTAGAAAATGGTACCTTATTTCAGATAGTCGAAGAAACTTGATGACTTGGAGTTGAATATGGTCGAAAGGCTGCCATCCGGACGTTGGTACGGTCGCGTCACAAAGAGCTTGGCAATCTCGGGATTCATTCTGACGGAGGCTGCGCACCGCGCGAGAAGCAGATTGCCACGCCACGCGCACGAAAATTCGTATTTTTGCCTTGTGCTGCAAGGCGCTTACGCCGAGAAGTCCGGTAAACAGGAAGTCGTTTGCTCGCCTTCTACCCTAACGTTTCGCGGTTCCGGAGAAGTGCACGAAGCACTTGTGCTTGACGCAAATGCGCGCGTCTTTCAATTGGAAATATCCCCGCGATGGATCGAGCGCTTACGAGAAGACTCACTCACTGTAAGTAGCTCTTTAGATTTTTCTGGTGGCGCTCTACTTCAACTGACTGCCCGGCTGAATCGCGAATTTCACAAAACCGACAGTGCGGCACCCCTGGCGATTGAGGGTCTCGCACTCGAGCTTTTAGCCGAGGCGGTGCGACGGCCTTCAACCGGAAGAGAGTCGACTCGTCCGTGGCTTATTCAGGCGCGGGAGATGATCGCCGAACATTTTTCGGAGACGTTGACTCTGGCGCACGTCGCCGCGCAGGTCGGGGTCCATCCCGTTTACCTGGCTACAACATTCCGCCAAAAATACGGCGTAACGGTGGGTGAATTCGTCCGCAGACTAAGGGTAGAACACGCTCGTGCGGAGCTCCTCAAGAAAGACATTCCGTTGACCGCGATCGCTTTGCAGGCAGGTTTCGCAGATCAGAGTCATTTCTCTAAAGTATTCAAATCCTATGTAGGCACGACTCCAGCCAAGTATCGAAAATCCGTTCTGAGTTCTTAAGCCGAGACAAAATCTTAATCCGATCAGAGACTTGAAGATTTTGCATTGATAAAATGGTTGGCGGAATCCAGTGTACAAACTGGTCAATCTGATAAACGAAGGTTCAACCATGAAAATCATTCTTCTGGTCCTCTGTTCCGTACTCCTATTAGCCCAACAAGTTGTCGCTCAGCAAAAACTCGTGCCGGCTGAGACCGTGGCCCGCACCATCGATCCCGGCAAGACCGACTCGTTTTCGGTGTCGCTCAACGACGGGGATTACGTTAGCGCATCGCTCGCCCAACACGGCAAAGTGAATCTAGTGATTCTGAATACTGACGGCTCGATACTGCGGAAGCGTGAAGGGTCGTCGGGAGACGCGAAGAACTCGTTTGCCTTTGCGGCCGAGAGTCGCGGGCTGTATTCGATTAAGATCGTGAATCCGGGCGAACAACCCGCCAAGTACGAATTGCTGTTGGAGAAAATTGTGCCGTTGGACGAACGCCTTCGACCCGTGCCGTCGGAGGAACAAAATCCAAGTCCGCGCATTCAGGCGCTCAAGAGCCAAATCGCCTCAGGCCAAAAAAACACGGAAGCGTTTTGGAAAGAGGTCGCCGCGCAGGGTACGCCACTCGGTGAACCGTTCGGCTCCGACGGTAAATATCAACTGGTGACATTCCTGTGGCGGAGCACGTACGACACGAGAAATGTCTTGGTTATAGGTTCTTTTTGGGGAGTTGGCGCACCCGACGCCTATTCGATGCGTAAGATTCCTGACTCAGACGTCTGGTATTTGACGTTGAAGCTCCCCCGGGGCGCGCGGTTCACATACCAACTATCGCCGAACGATCCGATGACGTTTGATGGTCCTCGTGCGGCACAGCGCGGAGTCACCAGGCAGGCCGATCCGCTCAGTCTGAATCCATTGTCAGCATGTCCACCCGATACCAGCAAATTCAATTGTGAAAGCGCAGCGGAGTTGCAAGGAGCTGCGCCGCAACCGTGGCTCGTCACCAAACCTGGAATAGCCGAAGGTCGAGTTGAGAAGAAGCAAATCAAAAGCAACATTCAGAAAATAGATCGCCCGTTTTCCGTTTACACGCCGGCAAATTACAAAGCGAACGGCCCGCCTAACGCGCTCTTAATTTTGTTCGACGGCGAAGACTTGCCAGACGATCAGTATCCGGTTACCACGTTAAACAATCTGATAGCTGCGTCCAAAATTCCCCCGGCCGTTGCAGTATTCGTTGAGAATGTTCCCCGCCGGCGGCTTGTGGATCTCGTCGCAAGTGCTCAGTTCGCCGACTTTCTTGCCACAGAGCTGGTTCCGTGGGTGAGGTCGCATTACAACGTCGGAAAGGATGCGGCAAAAGTCGTTGTCGGTGGTTATAGCGCCGGCGGACTTGCAGCGACGTACGTGGCACTTCGTCACCCTGAAGTTTTCGGTAACGTGTTAAGCGAGTCGGGCGCATTTTGGTGGTCGCCTGAACACAACGGCGGAGTTTGCGGTGCGCCCTGTGCTGATTCCGGCGGGCGCGGGGGCGACGGTAATCGGGACGCTACGACCGAAGGAAACTTCCTGGTTAAACAATTTATCGCCAGTCCTAAGCTGCCGCTGCGCTTCTATCTCGCGGCAGGAACATTTGAGCGCGACTCGGACGGCGGTGGAGGTGGAATTCTCGAAGGCACGCGTCATCTGCGTGACGTGTTGCTGGCAAAAGGGTATGAGGCTCACTATCAGCAGTTCGTTGGCGGCCACGACGGTTTGAGTTGGCGCGGCATACTGGCAGACGGCCTAATAACGCTTCTCGGCGCTCGCTGAACGCGTGGTCGCGCGTCGATGCGGCCGCGATGTGGTGTCGAGCGTTCAAATTCTAATCGAGTGTCCTGTAATTGCATCGAGTTTGAGAATGGTCGAATTTCACGCGCGTGGACCGGCACCGCTGCCTTCACAATTGCACGTGCGATACCATCAATCCCATCGCTTGCTTACAGCGTGAGTCTCCTGGCCTATCCACGCCCGCCACGAACATCATATTGCTGTCCGCCGGCGTGAGACGCCTTGTCTTTCCTAGCTCCGACAAATAAAATTCTCGTGTATTTGTGCCCACACATAATCCTCCAGATCAGGCTCAATAGAAGTAGCTACAAGTATGAACAATCAGCTCGAGAACACTGTTCTTAGACGCAGCCAGTTCATCGGGACGATTTGTAATGAAGTTGAGTTGCGGGATTTCAACCTGAAAGAAGTTGCGGATCAGGCTGAGGAGGGAGCCCCTCGCCATACGCACCAGAATGCTCACTTCCTACTTATTATTAGCGGTCTTTACATTACATCGGCGAGAAATGTGGACCACCCCTCATCAACTTCAACTCTGATTTTCAACCCGGCGGGGACAACTCACTCTGATCGCTTCCAACCTCGGGGTGGCCGCTTTTTTGCCGTTTCCCTGAAGTCTGAAAATCTCGGGTATCAGGAAACGGCGATAGATTTAATGGATCGCCCGATTGGATTCGGGGGCGGCGAGGTTTCATGGCTTGGATCAAAGCTTTATAGGGAATTTCAAAATCAGGATGAAGTGTCGGCGATGATCATGACCGGCTTGGCTCTTGAGCTTGTTGGTCACACTCTGCGAAAAAATGTAAAACCAGATGTCTCGATGCCGCCCTGGTTAGGACAGGTTCAAGAGTTGATTCACGACCGTTTCTCTGAACCCTTGACGGTAAGGGAGATCGCTCAGGCTGTAGGAGTACACCCCGTATATTTGGTCAGGGCATTTCGTAAGCATAACCGTCTCACCGTTGGAGAATACCTGCGTAAGGTCCGCGTCGAATTCGCGTGCCGGCAAATATTGGATAGTAATGCTCCGTTGGCGCATGTTGCCGTCAACGCCGGCTTCTATGACCAAAGCCACTTCACGCGGACTTTCAAACGTTTGACCGGCGTTACTCCAACCAAGTATCGCTCTCTTTTCCATTCCTAGATCATACAAACGTGGGCGGCCTACGAACATGTGCGGTTTAAAAAGATGGACCGCGCCCTCTCAGTCTACTTAGTGTCGGGTAGCTTCAAGAGAAAATTTTTTCTGCGAATGGATTTAGCACACGAAGTATCCAACCCGCTGGTAGTTCCACGATCGATAAAGCTAACGATGAGATTATTGATGCAATCGAGGCCGTCAAGGCCGTTAAAACCGTGGCCGCCGTGCGGCACGATTACATGAAGACTGTGAGAAAGATACTTCGCAGCGGTATCGCCGTAGATCGGCGGCGTCACCGGATCCCATTGACCGGTGAGAATCAGAGCGGGTACATCCGAACGGGTAGGTTCGGCATAGTTGTTGGGAATCGTTGCTTGCGGCCAGAGGGCGCATGCCGCGCGTTGCTGTCGTAGACGATAGTTGCCCAGGAACGTGTTAGCCCCATTGCGCTCACCATCGCCGCGCTTGATCATCGGCAAGTCTTCCGCACAAGTCACCGACAGATACATTCCGTTGCTGCCGGTCGCGACAATCCCTTGGCGATAAGAGATCGCAGCTTCCGCGAGAGGAGTGTAGTTGCCTTGAGCAGCCGAGTGTATAAAAAGTGGAATACGACCTGCAGCGGATGGCTGATAGAGCATGTAGCGAATAGCTTCGGCAGCCAGATCGCGAGAGAGACTAATAACTATGTCTTCGCCAGAGGGTCGACGCTTTATGTGAACTTCAACCGGGCTTTGTAGCAGTCGGTCAAGCACACTTCTCGCTTCCGCAGCCAGGTTGGGGAAGGCGGCACGACAGCCTTCATCTGACGCGCAGTCCGCAATGACACCGCTCAGCGCACGCTCGGTGTGTTCCGGGAAATCACGCGGCATGAATTGGTTGGTTGGAGAAACACCGTGCAGAATAACCGCGCGAACGTGGTTTTGATGATGCTTGAGGTAAACTTGCGCCGCACGCGTCCCATACGAACCGCCTAGAATGTTGATTTGATCGTAACCCAGCGCCCCACGCACATCGTCCAGATCGTCCATCGCAATCGGAGTTGTGTAGAGCGTGAGGTCTGCTTTGAGTTCTAATTGTTTGCGGCACTGACGAACATCTTCGAGTGGAAAATAATCACCAAGGTAGCTGCTAACATCGGATGGCTTGAACAGAGTGCAGTCGAGAGGATTGGAGCCGCCGGTCCCGCGCTGGTCCACAAACACTAAGTCACGGCGTTCGCGAATCTTTGCAAGGTCACTTGCAATAAAAGGCGCGTCTTCGGTTGCCGAAGATCCAGGTCCGCCCGCAAAGTAAAAGAGCGGATCAGCAGCTTTGTCCGGACCAGTGGCTGGGAAGACGACGATCTTGATAGCTATCTTGCGACCGCGCTTGCTGGTGCGATTTTCAAAGACTTCAAGATTGCCGCAGAGCACCTTTTCTTTAACGCCCTTGTCTGTCCCCGAAACTTCGCAAGGTGTCATCGAAATAGGAGAACCTGAAACCGCGCTCTTATGTTGTGCGGCAATTTCCCGGCTCAGGAAATGAAATGCAAAGAGCACTGCACAGCAAGCGACTAAGCAATCGAGCCGAAGTTGGCGGTATGTCAAAACCAGGTGTCCTCCCTTTTCGCCTCAACCGCGGTAAAACGAATGACAAGTTAGCATGATAATCACCCCGGCAAAAACAGACCACAAACTTGAGCTTTCTTTTGTTAGGTATCCTCTATGAACTACCGAGTTGTTGAAAAAAGAATGCAAAGACATCAGCTTGTTCCTCGTTGCGCTGCTCCCTGGTCGAGCCGACGCCGTGGCCAGCATCGAAATCAATTCTCAACAAGATCGGCTTATCGCTCGAAGTCGCCCTTTGCAAACGCGCCGTCATTTTTGCCGACATCCACGGCGCAACCCGGGAGTCATTAATACCGTGCGATAAGAGAACAGACGGGTACGCAATACCTTCTTTAACATTGTGGTATGCATCCATTGCCCGCAACCCCGCGAACCCTTCTTCGGTTTTTATCGAACCGAACTCCGGTACATTGGCAATCCCGTTGGACGTAGTCTCCGCGCGCAGGACATTCACATAGCCGGCGTTAATAAAAGCCGCGCCGAAAAGGTCAGGTCGTTCGATAATTGCGTTGGCGATGACAATACCACCGGCGCTGCCCCCGGAACCGCCAAGATATGCCGGGCTCGTGTAACCTTGACGAACGAGATATTCGGCGCAAGCAATAAAATCCTTCCAGGAATTAGGCTTGTTTTTCTTAGAGCCTGCGAGATGCCATTCTTCACCATACTCTCCGCCGCCGCGAATGTGTGGAAAGGCGTACACGCCCCCTTGCTCCAGCCACGGGAGAAAAACCGGATTGAAGATCGGATTGACGCTAAAACCATATGCACCGTAGCCTTCGAGCACCGTGCGGTTCTTGCCGTCGAGCTTCAAACCGCGTTTGTAAAGGATGGTCAGCGGGATCATCGTACCGTCATAACTCTTAGTTTTGACCTGAATCGATTCAACGGACGAAAAGTCAACTGGCGAAGGCGGTTGCAATTTCGTATCGGTAAATTCTTTGCGCCCTGGATTGTAAAGATAATAGCCGGGCGATTTTGTCCACGACTGCAGATTGATAATTATTCCAGGTTCGCGGGCGTCGACATAAATTCCCCTGATTGCGCCATCAAACGGCAGTTTGACCTGTGTCGAAGTACCACTCTTGAAATCCACGCGTAGCAACCTGGAAAGGCCGCCGTCGAGTAACTGGATGTAAAGCGCGTCACTCGCCGTCTCCATCCGAGTGATGACTGCCTCGCTTGCCGGAATGACGGTTTGAGCATTTTCGACGCTTGGACTCACGGCGCTGGTGCGAACAATTTTGTAGCGAGGCGTGTTTTTAGAGGTTAAGAAATACAAATCGTCGCCGTGGATGTTAAACGAGCCAACTTCATCGCCAAGGTCGGCGGCTTTCTGCCACGCTATCTTAGTTCGTCCGAGGGACGCAATCGGCGCCACATAGTAGATTGCATTCGCGGATCCGAAAGATTCGAGAGTTGCGATTGCATGACTTGCTCCCGGTAAAAGATAAACATACGGCAGCAGTACCGGATCGACCTTAAGATTCGAATCAACTTCATACCCAAAAACTGGTTTATCCGTTTCAGCATCGGTGGCGAGAAGATGCAGATAGACACGCGATTTTTGGTATCGTTCGGTTGCGGGTGTATTCGCCTCAAGTTTTTGCAGCCGATTGTAAACAAAACTACGATTGTCGGGCAGCCACGAACCGGCGCCTATTCGCACACGGTCGATTCGTTCGCCCATGTCTCGTCCCGTTTCGACTTCGACAATTCGCAACTCGCCGTTTTCCGAACCGCCCGCTGCAATCGAGTAAGAAACGTACTTTCCATCCTTCGATACACTGTAATCGCTAAGTGAAAATCGTTTTCCTTCTGTTGATAGTTTTTCAGGGTCAACCAGTAATCGTTCGACGCCGCTCAGTCCTTCACGAATGTATAGCTTGTTGTCATTTTCTCCCGGCGCAAGTTTGAAGTAGAAGTATCTATTCCCGACGCGCCGGAGACCGGATACGTTTGCGGTTGCGTTGCCCAGGTCGTTAAGCCGTTTTTGGAATGTCTCTTTTATTGGTAAGCGGCTAAAAAAACGGCGCGCGTAATCGTTTTGCGATTTCATCCAATTGATGGTCTCGCCGCTTTGCAAATCTTCCAGCCAGCGATATGGGTCAACCACCCTTGTGTCGAAATAGGTATCGGTCACTTCGCGGACCGGAGCTTTCGGAGGTTTATTCAGTCCCGACTTATCCGACAAAGTCGTTTGTGCAATCGCCTGCCCCAGACCAACAAGCACAAGAGCCATCGTCCAGGATATTAGTGGTTTCATTTTAAGTGCCTCATTTCTCAGACGGCGTGACGATACCGCGGCGACGGTCACGAGAGACCGCAGGCTTGCGAGCCTTAATGAATGGGTTGGTCTTTAGTTCATACATCATTTGTTTGATAGCCGCGTCCAATTGCGGCTCGATGCCTGACATCAACTTCGAAGGATCGTTGAGCACCTCAATGTCGGGGTCGATGCCGTAGCCTTCGATCTGCCACGAGCCGTCGGCTTCGAAGAACGGCGCGTTGGGAACGTTAAAGTAACCCCCGTCGATAAGGGCGGGATTGCCATTGAGGCCAACCAGGCCACCCCAGGTTCTGTTTCCTATGATCTTGCCGAGACCTGCATTCCGAAAATAGTACGCAAGATTCTCGCCGGCGGAGATAGACATACCACTCACCAGCAAGCATTTTGGGCCTCGATGAGCGCGCGCCGGCAGTGGACGATCCTTGCTGTAACGACCGCCCATATAATTCAAAATGCGAGGATCCAGCATCTTAAAGACCACATCCGGGACAAAGCCCCCCGTGCTCCAACGAAGGTCTATGATCAGGGCGTCCTTGTCGATTTGTCCGTTGAACTGGGTAACGAATGAACTCAATCCTATCCAGTTGGTTGAGGGCAGATGGATGTACCCAACGCGGCCTGCCGTTCTTTTGGCAATGTACGAACGGTTAGCCTCGATCCAGGCAAGATAGCGAAGCCCCATTTCTCCGTTGATCGGTTTGATGACTACTCGTCGGGCGATTGAGTCAATGATGGGCTTGTCGTTTACGGTAATCGTCGTGTCTACATCCGCCATACCGACGAATGCCGCCCACGGATCTTTGCTAACATCGACGGGCGTGTTATTGACCGCGAGTAAATAGTCGCCAACCTTTACCTTTGCCCCGGGCTGGCTGAGTGGGCTGCGACCGCTGGTATCCCACGAACCACCTTCGTAGATTTTCGTTATTCGGTAAGCTCCGTCATGCAGCTCGAAGTCTGCTCCGAGCATTCCAATTGGCACTCTCGGCGGCTGTTCAACATCGCCACCCGATCCATAAGCGTGGCCAACACTCAACTCGCCGGCCATCTCACTCAACACGAAATTCACATCTTCACGGGTCATACAAGCGTTGAGCATCTTTGCGTATCGCTGACGCATTAACGGCCAATCTATCCGATGCATACTCTGGTCATAAAAGAAGTCGCGATATAGCCGCCACTGATCATTGAATATCTGTCGCCACTCTGCCCGCCTATCGATTTCGACATTCATGCCGGCGAGCGAAACCTGCTTAGGCGACGGCTTTTCGGAGGTGGTATCGACAACGCTAAAGCCGCCGCCCGTGGAAACCAAAGCCTGCTTGCCGTCGTCCGAGAGCGCAAAGCTGCTCCCTTCCGCCACGGTTCGCTCTTTTCTAGTTTTCAAATCGAAAATCTTTAGCGAGCGCTGGACCCCGATCTTTAGCTGAATATAGGCGGGATTCCCTTCGCTGGTTATCTCGAGACCTTCGAGTGACCACCCTTCCACCGGCAGCCTGACCGAGCGCGATTCGAATCCGTCGACGTCGATTACGAGTTTAGTCGTCCTCGTTAGATTCTTTTGGTCCTTTGTTGACAAAGGCGAAGGAACATCGTTTCGCAGCGGAACTGCGACCAGCGTCTCCTCATTTGAATAAATGAAGTTGCGACTGCCGATGCTGAAACTGGGCGTGGAATAGTTGCGGGTACTGGTGAAGAACAAGTAGTTGCCAGCCGGATCAAAGCCTGGAGAGTTGTCGTCAAACATGCCGCTGGTGATCTGCCGTGCGGAACTCGTGTCAGTGTTGTAGAGCCAGAGCGAACGATTCGTGTTTTCACCCATTTTGGTGTAAGCGAGCCATGTCGAATCCGGCGACCATCGTAGCTGCGGCTGCGAATCCCATTCGTCGGCATCGATTCGCGTTGTTTCATTGCCGGCGATGCTATGAATAAAGATTGTGTTGCTCTGATCAACGAAAGCGACTCTGGTTGAGTCGGGCGACCAGATTGGCTTGAACTTGAAGCCTGAACCGGATCGCGTCAATTGTCGCCCCTTTGAAGTCCCATCCGGACCGATGACATATAGTTCATATTCTCCGGTCGCATCGGAGAAATAGGCTATCCATTTCCCGTCCGGACTCCATGACGGCTCTCTCTCGAAGACCCCACTGGTTTTAGTCAGATTGCATGGCGTTCCCTTATCAACCGGCAACGTCCAGATATCGCCGCGAGCGTTCAATAGAACGCGATCCCCACCCGGAGAAAGACTGCTGGCTGTAATAAATTTGGCGGCATCAATACCGGCGGGCTTTAGCTCGCATTGCTTTTCGGGAATCGTTACTTCGAATGCTCGCGACTTGCCGGTACCAAGGTCCAGTAAATAGAGATCAGGGCCGTACTGAAAGATGATTTCTCCCTGATCTTTTTGTCCCGGTCCAATCGAAGGGTTTCTGACGTCATACTCAGCAAAATTTGTTAACTGTTTTCGCAAGCCGGTCTTTATGTTGTATTGCCAAATGTTCCTGCGATTTTCCGGTCCCGCATCTGATACGTAGTAGAGAACCTGGCCTCGCCACATTGGCCTGGTATCGGTCCCTTCCCAATCGGTGATCTTTCGAAATTGGCTTGTGCGAAAACTATATAACCAGAGGTCGCTGGCCATGCCGCCGCGATAATGCTTCCAGTAGTCCATCAGATAGAGCGGGGCGTTATCCGCATAGGCCAACCACTCTCCGTCAGGACTAATGGCTGCTTCTCCCCCGTATGGAACGGGCAGCCGAATGGGCAAACCACCGGTGGCGCGAACTGTAAATAGCTGTGGCACCATCCAGCTCAACGAGAGGCCACTGCTGTAGTAGAGAAGCTTACCGTCAGGAGTCCATTGGCACAGGTTTCCGCCTGGAAGGTGAGTGATCCGGACGGGGGAACCTCTTTCAATCGGTACGGTGTAAAGATCGGGACTGCCTTCCAGGTTCCCATTGAATGCGATTGCTTGTCCGTCAGGACTAAATACGACATTGGACTTCATGCCCGGCGCGTCGGTCAGAGGAACTGCGACGCCGCCATCGCGCGGAGCGACCCACAAGTCGTTTGCGAAAATGAAGGCTACATGAGTTCGGCTTATCGCGGGAAACTGTTTCAGTCTCGCTGGCACTTCGGGGTCCCGGAGCGAAGCGTCCGTCAAAGCCATACCGTTTGATGGCGAGCGGAGAGCCGCCTTCCGTTGGTGGGACGGCGCGTCGGCGCGTAAGCCCTTACGAGTTGCAGTGGCGGTCGCTGCTGCGGTCAAGAGGGAAAGCAACTGCAAGAGGATGATAAGTTTTTTTGTTGTGAGCATTTCGTAAACCAGCCTAGTTGTTGCACCGGAAACTAGCATGCGACTGGAATGGAAGTATTGCATTGGGGTAAGCCATTGGTATCAGATAAACCAATTGAGAGGAACGGATTGCGTGGACTCAGTGTCCAGCCGTTCGAAGCTGTAAAAAATCGATCGCGTCCACCCGGGCGGACGGGCAGTTTGGACAGGCAAGCCTTTTGAGGACGCAGGTAAGCAGCAAGATATTTTTCATTTTGCTTCCTCGATTCATCTCAAACGCGTTAGAGCCTAAAGCCGTCGAACGTGCCCGGTATTGTACTGCCCAAACTTGCTTGTATCGAATGAACTGCAGACTTCTGAGAGGCGCCTGTTCGATCGAGTTCTCACTCCAGTTCGCTTAGTACAATTAGGTTGAGTCAGTGCAATACTTCATTGAGTACTCCGCGTTATTCTCCCACATCGGAGCGAGGTTGATGCGAACCGCATTACTCGTCCGGAGTTCGAGCACGATAAAGATGATGAAGGCCTGGCTGGTATGCCTATCGGTTACCCTTGCTCCATTTAGTTTGGATTCGACTCAATTGAGAGTCTAACTCAACAGAACGCGGACCGGTTGTTTCAGCGCGCCCAAATTTCCTTGTAATCTGATGTGAACAGCCTAACGACGACTCTCTGGTATGAATTATCAGCCGCCACTAGACAGGTCTGAAATGGCGCTGACCAGCAATAGGATTATTACTGGAGGCGTGAGTCTTTCACTTGGATGGTTAACTTACTTCCTCATCAAACATTCCTCGAAGTATGTAAGCGAGTATCCTCTTCTAATGTTACCTGGGCAAACCGACCCCTTGGTAACCTTAACGTATGTCGGGTTGATTTTAGACTGCGCCTTTCTCGCAGTTTACTTTGGACTACGAGCGCTCTCTAATACCAATCCGAAAGTATTGAATCTCACGTGGGTTGTGGCCATCTTGGCGATTGCAGTGCTTACCGCACCGTCCCTGCAATTACTTGCTCTCTCCTTTCTGGAATGGAGTATCTATGGGATCGGCTCTCGTTCGATTAGCCCTTTGATGGTTCTGATTGGCGTCTATCTTTGTCCTGTCGCATATTTCATGAGGTACTTATTGAGAGCAGGGCGGCTGGTTTGAGATCTCTGGCAAATTTTGAATAGTGTCGCAGGCGGCGCATACTAACGACGCCGATGGAACGGGCAAGCTTAGTGATTTCGTGATGGCAATCTGGAGATCTATTTGATGAGCGTCGAAGGCTTGCTGGAGCAGCTCACCGACAACCCCGCCGACGACCACGCGCCGGCATGGTCGCCAGACGGTAACCAGATCGCCTTTCCAGCAATCGTGTTATGCGTCCCCCTTTGTATTCTTCGAAAAGTCAACTTCCGAGGATTCTCATGCAGGCGTTCCGGCCCGACGTCTCAGCGGAGCCGCTGCGCAAGCCAGTCGGTGATTATGTCCAACACGTCGGCGCGCACCATCACCGGTGATGGTAGCTTCGTATAGTTGCCCGGGAAGCCGTCGGTGTCCTGCACAAAGAGATGGTTGAGGTCCGGTAGCACCCGCGCGGTCACGTCCTTGTTTCCCCCTTCTTTAAAGGCCGCCTCTTCGAGTGCCACCTGCTCGGGCACTGCCTGCTGGTCGCGCGAGCCGGTGAGGATCAACACCGGCGTTTTCACGCGGCGCATAGTGGGAGCCGGATCGTATTCGAGAAAGAATTTCATCCACGGGTCAGCGGCCATCATCGCGTCGATCCTTTTGGGGATTGCCGCTATCTGCGAGTCGCGCATTTCCGGCGTGAGCTTGGTGTTGTGCTCAATTTGATTCTTGAGCTGGAAGTGGAGCGCGGTGCGTCCGGGTTGTGCGATCCCGGCGAGCAGAACGATAGCTCGGAGCGTAGGTTCCTTTTCGGCTACCATCGGCGCGATCAGAGCACCTTCGCTATGGCCGAGCACCCCCAGGCGGTCGGCGCGGATCTCGGGCCGCGTCCGCAGATACGCAAGGCCAGCGCGCGCGTCCTCGGCAAAGTCGGCGCTGGTCGAGCCCTTAAACGTGCCCCCTGAGGCCCCCGTTCCTCGGTCGTCCATGCGCAGCACCGCGATCCCGCGCCGCGCCAGCGAATCCGCAATCTGGCGGAAGGGCCGAAATCCGGGCAGCCCGATATTCTCGTCGCGGTCCTGAGGTCCCGATCCTGTGATGGTGACGATCGCGCTGACCGGATGCGCGCGGCTTGCACTCTTGGGCAGCGTTAAAGTTCCGGCAAGCGTGTGACCAGCCGGCGTCTTCACCACAACATCTTCCGCGATGTAGGGTGCGTCAGCGGGCGCGGAGTAATCGGCTTTCGGCTTAGCCGGCGGCTGCGTTACCGCTGCCTGCTCGCTGCGCTTGAAGGTGAGCGGAAGCTGTTGGTCGCCCTGGGTGAACGTCCCGGTCAACTCCGTGCGCTCTTTGTTCAAGGCGCCTTCGAAGACGATCGCGGGCGACTTGATTTCCAGGCGCACGGCATCCCCATTTACTGTGAGTGCGTCAATCGGGATGGTCGCACCCTGATCGGGGCTGTCTAATTTTCCAGCGTAGGCGCCCGCGTCAGATTTCGTGACCGTCACGACCAAACGAATCTTCTGCCCGCCCACTTCAAGCGTACCCTGCCACGAACCTGCAAAGTCTTTCGTCGGTGTTTGACCAAAGGCCTGGCACGAGAGACCAAGCAAAAACAGCAACATCAACAAACTATTTTTCATATTTTTCTCTTTTGAGTTCGTGGAAGAACAGGCTGTCGGTGAGTTCCACGAGCGGCTTTCTTGTTCGCTTCAAATCCCGCTCGAATTTATTTATCCTCGGTCTGCTCCTTTTAGAATATCCTCAAGGTACGTCGCCTCAAAACCAGATTTTAGGCGAAACACGCTCCCGACGTGCTGGTCCCACGGGTTGTTACGCATCGCTATTAGAACGGCGGACCAAAATTAGCTGATTGCTTCAGGATCGACAACTCGAAAACGGCTAATTCGGATTTCGGCTGTCGGGTTATGCCTGGTCGTCAAAACCATCTTGGTTCTCAGCGTTCTTTTTTCTTCCGTTGTTTGCTGTAGAACCACCACTGACGCTGTTCAACAGGAAGATTCGGGTCCTTGGCTTGCGCGACCGCGGCAACAAAAACGTCGAGGCAACAAGGATCCAGCCTTTGCCGCTTGAGACGACAGAGCTCGTCGTACATCCGCTGCGGACTTCGCCGCCTAAGTTCCGCTACAGTGCTAATTCCGAGCAGCTCAAAATCAGCGAGCATTGCCGGACCAACTGATGTCAGATCTTTCAATTTGCGATTCTCTTCACGCATCGTGAGATCTCCTTAATTTGGAGTGCGCCGCCCGCTACTGATAGCTTCCTAATATTAAACATCGGCGGCGCTTTGGATTGTTCTACACCGACAAAGCTTTTACTCAACCGGCAACTGCGAAAAGATGACAAAGTGGCCACCGGGCTCTCTCACCACGACTTCTTTTGCTCCATAAGGCGTATCGTGCAGACCTTGGACGATATCTGCGCCATTGAGCGCTTCGATGGTTCCGTTTATGTCGGGAACTTCCATGAAGAGGAACGACGGTCCTTGATCGGATGCGTCATACAAGGGACTGTTCGGATCTTCCTTCATGGCTGATACGTGTTGATACATCAGCTCTATGCCGTCGCTCTCGATTGCTACGAAGCTGAGATGATCGCCTTGCGGGACCTGAATCGTGGTCTTGAATCCGAAACGCTCGGTCCAAAACGCGAGGCAGGGTTCTACGCTTTTTACATGCAGTATTGGTGTGGATCTATTGATCATTGTGATCTCTCCTGGATGGCTGAATTAATGCGACAAGCGAAACCAGCCGCTTCAACGCCAGTCAACATAGTTTTGATTCTCAGTTTCTTACTCTCTAGTCTAATTTAGACTACCGGTGTAGAATAGAGCGCATGAGTAAAACAGTCAAGCGAAAAAATGGACGGGGTCTACGGAAGACTGAGAGCGGCAATCAGACTCGGCTCACGATCCCGGATTTGGTGATCCTCAGTCTGTTGGCGGAGCGGCCGATGCACGGCTATGAGGTGAACTCGACACTGGAGGAACGAAACGTTCGCGATTGGGCTCCCGTGTCCAGGCCTCAGATCTACTACTCGCTTGATAAGCTGACAAAGCTGCGACTCATTCGGGTGTCGTCAGATAATTTGCCTTCGGCTGGTCCGGAACGCCGCGTTTTCGAGACGACCTCGCGCGGCCGCGAGAGTCTCGCCGACGCGTTAGAGGGCAGACGGTGGACAAACAATCGTGTTCATCAACCGTTTCTGATTTGGCTGGCGTTGTCGTGGCAAGCGCGCCCTCAAACGTTCCGAAAACAGCTGAACGGGCGAAAGAAATTTTTGGAAGGAGTGATTGCTGATGAGCGCGCGACGCTTGAGGACGTCTTGCTGGAAGTCGGACATCCGTACCACGAGGCTGTCTGGATGCTCGAGTTGACGATTGAACAGCTGCAGAACGAACTGCGGTGGGTTGAGCGAATTCTCAAAGACGCTGGTAAACGAGCGCCGGCTCGTTCGCAGCAAGATGGATAAGTATAGCCCGGGTACTCGCGGGCGAAGGAGTGTAGCCCAGGGCGAGTCCGCGAGCCCTGGGTACGCGCGCGCATCTGGGGCACGAGCCCGCGTACTCGCGGGCGAAGGAGTGTAGCCCAGGGCGAGTCCGCGAGCCCTGGGTACGCGCGCGCATCTGGGGCACGAGCCCGCGTACTCGCGGGCGAAGGAGTGTAGCCCAGGGCGAGTCCGCGAGCCCTGGGTACGCGCGCGCATCTGGGGCACGAGCCCGCGTACTCGCGGGCGACAGCGGATTGTAGAGAGCCTGATGTTCCGAGTATTTGCGTAGCGCCTCTAACCTTACTGGATCCTCGCTGTCGCCCGCGAGTACGCGGGCTCGACTCCCAGATGCGGGCGCGTACCCAGGGCTCGCGGACTCGCCCTGGGCTACACGCTGTCGCCCGCGAGTACCCGGGCTCGCGTCGTTGCTGTGTTGCGTACTTGATCACACCCTTTACGCCTTCCCCGGAGTGCCACTCGTTGCTTTTTCACCTGCCCGTTACTTATGATTGCCGTGCTGTTGATGGTTTGTGACTAACGAACGCAAAAACCCGAAACCGTGCTAGAAATCATAGACTCCAAGGAAGCCGATAATGGAAGACTACGAGAAGATGGGAGCGTTTTATCTCGGCCGCTCATATGATTTGAGCAAGAAAAAGACCGTCGACTCGCTTGTCTTATACGACTCCAAAGACCTCGTGACTCACGCCGTGTGCGTTGGTATGACCGGTAGCGGCAAAACCGGCTTGTGCATAGGCCTCCTCGAAGAAGCAGCAATCGACGGCGTCCCATCGATCATCATCGATCCAAAAGGCGACCTCTCAAACCTTTTGCTCACGTTCCCGGATCTTAAGAGCGAGGACTTCGAGCCGTGGGTCAACGAGGACGATGCGCGCAAGAAGAATCTCTCCAACGCCCAGTTTGCGGCTGAGCAAGCAGAATTCTGGCGCAACGGCCTTGAGTCGTGGGGACAAAGCGGTGAGCGGATCAAACGGTTGCGCGATGCCGCTGACTACGTGATCTATACTCCAGGTTCAACCGCCGGCATCCCTGTCTCTATTCTGAAATCATTTGCCGCGCCTGATCCGGCGCTGCGCGATGACGCCGAGATGCTTCGCGATCGAATAAACACAACAACGACAAGCTTGTTGGGCATGCTCGGCATTCAGGCGGATCCGATTCAGAGCCGCGAGTACATTCTCATTTCATCGATCCTGCAATCGGCTTGGAGTCAGGGTCAGAACAGCGATCTGGCGGGGCTCATTCAACTGATTCAGAATCCGCCGATGTCAAAGATTGGGGTGCTGGATATCGAATCGTTCTATCCCGCGAAGGACCGATTCTCGCTGGTGATGGCGCTCAACAATCTAATTGCGTCGCCGGGCTTTGGACCCTGGATGCAAGGCGAAGAGCTCGATATCGGTGAGATGCTTCATGCCTCCTCCGGCAAGCCGCGAGTATCGATCTTCTCGATCTCACACCTTGGGGATTCGGAGCGGATGTTTTTTGTTTCGTTGTTGTTGAATCAGGTCATTGGGTGGATGCGCTCCCAGTCGGGCACTACAAGTCTACGAGCAATCCTTTATATGGATGAGATCTTTGGTTATTTCCCGCCGGTTGCCAATCCTCCTTCGAAACAGCCGCTTCTCACTTTGCTCAAGCAAGCTCGCGCATTCGGACTGGGAGTTGTGCTCGCCACTCAGAACCCTGTTGACCTGGATTACAAAGGGCTTTCCAACACCGGCACGTGGTTCATCGGGCGCTTACAAACGGAACGCGACAAGCAGCGAGTTTTGGAGGGTCTCGAAGGAGCGGCGGCGGGATCGGGTGCAGCATTCGATCGCAATTCGATGGAGGAGACTCTTGCCGGTCTCGGCTCACGCGTCTTTCTGATGAACAACACCCACGAAGATGCGCCTGAAGTTTTTCAAACTCGTTGGACGTTGTCGTATCTGAGAGGCCCGCTCACGCGAAACCAGATCAAGATCCTCATGACCGATCGCAAAGGAGTGAGTCAGCAGGCCGCAGCCGCTACTCAACCGACCGCGTCCGCGCCGGCTCCCACTTCGGCGGCTATATCGGCTGCGAGTCCGAGCGCTCTAACTGCGCGACCTCAGATCGCTCCCGACGTCCAACAATACTTTATCCCGGTCCGAGGATCATCGCCGGAGGGGAGCTTGCCGATTTATCGTCCAATGGTCTTTGGAGCAGCCAGGATCGGTTTCGTCGATTCGAAATTAGGTATTGATTATTCGCGAGACGTCTGCAATCTGGTTGCGATTACCGACGGCCCTGTCGCGGTAATCTGGGACGATTCACAAGATGCCGGATTTGCGATCACCGATCTCGAGAAGGATCCGTTGGGTGATGCCCGTTACGAAGAACCGGCTTCGGTTGCGGGAAAGGCGAAGAGTTATCAAACGTGGACTAAAGATTTTATTGCTTTTCTTTATGGCAATCAGAAGCTGGAATTGTTGAAGAGCGGCAGCACCGGAGAGCTTTCGAAACCCGGCGAGTCCGAGCGAGACTTTCGAGTGCGTTTGCAGCAAGCGGCTCGCGAACAACGAGACGCCCAGGTCGAGCGTTTGCGCCAGAAGTACTCACCTAAGCTGGTTGGGCTGCAGGAGCGTATTCGACGAGCGGAACAAGCCGTGGAGCGGGAGCAATCGCAAGCGAGCCAGTCAAAAGTGCAGACCGCGATCTCATTCGGGACGGCGGTGCTCGGGGCTTTTCTGGGCCGTAAGGCGGTAAGTGTTTCTACGCTGGGACGTGCGACGACCGCGGTGCGCGGAATAGGCAGGTCCGCCAGGGAACAGCAGGACGTCGGCAGGGCGCAGGAGACGGTTGAGGCGCTTCAGGCTCAACTGGCCGACTTGGAATCACAACTCAAGAGCGAAACCTCCGAGCTGGAGGCACGGATGGATGCTCAGTCAGAACAGTTCGATACTTTGAGCGTCAAGCCGAAGAAAACAAATATCTCGGTACAGCTTGTGACGCTTACGTGGGCGCCGTTCTGGCAACATGAGTCCGGCGAGACAACCCCCGCCTGGCAGTGAGCGGGACTAAAGTAAAGATGTGCTTGGTTAACAAGAAAAGAATAGGGAAGGTCTTCTCTTGGGTCCGTAACGATTATCACAAGATATCTCAGCAGTGATTGCAACTGCTTGCGGGTGAGCGATCGGAAGATCCTCGAGCTTTAGCTTCATCGCAATCGATCCAGCACCGCATCAATATCCTCCCGAGTCGTACCTCTTCCCAGGCTAAATCGAACTGCTCCCATCCCAACGTGTTCACTGATCCCCATTGCCGCCAGCACCGGCGATAGCTCCACTCGACCTGAGTGACACGCAGAGCCGGTCGACGCAGCTACTCCTTCCAAACTAGCGAGCACCTCGGCGCCAACCTGACCTACGAACGACACATTCAGCGTGTTAGGAAGCCGCTGCGTGGCGTGACCATTCAGAACAACTCGTTCGCCAAGCAGACCCTGCAGCTGATTCCAAAAGTAGTCCCGGAGCTCCCGAATGCGCGTCATAGGTTCGAGATCCGTGGCGAGCGCGCAAGCTTCGCCCAGCGCCGCTGTCAGCATCACGCTCTCAGTTCCAGCTCGAAGTCCACGCTCGTGACCTGCCCCATGCACGAGTGGCTCGAGCACAGTTCCTTTGCGAGCGTACAGCGCTCCCACACCCTTCGGCGCATAGAGTTTGTGACCCGCGATACTAAGAAGATCCACGCCAAGATCATCGACTCGCGTCGCAACTTTTCCGATCGACTGCGCGGCATCGGTGTGAAATCGAA
>JADMIO010848983.1_pt1 | contig 27719 bp, 32 predicted proteins | sample 8958161 | NCBI WGS metagenome assembly JADMIO01 (sample SAMN16585339, study PRJNA669376) | soil metagenome | isolation source: Crop rotation soil | place: USA: Cullars Rotation, Alabama | collected 2011
CGCGACAACTTGTCCACGTGGAATTCTAAGCTTAGGATCCCAATGTGCTGGAAAGCCGCTCGCCGGCAAGCGCCTGTTCCTTCACATCATCCGGTGAGAGCTGCTGCAGTCGCGCCTTCTGTGCCGGCGTCGCGGGCGCATCGATGCGGGTGTAGTACGACTCGCCGAACTCAGCCGCCAGCTCCCGGTCGTGCTCACCGGGATCCTTGCCAGTGCGGGCCGTGATCTCGGCCGCCAGCAGGTCCAGGATCAGCCCGTCCTTGTCCGTGGTCCAGACCGTGCCGTCATGCCGCAGGAAGCTCGCCCCCGCGCTCTCCTCACCGCCGAAGCAGCACGAGCCGTCGAACAACCCGGACACGAACCACTTGAACCCGACCGGCACCTCGGAGACCCGACGGCCGAGTCGTTCGACGACGCGAGCGATCAGGCTGCTGCTGACCAGCGTCTTGCCGACCACCGCGTGCGGCGGCCACTGCGGCCGATGCGTCAGCAGATAGCGGATGGCGACCGCCAGATAGTGGTTGGGATTGAGTAAGCCCGTCGAGCCCGTGACAATCCCGTGTCGATCCGCATCGGGATCGTTGGCGAACGCGACGCAAAAACGATCCTTCAGCCCGACGAGACGCGCCATCGCATACGGACTGGACGGGTCCATCCGGATCTTGCCGTCGTGATCCACGGTCATGAACGAGAACGTGGGGTCGATCTCAGGATTGACGATCGTGATGTTCGTCTTGTAGATGGTGTTGATCGGCTCCCAGTACGGCTGGGCCGCGCCGCCAAGCGGATCCACGCCGAGCGTGAGGCCGGCGGCGCGGATCGCGTCCATGTCCACCACGTGCCGCAGGTCGTTGACGTACGGGATCATGAAGTCCTGGTGGTGCGTGGTCGCCGCATTGATCGCGGTTGCGAACGGTCGGCGCGTGACCTCGCGAAGACCAGCGGCGAGCATCGCGTTGGCGCGGCTCTGGATCCACTCCGTGACGTCAGTGTCTGCCGGTCCGCCGTTGGGTGGGTTGTACTTGAAGCCGCCGTCCTCCGGTGGATTGTGCGAGGGCGTAATCACGATGCCATCGGCGAGGTGCGCGGCGCGCCCGTGGTTGTACCGGAGAATCGCCCACGAGATCACCGGCGTGGGCGTGACGCCGCCTCCGCGCTGGACGATCGTCTCGACGCCGTTGGCGGCCAGCACTTCGACGACCGTGCGCTGCGCCGGTTCGGACAGCGCGTGGGTATCTTTTCCGAGGAACAGCGGGCCGTCGATGTTGTGGGCGCGCCGGTAGTCGCAGATCGCCTGCGTGATCACCGCGATGTGGGTCTCGGTGAATGAGCCGCTGAACGGCGAGCCCCGGTGCCCGCTCGTTCCGAAAATTACGAGCTGGGCCGGGTCGTTCGAGTCCGGCTTCCGCTCGTAGTACGCCTGTTCCAGCCGCGTCAGATCGACCAGGATCGACGTCGGCGCAGGGTGTCCCGCCAGTGGCGAGATCGGTCGGTTCGTTGTCGTGTCAGCCACGGCGTGCTCGTCTCGCCGCCTCGATGGTCTCGAACATCTCGTCGTCCGGTACTCCCGTTGCGTCGGCGATGAGGTTGGCCGCGAAGGCGTCACTGTAACAGGAACTATTGCGCAGGGAGCTCCCCAGCTCAGCGGTCGACCTTCGCAACCATCGCTTCTTCGAGCACGATGTTGCAGCGCTCAGCGGAATTGTGTGCGTGGCCAACCCATGAGGCGTAAACTGACAATGCTTTCCTGACGCTCCTGCCCCCGCGGACAGTCGCCATCGAAGCGTCGAGTCACTCGACGAAGGCTGCGGTCCCGGCTCACAGCCCTCGCACTACTCAACTCGATCACGGCCTCGCGATCGATGCTCGTCCGGCAAAGGAGTCCCGTGATCTCTCATGCAGCCGCACCAGCCGTTGACTGGCTGGACCTGGACACACGGGCCACCGTGACCATCACCGCCAGGGGCGAGCGCCTCCCCCGGGCACGCTCGCTGTGGTCGGCCGAGTGTCCAGGCGACCAGGTGATCGAGATCCGGTTTCATCATCCGACGGCGGTACGGCGCCTGCGCCTCGTGACCACCGAGGCAGAGCAATCTCGCACGCAAGAAGTGACCGTGTCGGTCTCCGTGCATCGGGGAGAGCGCCACCACGTGCTGCAGCAGCGCTTCACCTTCAGTCCAGACGGTGCGACCGAGGAAACCCAGGAGTACGCGTTGGAGTTGGACGAGGTGTCCGCCATCCGCGTGCGGATCGTTCCCAACGTCGATGGCCACGCCGCAACCGCACGTGTCAGGGAGCTGCGCGTTGCCTCGGTCTAGCGAGTACGGTCGGAGGAGCACTGCGATGAGCGATGAGATGGAAGTCCCGGAGCCTGGAACGGGGTTGATGCGCACGTTGCAGGAGCTCATCGACGCGTTGGATCGACGGATTCCGCACATCGAGAGAGTCGGAGAAGCCGCGATCGTGGCCGACGCCACGCGGCTCCGCGCCAGCGCGATGCAGCGCCTCGCGGAGCTGCGTCAGGTGCAGTAATCCATCTCGCTTCCATTCCGTACATGACGATCGGGGACACTGAGTCCCCGTCGGGTAGGTGAGATGTTTTGTCGGCTCCAGAGTGGCGCCGAGCGTAGCTGTCGTTGTTACAGCAAGCGCGGTGCCATCTGTCCCGTCTTTATAGCTGGCTCATCCAGGGCTGCAGGACGTACGCGGCGATCGCCGTGTCGCTGCGGCCGAGACCAATCCAGCGTTCGCCCTGCCGGACGCCGTCGGCGGCGTGGCATGGGCGGACCCACAGGTCGCCCTCGTCGATCGCCAGCGTCAGGAGCTGGCCGCGAGGGGCGGTGACGTCGACCGCCAACTCACCCTCGTCGGAGATCGAATGATCGGACAGCGTCAGAGCATTGCTGCCGGCGCCGGCGTTGTACCGATTGATGACCGCTTGCATCGCGTCGACGATGGCCGGCCAGCGCCGCCGGATCGCGAGCTGCTGCGCATGCTGCGTCGCGTCCAGGTCGTTCGCGTCATCGCGTGCGCGCGCGTCCCGGCGCGCGTGACTGGCGCCCAGGCTCCGGGGCCAATCGCTCGTCGCCGACGGCTCCGGCGTCGCGCTCGCGCTGACCTTCACCGTCATCGCCCCGTCGTCATCCATCCGTGCCATGTCCATGTCGGAGACGCTCGCAGCCACTCTCATGTCAATCTCCAGTTGGGCTCCGGGCTAGGCTACGGGAAAGACACGGAGAGTGCCTGAAGCCTGTAGCCCGGGGCCCGTAGCCCTCGTCTACGAAAACAGCATCGCAGCAACCGTCGTCGCCGGCTGTGCACAACGAGACAGCCCCTCGGTGGAACGCGCGCGACCATAGCGGTAGACAACCCTGAAGGCCGGCCTGAGGTCGGCCTCTACCGGACGTCAGCGAAATGGAGCGTCACCATGGGAGACCGCGGCGGCCGCAAGGCCAAGCAGAAGAATCAACAGCAGCACGAACAGGTCAGGAGCCAGGAGAAGAAGGACCAGGCGGACAAGCAACAGCCGGACAAGCCACAGCCGAAGGCGAAGATCCCGACAGACCGACACGACGCGTCGTAGTTTCGGCGAGCTACTCGGCGCGCGGCGCGCGGCGATCGGCCCGCGGCCGCTGCCGGCGGTCGGGTGCACCGCGGCGGCGTTCCACCGTATCCACTTCGCCGTCCTTCACCGGCCACGAGTGGCTGCACGCGCCACAGCACCAGTTCAGATCGACATCCGCGCCCTTGATGGTCTGCTCCAGCTTGATGCCGCCAACATGCTGGCAGTTCGGGCAGCGTTCGGGGATGTGGAGGCGGAAGCGCGATTGGGACACTCGTACGGAGCCTATCACCGGTTGCGGCTGTGGCCGACCGACCCCGGAGACTTTCAGGTCGTGCATCGATCATGCGATGGATCGGGAATCGTTTTGGACCCGACGAATGGGCTGGCTGGGTCGTCGCCACGGTGTTTGCGTCAATCGTCATTCCCCTCGTCGTGATCGCCATCGGTGGTGGATGGGCGATCGTGGTCGAAATCATCCGGCTCGGAAACGAGCATGTCGGGAACCGTGCCAGGATTGAAGGGTTGCGGCCGCACGTCATTGCCACGCTCGGAATCGGAATCGCGGCGGTCTGGATCGGCAGCGGTGTCACGGTGATGCGAAAGCGCGCCGACGTCGCGCGGAGCTCGTCAGCCTCGATCCCGTCACCGCACTGAGGACCGACGATGCCGTTCCGCGTCGGCCTTCGCCCCTACGGGGCTTCGGGGATGTCACCGTTCTGCCCATCGTCACTCTATTCAGTAAGTCCAGAAGAGGCTCGCGCCGGCGGGGCTACAGCCCCGCCCTACAGGAATCGCGTCGGGCCGGACGTACCAGAGGGAGAGTGCGATGAAGGCAGGAGTATTCGCGATGCTGCTGGGCCTGGTGGCCTCGGCGGCGGTATCAGCACAGGGCGTGACGGATCCGCAGATTGCCGCGATCGTGGTCACGGCAAACCAGGTCGACATCGATGCCGGCAAAGTGGCGGAAGAGCGTGGCAGAAGCGCCGAGGTCAAGCAGTTCGGCCGCCAGATGGTTGCGGCCCATACCGGCGTCAACAAGCAGGCGGTCGAACTGGTCACCCGGTTGAAGGTGACCCCGCAGGACAACCCCACCAGCCAGAGCCTGAAGTCGGGCGGCGACACGAACGTCGCCCATCTGAAGACGCTGAACGGCGATCAATTCGATCGGGAGTACGTCGATCACGAGGTGGTTTATCACCAGCAGGTGCTCGACGCGATCGACAAGACGCTGATCCCGGGTGCGAAGAACGCGGACTTGAAGGCGCTGCTCGTCGCGGTGCGTCCGGCGATCGCGGCCCACCTCGAGCACGCAAAGATGCTGCAGGCATCGCTGCGCGGACAGAAGTAGTATTCGCCCGACCGACACGAAGGGGGAATTCCGATGGCTGAGTCGGCGAAGCCGGCACCCGTCGATCTGACGGCTGGAGTGCCGCTCGATGCACTGGGCAAAGACGGTCTGCTGGCCGGTCGGGTGGGGAAGAAGGACGTGCTGCTGGCCCGCGCCGGCGGTCGCGTCTTTGCCGTCGGCGCGAAGTGCACGCACTACCACGCAAACCTCGCGGACGGCCTGATTGTCGGCAACACGGTCAGGTGTCCGCTCCATCACGCGTGCTTCAACCTGGAAACGGGAGAAGCCTTACGCGCGCCCGCTCTCGATCCGCTCGGTTGCTGGCGCGTCGAGCAGCAGGACGGCAAGCTGTTCGTCCGCGAGCGGATGGACGCAGCCGCCACGTCGCAACAGGCAGGTCGCGCGACTGAGCCTCCCTCGTCGGTCGTGATCATCGGCGGCGGTGCGGCCGGCCTGGCCGCGGCGGAGATGTTGCGGCGCGAAGGCTACGATCGACCGGTCACGATCATCAGCGCTGATTCCGATCCGCCAGTCGATCGTCCGAACCTGTCGAAGGATTTTCTCGCGGGTGACGCGAAGGACGACTGGATTCCGCTCTGGCCGCCCGAGGAGTACGACAAGCGCAAGATCGATCTCGTCCTCGGGCGACACGTGTCAGCGATCGACGTGAAGGGGCGCGCCGTGCAGCTCGACGACGGCTCGCGCCGCGAGTTCGGCGCCTTGCTGATCGCCACCGGCGCGGATCCAGTGCGGCCACCGATTCCGGGCGCCGACAGCAGCCGGGTCCTCTATCTCCGATCGTTTGCCGACAGCCGGGCGATCGTGGAGCGCGCGAGCTCGGCGAAACACGTGGTCGTGGTTGGCGCCAGCTTCATCGGCCTGGAGGTCGCCGCGTCGCTGCGGGCGCGCGGCATCGCGGTGGATGTGGTCGCTCCCGAGCAGCAGCCGCTCGAACGCGTCATGGGCGCGGACGTCGGTCGTTTCGTTCGTGGCGTGCACGAGGCGCATGGCGTCGAGTTCCACCTGGGCGAGACGGTGAAGGCGATCGACGACCGGAAGGTGACGCTGAGCGGGGGCGGCACGCTCGACGCCGACTTTGTCGTGATGGGGGTCGGCGTGAAGCCGGCGACGGCCATCGCCGAGCAGGCGGGGCTTGCCATGGACAAAGGGATCGCGGTCAACGAGTTCCTCGAGACGAGCGCGCCTGGCGTGTTCGCCGCCGGCGACGTCGCGCGCTGGCCCGATCCTCACACCGGCCGGAACATCCGCGTCGAGCACTGGGTCGTCGCCGAGCGTCAAGGCCAGACGGCGGCGCGGAACATGCTCGGCTACGGCGAGCGATTCGACGCCGTCCCCTTCTTCTGGAGCCAGCACTACGATCTGACGATCCGCTACGTGGGTCACGCCGAGCGCTGGGATGCGACGACCATCGACGGCTCGCTCGACCGGCAGGATGCGACCGTGACGTTCCTCCTCGACAACCGGAAGCTGGCGGTCGCGACCGTGGGACGCGATCGGGACTGCCTCCGCGCCGAAGTCGACCTCGAAGTGTAGGCCGGGGCTTCAGCCCCGGCGACGCGAGGCTCTCGCCCCGGGACTCGAGGCTTCGCGTTTCGACAATCGCGCCTTCCGCGCGATCTCGTGATACCCCTCCTTGAGCCGATCGAGGTCCTTTTCCTCGAGTTCCTCCAGATCGAGCACCTCGTTCTGTGCGTCGCCGATCGCCCGGATGATCTCGTCGAGCTTCACCTGCACGGCTTCAGAGTCGCGGTTCTGCGTCGCCTGGATCAGGAACACCATCAGGAAGGTGACGATGGTCGTGCCGGTGTTGATGACCAGCTGCCAGGTATTGCTGAAACCGAAGAGCGGACCGGTGATCGCCCACACCATCACGATCAGTCCCGCGAGCATGAACGTCACCGGCCGTCCCGTCGTGTGAGCGGTCCACTTCGTAAAGCGCGTGAACCAGCTCCGATGCCGAGTCGGTCTCATGCCTGACGTGCGGTGCAAGGTAGACGCCCGAATCCCGTAGCTGAGCTGCCTGTAGGCCGGGGCTTTTGACGTAGGCCGGGGCTTTAGCCCCGGCGCCACATGTTGTACAAGCCTCTCAGCCTATGGATGTGTCCGCGACGACACCGGCGGCGACCGATCATCTTCCGTCGTATTGGGCAATGGCCGCCGCGATGGCCGCGATCGCCGCGGCCGTCGTTGCGGGCATGGCGGGGAGCCGCGACGCGACGCCGCTCTATCGCGTGCTCGCCGGCACGGTCACCGCGGGCGACACCGTGATCACGGGAAACGACGGTGCACGGCTCGCGCTGGCGGACGGATCGCGCATCGCGATGCGTCCATTCTCCGGGCTGTCGATCGCACGTCGACGCGAGGGGCTCGTCATCCGCTTGAAGCAGGGAGGAATCGTCGCCAGCGCGGCACCGCAGGGCACGAGAGACCTTCGGATCGAGACGAAGGACAAGACCTTCACCGTGGTTGGAACGATGGCTGTCACGACGGGGACGGAAGGGTCTCGAACCTGGTCCTGCGACAGCCGAGACGACTCAGAAGCCGAGAAATTTACCCTATCACTACCTATAAGTATGTTTTGTATTGACAGATAGGGAGTAATAGGGCTAAATACGGCGTCATGATGACGCCGCCGCTTTACACCATCGAGCGGGTTGCCGAGCTCCTGAACCTTCACGTCAAGACCGTCCGCGCCTACGTGCGGAGCGGACGGCTGAAGGCGACGCGGATCGGCAAGCAGTACCGCATTACCCGCGCCGACCTGGAAGCGTTCGCCGGCACCTCCGCGATCGACCTCCCCGAGACCACCACCCCGGCGCGGCACGTGATCCTCTCGTCCATCGTCGACGCCGATGGCGTCACCCGAGAGGTGGCCGATCGCATTTCAACGTTGCTGATGTCCGCGCTGAATTCGCGGCGCGGCGGCGGCAGTGAAGTGCGCGCCGACGTCATCTACTACCCCGAGCAGTCGAAGCTGCGCGTCACGATCACCGGCAGCCCGGATATCGCCGCCAGCCTCGTTCGCGTCGTCACCTCCTTACTGGAGCAATAGCGATGAGCAGCATCTACAAATCGGACTCCGGCCGGCAGGCAATCGAGGCGTTCTATCGAAACGTGCTCCAGAAGTGGCCGGTGGCCAACGAGCAGCGGATCATCCCGACGTGCCAGGGCGAGACGTTCGTGCTCGCCTGCGGGCCCGCCGGCGCTCCGCCTGTTGTCCTCCTGCACGGATCGGGCACCAATTCCTTCGTGTGGTTCCGCGACGTCGTCGAGTGGGCGAAGACCCATCGCGTCTACGCGGTGGACCTGATTGGCGAGCCGGGCCTGAGCGCTCCCTCGCGACCGCCGCTGCGGTCCGACGCGTACGCGGCGTGGCTGGACGACGTGTGGAAGGGGCTCGGGCTCGAGTGCGCGAGTCTGGTTGGCGTGTCGCTGGGCGGGTGGGTGGCGCTCGACTATGCGGTGAGGCGGCCGGCGCGCGTGATGTCGCTGTCGCTACTCTCCCCGGCAGGGATCGGCGCCCGCAAGGCCTCGTTCATGCTGAAGGCGATGCTCCTGCTGATGCTCGGGAAGGTCGGCGTGAGCAAGGCGCTGACCGCCGCCGCCGGCAAGAAGCCGGTGCCCTCGCCGGTCACGCAGTACATGAAGCTGATTTTCGAGAACTTTCGTCCGCGGCGTGAGGCACCACCCATCATTGGCGACGCCGAGCTGCAGGCGCTGCGGATGCCGGTGCAGGTGATCGTCGGCGCGAACGACGCGATGCTGCATCCGCAGCAGACGCGCGATCGGGTGAGCCGGTTGCTGCCGCATGCGGAGCTCGTATTTCTCGAGGATGCAGGGCACATGCTGCCGCCGCAAACCGCTCGCGTTGCCGCATTTCTGTCACGGGTGGCAGCCGTGAATACCGTCTCCGTCGCGTAGACGGTATAAAGGATGCGTGGGACGCCGCTTCACAATCCTGATCCTCGCGTCGGTAGCGGCCGCGATTTCATCGGGTGCCATGGCGCAGACGCCCGCGCAAGCCGGTGACGACAGGCTGGCAACCCGCACCGGTCACGAGCTCTCGGTCAGCGTCGGCCACTACACCTACATCGAGCCCGGGGATCTGCGGATATCCATTCACGGCCCGAAGATCGGCGGCGAGTACACCGGGACACTGTCGATGAGCCGACGCCGGCAGTTGTTCCTCCAGGCCAACGTGCGCGGCAATGGCGGGAGCGCGACCTATGACGGCTGGTGCGCGCCGTTCCTGATCACGCCCGACAACCGCTCGGCGAACGGCTACGCGCTGGACCTTGGCGACTTTTCACCGTGCAGCGAATCGGGCGACAGCGACTGGTACCTTGAAGGGCGCGCGCTGATCAGCAAGGACTTCATCGGCCGCCGGTGGGGTGTGTCTCCCCAGACCGGACTCGGTCTCCGGCACTTGTCGAATGGCACGACCGGCATTGCCGGATTTCGAACGGACGACTATCTCTATCTCCCGCTTGCCGTGACCGCGCGCACGCGGGCAGGATCGCGCAGCGGGCTGAGCGTCCATCTGGAATACGACATCCTGCTGCACGGGTGGCAGACGACGCGCCAGTCGGCGTTGGGTGGTGGAGAAGTGCCGGCGACGCCGACGGCGCCGGCGTTCACTATCGACGGATTCACGGACTTCTCGTTCTCGCAACACTCCGGGTTTGCGCTGCGCGCGAGCGGGAAGTACCAGGTGAACAGTCGCTGGTCAGTGGAGCCGGCCTATGTCTACTGGCATGTCGGCGATTCGCCGGTCAGTTTTGGGACCGCGACATTCACGGTGAACCAGGTGACGGCCCAGCAGCAGCTCGGCGCGCTCGAGCCGCTCAACTACACCCACGAGTTCTTCGTAAACATCGGCTTTCACTTCTAACTAACTGGGCGGTAGCATCAGCCGTCCAACCTGCGCATGAAGACCGCGTGGCTCGCCGCACCCATCGTTGCCCTCGCCGCCGTGGCGGCGGTTGCCGCTCAAGCGCCGGCGCCGGCGACCAGCCCGGTGTTCGAGGTCGCGTCGGTAAGGCAGAATCGCGACGGCGGGTCGGTCGCGGGGCTGCGGCGTTTTCCCGGCGGTCGATTCGAGGCCACCAACATTCAGCTCACGAGCCTGATCAGCTTCGCGTATCAACTGCAGCCGTATGAGCTGGTGGGTGACCCGTCGTGGCTGACGGACGAGCGCTGGAACATCAACGCGAAGCTGCCAGGCGATCCGCCGGCGGCTCCTCCTGGGACGATTGACGCGAACGCGCTCGCGACGCAGTCGTTGCTGGCCGACCGGTTCAAGCTCGTGGTTCATCGCGAGACCCGCGAGATGCTCGTCTACCAGCTGGTGACCGTCAACCGTGATGGACAGGTGGGCAAGGGCATGCATCGCTCGACGGTCGATTGCCTGGCGATCCAGCGTGCGACCGACGAAGCGGCACGCGGCGGTACGCCGCCAGCGGATCCCAATACGCCGGATCGCCTGGCGTGCGGCATGCGCGTCAGCGTCGGACGCATCCAGTTCGGGGGGCGTCCCCTGTCGACGCTGTTGAACGCGCTGACGGCGATCACGCAGCGCCGCATCGTGGATCGCACCGGCCTCGCCGGCGACTGGCAATTCGACATTTCGTTCAACCCGCCCACCGTTCCACCCGGGGTGGACATCCCCCCGCCGGACCCATCGGCCGCCTCGCTGTTCACCGTGCTCCAGGAGGAACTGGGGCTCCGGCTCGACACCGCGCGCGTGCCGATGCCCGTCATGGTCATCGATCGGGTCGAGCGGCCCGTCGAGGACTGACCCCGCCGGTCGAGATCCGATAAACTCTTTTGCGCCTTTCGGGCGGTGGGGCAGGCAGGGTGCCTGTGCTCTGTCGAGGTCCCCCCAGGCGATCACCGGAGAGTTGAGACACTGCCATGCCAGTTGCACCATTGCCGGAAATCATGGACCGGGCGTTCGAGAAGCGCTACGGGGTTGCCGCCTTCAATACCGTCGATGACATCACGATGCACGGCGTCATCACGGCGGCCGAGGAGCTGCGGTCGCCGCTGATCGTCCAGATCTCGGTCAAGACCGTGAAGTTCTGGGGCGCCGAGGTCGTCCACGACATGTTCACCGACATGGCGTCGCGCGCCACCGTGCCGGTGGCGCTGCACCTCGATCACTGCCCGGATCCCGAGGTGGCGAGACAGTGCCTGAAGGTGGGCTGGAACTCGGTGCTGTTCGACGGCTCGGGCATGAGCTTCGAGGAGAACCAGCGCCTGACGAAGGAGATTGTCGGCGCGGCGACGTCGCTCGGCGCGGCGGTTGAAGGAGAAGTGGTCGCGGTCGCCGGCGTCGAAGACGGCATGGGCAGCGAGGAAGAGGGCGGCCTGCCGCCGATCGAGAAGGAGCTCGAGTTCATCGCGGACACGGGCATCTACTGCTATGCCCCGCCCATCGGCACGGCCCACGGGTTCTACAAGGCGACGCCGCGGATCCGCTACGACCGCATGGAATACCTGGTGAAGCACACCAACATGCCGATGGTGTTGCACGGCGGCACCGGGCTGAACACCGAGGTCTACGAGCGCCTGATCGCGCTCGGCGCGGCGAAGGTCAACATCTCCACGCAGTTGAAGAAGACCTATGCGGACGGGTTCGCGAACTATCTCGCGAAGAATCCCACCCAGTACGATCCGCTCAAGTTGATCAGCGCGGTGCAGAAGGACGTCACCGAGATGGCCAAGGGATTCCTCACGACCTTCGGCAGCGCCGGCCAGGCATGACGCGAGCGCTCATCTTCGATTGCGACGGCGTCCTCGCCGACACCGAGCGCGATGGCCACCTGGTGGCGTTCAACCAGATGTGGCGCGAACAGGGCGTCAACTGGCAATGGACGGTTGACCAGTATGCCGAGAAGCTGAAGATCGGCGGCGGCAAGGAGCGCATTGCCAGCCTCGCGCGCGACGACGACTTCCGCGCGGCGTTCCAGGTGCCGGCGTCGGACGAGGCATGGATGGCGATCGTCGCCAGCTGGCACAAGCGCAAGAGCGAGATCTTCCAGGAGCTCGTGATGTCGGGCGCGCTGCCGGGGCGGCCCGGCGTGAAGCGGCTGACACGCGAGGCGCTCGATCGCGGGTGGACGCTGGCGGTCTGCTCGACGTCGGCGCAAGCATCGGTACAAGCAGTGCTCGACAGCGTCGTCGGCACCGATCTCTCCAGCCGGTTCGCCGGCGTCTTCGCCGGCGACATCGTCAAGGCCAAGAAGCCGGCGCCCGACATCTACAACTACGCCGCCGATCGGCTCGGCCTCGCGCACGACCATTGCGTGGTCGTCGAGGACTCGCGTAACGGGCTGCAGGCGGCGACGGCCGCCGGGATGGCGTGCCTCGTCACGTTCAACGCGCTCACCAGGAACGAAGACTTCTCCGAGGCGGCCCTCGTCGTCTCGAGCCTCAGCGATCCCGGCGGCGAGCCCGCCACCATCGTCGCGAACCGTTCGCGGGCGCGCCCGTCAGGCGCGATCCACGTCGAGGATCTCGAGGCGATCCTCGCGGGCGCAGCAGTCAGTTAGCCGAAGCCGACGGAGGTCATCGTGTCCAACACCAGCCTGGCAGCTACCGAGCGTTTCGTGCGGACGATCGCGGACGTGGCGATTCAAAACGAGAAATACTTCGCCGATCTCGACGGCGTGTGCGGCGATGGCGACTTCGGCATTTCGCTCGCCGCCGGCTTTTCGAAGGTGATGGAGCAGTGGGACGCGCTCGATCACTCGAGCCCGGGCGCGCTGCTCAAGGGCGTGGCGACGACGATCGCGAGCCGCGTCGGCGGCGTCTCGGGCGCGATCTGGGGCACGGCGTTCCTGCGCGCCAGCGTTGTGGCCGGGACGAAGACCGAGCTGACGGCCGAGGACGTGATCGCCATGCTCACCGCGGCCACCGAGGGGATGAAGAAGCGCGGGCAGTCGGACCTTGGCGACAAGACGCTGCTCGATGCGTTCGTGCCGGCGTGGGAGGAGTTCGCGAAGGTCACGCGCGCCGGCGGCGGCGCCGCCGACGCGATTGCGGCGGCCAGCGTCGTCGCCCGCCAGAAAACCGAAGAGATCAAGCCGTGGGTCGCCAAGCGCGGCCGCGCGTCGTACACCGGCGAGCGCAGCTGCGGCACCTATGATGCGGGCTCGGTCGCCATCGCGATGATTGCCGAGGAGCTCGCGAAAGTCTGGACCAGGTCGTCTACCGTTGCCGAGAGAGGCGTGTGATGAAAAAGTTCGTGAACGATCCGAAGCAGTTCGTGCCTGAAATGCTGAAGGGGATTGCGCTCGCCAACCCCGGAAAGATCAAGTACGTCCCGGAGTTCAACCTGATCATGCGGACGGACGCGCCGAAGTCCAACAAGGTCTCCATCATCCAGGGCTCGGGCTCGGGTCACGAGCCGGCGCACGTGATGATCGTCGGCCCCGGCATGCTCGACGGCGCCTGCCCGGGTGACGTGTTCGCCGCACCGCCGATGGACTACGTGGTCGGCGCCTCGAAGCTGCTCAACTCGCCCAAGGGCATTCTCCACATCGTCAACAACTACAGCGGCGACCGGATGGCGTTCGAGATGGCCACTGAAATGCTCGAGGCCGAGGGCGTCACCGTGAAGACGCTGTTCGTCAACGACGACGTCGCCGTGCAGAACAGCACGTGGACGGTGGGCCGGCGCGGCGTCGCCGGCAACTTCTTCGTCATCAAGGCGGTCGGCGCGGCCTCGGAGAAGGGCGCCTCGCTCGACGAGCTGATGGCGCTGGGGCAGCGGGTCAACGACGTGACGCGGTCGATGGGCATGGCGCTCAGCGGCTGCACGCCGCCCGCCAAGGGCACGCCGATCTTCACGCTGGCGGACGACGAGATGGAGATGGGCGTCGGCATTCACGGTGAACCAGGCCGTGCCCGCAAGAAGATGGGCAGCGCCAACGAGATCGTGGACGAGGTCGTGGACGCGATCATGACCGACAAGAAGCCGGCGGCCGACGGCGGCAGCGATGCCCCCGCGTTCAAGAGCGGCGACGAGGTGGCCCTGATGGTCAACGGCCTCGGCGGCACCGCGATTTCCGAGCTGTACCTGTTGTACGGCCGCGCGCACGAGCAGATCGAGAAGCGCGGGCTGAAGGTGTGGCGGAGCTATGTGGGCGAATACTGCACGTCGCTCGAGATGAACGGCATGTCGATCACGCTGTGCAAGGTCGACGACGAGTTGAAGAAGCTGTTCACCGCCCCCGCCGAGATTCCCATCCGCGTATTCTGATTTGTAGGGCGGGGCCTGTAGGGCGGGGCTTTAGCCCCGCCTCGCGGGCCTGACAAGGCCCGCGCCACGACGATAGTCGCCCGGGGCAACGCCGAACTCGGCGCGGAACGTCCGGTTGAAGTTCGACACGTCGCCGAAGCCGCACGCCAGCGCGACATCCAGGATCTTCTCGTTGCGCGACACCAGCCGGATGGCCGCTTCGCGCAGCCGCGCGCGCAGGACGTACTGGTGCGGCGTCACGCCCGTCAGCCGCTCGAACGTGCGGAGGAAATGGTAGGGGCTGAGGCCTGCCTCACCCGCCAGCGCGTCCACGGTGAATGGCGCCGCGGGGACCCGGTTGATGGCGCGGACGATGCGCGTGACGCGCGCCTCGCTGTTCAGCGGCGATCGGTACAGCGGGGTCGAGCCTCGGACCAGCGTCGCCACGCGCGCCGCCAGCGAGGTCCCGATCTCGTCCCAGGGTGCGTCCGCTGGATCAACGACGTGCGCGGCAGCCGCGGCGATGACCGGGGCGAGCGCGCGCACGGGAGGGATCCGCGCGAGGTCGAAGCGAAGCGGGCCGCGATGCCCGCTGTCGGAGACGAGTCGCTCCAGTCGATCCCGCGAATACCAGAAGGCGACGCAGCGGTCGCCGGCTCCATGGTCGTGCCCGCACTCGAAGCACTGCCCTGGCGTCCCGAGCATGGCGGCGCCAGGCGTCATCAGCGCATGCCCGGCCGGAGATCGATATTGAAAAGTGCCGGCGAGGACGACGGCGATGGAGTACTCGGAGTGCTGCTCCTCGAACGGGTGGTCGTGCGGGCCGGAGGTGCAGACCACGTCGGCGACGCGCCAGCCGTCACCGCTGGCCAGCACATGCGCCACCTGGCCGCCGGCGCCGCCGGAGAGCTTTCGCGCCTCGAGCGCCTGGTCGAGTACTTGGTAGAGGCCGACCTTCAGGTCGGCCTTGTGATGATCGACCTTCAGGTCGGCCTGCCGATCGGCTTTCAGCTCGGCCTGCCGATCGGCCGCGTGCGGAGCGACAGCAATTTCCGCCAAGACGTTCCTTCCGGAAGCGACCTATAAGTCTGGCATGGAGGACGTGATCATGACCATGGACACAGCCGCATCGACCAGCACTGCCGGGCGCATTCTGCGCGAGGGCTTCGGGCCGGGTGCGTGGCACGGGCCGGACCTGAAGGCCGCCCTTGCCGACGTCACGCCGGCGCAGGCGTACTGGAGAGTCGGCACAGGACACAACATCGCCGAAATCGCCCTGCATCACGCGTACTACGCGCACTCGGTGCGGTCGCGACTGAGCGTGGAGCCGGCAGAGGCCTTCCCGATGGCGGGAGAGGACTGGTTCCCGATCGACGACGAACGGCAACTCCCCTGGGCGGACGTGCTCGCGATCGTCGAACGTCAGCAGGAGCGGCTGGCGCGCATCGTCGAGCAGATCGAAACCGGCGACGCGGCGTCACCGCTTTCACCAGAGGAGCGATTCGACGTGGTCCTCGGCATCACTTGCCATGCGGTCTACCACGCCGGCCAGATTCAACTGCTGAAGCGACTGCAGCGGGGCTAGCGGGCCGGCGACCGGCGTCCCACGTCCGGACACCATCGTCGCGCTCCCGTACACGCGGCGGGCAGCGCCCGCCGCTTCATTAGACATTCCAACGAAGAGACGCCAGCTTTCATTGGCATGGCTAATGAAGCGCGGAGCAGCATGGCGCGCAAGGCAGACGGGAAGGCTGACGTGCTGCAGGGGACCCTCGACCTGATGGTGCTCCAGACGCTCGACTCCATGGGTCCGCAGCACGGGTACTCGATTGCCGCGCGGCTCGAGCAGGTCTCGGGCGGGGCGATCCGGCTGAACATGGGCACCCTGTATCCGGCGTTGATGCGGCTCGAGCAGCGCGGCCAGATCAAAGGCGCCTGGGACACCACCGAGACCAACCGCCGTGCGCGCTACTACGCGCTGACCCCGGCCGGCCGGCGTCAGCTCGCGAAGGAGAGGCAGGCCTGGGATCAGATGGCTGGCATCATCCAGGCCCTCCTGCACGGCGAGGGTTGATCGATGACGTCCCTGCGTGAGTGGTTGCATCGGCTGTGGGCCACCCTTCGGCCTGGACGCTCCGACGAGGATCTCGCCGAGGAATTGCGCGCTCACGCGGCGATGGCCGCGGAGCACGGCCAGCACGAGGCGGGCGCGGCGGCGGCCATGGAAGCGATGCGCGATCAGCGTGGCGTGCCTTGGCTCGAGGTGCTCGTCCGCGATCTTCAGTACGGCGCGCGACTGCTCCGGCGCAGCCCGGCGTTTGCCAGCGTCGCGATCGTGTCCCTTGCGCTCGGCATCGGCGCCAATGCCGCGATCTTTCACCTCGTCGACGCGGTCCAGCTGCGCAGCCTGCCCGTCGTCAATCCGGCACAACTGGTCGAAGTACGCCCGGATGGCAACCCGGCCTACGGCAATTACCAGGGCATGAACGCGAGGGCGACCTATCCGCTGTGGCAACAGCTGCGCGCCTCGCAGCAGGCGCTGTCGTCGCTCGCCGCGTGGGGAGACGCGACGTTCTTCCTTGGCCGCGGCGCCGGCGCGCGGCCGGTGCACGCGCTCTGGGTCAGCGGCGACCTGTTTTCCGTGCTCGGGATCGTCCCGGAACGAGGGCGGCTGATTGCGGAGGCCGACGATCGCCGAGGTTGCACCGCCGGCGTGACCGTCATCAGCCACGCGTTCTGGCAGTCCTACTTCAGCGGATCCGAATCGGCGATCGGCCAGACGCTGACGATGGCGGAGCGTCCGTTTACCGTGGTCGGTGTGACACCGCCCGACTTCGCCGGGTTGGAAGTGGGCCAGACGTTCGACGTGGCGCTCCCGACCTGTTCGGCGGAGCTCTGGGGCGTCAACCTTGAACAGCGTGATCTCTGGTGGTTGTCGCTCGTCGGCAGGCTGAAGCCAGGCTGGACGCTGGCCCAGGCGAGCGCGCACTTCCGGGGGCTCAGCCGCGGCGTGCTCGACGCGACGGTGATCGAGGGCTACAACGCCGGGCTGACGGAGGGGTATCGCCAGCTGCAGTTCTCCGCGATCCCGGGCGGACGCGGTGTCAGCCGCCTGCGGGGCATGTATGGCACATCGCTGTCGCTGCTGCTGGCCCTGACCGGCCTGCTGCTGCTCATCACCTGCGGCAACCTGGCGACGCTCCTGCTGGCGCGCGCGGGTGCGCGCGAGCGCGAGCTTACCGTTCGCGCCGCGCTCGGCGCGTCACGACGCCGGCTGGTGCTGCAGATGTTCACCGAGAGCCTGTTGCTGGCTGGCGTCGGTGCGGTGCTTGCCGTTCCCGTCGCCGCGCTCTCGGCACAAGCGCTGGTGAGGTACCTCGGGACGGGGGCGAGCCCGATCGCTTTGAACATGGCGGCCGACTGGCGGCTGCTGGCATTCATCGCCGCGCTCGCGGCGCTCACCGCCGTGATCTTCGGGTGCTTACCGGCATTGCGCGTGTCGTTCGTGCAACCGGGCGCTGCCGTGACCCTGGTGTCACGGCGCGCGACGCTCGATCGGCACCGCGCGCGATTCCGGCGCGGGCTGGTGGCCTTCCAGGTGGCGGTGTCGCTGGTGCTCGTCGTTTCGGCGCTCTCGTTCGTGCAGACCTTCCGGAACCTGGCGTCGGTCCCGCTCGGGTTCGGCGCTGATGGAACCGTCGCGGTCACGTTCTACGACCTGGCCTCGCGGGACCTGCCCGCCGATCAGAAGGTCGCCTTTCAGCGCCGGCTCACCGATGCGATTCGATCGGCTCCAGGCGTCGTCAGCGCCGGCTCGTCGACGCACGTGCCACTGAGCGACGGAGACTGGTCCCACTTCTTCCGCGTCAACGGCGCGGCCAGCGACGAGCGCCGCCCCTCGAGATTCGCCTACGTGGATCCCGAGTACTTCCGCACGCTGCGGATTCCTCTTCTCGCTGGCCGTGGGTTTCGCGAGTCGGATACGACCACGTCGAAACCGGTGATCGTGATCAACGAGAGCTTCGTTCGCAATCACCTCGCGGGCCGCGATCCGATCGGCGCCGTCATCGACCGGCTCGAAGAGCCGGGCTATCCGCCAACGTCTTACGAGGTCGTCGGCGTCGTCGGCGACACGAAGTACCGGGAGATGCGGGATGAGAGTTTCTGGTACGGCGACCAGGGCGGGCCGATGCCGCCGATCGCGTATGTCCCGATCGCGCAGAACCCGCTGCCGTTTGCGTGGGCCCCGGTGCTCGTCCACCTCGGGCCTGGGGCCGCGACCGCGGCGATCACCGAACAGGTGCGACACCTGAATCCGGAGATCGCGGTCAATTTCGTCGAGCTGAACGCCGAGGTCCGGCAGATCCTCTCGGGCGATCGCCTGACGGCGTGGCTCGCCGGCGCGTTCGGCGTGCTGGCATTGCTGCTCGTGACGATCGGCCTGCACGGACTCATTGCGTATCTGGCGGTCAGCCGGACCAGTGAGATCGGTATCCGGTTGTCGCTCGGCTCCACGCGGGCCGAGATCGTCCGGCTGGTGCTGCGGGATTCCGTGTGGATGATCGCGATCGGCGTCGCGATCGGGGTGCCGTCGGCGCTGCTGGCGATGCGCGCGGCCGGCGCCCTGCTCTTTGGTCTTTCCCCGGCCAGCGTGCCGATCCTGACGGCGTCGGTGATCGCCCTGGCCGTCGTGGCCGCCGCGGCGGGGGCCATTCCCGCCTGGCGCGCGTCGCGTCTCGATCCGGCCGTTGTTCTAAGAGCAGAGTAGATTTAGTTGGTAGTTAGTAGTTAGTAGTTGGTAGACGAGACACGCAGAACAGCTCCGTTCCTCAACTACCATCTACCATCTACCAACTACCAACTGCCATGAAAGAGCTGACTGCTTCCGAATTGATCGATGCCCGGATCAAGGAGTTCGGCGACTGGCGCGGCCGCACGCTGTCGCGGGTGCGGGCGGTGATCAAGCAGGCCGATCCCGAGGTTGTCGAGGAATGGAAATGGGCGAAGGCGACGTCGCCAGGCGTCCCGGTGTGGTCGCATGCCGGGTTGATCTGCACGGGCGAGGTCTACAAGGACAAGGTGAAGATGACGTTCGCGAAGGGCGCGTCGCTGCCGGACCCGGGACGCCTCTTCAACTCCAGCCTCGACGGTAACGTCAGGCGCGCGATCGATCTCTCCGAAGGCGATGCGATCGACGAGAAGGCGCTGAAAGCACTCGTTCGCGCGGCGGTCGCCCTGAACACGGCGGCGAAAGGCCGGTAATCCACCCATGCAGCGCCTGGCGGACGGAGCCGTCTGGCTGAAGGGCTGGTTGCCGCTCGACGAACAGCGGACGCTCGTCGAGCGCTGCCGCACGCTGATCGATGCCTCCGGCTATGTTCCGACGGTTCGCGGCGGCGGCAAAATGCACGTCCGGATGATGTGCCTCGGGCGGCACTGGAATCCACTGACCTACCGGTACGAGGCCACGAGATCGGATCACGATGGGCTCCCGGCGCCGCCGGTTCCCGCCGACTGGCGCACGCTCGCCGCGCGAGCCGCGGCCGATGCGGGCTTCGCGTGCGCGCCGGACATCTGCCTGATCAACTTCTACGACGGGGACGGCAGGATGGGCGTGCACCAGGACAAGGACGAGAGCCCGGCCTCGATTGCCGACGGCGCTCCCGTCGTGTCGCTGTCGCTGGGCGATACCGCGCGCTTTCTCTTTGGCGGCCTGAAGCGCCGCGATCCGGTGGAGGCGCTGTTCCTCGAGTCGGGTGATGCGTTCGTATTTGGCGGCCCGGCGCGCCTGCGCTATCACGGTGTGTCGCGCATTCTGGCCGGGACCGCTCCGGCCGCCTTGCGTCTCGACGGCCGGTTCAACCTGACGTTCCGTCAGTTCTGACGTTCTTCGCTGCTTTCGCTGACGAGCCGCAGTCGGCCGTTCACATCCCGTTCGAACACCTCGCGGTCTGTCACCAGGCGGCCCGCTCCGAGCCGGTGCTCGGTTGCCACGCTGCGGCGGATGATCCGCAGCGGATCCGCGGGTGCGACGAGGCTCTTTCCTTCGACCTCGTCAACGGTGCTGGTGCCATCCGCGGTTGCGGCAATCGTCCGGTGCAGCCGTTCGACGAGCACCAGGCGCCGATCGGCGCTCGGCCAGACGCTCGCGTAGGGCGCATAACTCTCAACGACCAGATGGTCCCGCCCGTCCGCACGGAATTGCCGGACAACCGTTCGTTCGACGACGGCGAGATGGCCGTTGAGGTCCGGCCGCTCGATCGTCTCCTGCTCGAGCCGTTCGGAAGGTCCGGTGTCGCGGACTTCACCCCGTCGCGTCTCGATCGGCTGCCATCGCCCGTTGATGTCGCGCAGCAGGTGCACGCCATCGCGCTCGATCACCCCGGCGCTGGTGCGGCGTTCGTTGTCGACGATGCGCTCGACTTCTTCAAGCCGTTGATTGAGCGTCGGTACCAGGAACGTGGTGTCCGTCTGGCGTGCATCGGGGCCGGCCGATCGCGTGCGTTCGATCTCCCGCGACGTCAGAACGAGGCGGCCGTTGACGTCCATGCTTCTGGTGTCGTGCACGACGCGGCTCTCGCCGGCCGCGGCGGCGTCCTGGCGCGAGTCGGTGGTTTCCAGCAGTTGCCGCCGTCGATCCAGGTTGAATCCGGACACATCACGCCTGACTGGCGTGGTGCCGGCCGACTCCGCGACGGTTTCGCGGACGGGCCTCAGCGTGCCGTCGACGTCCGGCAGTTGCAGGGTCTCGACGACGATCTGGCGGCCGCCGGATTCGGTTCGTGTTTGCGTGCGCTGCCACGGCCCGCCGTCGCCCGCGGTGTAGGTGCGCTCGATGACGCTGGCCGATGGCGCCTGGCCGGACGCGTCGTTTCGCGGTTGTCCAAACGCGCTCGCCGATGCGAACACGACGCAGCAACCGACACTGGCAATTCGCTTCAGGGTCATAACGTCACCCCCGCGCTCATCTTATGCACAGTTGGCGGCCTCCGTGACTTCCGGCACATGCGGCCGGAGCCGGGCTGGCGCAGGATCCCGGGATGACGAGACGGCTCCAGCCGCTGGGCGACCTTGGCCGCGACTGCCTCTACGGCGTCCGCCTGCTTCGCCGCAGCCCTGGCTACTCGCTGGTGGTGATCGCGGTGCTCGCGGTCGGCATTGCCGCCAACCTGATCGCGTTTGGCCTGTTCAAGGCGGTGGCGCTGGCGCCACTGGCTGGCGTCCGCGACTCCGGATCGCTGCTGTTCGTCGGGTCGCGCACGCCCGCCGGCCAGGCCATTCCGCTGTCGTACCCCGACTACCTCGACGTCCGCGAGCGTGCGTTCCCGGACCTGGCCGGGTCGGCGGTGCAATTGCTGATTCTTGCCCACGGCGGCGAGTCGCGGCTGGCGTCCGCCGAATTCGTCACCGGCAACTACTTCGAGGAGTTGCGCGTTCGCGCGCAGGCCGGCCGCACGATCGCGTCACGCGACGCGAGCCGTGCCGGGCAGCAGCCGGTCGTCGTGCTCAGCGACGGACTGTGGCGGCGCGCGTTCGGAGGCGACCCCGCCGTGCTCGGCTCGACGATTCGCGTCAACAACCAGCCGCTGACGGTGATCGGCATCGCCGACCGGCAGTTTCACGGCTCCATCGTCGGCCTGGGCACCGATCTGTTCGTGCCGATGACGATGTACGACGCCCTCACCGGCGCCACGGCGCTCGATGCGCGCGACGATCACTGGGTACAGGCTTTCATGCATCCCGCTGCGGATCGCCCTCAGCTCGACGCGCGCGCGGCGCAGGTCGGCACGACGCTGGCCGCGGAGCACCCGATCGATACGCTGCGTGAGCGGGCCGTCATCGTGCCGCTGTGGCAGTGGCCGTACGGCGCGCAAGGCTACATGCTGCCCGCGGTGGGGCTGATGGGCGCGGCGGCCCTTCTCCTTCTGGTGGTGGTGTCGGCGAACGTGTCCGGCCTCGTGCTGGTGCGCAGCCTGGCCCGGCGTGGCGAAACGGCGGCACGCCTGACGCTCGGCGCGACGCGTGGCCGCATCATGCGGCAGCTCACGATTGAGAGCCTGGTCCTCGCCGCGCCCGCCGCGGCAATCGGCTTCATCCTGCCCGGCCTGCTCGAGTCGTTCCTCGGCGCCGCCGCGGCCAACGTGTCGCTGCCGCTCTTCTTCAACACCGCACCGGATCGCCTGGTGATCGCGGTCACGGTCGCGCTGGCGATCGCGAGCGCGCTGATTTACGGCATCGTGCCGGCCGTGCGATTGTCGCGCGTGAACCTGGCGACGGTTCTCAAGAACGAGCTGTCCGCCAGCGGTGCGCCGGCCAGCCGGCTGCGGACGGTCCTGGTCGTGGCGCAGATCGCGGGCGCGCTGGTCCTGCTGGTCGGCACCGCGCTCATCCTGCGAACCCTCGACGCGGCCCAGCATGCCAACGCCGGTTTCGATCCGCGGCAGGTCACCTGGGCCAGCTTCGACGCGCGCGCGGGCGGCTACGACGAAGCGCGCGGCCGCGCGATGTACGAACAGCTGCTGCAGGCGATCCGGAGCGATCCCGGCGTCGAGGCCGCGGGCCTGTCCGCGTTCCTGCCGCTGACGTTCGTCGACTGGTCGTCGTGGAACGTGACCGTCGACGGTTATGCGCCGCGCCGGGACGAGTCGCTTGGATTCGCCGTGAACATCGTCAGCCGCGGCTACTTCCGAGCCATGGGGATCCCGCTCGCCGCGGGCCGGGACTTCGACGACCGCGACGCGCCGGACCGCGACACGCCATTCGTCGTCAACGAGACGTTCGCGCGCCGGTTCTGGGGATCGCCGGCGGCCGCGATCGGACGCGTCATCACCGCCGGTGGCCGCCGTGGCGCGATCGTCGGCGTGGCGCGCGACATCAAGTACGCGCGGCTCGACGAATCGCCGCGCCCGTATCTCTACGCACCGGCGACGCACTTCTACAGCGCGAGCATGACCCTCCAGGTCCGCAGCGCCGGCGGGGCCGCGGCGACGATCGCCCGGATCCGCAAGCATGCCCGGGCGATCGACCCGGCGATGATCGTCCTGCAGTCGGGCGCGATGGGCGACACGCTGCGGTCGGCGGCCTCGCTGTACGAAACCCTGGCGCGCATGCTGACGTTGATCGGAGCGCTGGCGGTTGGGGTGTCGGCGCTCGGCGTCTACGGGCTGCTTGCCTATACGGTCCGGCAGCGAAGCCGGGAGATCGGCGTGCGTACCGCGCTCGGCGCGCCGCGGGGCGCGATTGTCGGCGTGTTTCTTCGACGCGGCGCGACGCTGATCGTCATGGGGACATCACTCGGCGTGCTGATCGCGTTTGCGGTCAGCCGCCTGATGACCCGCGTGCTCCTCGACGTGGTCGCGACCGACGTGGCCTCCTTTGCCGTGGCCACGGCTATCGTCACGATCGCCGCGGTGATGGCGTCGGTGATTCCCGCATGGCGCGCCGCGACGCTCGATCCCGTGTCGGTGCTCCGCCATGAGTAGCGGGGGCTTCGGAGGGAACGGGGGACCTCGGAGGGAACGGGCGGGGACCTCGGAGGGAACGGGCGGAGACCTCGGAGGGAACGGTCCACAAACGGAGGAACGGAGAAACGGGGACGAACGGTGATCGTTGATCACTCTTGAAAGAAGAGCTCCGTTCGTCCCCGTTTCTCCGTTCCCCCGTTTGTTGACCGTTACCCCCGTCTCCCCCGACCGTTGCACACCGTAACGGTTTCAGTCACCGCGATGCCAATTTCGGCTCGTGCCGGCCAACCTCTTCGGCAGAAACCCACGGCGAATAGGGCGGCACTCCCTTTGAACTGCACACGGCGTGCTTCGAGGCGCCGCATTCCTTACGGCCGTGCTCGTCGCAGCTCCGGCTGCTGCGGATGAGCACGCGCGTCCGGCTCGCTTTCAGGCGACGGCCTACTGCCAGACCGGCACGACCGCCTCGGGCACGCAGACGAGGCCCGGCGTCATCGCCGCCGATCCGCGCGTCTTTCCGCGCGGCACGGTCATTCGTGTCGATGCACCGCTGCGCGGCTACTCGGGCACGTATCGCGTCGAAGATACCGGCCTTGCCGTGAAGGGACGCGTGATCGATATCTATGTACCCGATTGCAAGGCGGCGAAGCGGTTCGGCCGGCGGCACGTGACGGTGCGCGTGATCGAGCGCGGGCCGGAGGTCGAGCTCGCGGCGAAGGAAGTACCCGTTCGAAGCAAGGAGCGTTAGCCATGTTGAAGGCGTTGCTGAAGCTGCTCATCGCCATCACGCTCATCGTGATCGTCGCCGGCTTCTTCCTCGGTTACCACTGGGGCGGAGCGGTCAGCCGGCCGCACCAGTCGGAGCCGGTGGTCGGCACGACGGGAACCACGGCGGATGACCGCACGGAGCGGGCGCGCGAGGCTGGCGCGAAGATCGGCGAGAAGGTCGCGGTCGGCACCGAGCGCGCCGCCGATCTCCTCGATGAAACGAAGCTCACCGCGAAAGTGAAGTCGAAGATCGCGCTCGACGACACGCTCAAGGGGACCGACGTGGACGTGCACACGTCGGGCACGACCGTGACGGTGGAAGGACGCGTGTCGAACGCGGCGCAGCACCAGCGGGTCCTCGAGCTCACTCGAGAAACCGCCGGCGTGTCGGACGTGGTGGACCGGGTGACCGTGAGGTAGAGGCCGACCTAAAGGTCGGCCTTCCTTGTAGGGCGGGGCTTCAGCCCCGCCGATTACTTCATCAACTCGGCGAGCTTCGCGCTGACGGCCTGGCCCCAGATGTCATAGCCCTTCGCCTGCGGGTGCAGGTTGTCCGGCCGGAACGAATCGGGCAGGAAGACACCCTTCTCGTCGAGGAACTTCTGCCCGATGTCCATGTAGAACACGTGCTGCTGGTCATCGAGCTTCGCGATGATCTTGTTGATCTCGGTGATCTTGTCGCGCACCGGATCGCCGGGCACGCTGCGCGGGAAGATCGCCAGCAGCAGGATCTTCGCGTTGGGGAAGTCGCGGCGCATTTCCATCACGACCGCGCCGACACCTTCGGCGATTTCAGGCGCCGTATTCGGGCCGGTGTTGTTGGTGCCGATCATCAGCATGACGGCCTTCGGCTGAAAGCCCTGGCCCTCGCCGTTACGCAAACCCCAGAGCACGCCCTGAGTCGTATCGCCGGCGACGGCGAAGTTCGCCGTGCGGTACTGGCCGAAGTACTTGTCGAAGACCGGCTTGTTGGCTTCCTGCAGCCACCAGTCGGTAATCGAGTCGCCGTGAAACAGCAGGTCGATGTTTCCCTGCTGCGCAGTCGCGGCGAAGCCCTCGTGGCGCGCGCCCATCCGCTGCTGCGTCTGCGTGAAGGTCGCCGCCGTGTTGAGGCGTTGCGGCTGCAGCAGCATCAGCGACTGGTACTTCTTCAACAGCGGCTGCGTGGCCGACTTGTCGCCGTCCACGAACTTCTTGAAGGCCGCGTTGACCTGATCGACCTCCGGACCCGTCGGACGCGGGATGGCGACGATGTCGGGCACTGGCGCGGAGGGCCCGATGACGACCGGCGCGAACCCGCCGCGCCCGCCGCCTGGACCCGCAGGGGCTCCGGCCGGCGCGGCGCCGCGTCCTGGTCCGGGCGGTGCCTGCGTCGCGGGCGCCTGGGCGAACGCGTTCGCGGACATCCACGTGATGATGGCGAGGAGGGCGGCAAGTCTTCGCAGTCTCATGAGCATCCTCAAGACAATCGTGATTCGTGAATCGTGAATCGACGCCGCAGATAGTAGCGGAATTTCAATTCGATGACGACTTCCAGCTCCTGTGGGGCGGCCCTTGTCAGGGCCGCCGGGCGAGGCTGACAAGCCTCGCCTCACACCGCTTGTGAGGCGGCATCGACGGCGCTAGATTCTCCGCATGCACGAATGGCGCATGCAGCTGACGGTCACGGCCATGGCGTTGGTCTTCCTGGCGGCCGGCGCTCGCGCGCAGGAAACGCCGAAGATCGTCGGCACCTGGAGGTTGAACACCGAGAAGTCCAACCTGCCGCCGCTGCAGGCCGGGTGGTTCGAAATCCGTCAGTACAGCCTTCGCCCGGACGGATACCTGGTTGGCCTGCTGATGACCGCGAACGCGCGCGGCCATCACTACCTGCAGTTCACCGCCAGGAGCGACGGCGTGGACTACCCGGAGTACTCCGACGATCTGCTGGCCGATTGGATTGCCGCGAAGAAGCAAACGATCCGCACGTACGCCGAAAAGGTGATCGACGAGTTCGTCACCGAGTGGACCGACAAGGTGAACGGCCTGGTCACCGGCAGCGGCCGGAAGATCATCTCGCCCGATGGGAAGACGTTGACCATCACGGTGAACGGGTCGCCGCAGCTGCGGATCTACGATCGTCAGTGAAGTGGGGCGAGGCTTGTCAGCCTCGCCTCGCGGGCCTGACCCGCCTTCGCCGAAGGCTTTGGCGCGGCCCGCGCCACAGGAGCAGGCCAACGCGTCATAATCCGCCCATGTCTCCGACCAGACGCGACTTCCTGAAAGCGACGGCGGCGACCACGGTGGCGCTCGCCTCCACCGACCTGCGGCTGGGCGCGGCGCCGCAGGTGGTCTCCGCTCCGGCCGCCGACCCGCTGGCCATCGAACTTGCCAATGAGGCGTTGAACGCCGCCCGCGGCGCCGGTGCCTCGTACGCCGACGTGCGCATCGGACGGTATCGACGCCAGGAGATCCAGACGCGCGAGCGGCAGGTGGCTGGCGTCAGCGACTCCGAGTCCTACGGAATCGGCATCCGCACGCTGATCAACGGGTGCTGGGGATTTGCCGCCACCAACCAGATGACGAAGGAGTCGGTGCGCCGGACGGCACTCGACGCCGCCTACATGTCACGCGCCGCGCGAGCGGTGCAGCGTCATCGCGTCGAGCTGGCGCCGGTCAAGCCGGCCACCGGCACCTGGATGACGCCGATCCAGCGCGATCCGCTCGAGGTCCCGCTCGAAGAGAAGGTCGCCCTGCTGCTGGCCACCAACGAGGCGGCGCTGAAGGTGAACGGCGTCCGGTTCGTCACCTCGGGCCTGGCGCTGCTGCGCGAGAACAAGACGCTGGTCACGTCCGAGGGCACCAACGTGACGCAGACGTTCATTCGCGTCGGCCCGCAGTTCTCGGCCACGGCTGTCGGTGACGCCGACTTCCAGAGCTACCAGGAAGAGATCGCGCCGCGCGGAATGGGCTGGGAGTACATCGACTCGTTGAAGATGCCGGCCAACGCCGAGCGCTGGGCGTCGCTCGCGGTCGAGAAGCTGAAGGCGAAGAGCGTCGAGGCGGGGCAGTGGGACCTCATTCTCGAGCCGACCAACCTCTGGCTGACCATCCACGAGTCGATCGGCCACGCGACTGAACTCGATCGCGCGCTGGGCCAGGAAGCGAACTATGCCGGCACCACGTTCGCCGCGCCGCCCGAGAAGATGATCGGGCAGTTCAAGTACGGCCCGGCCTTCATGAACATCCAGGCCGATCGCACCCAGGAAGGCTCGCCTTTCCAGCACAGTGGGATCCGAAGCTTGGAATTCACGTGACTTGAAGTCGCGG
>JADMIO010932643.1_pt1 | contig 27718 bp, 33 predicted proteins | sample 8958161 | NCBI WGS metagenome assembly JADMIO01 (sample SAMN16585339, study PRJNA669376) | soil metagenome | isolation source: Crop rotation soil | place: USA: Cullars Rotation, Alabama | collected 2011
CCGCGACAACTTGTCCACGTGGAATTCTAAGCTTAGGATCCCAATGTGCTGGAAAGAGCAAGACCCGGTCGCGGGCGAGCCGCGCATAGACCTTCTTGTATTTCTCCTCGAAGCTGCTCCGCGTCTCTTTCGTGCGGGCGATGGAGCTGCCCGAGATCGCCGGCTGCTCATCGGAGCGGTTGCCTGGCGGCACGACGACGACGCGACCGGCGGCTGACGCCGGCAACGCGGCACCGAGGAGGAAAAGCGTCGCGGCGAGGACGGAAAGCTTGATCAAGCGCATACGTGGCAACGTCGATCCCGATCGCCCGTGACGAAACCGCCGCGGCGGACGGAGCGTCAGGCGCTCCGAAACCGCACGCGGCGGACAAGGCTCGACCATAGCACTGCCCGCCCGGATGTCGAAACATCCGGTCATGCACTCCTCACAGGATGAAGCGCGACAGGTCGACGTTGCGGGAGAGGTCGCCGATATGCGCTTCGACATACTTCGCGTCGATGGTCACCGTCTCGCCGGGTCGGTCGGGCGCCGAATAGCTGATCTCGTCGAGGACGCGCTCCATCACGGTCTGCAGACGCCGCGCGCCGATATTCTCGACGTTGGAATTGACCGCAACGGCGATCGAGGCGATGGCGTCGATGGCGTCCTCGGTGACTTCCAGCTTCAGATTCTCGGTGCCCATCAGCGCGATGTACTGCTTGATGAGGCTGGCTTCCGTGTCGGTGAGGATACGGACAAAGTCCTCCTTGCTGAGGGCGCCAAGTTCGACGCGGATCGGCAGGCGACCCTGCAGTTCCGGCAGGAGGTCGGAAGGCTTGGCGACGTGGAACGCACCGGAGGCGATGAACAGGATATGATCGGTCTTCACCGGCCCGTGCTTGGTCTGGATAGTCGTCCCCTCGATCAGCGGCAGGAGATCGCGCTGCACGCCCTCGCGGCTGACATCGCCGCCGAAGCGGCCCTCGCGGGCGCAGATCTTGTCGATCTCGTCGAGGAAGACGATGCCGTCGCCTTCGACCGACGCAATCGCCTCCTGGATGAGCTGCTCATTGTCGAGGAGCCGGTCGGATTCCTCGTTGATCAGAAGCTCGTGCGAATCCTTGATGGTGACCTTCCGTGTCTTGGTGCGGTTGCCCATCGCCTTGCCGAGCATCTCGCCGATATTCATGACGCCGACGCTGGCGCCGGGCATGCCGGGAATCTCGAAAGCGGGCATACCGGAGCCGGTGTCGCGCACCTCGATCTCGATCTCCTTGTCGTCGAGTTCGCCGGCGCGGAGCTTCTTCCTGAACGACTCGCGCGTCGCCGGGCTGGCCGAGGCGCCGACGAGGGCGGTCAGCACGCGTTCCTCGGCGGCCAGTTCCGCCTTGCTGGCGACCTCTTTCCGCTTCTTGTCGCGCACCAGTTGGATGCCGATTTCGAGGAGGTCGCGGACGATCGAATCGACATCGCGGCCGACATAGCCGACCTCGGTGAATTTGGTTGCCTCGACCTTGAGGAAGGGGGCGCCGGCCAGTTTCGCCAGACGCCGCGAAATCTCGGTCTTGCCGACGCCGGTCGGGCCGATCATCAGAATGTTCTTCGGCAGCACCTCCTCGCGCATCTCGCCTTGCAACTGCTGGCGACGCCAGCGGTTGCGTAGGGCAATAGCGACGGCGCGCTTGGCGTCGCCCTGGCCGATGATGTAGCGGTCGAGTTCGGACACGATCTCGCGAGGCGAGAAATAATTGCTCATCTTGTGCTTGATCCCTTCGCCTCAGACGACCGAGTCGAGGCTTTCGAGGGTGACCTCGGTATTGGTGTAGATGCAGATGTCGGCGGCGATGGCCATGGCCTTGCGGGCGATGGCCTCGGCGGTGAGATCCGTATCGATGAGGGCGCGGGCCGCGGCCAGCGCGTAGTTGCCGCCGGAGCCGATGCCGGCGACGCCGTGCTCGGGCTCCAGCACGTCGCCAGTGCCGGTCAGCACCAGGCTCACCGACTTGTCGGCGACGATCATCATCGCCTCGAGACGGCGCAGATACCGGTCGGTGCGCCAGTCCTTGGCGAGCTCGACCGAGGCGCGCATCAACTGGCCGGGATACTGGTCGAGCTTGGCCTCGAGGCGCTCGAAAAGCGTAAAGGCGTCGGCGGTGGCGCCGGCGAAGCCAGCGATGACGCCGCCCTTGCCAAGCGGGCGGACCTTCTTGGCATTGTGCTTGATGACGGTCTGGCCGACGGACACCTGTCCGTCACCGGCTACGACGACCTTGCCGCCCTTGCGGACGGTGAGGATGGTCGTGCCGTGCCATCCCGGAAACTCGGATTGACTCATTTGCCTGTCCTGTCTGGCAGCCCGCGGCAGTCCGAAGGCACTGCGGCGGGCTCCAATTGTCTCGGGAAAGGGCTTCCCGGAACGTCCTATGTAGGCACCGTCCCCGGCCACTGCAATCGCGGGCGGCGCGTTGGAAACCGGCTGGAAAGCCTTGTTGTGGCATGAAGGCCGGGCGCCTGTTACAACGCGCCCCGAAAAGGACGTCCCGATGCGCAAGGCTACCGTCAAGCGGAAGACCAAGGAGACCGACATCTCGGTCAGCGTCGATCTCGACGGCTCCGGCCGGGGCGAGATCGCGACCGGCATCGGATTCCTCGACCACATGCTGGAGCAACTCGCCCGCCACGGCCTCCTCGACCTCACCGTCAACGCCAAGGGCGACTTGCACATCGACCAGCACCACACGACCGAAGACGTCGGCATCGTGCTCGGCCAGGCCCTGAAGCAGGCGCTCGGCGAGCGCGCCGGCATTGCCCGCTATGCCGACGTGCACCTTCCCATGGACGAGGCGCTCACCCGCTGTGCGATCGACGTATCCGGCCGGCCGTACCTGGTCTGGAAGGTCGCCTTCACGCGGCCGAAGATCGGCGATTTCGACACCGAGCTCTTCCGCGAGTTCTTCCAGGCGCTTGCCCAGAACGCCGGCATCACGCTCCACGTCGAGACGCTCTACGGCAAGAACAATCACCACATTGCCGAGACCTGCTTCAAAGCCGTGGCGCGGGCGTTGCGGGTGGCGATCGCCATCGACCCCCGGCAGGGAAGCCGCGTGCCCTCGACCAAGGGGAGCCTCACCGGCTGAGGACCGTGCCCATGCGCATCTACACCGTGCACGCCCCGCCGGCCGGCGATCGCCGCGCCGCGGACCCGACCGCCTTCGTCTTCATCAAGGAAGGCTTTTGCTGGCCGGCCCTGTTCTTCCCGGGTATCTGGATCCTGGTTCGCCGGCTGTGGCTGATATTTCTCGGATTCCTGATCGTCAGCCTCGGTCTCGGCTGGCTCGGCGAGCGGCTGGGCGGCCCGTTGCCGGGGACTATCCTTTTCCTCTCCTGGCTCCTGTTCGCGGTCGAGGCCAACGGCCTTCGCCGCTGGACCCTGGAGCGCCGCGGCTGGCGCTTCGTCGGCGTCGCCGAGGGCAGCCGCATCGGCGACGCCGAGCAGCGCTTCTTCCCGGCCTGGATCGCGGCGGGCGGCAAGGTGCCCGAGCCGCCCGCGCCGTTGCCGCTCCCCGAAAAGCCGTCGGCGGAAGCCGGACAGGTCGTCGGGATGTTCCCCCTGCCGGGGGGCAAATCGTGACCATTGCGCTCATCGACTACGGCGCCGGCAACATCCGCTCGGCGACCAAGGCCTTCGAACACGTCATCGCCGCAACCGGGCTCGCCGAGAGCGTGACCGTGACCAGCGACCCCGACGTAGTTGCCCGTGCCGATCGCATAGTTCTGCCGGGCGACGGCGCGTTTCGCGACTGCCGGCACAATCTCGATTTGATTGACGGCATGGTCGATGCGATTGGGGAGGTCATCGACGGCAGGGGCCGCCCCTTCTTCGGCATCTGCGTCGGCATGCAGCTTCTCGCCAGTCGCGGCATCGAGCATGGCGTCACGGCGGGCCTCGACCGCATCCCTGGCGAGGTCCGCGCCGTGACGCCGTCCGACCCCGCCCTGAAGGTCCCCCACATGGGCTGGAACACGATGATGGCGCACGGTCGTCACCCGATCCTCGAGGGCATCCGGTTCGGCGAGGACGGCTGGCACGCCTATTTCCTGCACTCCTATCACCTGGTTGCCGACCGCGAGGAGGACGTCGTCGCCGCCGCCGACTATGGCGGGCCGGTGACGGCGATCGTCGCGCGCGACACCGTGGCGGGGACGCAGTTCCACCCGGAAAAGAGCCAGCGGCTCGGCCTCAGGCTGATCGAGAATTTTCTGAAGTGGAGGCCATAGGCGTTGCCTGTGAGCCACTCGACGTTCGTCATAGAGACCAACCGATGATCCTCTTCCCGGCCATCGATCTGAAGGACGGCGCCTGCGTGCGCCTCGAGCGCGGCGACATGGCCAGGGCGACGACCTTCAATGCCGACCCGGCGGCGCAGGCGCGGGCCTTCGCCGAGCAGGGTTTCGCATGGCTGCATGTCGTCGACCTCAACGGCGCCTTCGCTGGCCGTTCGGTCAATGGCGAGGCAGTCGAATCGATTCTCGGCGCGGTCACCATCCCGGTCCAGCTCGGCGGCGGCATCCGCGATCGCGCCGCCATCGACGCCTGGCTCAGCAAGGGCATTCGTCGCGTCATCCTCGGCACCGTCGCCGTACGCGACCCGCAACTCGTCCGTGACGCCGCCGGAGCGCACCCCGGCCGCGTCGCCGTCGGCATCGACGCGCGCGGCGGAAAGGTGGCCGTGCAAGGCTGGGCCGAGGCGACCGAGATGGATGCGCTGGACCTCGGCAAACGCTTCGAGGATGCCGGAGTCGCGGCGATCGTCTACACCGACATCGACCGCGACGGCGTCCTCAAGGGCCTCAACATCGCCGCCACCCTCGCCCTCGCACGCTCTGTCAGGATACCCGTCATTGCCTCCGGCGGCCTCGCCTCGCTCGCCGATGTCGAGCGCCTGCTGCAGACCGACTGCGCCATCCTCGAAGGCGCCATCACCGGCCGCGCACTCTACGACGGAAGGCTCGATCCGGCGGAGGCACTGAAGCTGATCCGCGCCGCGCGGCAGGCGGCGTGATGCTCAAAGTCCGCGTCATCCCATGCCTCGACGTCAAGGACGGCCGTGTCGTCAAGGGCGTGCGTTTCGTCGACCTTGCCGATGCCGGCGATCCGGTGGAGTCGGCGCGCGCCTATGACGCTGCCGGCGCCGACGAGCTCTGCTTCCTCGACATCACCGCGAGCCACGAGAACCGCGGCACCATCCTCGATGTCGTCCGGCGCACCGCCGAAGTCTGCTTCATGCCAGTCACCGTCGGCGGCGGCGTCCGCACTGTCGAGGATGCTCGCGCCCTCCTCCTTGCCGGCGCCGACAAAGTGTCGATCAACACCGCCGCGGTGCGCGACCGGCGCATCGTCGCCGACGCGGCGCTGAAATTCGGCTCGCAGGCGATCGTCGTCGCCATCGACGCCAAGGCCGTGAGCAAGCCCGGCGAGATCGAGCGCTGGGAGATTTTCACCCATGGCGGCCGCCAGCCGACGGGCATCGATGCGGTCGCCTACGCCGAGGAGGTCGCCCGGCTCGGCGCCGGCGAGATCCTCTTGACCTCGATGGACCGCGACGGCACCGGCGACGGCTTCGACCTGAAACTCACTCGCGCCGTTGCCGACGCGGTGCCGATCCCGGTCGTCGCCTCGGGCGGCGTCGGCACGCTCGATCACCTCGTCGAGGGCGTCACCATCGGCCACGCTTCGGCCGTCCTTGCCGCCTCGATCTTCCATTTCGGCACCTTCTCGATTGGCGCGGCGAAAGCGCATATGGTCGCCGCCGGTATTCCGATCAGGCTCGACAACGGCCGGGAGGCCCCGTGACCGGTTTCACCCTCGCCGACCTCGCCGCCATCGTTAGCGCGCGCGCCCGCTCGGGCGATCCGGGCTCGTACACGGCCAGGCTCGTCGGCGAAGGCGTCGAGCGCTGCGCCAAGAAGTTCGGCGAAGAGGCGGTCGAGACCGCGCTCGCCGCGGTCGCCTCCGACAAGGCGGCGCTGACCGCGGAAGCGGCCGACGTGCTTTATCACCTCCTCGTCCTCCTCGAAGCGCGGGGCGTGGCGCTCGCCGAGGTGATGGCCGAGCTGGAGAAGCGGACGCGCCAGACCGGACTCGAGGAGAAAGCTGCCCGGAAGAAGGACCGGTGATGGACCAGCACAATCCCCTGGCGCTCTCGCCGCACCGGGTGTTCAGCCGGTCCGAGTGGGCGCAGCTTCGCGCCGACACGCCGCTGACCCTCACCGCCGATGACGTCGTCCGGCTGCAGAGTCTCAACGACCCGATGTCGCTTGACGACGTGATCGAGATCTATCTCCCGATCTCGCGCCTCCTCAGCCTTTACGTCGCCGCGGCGCAGGCCCTGTTCGACGCGACCCGGACCTTCCTTGGCGCGCGCGACGGGCAGACGCCCTTCATCATCGGCATTGCCGGCTCGGTGGCGGTCGGCAAGTCGACGACGGCGCGCATCCTCCGCGCCCTCCTCCGCCGCTGGCCGAACACGCCCAAGGTCGACCTCGTCACCACCGACGGGTTCCTCCTCCCCAACGCCGTACTGACGCGCGAGGGGCTGATGGAGCGGAAAGGTTTTCCGGAGAGCTACGACCTGCCGGCGCTTCTCGGCTTTCTCTCCAGCATCAAGGCCGGCAAGGGCAGGGTCGAGGCGCCGGTCTATTCGCACATCGTCTACGACATCGTGCCGGGCGAGACGATCGCCATCGACCGGCCGGACATCCTCATCGTCGAGGGGCTCAACGTCCTGCAGACGGCCCGGCCGCCGCGCGACGCCCGGGCCGTCCCGTTCGTTTCCGACTTCTTCGACTTCTCGGTCTATCTCGACGCGGACGAAGCCGATATCGAGCGCTGGTACAAGGCGCGCTTCATGCGCCTCCGCGAGACCGCGTTCCGCGATCCGGCCTCCTATTTCCATCGCTACGCGGCGGTCAGCGATGACGAGGCGGCCGAGGTCGCCGACCGGCTGTGGACACGCATCAACCTCGTCAATCTCAAGGAAAACATCCTGCCGACCCGGCCGCGCGCCGACCTCATCCTCCGCAAAAGCGCCAACCACCGGATGGAGCAGGTGGCGCTGCGGCGCATTTAGCCCGGCCAGAAACCTTGATTTTTGCCTTCCGAAACCTGATATCGGTGGCCTTCCCGAGCATTCGCAGCAAGCGAGCCTGACCGCTGATGGCCGAAGACACCGTGACACCCCCCGAGACGCTGCAAAAGGCCGGCGACCCGGCCGCGCCGACCGATAGCGAGCGCGCCGCCGCTCTTGCCGCCGAAGTCGGCGAAATCAAGGACCGGCTGCTGCGCACGCTTGCCGAAATGGAGAATTTGCGGCGCCGGACCGAGCGCGAGATCGCCGACACGCGCGCCTATGCGGTCGCCAATTTCGCCCGCGACATGCTGGTCGTCGGCGACAATCTCCGTCGCGCCATCGCGGCCGTGCCGGCCGATGCCCGCGACGGCCGCGACCCGGCGCTGAACGTGCTCATCGAGGGCGTCGAGGTCACCGAGCGCGGCATGGGCCAGACCCTGCAGAAGTTCGGCGTCAAGCCGATCGAGGCGAAGGGCCAGAAATTCGACCCGGAAATCCATCAGGCGATGTACGAGGTCGAGACCGCCGACCTGCCGCCCGGCCACGTCGCCGAGGTCGTCCAGGCGGGCTATGTCATCGGCGAGCGGACGCTCCGTCCGGCGCTGGTCGCGGTTTCAAAGGCGGTGCAGGCCAAGCCCGCCGAAGTCCCGGCTCCCGCCAACAGCAACTGACGCCAGGCCCGCTCACGCCGCGTAGCGGGTGGCTTCCTGTCCATAGTAGTTGACGTAGCGCGGATTGATGCGCTCCACCGGCAGCACGATGAGGATGTCGGTGGTGCCGAACTGGTGATCGACGACCGCTTCCTCGCCGATCGTGCCGCCGAGACGCAGATAGCCCTTGATCAGGGGCGGCAGGGCGCGGATCGCGGCGTCGGGAGAAATGTCGCTGCGCGGCAGGTCGTCGAGAGCGATGCCCCGCCCGGGCTGCGCGGCGACGCGCCACTCTTCCGGGCTGCGCGCAGTCTGGCGAAGCCAGCTCAGCACCGGCGCCAGCTTGCCGACATCGGTGCCTTCCAGCGAGGCGCAGCCGAACATGACGTCGATATCGTGGCGGCGCACGAAGCTCCAGATGCCATGCCAGAGAAGTTCGACGGTGCGCTTGGTCCGGTAGGGCTTCAGCACGCAGGAGCGGCCGAGCTCGAGGAAGTTGCGCCCGGCGTGCCGCTGCAGCATCGGCCGCAGGTCGTATTCGCCCGAGGTGTAAAAGCCGCAGGCATTGTCCGCGACGGTCTGGCGCAGCAGCCGGTAGGTGCCGACGATCCGCGGATCGAAGGCGGGGGCCGAGCCGTGGTCGAAGACCAGAAGATGATCGCAGTAGCGGTCGAAGGCGTCGCTGTCCCGGCGCAGCAGGCGGGCGCGGAAATCGGCGATCGCCGACATCTCCTTGTAGAAGACCGAATAGCGGAGTTTCTGGGCGCGCTTCAATTCGGCCGGCGTGCGCGCCAGCCGCACTTCCAGGTCGCCAAGCCGGCCGAGTGCGCGCGGCACCGTTTCGGTGCGCATCGCGAAGTCGGCATAGAGTTCCGGTAACACCGGGACATCCGCCATCATCGCCTCCTCGCCGCCGCTGCCGTCATAATAGACCGGTTTGCCGGCGACCGATACCGGGCGCGCCCCTTCAATCACAGCCAAACAACAGTTCGGTGACGCGACCGCGGTCAGCCTCAATCAGCCGGCGGTCGCCGCTATGATGGCGCGGCGGAGGGCGTCGGGAGCTACCGGTTTCTCGAGCACCGCGTCGATTCCGGCAAGGGAGGCCGCGGCTCGGGTTTCGGCGAGGACATCGGCCGTGAGGGCGAGGATGGCGGTTCGTCCAGCGCCGGTTTCCGCCTCCAGGGCGCGAATCGCCCGCGCCGCGGCGATGCCGTCGAGCCCCGGCATGTGGAGATCCATGACGATCGCCGCGAATCGCCCCGCCCGGTCCCGAACGGCGGCGAGCGCACCGGCCCCGTCGCGGACCTCGGTGACGGCGTGGCCGAGGCTCTCCAGGACGGCGCGCGCGAGGAGGGCGCTGATCTCATTGTCCTCGGCAAGCAGCACATCGAGACTGCGGCCCGCACGTCGCACCGCCGGCCGGCGCGGACGGGCGTCTTCGGGATCGATGGCGAAACCGTTGCCGCCGGCGACGACATCGCCGACGATCTTGGCAAGCGAGGCGCGGCGCACCGGGCGGACGAGATAGGCATCGAACCCGGCTTCGCGGAGCGGGTCGATGCGGCCGCGCTCGCTGGGCTCGATCAGGACGACCGCCGGCAGGCGGTTGCCGGCGGCGGCGCGCAAGGCGGCAAGGGCGGCGGCCATGTCGGGCGCCATGCGCGCGTCGATGACGATCGCGTCGTAGGGGAGCTTCGCGGCGGCGGCGGCGCCCGCCAGGGCGGCGCCCTCGACGACGGTGGCGGCGAGGCGCGGGGCGGCGCCGGAGCGGGTCAGCATCGCGGCAAGCACGGGCGGTTCGGCGCCGGCCGGTGCGACGACGAGAACCGTGCGCCCCACGATGTTACCGGGGGCATCCGGCGCGTCACCGGCGACAGGCAGGTCGAGAGCAAAGGTGAACGCAGCGCCGCCGCCCGCGCGGGCCCGGTATTCGATGGCGCCCCCCATGCGGCGGACGATCCGCTGCGAGATGGCAAGGCCGAGGCCGGCGCCGCCGTGGCGGCGCGCGATTGCGGTGTCGCCCTGCTCGAACTCGCCGAAAACCCGCTCGACATCGTCCGCTGCAATGCCGGGGCCGGTGTCGGTGACGGCGACGACAATGCGGACCGCATCGCCGCGCGTGTCGTGACGGAGGCTGAGGGTGACGCCCCCGGTCTCGGTGAACTTGACGCCGTTGCCGACGAGGTTGATCAGCACCTGGCGGAGCCGCACTCCGTCGACCGAGACGAGCGGCAGCGGCTCGATGTCGGCGGCAAGGTCGATGGCCTTGGCGTAGGCCCGACCGGCAAGGAGCTCGACGATCTCCTGACAGAGAGCTTCCAGATCGGTCGGCTCGGGATGCAGGTCGAGGCGGCCGGATTCGATCTTGGAGAAATCGAGCATGTCGTCGACGAGGGCGAGGAGCGCTTCCCCCGACGACTGGACGCCCCGCGCATAAGTCTCCTGATCGGGCGTCAGCTCGCTCTCGCGGAGCAGCGCATTGAGACCGAGAATGCCGTTGAGCGGCGTGCGGAATTCGTGGCTGACCGCGGCAAGGAAGCGCGACTTCGCCTCGCTCGCCGCCTCGGCCCGCCGCCGCGCGTCGACCAGCGCCCGCTCCACATCCTGGCGAGCGCCGGCGAGCGCCCGAAAGCGTTGCTCGCTCTGGCGGAGCCGCGCCTCGGCAATCGCGGCGCGCTCGTGGGAGACGGCGGCGCGCCGGCTTTCGGCGGCGAGCCGGGCGAGATCGGCCCGCAAGCGCCGCTGCGCCGTCCACGCCACCGCCCATAACGCCGCAACGCCGCCGAGGACCGCGACGACGCCAAGCGCCGGCAAGGCTTTCGGCTCGGCAAGCACCGCCAGGGCGACGAGGACGGCGCCAAGCCCGACCGCCAGCGCGAGCCCGGCGCCGGCAACCCGGCGCGGATGCCGGAAGCCGGCGGACACCGTCGCCGGTGTCGCAGGCCCTGCCGGGTCGTTCGAGGCTGCGGGCAACTCAACCATCTACGCGTCCGCCGATACGGACGGCGAGAATGTCAGAGCATGCTTACCGAAGTCTTGCCGCGGCCGGCCAACAGCGTCGGCCCGCGCCGGACCTCAGGCCGCCACGGCGAGCCGGTCGCCGACGACGCGGTAGCTCAGCGCCTCGGCAAGATGGATACGGCCGACCGTGGCGGCGCCGTCGAGATCGGCGAGGGTGCGGGCCACCTTCAGCACGCGGTGATAGCCGCGCGCCGACAGCTTCATCGCCTCGGCGGCGCTGCGCAGGAGCGCCGTGGCGGCGTGGTCCGGCGCCGCGACCTGCTCGATCAAGGCCGGCGCGCATTGTGCATTGGTGACGACGCCGGCGCCGAGGGCGAGAAATCGCTCGCGCTGGATGGTTCGCGCCGCCGCGACCCGGGCGGCGACCGTGGCGCTCGGCTCGGCGGTCGAGGGCAGGATCAGGTCCGCGGCGGAGACCGCCGGCACTTCGAGGCGGATGTCGATGCGGTCGAGGAACGGTCCGGAGAGGCGCGCCTGATAGTCGGAGATGCAGCGCGGTCCGCGGCGGCAGACATGCCCCGGCTCGCCGGCCATGCCGCACCGGCAGGGATTCATGGCGGCGACGAGTTGCATGCGCGACGGGTAGGTGATGCGGTAGTTGGCCCGGGCAATGACGGTCTCGCCGGACTCCAGCGGCTGGCGAAGCGAGTCGAGGACCTGGGGCGTGAACTCGGGCAGTTCGTCGAGAAAGAGAACGCCGTTGTGGGCGAGCGAGGCTTCGCCCGGCCGCGCCCGGATGCCGCCGCCGACCATCGCCGCCATGGAGGCGGAATGGTGCGGAGCGCGGAACGGCCGGCGCCGCGTCAGCTTGCCATTGGATATGGCGCCGGCGACCGAGGCGATCATCGAGACCTCGAGCAGTTCCGGCATTCGGTAGCAAAGGAAGCAGGCCAAATCGGTTAGCCGTGGCCATCTTTGACCTATGGACACCTTTGTAATCAGCGGCCTAGTCCGCAAGCGTGCCGAGCTGGCCGGCGACATCGAAAACGCCCAAGCCAAGCTGCAACAAATGATCGCCGATCTGGAGAACCTGGACCGGACGATACTGCTATTCGACGGCGACTATCAGGTTAGCGCCATCAAGCCTAAGGGCTTCCGTCCGCCAGAGGATTGGGCACAGCGTGGGGAAATGAGCCGCATCATCCTCAACACGCTCAGGCAGGCCAGAGAGCCGCTTACGACGCGGGATATCTGCCTGCAGCTCATGTCAGAGCGGGCGCTGGATACCGGGAACATCAAGCTTGTCCGGCTCATGACAAAGCGTTGTGGCGTCGCCCTTCGCATCCAGCGGGACAAGGGCGTTGTCCGGTCGGCTCAGGGGCCGGGGCAGTATCACACTTGGGAAATCGCCCGCTAGAGGGGCCAGAACAATCCACGAATGCAGTCGAGATTGCGGACCGCTATCTCGGCGTGGGTCTTGTTGTAAATCTCGGCGCCCTCGTAGACGCGGCCGCCCTCGACGAAAAGCCCGCGAACAGTGTCAAATCCATCTGTCGATTTTACTATCAGGTGATCCAAAACGGCGCAGTCAAGGAAGCGCATCACATTGTCTTCGCGAACGTCCTTGGGTGCCTTCTTGTTCTGCGGCATCGGCCTCCCCGATTGCGCAAATAACGCAACGAGGCTTTCGTGAGCAGCTTTTATGAGCGGCACATTTTCCCGAACGGATAAGTCGAGACATCGCCGCATCTCGATAACGCCGCCGATCACGGCGGGAGTCTTAATCTCGCCCCGAGTGGCTTTCTCCTCTGCCCATTCGAAGGCGCGTTCTTCGTCATTCTCCCAGAAATACACACCCCCGCCGAGCCAGTGATAGCTTCGCGCTTCCGCCTTTATTTTGGTTTGACCGCTGACAAGCGCTGCGGCTAGCTCACGGTCGCAGCCGTGATAGCCGATAACGACAGGCGTGCGAGGACGCACTAAGGCTTTGCCTTACGCCCTCCATAGGCTGGGCTTAGTCTGCCGTCTTCGTCAGTAAAGCCCTCTTGAGCTAAACGCTTCCGGGCCTCCGCTTTAGTTAAAGTCGGTGCCTCGACAATTGAATCCCGAAGCCGTTGTAGGATTGCCTGTCTTTCTTCTTCGGGCATGCGATGATCCTCCCCCATTGCCGGCAGATGACCACATTTCCGTATATATGTCTATGATCGTGCTAAGTAATTCCTTTGACTCATGAAATTCGGCACGTCCCATTTTGTTCCGATCAAAACCGCGCGCCGAATCACGGTTTAGTGTGAACGCTGCCAGTAGCCTTTCCAACCACGGCTCACCGGATGCGCCAGCGCCAACCCGATGGCGCGATGGCAGAGCGTGCCATTGTCGAGACGGCGATGATCTTCCATCCAAGCCGCGTGAGCCGCGTATTGGTGCAAGTAGCGCGCGCTGACGTGATGATGCTGGCCAGCGACCATCCGGCGAAGGCGAGAGAAATAGCTTTCGGCCTGGTTGGTCGAAACGCCGAACACTGAATAGCCTTCGCGGTGGTTGACGCGGAACGTGTCGAAAGAACCGTGAAGCGCATCCCAGTGGCTCGCCTCATCAGCGAACATGCGAGCGTCCTGATTGACGACATTGCGGGCGATGGCGACGCCGTGCGCTTCGGTCGGGACAACGAAGGTCCGCGTGCGACCGCGACGCTCACGCGCGACAACCACTACACGGCGCTTGCCAGTCTGGTTTTCGGCAAGGCGACGGTCCTTGCGATCTTCGGCCATGTTCTCCGGCCGGACGTGTCCGCCGAAATAGGCGCCATCAATCTCGACATCGCCGGAGAGCGTCGCGTCCTTGATTTCGGCGGCGAGGGCTTCGCGAACCTTGTGGCCCAACACGAAAGCTGTCTTGTGCTGGCAATCGATATCGCGGGCGAGCTGGAGAGCCGACACGCCCTTCGCCGCGTTGACGACGATGCAGATGGCGGCGAGCAAATCGACAAAAGCCATCTTGCGAGACGCGAAGATCGTGCCGGACGTGACGCTGTATTGCTTCCGGCAATCCTTGCACGCGAAGCGGCGGCGAGCCGTCTTGTAAGCTGTCAGAGAGCCGCACGCGGGGCAAACCGGCTCGCCTTTCGTCTCAGGCCAGCGCAGCTCACAGAACGTCTTGAACGCGCCTTCCTCGCCTGCCGCATAGATGCTGCGAAGCGAGAGGGTCCGGGCGGCTGAGGAGAGGAGGAAGTGTTGGGCCATTGCCGTCATATCCGTTACTGTTGTAACGAATATGGTGGCAAGACACCCCATTGTCAATGGCGAACGTAACGAATATGGTGGCGCTCGTAACGAACGAGGATGCCACGATGAAATCTGACGACGAATGGGTCAATCGCGTGAAGGGAATGCTGAGAGCTGAGATGACACGGCGCGGCCTCACCTATGAGACTCTAGCCGAAAAGCTGGCTGAACTAGGCGTCAAAGACTCGCCGGTGAATATCCGAAACAAGGTGGCGCGCGGCGGGTTCTCGGCTGTATTCTTCGTCCAATGCTTGCTCGCTATTGGCTGTCACACCCTCCGATTGGAGTCGGACTAGTAATCGTCCTGCTACTCCTATTTGCGGGACTAATAGACCATCAACACAGCCCCGGCGGCACCAACTACTCCGCCGGCGAGAAACAAAGGCAGACCCAAGACGCTTCCGCGTCGCGTGTGACGACGCAGGGCATAGCCACTGAGGCTTATGCCTCCCGCCAAGAGGAGCGCGCCGAACGCGATCTTAAGGCCCAAGAGGACATGGCCAAATGGGCCATGTGGATGTTCTGGGCCACCGCCGTTGGCATCGTGCTCTTGGCCGCTACCCTGCGCGAGACTTGGAGAGCCGGCGTGAGCGCTGGCCAGATTTTGGAAGCCACCAAGCAGCAAGTGGACCTGGCTGAGAAAACCGCCGCAATTGAATTGCGGGCCTATTTGAGCGCCGTCCCGATGGGCATCAATCGCCTCACCGGCAAAGAGTATTCGTATCCCAGTCACGAAGGTATGGCCCATATCGCCGTCCGGAACGTCGGAAGACTCCCCGCACGAAACGTCTCTGTCATCGTGCGAATGAAGGTCATGGATTGGCGCAACGCTGTTTTGGACGTTCCCAATGAATTGGACCCCACTGACCGTGTCATTCAGCCCGGTGCCGAAATGATACAAGGGAGCCAAGAAGTCTTGCCGGAAACGGATTTGATGAACCCCCAAAACTACATATTCGTTTGGGGAGTCATCTACTACGACAACGGATACGGTAAGCGCTGCATGACGCGCTACTGTCATCGGTACAATGGGGCCAGCCACAACCAGAAACCGTGGCTCGGAGCTGACGTGGCTGAGGGACAAGAATGGCGTCGCAAGCCCTACATCGACGCCAACAAGGCTCGCTACCATGAAAGCGGCAATTCTGCCGACTAACAGTCTCGACATTCGCTAGCCCTTTCTGGCTAGCGGCGTCGGTGGCGAGGAAGATGATCTGCTTCCTTTGCTACCGAATGCCGAGCAGTTCCTCAGGGGTCAACGGCGGCAGGATCGAAGGCAGGCGGCTCGCCAGCATCGACTTGCCGGCGCCCGGCGGGCCAACCATCAACAGATGATGTCCGCCCGCGGCGGCGACTTCGAGGGCGCGCTTGGCGCTCTCCTGTCCCTTGATGTCGGCAAGGTCGGGGAGCGCGCCGCCGGCTTCGGCAACGCCGGCTTCGGGACGCGACAGCATTTGCGTGCCGCGGAAATGATTGGCGATGGCGATGAGGCTGCGCGGCGCGAGGAGCGCCATGTCGCGGCTTGCCCAGGCGGCCTCGGCGCCGTTGCCGCTCGGGCAAATCAGGCCGCGCCCGAGCGCATTGGCGGCGATCGCCGCCGGCAGCGCCCCGGCGACGGGCGAGATGGTGCCGTCGAGGGCAAGTTCGCCAAGCGCGACGAAATCGCCAAGCTGGTCGCCGGGCAAGGCGCCCATTGCCGCCATCAGGGCGAGGGCGATGGGCAGGTCGTAGTGGCTGCCTTCCTTCGGCAAATCGGCGGGAGCAAGGTTGATGACGATGCGTTTCCACGGCAACGACAGGCCGGTCGCGTGCAGCGCCGCCTTCACCCGGTCGCGGCTCTCGTTGACCGCCTTGTCGGGCAGGCCGACGATGCCGAAATAGTTGCCGCCCGGCGCGATCTGCACCTGGACGTCGACGGGAACCGCCTCGATCCCCTGAAAGGCCACCGTCGTTACGTGCGAAACCATGCGCCCTCGCCCCCGATGGTTGAGAGCCTAGAGCAGGACTCGCACGCCCGTCAAGAACAATACGTGAACGCGGGAAGACTCTGCCTCACGCCTTCATCTCGATGCGAACACCGTGAAGCCGCTTGGTCGAGGCATTGAGCACACGCCCCGCCGGCTGCGGCGCCATGTGGACGACCAGGCACCCCTTGCCGTCCCAGGTTTGCAGCGCCTTGATGACGTCGCGGTTGTCCGGCAGTTGCCGTCCGTCCGGCGTAAAGTCGTGGATGGGTCCCTCGATCTGGTCGAGAACAAAGACCGACGGCCAGCGGTGGTGATGGACCGGCTCTTCGTCCTGCGGATCGAGGATCACCTCGAGGACCCGCAAGCGGTCGTTCTCGAACATGACCTTGTGATGCTTCGGCGCGGCGACCACGGCGTCGAGTGCGGGATCCCAGGTCGATGGGTCGGAACTCATTTGCCAATCCTCCTCTTTTTCGTGCTTGGATTGATCCAAATGTTCAAAATTCTTTACTTGGATCGATCCATAGACTATGGGACTAATTTCAACCGCACCTGTCAAGTGAAAATTTGGATCGATCAAAACAGGCGGCGATGAGGAATTCGGCGTGGCGAGATTGATCGATGTGGCGAAGGCAGCCGGCGTGTCGCGCGGTACAGCCTCGAATGTCTTCAACAATCCGGACATGGTCCGGCTGAAGCTGCGCGAGCGCGTCGAGGCGGCGGCGCGCGCACTCGGCTATCTCGGCCCGGATCCCAAGGGCCGGGCGCTGCGCGCCGGTAAATTCAACGTCGTCGCCGTATCGCCACCGAGCAACTGGGGCGTCGCCAAGGCGCTGAGCAACCCCGTCTTTGCGCAGTTCCTCACCGGCGTCGGTGAAGCCTGCGACGAGGTCGGGGCGACCTTCGTCATCGTGCCCGATCGCAACGCCGATCATGGCGCCAGGAACGCCCTCGTCGATGGGTTCATCTTCTGGCGGATCGAGAATCTTGCCGAGATCGAAGCGGTTCGGCTGCGCCGGCTGCCTTTCGTTGTCATGGATTTCGATCCGGGTCCGGGGGCCAGTTCGGTGCGGGTCGATGCACGCGCCGGCAGCTATGCCGCGGCGAAGCATCTGGTCGCCCTTGGTCACCGCCGCTTTGCGATCCTGTCGTTCCAGCGGGGCTCCGGCCCCGCCCGAATACACCCGCCCGGCCGGCCGCGCGGGGCCGACGCAGCCGGCTACCCGATGGACTATGAAAAGTACCGTGGCTACGCCGATGCGCTGGCCGAGGCGGGGCTCGACGTCGACGACGTGCCCATGGTCCAGGCAGATCCGTTCGATCCGGGAGCAGCCGGCGTCGTTCTCGATGTGGCCCCGCAGGCAACGGCGATCCTGTCGATGGCCGTGATGCAGGGCCTCGCCATCCTCGCCGAGGCCGGCCGTCGCGGCATCTCGGTGCCGCGCGATCTGTCGGTCGTGGCTTTCAACGACATCCCGGATGCGGCGCGCTCCAACCCGCCGCTGACGACCGTCGATGCCATGATGGTCGAGAGGGGACGCGCCGCGGCGCGGATGATCTTTGCGGCCGGCGCCCCGCGGCACGAGGTGGTGACGCCGCGCCTGATCTTGCGCGCCTCGACGGCATCACCGCCGGCGCGATAACGCCCCGAGATGGTCTCGACTTCCACTCAGTCCAGCGCCGCCAGCACGTCCCGCAGCTCACCGATCTGCCCTATGCGCCGGTAGCGCGACGCGCCGGCCGGCTCCTCGACGTGCTCGATCACCCAGGTGAGGTCGTGGGGCACGTAGACCGCCCAGCTCCCCGCCGCGATCGCCGGCACGATGTCCGACTTCAGCGAATTGCCGACCATCATGGCGCGGGCCGGACCGTCGGCGTGGCGGGTGAAAACGCGCTCATAGGTCGCCTCCGTCTTGTCGCTGACGATTTCGACGGCGGCGAAGAAATCGCCGAGGCCGGAAGCGGCGAGCTTCCGTTCCTGGTCGAAGAGGTCGCCCTTGGTGATGAGGACGAGGCGATAGGCGCCGGCGAGCTCCGCCAGCGTCTCGCGGACTTGCGGCAGCGTCTCGACGGGGTGGCGCAGCATCTCGCGCCCGGCGCCAAGAATGCCGCCGATGACCGAAGCCGGCACCCGGCCGTCGGTCACCTCGATGGCGGTCTCGATCATCGACAGGGTGAAACCCTTGATGCCGAATCCGTAGTGGCCGAGATTTCTTTTCTCAGCCTCCAGCAACCGCGCCGAGAGATGCTCGGCCTCGGCAAAGTCGGTGAGCAGGGCAGCGAAACGCTGCTCGGTCAGCCGGTAGAAATGCTCGTTCTGCCACAGCGTATCGTCGGCATCGAAGCCGATGGTGGTGAGCCCGTGGCCTGCCGCCATGTCACCCTCGCCGCGCCTCGATGGCGTCCCAGACCAGTGCGGCGATGTCGGCGCCGCCGAAGCGCTTGACCTCGCGGATGCCGGTCGGCGAGGTGACGTTGATCTCGGTCAGCCAATCGCCGATCACGTCGATGCCGACGAGGAGCAATCCCCGTTCCTTCAGCACCGGGCCGATGCGCTCGCAGATTTCCCGGTCGCGCCTGGTCATCTCGACCTTCTCGGGCCGGCCGCCGACATGCATGTTGGAGCGCGCCTCGCCCTCCGCCGGCACGCGGTTGATGGCGCCGACGCCGACGCCGTCGACGAGGATGACGCGCTTGTCGCCTTTCCTCACGTCCGGCAGGTATTGCTGCACGACGTAAGGCTCGCGGAAGGCGCCCGCGAAAATCTCCAGCAGCGCCCCGAGATTCTCGTCATGGCCGGCCAGCCGGAAGACGCCGGCGCCGCCATTGCCGTAGAGCGGCTTGATGATGATCTCGCCGAACTCCTTGCGGAAGGTGCGTATCTCGCCGGCGTCCTTGGTGATGAGGGTCGGCGGCGTCAGGTCCGGGAACTCGGTGACGAAGAGCTTTTCGGGAGCGTTGCGCACCGCCGCCGGCTCGTTGACCACCAGCGTCTTCGGCTGCAGGCGCTCGAGGAGATGCGTCGTGGTGATGTAGGCCATGTCGAAGGGCGGGTCCTGGCGGAGCAGCACCACGTCCATCGTCTGCAGGTCGACGCGCTCTGCCGGCCCGAGGGTGAAGTGGTTGCCCTCCTCATCGCGCACCCGGACGCTTTCCACCGCCGCCGAAACCCTGCCGTCGCGCATGGCGAGGCGGTCGGGCGTGTAGTGGAACAGGCGGTGGCCGCGGCGCTCGGCTTCCAGCATCAGGGCGAAGGTCGAATCGCCGCGAATGTTGATTCGGGCGATGTGATCCATCTGGACGGCGACCGAAAGCGGCATCGGCGAGGAGTCTCCGGAGACGTGCGGAAGGCGATTACCACGCGCCGCCGGCAACGTCGAATGCCGCCATGACGTGCCGGGGAAAGCGCCCAGGCCGCATCGCGACGATATCGAAGCGGAAGTCGAGAGCCGCCGCGTCGGGATGGCCGGCGAGCCAGTATTGCGCAGCGCGGGCGATGCGCTTGCGGCTTCCCGCTGTCACCGCGTCGAGGGCCTCGCTCTCGTCCGCCCGATGCTTGACCTCGACGAAGACAATCGCCCGCCGGTGCCGCATGACGAGGTCGATCTCGCCCAGCGGCGTGCGGAAGCGGCGAGCGAGCAGCCGATAGCCCTTGGCGCGGAGATACCAGAGCGCCAGGTGTTCGGCCCGCCGGCCGCGTTTCTCGGCACTGGCGCGCGCCGGATCGGCGCGCCGTCCGTCACTCCTCATCGCCGGCCGCGCCATGGCGCAATTCGAGCGCCCGCCGGTAAAGGTCGCGGCGCGGCAGGCCGGTCGCCGCCGCCGCCTCGGCCGTCGCTTCCTTGACCGAGCGGGTTTTCAGGAGTTCGCCGAGCAGCCGGTCGGCCGCATCGGCGTCGGGCGCCGCCTCGCCCGGCGGGCCGACGAGAATGACGATCTCGCCGCGTGGCGCCGGCTCGCCCGCGAAAGTGGCGGCAAGCTCGGCAAGCGTGCCGCGGCGCACCGTCTCGAACGCCTTTGTCAGTTCGCGCGCCACCGCGGCGTCGCGAGCCCCAAGAACATCCGCCATGTCGGCAAGCGTCGCCGCCACCCGCTGCGGCGATTCGAAGAAGACCAGCGTCGCCGGCACCGTGGCGAGGGCGGCGAGGCGCTTCCGTCTTCCGGCCGCCTTGGGCGGCAGGAACCCGGCAAAGAGGAAACTGTCGGTCGCAAGGCCGCTCGCCACCAGGCCGGCCATCACCGCCGAGGCGCCGGGCACCGGCACGACGGCATGTCCTGCCGCCGCCGCCTCGACCACCAGACGATAGCCGGGATCGGAGACGAGCGGCGTACCCGCGTCGCTGACGAGGGCGACGGCCTTGCCTTCGGCGAGCAAGGCGAGAAGTTTTGGCCGCTGCCGTTCGGCATTGTGGTCGTGATAGGCGGTGAGCGGGGTGGCGATGCCGTAGCGCCCGGTGAGGACGCGGGTGACGCGGGTATCCTCGCAGGCGATGAGGTCGGCGGCGGCAAGCGTCGCCAGCCCGCGCAGCGTCATATCGCCAAGGTTGCCGATGGGCGTCGCCACCACGTAGAGGCCCGGCGCCAGGGGCTTGGCGGCAATGCGGACCCCGTCGATTGAAAACCCTGGCCCCGGAGGGTTAGCCGGCAAGGCATCCCGCGTCACGCTCGCACTCCCTCGGCCAGGGGCGCCCCGATCGACCGGCGCATTCGAATCGCCCGGTTTTGACTGGCGGCGGATTCACCTTATGATCAGGCAATTGTTACCGTTTTCGAGACGGCAAGGGGAGACGTTCTTGGCCAGCCCAATTCGGCCGCCGGCGCGTGGCAGCCACAGGCTGGCCGCGGCGCTGGTCTTCGGCGCGCTCCTCATCCTCGGCGCCTGCCGCTCCGGCGGCGGTGGCGCCGCCACGAATCCCGGTCTCGCGGTGCGGCCGACCGGTGGCGCCGTCGTCGGCGAGACGCTCGGCGCCGGTCAGGTGCGCGTCGCCCTCCTCGTCCCGCTGTCGGCAACCGGCAATGCCGGCGCCATCGGCCCGGCCCTGAAGAACGCAGCGGCGTTGGCCATCAAGGAATTCCAGACCGCCAACATCCAGATCCTCGTCAAGGATGACGGCGGCACCGCCGAAGGGGCGCGCGCCGCGACGACGCAAGCCATCTCGGAAGGGGCCGAGCTCATCATCGGCCCGGTCTTCGCCACGTCGGTGGCGGCGGCGGCGTCGGTCGCCAAGCCCTCGCACGTCCCGATCGTCGCCTTCTCCACCGACACGGCGAGCGCCTCCAAGGGGGTCTACCTCCTCGGCTTCCTGCCGCAATCGGATGTCGACCGCATCATCGGCTATGCCGCCTCGCAGGGGAAACGCTCCTACGCGGCGCTCCTCCCCAACAATTCCTACGGCACCATCGTCGAGGCCGCCCTCCAGCGGGCCGTCGCCAATGTCGGCGGACGCGTCATGGCGGTCGAGCGCTACCAGCTCGACCGCGTCTCCATGCAGGACAAGGCGACCGCTATCGCCGCCCTCGCCAAGTCGGGCACGATCGATGCGATCTTCATGCCCGACGCCGGCGACGCGGCGCCGTTCCTCGGCCAGGTGCTCGCCGCCAACGGCGCCCGCTCCGACACGATCAAGCTCCTCGGCTCCAGCCAATGGGACGATCCGCGCTTTGCCGCCGAGTCCAATCTCAACGGCGCATGGTATCCGGCGGCCGACAATGCCGGCTACAACTCCTTCGCCCGGCGCTACCAGGCGGCGTTCGGATCGGTGCCGAATCGCAAGGCCACCCTCGCCTACGACGCGACCAGCCTTGCCGCCGGCCTCACCGCCCGCTTCGGCGCCGACCGCTTCTCCGACACGGTGCTGACCAACCCCAGCGGCTTCATCGGCCTCGACGGCGCTTTCCGCCTCCTCCCCAACGGCCTCAACGACCGCGGCCTCGCCGTCTATGAAATCCAGACCGGCAAGACGGTGGTGGTCAGCCCGGCGCCGAAGACTTTTGCCCGAGGCGGCGGGGCGTAGCTTGCTGCCGCGTGGCGCCTGACGGTCCGGCATGGTGCGCGCCATAAAATACATCGCCGGCGGCATCGTCGTCATCGCAGCGGTTGTCCTTGCCGCGCTCTATCTCCTCCCCGCCGAGCCGGTCCGCTTCGTCAACGAAGGCGTTGCCTTCGCCAATCCGCTCCGCATCCCGCCGCTGGCCACACCCCGTATCGAGAACGGCGAGAAGATCTTCGACCTTGCCGTCGCGGCGGGCGCGACGGAGTTCGTTGTCGGGCGACCGACGCAGACCCTCGGCTTCAACGGCAGCGTCCTCGGTCCGACGCTCCGGGCGACGAAGGGCGACCGGGTCCGCATCGACGTCGTCAACCGCCTCGGCGAGACGACCACGGTCCACTGGCACGGCATGCACCTGCCGCCGGTCATGGATGGCGGCCCGCACCAGGCCATCGCGCCTGGTGCAACATGGCAGCCGCACTGGACGGTGATCAACGAGGCGGCGACGCTCTGGTATCACCCGCACACACTCCACAAGACCGGCGAGCAGGTCTATCGCGGCCTCGCCGGCCTGTTCCTCATCGACGACGAGAACTCGGCGACCCTTGGCCTTCCCGCCGCCTACGGCGTCGATGACATTCCGCTCATCGTGCAGGATCGCCGGTTCGATGCAGCCGGCGCTCTCGTCTATGACGACGGGCACGACGAGACGAGCGCGCCCGGTCTCTTCGACAATCCACCCGGCATGCTCGGCGACACGATCCTCGTCAACGGCACGCTTGGGCCGTATCTCGACGTGCCGGCCAGCCTCGTCCGCTTCCGCATCCTCAACGGCTCCAATGCCCGCCGCTACGATTTCGGCTTCGCCGACGATCGCGCCTTCGTCCAGATCGCCTCGGATGGCGGCTTCCTCGACCACCCGGTGGAGCGGACGCGCCTCCTCCTCGCGCCCGGCGAGCGCGCCGAGATTCTGGTCGACTTTGCAAAGGAGGCCGGGCCGGTCGTGCTGATGAGCTACGCCGTCACCGACAAGGTCAGCGCCGTGACCGCGCTTCTTCAGCGGCTTCTCGCGCCGGGCAATGACGAGAACCAGCAGTTCAGGATCGTCGAGTTCCGGCCGCGACCGGCAACGGCGCCGTCAGGCAGGATTCCGGAGACGCTCAACGCCATCGCCCGGCTCGATCCGGACAAGGCCGCAAGGACCCGCCTCTTCACCCTCGAATTCACCGGCCGCACGATCAACGGCAAGGCGATGGATCACGCGCGCATCGACGAGGTCGTCCGGCGCGGCGACATCGAACTCTGGGACATCCGCAACGACTCGATCCAGTACCACCCGTTCCACGTCCACGGCGTCCAGTTCGCGGTGGTGTCGCGGAACGGCCAGCCGCCGCCGCCTTACGAGCGCGGCTGGAAGGACACGGTCATTGTCAGCCCGGAAGAGACCGTGGGCCTCGTCATGCGCTTCGCCGACTACGCCGACCCAACCCTCCCCTACATGTTCCACTGCCACATCCTCGAACACGAGGACATGGGCATGATGGGCCAGTTCGTGGTGGTCGACGATGTGGGGGCGACCCCACGACTTGACTCGCCGCTCGTCGCGGCTCCCGTGAAACACAGCGGGCATTAGGAAAGGGACTTTGGCTCAGCCCGTTGGAGCACGAAGGGCGGCGCTCTCTGTCTCCCTCGGATGAGGTTCCTTGGATGGGCTTTGCTGTCGTGATATTCCCTCACCATGGCTATCGAAGATCTGAACGGCACTTACTCGGTCGCGATCAGCGCCGCGGTGGGCTCGTCGCTGGCCATATTGGTGCTCGGCAAAGGGCGGCTTTGGGGCAATGACGTTGCCGGCGCGAAGTACACCGGTACCTTCGCGATGGCCGGCGACGATGCCGTGACCTTTGACGTCCGGATCACCTTGCCGCCTGGGGTGTCTCTCGTCTCGGGCACTTCGCCGGCTGAGGTGTTCGAGACCCGCGAATTCAATCACACCATTCCGTTGCGCAGCTTCCTTGACGGCCTCCCCATCACGCTGCCGCGCGAAAGTATGACGCTCATGTTTCGGCGGGTAACCGACGAGGCCGCGCCTATGGCCGGCCAGCACGGCTTGCGCCTAATGATAGATGTTCTTGAGCAAGCAGATGCAGCCTGGAAGGCAAAGGGTTGAACGCCCCAGCGCACCGTGTTTGGACAACGATCATCGCGGCGGTGTTCGCGATCGCCTATGCGCAAACTGCTCTGCCAATGGAGCTGCGTACCCTCTCGACGCTGTGCCGAAGCAAGACATTTTCATGCATGAACTATCTCTCAGGCGTCGTAGCTGCGCTTGAGTATATGCAAACCCCAAAGGCATTCTGCCTTTCGCATCGCTTTTCATTGAGCCAAGAGCCTCAGACCAACGACGCCGCTGGGGTTTTGATACTCCTGAGCGATCAGATTCACTCCTCTTCGTCGACTTTGCCGGACATGCCAGACGTTGAATTTATCGCGCAATGGCTGCGCGACCACTACCCCTGTTAGTTGCTCCAAGTATGAGAAGCTACGCCGCCAAATCCGCGACCACCGCATCCAGCACGAAGAACCCCGCCCGCGTCGCGCGGACGCGCTCGCCGCCCATCGCTTCGACCATGCCATGCGCGGCGAGGTCGGTGAGGCGGGCCGGGTCGAGAGGGCGGCCGGAGAGGGCGCGGTAGCGGGCAAGGTCGATGCCTTCGGCGAGCCGAAGGCCCATCAGCAGCATCTCGTCGCCCTCCTCCTCGCGGGTCAGCACCTCGTCGACGGCAAGGCCGTCGCCCCAGGCCTCGACCTTTTCGAGCCACGCCTCCGGCCGCTTCTCGGCGGCGGTGGCGTGGCGGCCGTCGGCCTGCAGCAAGCGGCCGTGGGCGCCGGGGCCGACACCGGCATATTCGCCGTAGCGCCAATAGGTAAGGTTGTGCCGGCTCTCGGCGCCGGGCACGGCGTGGTTGGAAATCTCGTAGGCCGGGAGCCCGGCGGCGTCGCAGACCTCCTGCGTCGCCTGATAGAGATCGGCCGCCGCGTCGTCGTCGGGCACGATCAGCTTGCGGGCCTTGTGGAGGGCATAGAAGGGCGTCCCCTCCTCGATCGTGAGCTGATAGAGCGAGAGATGGTCGGCAGCGAGACCGAGGGCGCGTTTCAGTTCCGCGCCCCAGGCCGCGGGCGTCTGGCCGGGGCGGGCATAAATCAGGTCGAAGGAGAGGCGCGGAAAGATCGTCCGCGCCAGTTCGATGGCGCGGAGCGCCTCGTCGACATTGTGCAGCCGCCCGAGAAAGCGGAGGTCCGTATCGTTCAGCGCCTGGACGCCAAGCGAGACGCGGTTGACGCCGGCGGCGCGATAGCCGCGAAAACGCTCCGCCTCGACGCTCGATGGATTGGCCTCCAGCGTCACCTCGGCGCCGTCGGCGACCGGCCAGTGCGCCGCCACCGCGTCGAGGATAGCGGCGACCGTCGCCGGCTCCATCAGCGACGGGGTGCCGCCGCCGAGAAAGATGCTGGTGACGGTCCGCCGCGGCGCGCGTTCGGCCATCGTGCCGATTTCGCGGGCGAAGGCGGCGGCGTAGCGCGCCTGGTCGGGGGCGACGTGGCGGACATGGCTGTTGAAGTCGCAATAGGGGCATTTGGCGGCGCAGAACGGCCAGTGCACATAGACGCCAAAGCCCGGGTCGCCGCTCATGCCTTCAGCCTCGCCCGGGCGAATTTGGCGAAGGCGCGGGCGCGGTGCGAGAGCCCCTCGCCCGTCCCGTTCCAGCCGTGTTTGGCCTCCGCCGGCATCTCGCCAAACGTCTTGTCGTGGCCCTCCGGCAGGAACATCGGGTCGTAGCCGAATCCCTGTGTGCCGCGTGGCGGCCAGACCAGCACGCCCTCCACCTCGCCACGCCAGGTTTCGATCGAGCCGTCGGGGAAGGCGAGCGCGAGCGCGGCGACGAAACGGGCGCGGCGCTTCTCCGGGGAGAGCGCGCCGGCCATGTCGAGGCGCTCCTCGACGAGGCGCATGGCGCGGGCGAAATCCTTGTCCGGCCCCGCCCAGCGCGCCGAATAGATGCCGGGCTCGCCGCCGAGCGCATCGACCGCCAGGCCCGAATCGTCGGCGAGCGCCGGGAGGCCCGAAGCCTTGGCCGCGGCGACCGCCTTCAGTTCGGCATTCGCCTCGAACGTGTCGCCGGTCTCCTCCGGCTCCGGCAGGCCAAGCGCGCCGGCCGACGTCACCTTGAGGCCGAACGGGCGCACCAGATCCTCGATCTCGCGGAGCTTGCCCTTGTTGTGGGTCGCCACCACCAGCGTGTCGCCCTTGCGCAGCGTTGCCGTCACAGGATGGCGAGCTTCTGCAATTCGATGAGGCTCTGGATGCCGCCGCGGGCGAGCCCCATCAGCCGGGCGAATTCGTCCTCGCTGAACGGCGCCCCCTCGGCGGTGCCCTGGATCTCGACAATGCCGCCCGATCCGGTCATGACGAAATTGGCGTCGGTCTCGGCCTCGACGTCCTCGGCATAGTCGAGGTCGAGGACGGGCGTGCCGCGGAAGATTCCGGCCGACACCGCGGCGACGTGATCGCGCAGCACCGGCTTCTGGATCATGTCGCGGCTCCGCATCCATTCTAGGCAATCGCGGAGCGCCACCCAGGCGCCGGTGATCGAAGCGGTGCGCGTCCCGCCGTCGGCCTGGATGACGTCGCAGTCAATCATGATCTGGCGCTCGCCGAGGCCGGCGAGATCGACGACGGCGCGCAGCGACCGGCCGATCAGGCGCTGGATTTCGAGCGTCCGGCCCGACTGCTTGCCGGCCGAGGCCTCGCGGCGGGTGCGCTCCGTGGTGGCGCGCGGCAGCATGCCGTATTCGGCGGTCACCCAGCCCTTGCCGCCGTTCCGGAGCCAGGGCGGCACCTTCTCGTCGAGGCTCGCCGTGCACAGCACATGGGTGTCGCCGAAGCGGACGAGGCAGGAGCCCTCGGCATGCTTGGCGATGCCGCGCTCGAGGCTGACGGCGCGCATGTCGGCCGGAGCGCGTTTCGAGGGCCGTGGGACCGGCCTTGCTTCCTTTTCCATGCCGCCTTTTAGCTGCCGGTCCGCTGCAACGCAAAGGCCGGCTGGCTGTCGCTGGCGAGGAAATTCACCTCGCGCCGGTCGCCGTCGATGGCGACCTGCCGATACCAGGCGAGCATCGCCTGATGGCGCGGGTCGGCCCGCACCGCGGCAAGGTCGGCGGCCGAGGCGTAAGTCGTCATCATCAGCATGTCGGCCGCGGCCGGCCCGGCGAAGGCGTTCAGATTGATGTGGATCGACTGGATAAGGCCGATTTCCGTGCCGAGACGCTGCAACCAAAGCATCAGCTTCCGGGCGTTGGCGGCCCGGTCGGGACCGTCGCGCAGGGTAAACATCGCATAATGGCAGTACATCGCAGCCATCCTCCGAATCCCGCCACCATACGCCCGGATGGTGAAGGGACCGGAAATGCCGTCACGCAAAGCCGCGCTTGAAAGCAGGCTTGAAAACCGACACTTATGATAGGGCGACAGGACTGAAAGAGTGACCGCGCAACCTCCCTTCTCCCCTGCCAGGCCCACCGGCGATGCCAGCGGCTCGGCGCTTGCCGGCCTCGACCGGCGATCGCGCGAGATCTTCAAGCGCATCGTCGACCAGTACCTCGAAACCGGCGAGCCGGTCGGCTCGCGCAACATCGCCTTTCCAGCACAGTGGGATCCGAAGCTTGGAATTCACGTGACTTGAAGTCGCGGC
>JADMIO010852381.1_pt1 | contig 27712 bp, 25 predicted proteins | sample 8958161 | NCBI WGS metagenome assembly JADMIO01 (sample SAMN16585339, study PRJNA669376) | soil metagenome | isolation source: Crop rotation soil | place: USA: Cullars Rotation, Alabama | collected 2011
CGCGACAACTTGTCCACGTGGAATTCTAAGCTTAGGATCCCAATGTGCTGGAAAGCAGCTGCAGTTCCCGCTCTTCGACGACATCCGGCACAAATGCGTCACGACGCTGCATGGCCGGCTCGACCTCGAGGATTTCCACCCGCTCTACCGAGCCTTTCCGCGCATGCCGCTGGTTTCGATCTCCGACAGCCAGCGGGCCCCGATGCCGCCCGGTTTGAACTGGGCCGCAACCGTCTATCACGGCCTGCCGCCGGCGAACTTTCCGTTCAATGCCGAGGGCGGGGACTATCTGGCTTTCCTCGGCCGCATCTCGCCCGAGAAGCGACCCGAGCGCGCCATCGAGGTAGCAATTCGCACCGGTGTCCCGCTGAAGATCGCCGCCAAGGTCGACGCGGCAGACCGCGATTTCTTTGAAGCCGTGGTGAAGCCCCGGCTCGATCACCCGCTGATCGAGTTCATCGGCGAGATCAGCGACCGGGAAAAAGGGGAATTTTTGGGCAACGCATTGGCGCTGCTTTTCCCCATCGATTGGCCGGAGCCGTTCGGGCTCGTCATGATCGAGGCGATGGCGACCGGCACGCCGGTGATCGCCAGCCCGCATGGGTCAGTTCTCGAAGTTATCGACGATGGGCTGAGCGGCATCGTGGCCGAGTCGGTCGAGGAAATGGCGGCCGCCGTCCGCCGCGTACCTGATATCAACCGGGCAAAGGTTCGGCGAACGTTCGAGGAGCGGTTTACCGCAAAGCGCATGGCGCGCGCCTATGCGCGCGTCTACCGGCGCCTTCTCGGCAGCCCGGGTGCTCTTTCGTTGGATCGGCCGATCTTTATCGGACCCTCCCCGGAAGGCATCGTGCCACTGACGGCTGCGGCCGCGGCCTAGGCGACCGATCAAGCGCTTCAAGCAGGAGGTCGAGCATGGCAAAAACCGCTCGCAAGCCTGCCGGCAAGCCGGCGCACATGGCGGCGCTCGAGACGGGCAACAACGCGAATGTCTGGTCCGAATACGAGATCGAGGCGCAGACCTCGCTCGTCGATCGCCCGCTCCGCAACCTGAAGCACGCCGACGCGTTCGCTGTGCTCGACGCACACGGGGATATCGGCGCCATCGAGGACACGGCGGAAGGTCTCTTCTATCGCGACACCCGCTATCTCTCCCGCTTCGAGCTCCGCGTCGAAGGTCGCACGCCGCTCTTCCTCGGCTCCGTCTCGCTCGCCGACAAGCCGGCACTCGCCGTCGACCTCACCAACCCGGACATTCCGCTCGGCGAGAACGGGAAGATCCCGCGCGATACGATTTTCCTCGAGCGGGTGAAGTTTCTCTGGCGGGCGGTCTGTTACGAGCGCGTCAAGGTGCGGAACTACGGCGCCGCGCCGCGTCGCGTGCGAATTGACTTCCGCTTCGCCGCGGATTTTCGCGATCTCTTCGAAGTGCGCGGCACCCCGCGGCTTCGCCGCGGCGAGCATTTACCCCCGGTCATCGCTCCGGGAAGGGTGGAGCTTCCCTATGTCGGTCTCGACGGGATCGAGCGGCGCACGGTGCTGAATTTCACGCCGGTGCCGGCGCGCATCAGTGGGGAGCTTGCCACCATCGATCTTACGCTCGAGGTGGGACAATCGGCCTCGGTCTTCGTCACAGCCTCCTGCGAGGAGGGGCAGCCGAACGAGATCGGCGATTTTCTTCTGAACTACCGCAATGCGCGCCGCGCCCGCCGCACTTCGACCGCCGAGATCGCGAAAGTCACCACCGCGAACGAGCTCTTCAACGAGGTCGTCGCGCGCGCCTCCTCGGACGTCTACACGCTGATCACGCGCACCGATCTCGGACCCTATCCCTACGCAGGCATCCCCTGGTTCAACACGGTGTTCGGCCGTGACGGCATCATCACCGCCATGCTGATGCTGTGGGTCGATCCTTCGATCGCCTGCGGCGTGCTGCGCATTCTCGCCCTGACGCAGGCAACCGAGGCCGACGCGAAATCGGACGCTCAGCCCGGAAAGATCCTGCACGAGATCCGGCACGGGGAGATGGCCAATCTCGGCGAAGTGCCGTTCCGCCGCTACTACGGCTCGGTCGACGCCACGCCGCTCTACCTGATGCTCGCGGGTCAGTATTTCGATCGCACCGGCGATATCGAGACGATCCAGGCAATCTGGCCGAATATCAAGGCGGCGCTCGGCTGGATCGAGTCCTCGGGGGACAAGGACGGCGACGGCTTCGTCGAGTATTTCCGCGAAACTGAGTCCGGCCTGGTGAATCAAGGCTGGAAGGATTCCTATGATGCTGTATTCCACGCCGATGGCTCCGGGGCGTCGGGCGCGATCGCGCTTTGCGAGGTGCAGGGCTATGTCTTCTCCGCCAAGCAGGCGGTCGCGAGACTCGCTCGCGCCATGGGTGAGAGCGAACTCGCCGGGCGGCTGAGCGCGGAGGCCGAGCGGCTCCGCGAAAAATTCGAGGCGGCGTTTTGGTGCGAGGAGATCGGCACCTATGCGCTGGCGCTCGACGGCGACAAGCGCCGTTGCGCGGTCCGCAGCTCGAATGCCGGCCATGCGCTTTTTGCCGGGATCGCCGCCGCAAAGCGTGCCCGCTCCGTGGCGGCGGCCTTGATGAGCCCCGAGGGATTTGGCGGCTGGGGTGTGCGGACACTCGCGCAGGGCGAACCGCGCTTCAATCCGATGTCGTATCACAACGGCTCGGTCTGGCCGCACGACAACGCGATGATCGCGATCGGCCTTGCCCGCTATGGGCTGAAGCAGCAGGCGGCACGCATCTTTGCTGGCCTCTTCGACTATGCGACGCAGCAGGAGTTGCGCCGACTGCCGGAGCTTTTCTGTGGCTTCATCCGCCGGCCGCATCGGGGGCCGACTGCCTATCCGGTGGCGTGCTCGCCGCAGGCCTGGGCGGCGGCAAGCCCGTTCGGACTGCTTTCGGCCTGCCTCGGTCTGGAGCTTGCGCATGCCGAGGACGAGATCCGCTTCCGCGATCCCATCATGCCGGATTTCTTGGACGAGCTGATCATCCGCGATCTGCAGCTCGGCGCCTCGCGCCTCGATTTGCGCCTGCATCGCTACGGACGCGACGTGACGGTGAACGTGATCGCGCGCCAGGGCTCCGCCCGCGTGTCGCTGCTGAAGTAGCGGCACGCCATAACGAAGCGTTCTTCCAGGTTGCGCTCCGCGGCGTGGAGCTTCATCTTGGCCGCAGCCGGCGGACCAAGATTTCTCGGGACAAAGCGAATGAGCGCAAGCGCGGATTTTGGCGAATGGCGGCCGATGGCGACGGCGCCGAAGGACGGCACGCGCATCCTTGCGGCGCTCCGCGCGAGCGAACAGGGACCTGCCGAAGTCGATGTCGTGCGCTGGGCGCGCTCCTCCCCGGGCGGCGAGAAGAGCTGGATCGCCGCCGACTCCGATCCCACCCTCGTCATCGTCTACGAAGAGGCCGAGCTCAGCCACTGGATGCCGCTGCCCTCGCCATTGCCGAAGCTTCGCCCCACGCAGACGGCGGGCCGCCGCGAGCCAGGCCGATTTGAAGACGAGATGGGCGGTTCCGGGATTTGACCTGAACACTACCGACGGCGCCGGCGGATCGGTCGTTGCCGCAGACGGCGGAAGCCGCTAACCCCCGGCGCGATCATCGCAGGTGGTACCTGCGTGGCCCTCACCCAGGCAGCATCATGAGAATCGAAGCCGTTGACCTCGTGCTCCCGCCGCGGCTTGTCACGAACGACGAGGTCGTCGATCTCGTCCGCTTTCACAGCAGGAACGTGTTCAGCGGCAGCCTTGAAGAGTTGGGGCGCGTCACCGGCCGCCTTCTTCGCAGGATGGGCGCGCGGGAGCGCTTCTGGTCTGAGAAGCCACAGCGGCCGATCCATTTCGTGGCCGAGGCGGCGACCCGCGCGATGGAGAAAGCCGGAGTGTCGAGGGACGACATCGACCTCGTGATCTTCACGGGCGTCGATCGCGGATTCTACGAGCCGGCGAACGCCTATTTCCTCGCGAAGTCCCTCGGTATGCGCTCGGTCGAATGCTTCGATATCGTCGACGCGTGCAACAGCTGGTCGCGCGCGCTGCAGATTTGTGACGGGTTGTTTCGGACGGGGTCGCACCGCACCGCCCTGCTGCTGAACGGCGAGTTTCCCCTGTTCGACGGCGGCCCCATCAATCCAGGACTTTTCAGGGTCGAGCATGCGCAGCAATTGGAGCACAGGCTGCCGGCCTTCACGCTGGGCGAGGCGGCGACGGCAACCGTCGTGAGTGCGCGTCCGGACGAGAACTGGAACTACAACACGCTCTCGCTGCCCGAGTACGCCGACCTCTGCACGATCAGCTGTCACGACGGACGGCGCTTCTCCGAGCCGTCCTGCCGGCTCGACGTCAACGGCGCCGGCCGGTTCACCTCCTATGCCGAGGACATGTTCAAGTACGGCGTTGACTGCTCGAAGGATATCCTGAGGAAGCTGCGCCTCCCTTTCGAAAAGATCGACGTGGTCTTCCCGCACACCGTGTCACAGAGCACCATCACCTCGGTCGCGAGCGAGATGGGCATCCGTTCGCTCGTCTACAGCGTGTTCCCGCAGGTCGGAAACCTGATTTCCGCGTCAATCCCCGCGACGATGGCGCTTGCGCTCAGGGACGGCCGCCTGAAGCGTGATGACGTGGCGGTGGCGTGGGTCGGCAGCGCTGGAATGGTCTTTTCCGCCTACAGCTTCACCAACTTCATCGAGGCGGCGTAGGTCTGGGCTCGCTACTGCAGCGGAACACCTGCCGGAGAGACGGACACTTCGCGCTCCGCTTCCGCGCTCTGGCCGGCGGCGTCCTGGACTCCGATTCTGATCGGGATCACCTCCACCTTGTTTACCGGCGGCGCTTCGCGGCTTGCCGCGATCCATCCGACCGGATCGACTGCACTCGTGTATTCGAGCTTCCCGTCCGTACCGAAAGCGATGCCATAGCGATAGGGTGGTGTCCCGCCGCGCACGAACGCGGTCACGGTTTCCGCCTCGCCCGATTTCAATGCAGCCCTTCCAATGAGAGGCGGGCTTAGCGTCAGCTCGGCCGATTGCGTCGCCTGCGTGTCCGTGGTGGCCGAGCCGAAATAGAATCCGACGATCGTCCCGAAGACTCCGAGCAGAAGGGACAGGATGTCCTTGCCGCGATCGAAGCGGGTCTTGGTGTCCTCCGTCACCTCGTGCGTCAGGCCTGCGATCAGCAGCACCACCGCAGTGCCTATGGTTACGACAGCGAAGAGGTAGGTGATCAGCCCGCGTGCGAACTGCGGTTGTGCCATGCGGCCGAGCAGCCCGCCGTTGTTGCTGAACATGGCCACGAGGATGAAGATGAAGACGCTGAGAAGGATTGAGATCGCAACAAAGGGCACGGTCTCGAGCATCGGGGAGCGTCGATGCGCGCGCGGCGCCCGCTGCGAAACCTTCTTGTCGTCAGGCGTCTGCTCTGCTTCCTCCGACATTTGATCCCCACCGCAACGTCAGGCAGCATGCTGGCAGAGTGCGGCGCACGCGACAAGCGGCGGCCGATGGCGCGCCGTATGGCGAAAAGCGGCGGGGCGATCTAAGAGCAAGCAAATGAATGGAGGCGTAGCCATGATGGACCCCGCGCTGGCCGATGTTCCCACCAAGCTTTTTCTCGGGGGCGAGTGGCGGGACGCCTCTGACGGCGCGACGCTCGAGGTCGACAATCCGGCGACCGGCGAGGTGATCGCAAAGGTCGCGAGCGCCAGCATCGCCGACGGCAAGCGTGCGCTCGACGCCGCCGAAAAAGCCTTCCCGGCCTGGGCGGCGGCCAAGCCGCGCGAACGCGGCGAAGTCCTGCGCAAGGCCTTCGAGCTGATAATGGAGCGCAAGGAAGAGCTGGCGCGGCTGATCACGCTCGAGAACGGCAAGGCGCTGCCCGACTCGCGGGCCGAGATCGCCTATGCGGCGGAGTTTTTTCGCTGGAGCGCTGAGGAGGCGGTGCGCGCCATCGGCGACCTTTACCGCGGACCTTCGAGCGGCGCGCGTATCCTGGTCGGCCACAAGCCGGCGGGGATTGCGGTTCTGATCACGCCGTGGAATTTCCCGGCCGCCATGGCGACGCGCAAGATCGGCCCGGCGCTCGCGGCGGGCTGCGCGGTGATCCTGAAGCCCGCCTCCGCCACCCCGCTAACCATGCTGGCGCTTATGCCGATCCTGGAAAAGGCCGGGGTGCCGAAGGGGATCATCAGCGTTCTGCCGTCGAAGCAGTCCGGCAAGCTGGTCGACGCGCTTCTCCACGACGACCGCGTGCGGGTCGTCTCGTTCACCGGCTCGACCGAGGTCGGCCGCACGCTGCTCAAATCGGCGGCGGATAACATCCTCGTGCCGGCGATGGAGCTTGGCGGAAACGCGCCCTTCGTCGTCTTCGATGACGCCGATGTCGACGCGGCTGTCTCAGGCGCAATCATCGCGAAAATGCGCAACATCGGCGAGGCCTGCACCGCCGCCAACCGCTTCTATGTGCACAACAAGGTGCACGACGTCTTCGCCAAAAAGCTCGCCGACAGGATGGGTGCGATGAAGGTCGGCAACGGGCTGGAGGAGGGGATCGAGGTCGGCTCGCTGGTCAACGCCGAGACGCGCGATAAGGTGGTGGAGCTGGTCGACGATGCGGTGCAGCGCGGCGCCAAAGTGCTGACCGGCGGCAGCATCCGCAATGGCCCCGGCTATTTCTACCAGCCGACGGTGATGGTGGACGTGCCGGAGGACGCCCGCTGTTTTCAGGAGGAGATTTTCGGACCGGTCGCGGCGATAGCAAGGTTCGCCGACGAGGCCGAGGCGATGCAGAAGTGCAACGCGACCCAATACGGGCTTGTCGCCTATGTCTTCACCAAGGACCTGAAGCGCGGTCTCGCATTCTCCGAAAAGCTCGACTTCGGGATGATCGGGCTGAATCGCGGGCTTGTTTCGGATCCGGCGGCGCCGTTCGGCGGCATGAAGCAGTCCGGCATCGGCCGCGAGGGCGCGCATCACGGCATCATGGAGTTTTTGGAAACCCAATACATCTCGGTGGAATGGTAGACGCCTGCGGTTTGTCTAGGCGCGCGCCCACCGTCCGCGGCTGATGTCCGAAGCCTGCGATATCCTGGTTGTCGGCGGCGGCATTGCCGGCGTGAGCCTCGCCGCGCGTCTCGCCCCGCATGCCCGGGTGGCGCTGGCGGAGGCCGAAGAGCATCTCGGCACGCAGACGACGGCCCGCTCCGCGGCACTCCTCGCCGAGGCCTACGAAAAGCCTGAAATCCGCCGGCTGACCGCCCGCAGCCGCGCCTTCTTCGAGACGCCGCCGAAGGGTTTTAGCGACGCTCCGCTGTCGGGCAAGCGTGGCGTGTTGGTCTATGGCGGGCCTGACGATCTGCCGAAGCTTCGCGCGGAATACGAGCTTGCCGGTCGCACAACTGACGTCGTGTGGTGCGATGCGGAAGCAGTGGCGGAGCGTTGCCCGCTGCTCAGACCCGGCGTGGCGGCGGCAGGATTCCTGGAGCCGAATGCGTTGCAGCTTGATGCGAATGCGCTGCTGCAGGGGTTTGCACGCATGGCCCGAGCGCACGGAGCTGAGATCCACACCGGCGCGCCGGTCCAATCCGTCGCACGGCGGTTCGAAGGCTGGGACGTGCAGGCGGGCTCGCATAGCATCGCCTGCGCAATCCTCGTCAACGCAGCGGGAGCGTGGGTGGACGAGGTCGCCTCGCTCGCCGGCGCCAGGCGTCGAGGGCTGCGGCCGATGCGCCGTACCGCGGCGACCCTCCCGGTCCCGGACGGGATTGCGAGAATGTTGCCCAGCCATCCCTTTGTGGCGCCGGTCGACGGCAGCTTCTACTTCAAGCCGGAGACCGGCACGATCATGGTCAGCCTCTCGGAAGAGACCCCGAGCGACCCCTGCAACGCCTATCCGGAGGATCTTGACGTGGCGCTCGCGCTCGAGCGGTTCCACGAAGCCACCATCGTCCCGCGCGCTCGCCCGAGCGCGACCTGGGCCGGCCTCCGAACTTTTGCGGCGGATCGGCTGCCGGTTGTCGGCTTCGATCCCGAAGCGGAGGGTTTCTTCTGGTATGCTGGACAGGGGGGGACCGGCATCCAGACATCGCCGGCGCATTCGGTGCTCGCCGCCAAGCTTGTTCTAGGCCAGGAGCTTGATGCCATGGAACGCGAGGTCGCGGCTGCCTTCCGCTGCGACCGCGCGCTTCCCGAGTGGCCTTGATCTCTGTCTGAACGCGCCGCCCATAATTCCCTTTCCGTCGAGGAACCGCAAGCGAGGGCGGAACTTAGCCCGCTAACGGCCGGTTTATAGGGCAGTTGCCACGGGATCGCGGGGTTGGGATGCGGCTGAAGATTATTCTGAACAGCAACGCCGGTACGCTGACAGGACTCGATCCAGAAGCAGCGGCGCAGGCCGTGGTGGCGATCTTTCGCCATCATGGGCATGACGCCGAGGCTGAGGCGCTGCCGGGCAAAGCCGCGATCGAGGCGATCGAACGGGCCTGCAGCGAGCCTGATCTCGAGGCGCTTGTGGTCGGCGGGGGCGACGGCACCATCTCATTTGCCGCTGCGGTTGCGGCGCGCTCCGGCAAGACGCTCGGCATCCTGCCGCTCGGCACGATGAACCTTTTCGCGCGCTCGCTCGGCATCCCCCTCGAGATGACCGACGCTGCGGAGGCGCTTGCAGGCGGGGAAAGGGTCGCTGTCGACATCGGCGATGTGAACGGCCGTCTTTTCGTCCACCATGTGACGCTCGGCCTGCATGCCCGGATGATCCTGCTTCGCACCCGCATTGTCTACAAATCGCGGCTCGGAAAGCTACGCGCCAGCGTGCAGGCTTGGTGGATGGCGGTCCGGAACCCGCGCACCCTCGATGCCAGAATTCGCGCCGACGGCGCGGAGCGCAGGCGAAAGACCGCGGCGATATTGGTGACCAACAATCCGCTCGGTGAAGGCCACATCCCGTATGCGGACGACCCTCGGCAGGGGACGCTCGGCCTCTATGTGGCTAATTCGCCGCGCTGGCAGGATCTCGTCTATCTTGCCGTCGGGCTCGCTCTTGGACGCGTCGCCACCAACCCGTTGCTCGATAACTCGGTGGCGAATGAGGTCGACATCTTCCTCCCCGCGCCCTCGGTGAACGCCTCCGTCGACGGCGAGATCGTGGAACTCCAGACACCGCTTCGCTGCCGTCTCCGCCGCGGCGGTCTGAACGTCCTCAAACCTCGGTCTTAGAAACCCGGTGCAACGTGCTAATCGCGGGCAATTCCCGAAGTGGCTGCAGTATTTAGCCACGCTTCGGAACCTCGATGGGGACCTCGCGTTCGATTTGTCTGCCCACCCGGAGGCCGATAATGAATACCGAGCTCAACAAGGTCGATGCGCGTCAGGCCGATAGAAGAAAGATGAACATGGTGGTGCTCGCCTGGGGCCTACCCGCCGCCGTCGTGCTTCTTGGGATCATCTTTGCTGCCTGGGCCTGGAGCACCTAGCTGCGAAACTGTCGCCGACACGCCGAAGCCCACGCGAAGGCCAGCCGGGCCATCGCGCCGAACAAACTTTCTCTGGAGAAATCCCCGGCCGACCTGCGAGGGGGAAGGGGGCATGAGGAGGCCGGCCGGGTTTGGTGTCGGCCATCACTCGCATTTGATGCGGTTGGGAGGGCCGCAGCAAATTCCTAGCAAGTGACGACGCGCGCTTCAGATATGCCTCTATGAGAACATCCCAAAGCGGATATAGAACTCGCACGCGGCGGCTCGGTTCCAGGCGAGCCAAAATTTTTTTTGCGGCGGACGAAATCCGCCTAAGTGATTGCGGGGCCCAAAGAAAATCGTTACGCTTAAATGCTACTTGCCGAGAGCAGACGACTCGACACCGCCGCATTCCCTCAGAGACCGCGTCAGGATTGGAACATCATCCTTGTCCTGTCGTTGATCCGCCCAAGCAGCGTTGTGGCTGCACAAGCGCAGATCGCGGCGGTCTCGCTCCGGGGGACGTTGCGCCGAAGCGCTTGGAGACGTTTTGTATGGTCAAAGGTAGGCGGGGCAGCGGAGGCGCGCCCAGCAAGAAAGGTGACAAGATGCACAGCGGGACGGGTCACCCCCCTACCGAAGGCACTGGTCCGAAAATGAATTCCGCAATCCAGCATGAGATCGGCAAGCATCTCCGGGCGCACTACGATGACATCGTCAATGAACCCGTGCCCGACAAGTTTATGGAGCTGTTGGCGAAGCTCGAGCAATCCGTGACGCGAAAGACATAGGCGTCGGCGCATGGCCGTTTCCAAAGCGTTGCGGGAAGACCTCCTCGCATCCATTCCCAATCTCCGCGCCTTCGCGGTATCGCTCACAGGTAGCAGTGAGCGCGCCGACGACCTGGTGCAGGAGACGCTCATGAAGGCGTGGGCGAAGTTCCACACTTTTCAGGAAGGCACGAACCTCCGCGCCTGGCTGTTCACGATCCTGCGCAATGAATTTTACTCGCAGCTCCGCAAGCGCGGGCGCGAGGTGGAGGATGTGGAGGGCGCATACACGGCGCGCCTGGCGGCGCAGCCAGCCCAGGGCGGCCACATGGATATGACGGACTTCCGCCGTGCGCTCGCCGAGCTGCCGCCGGACCAGCGCGAGGCGCTGATCCTCGTCGGTGCATCGGGCTTTTCCTATGAGGAGGCTGCCGACATCTGCAAATGCGCGGTCGGCACCATCAAGAGCCGCGTCAGCCGCGCGCGAACCCGTCTGGCGGAGATCCTGCATCTTGAGCCGGGGGAGACCTACGGAACCGATCCGCTCTCGGCCAGCGTGATCACCCGCACCATCGCTTGAGACCCGCCTTGCTGCTCAGCGCGCATGCTGCGTGAGCCGCGATCCAATTTCCGCCTCGGCCTGGTGTGGTCCCGCCGGTTGTCTGAAAGCGAACCGAGCCAGCGGGGTGGACGTAGCTGGAATGCGTGACGCGGGTCCTCTTGACCAACAAGTCCGCTCGTCCAGCGACGTCCCCAGCGGAAGTGTCACCGCGAAACACTCCGGCTTGCCTGTTGTCGTCAGGGCGGCGGATGTGCAAAAACAGAGTGGATGAGCCGCTTGGCGTTTCACGCCGCAGGCAATAGCTGTCCTCGATAGTCCTTCCTCTCTCAAGCTTCCGGGATTTGAGTCATGAACGTTACCGCTCCCCCGAAATTCGGAATGGGCGCCTCGCCGTTGCGCGTCGAGGACGGCTCGCTGATCCGCGGCGCCGGGCGCTACACGACCGACGTGACCCCAAAAGGCACGCTCACCGCCTATGTGGTGCGGTCAAACGTCGCCCACGCGAAGATCAAGGTGGGCGGGCTGGAGGAGGCGCGCGCCGCCCCCGGTGTGCACCTGGTATGGTCGGCGGCCGACGTCAGCGGTCTCGGGTTCATGCCGCTCCTCGCGCATGGTCCGACCGAGCTGAAGTTCGAGACGCCGCCTTTTCCCGTGCTCTGCACGGACACCGTGCGGCACGTCGGTGACGCGATCGCCTTTATCGTTGCGGATGATTTGAACAGCGCGAAGTCCGCTGCGGAGCTGATCGACGTCGATTACGACACGCTGCCGGCGATCATTGCTACTGCGCAGGCGCTCGATGCCGATGCGCCGCTCGTCTGGCCGGACCGGGGCTCCAATCTCGCCTGCGAATATACCGGCGGCGACAAAGCCAAGGTGGAGGCCGGCTTCGCCAAGGCGGCCAAGGTCGTCGAGCTCAGCATCGTGAACAACCGCGTCATCTGCAACTACATGGAGCCGAGGGCGATCGTGGTCGAGCCGGGGCCGGGCGACCGCTACACGGTGACGGTCGGCTCGCAGGGCGTGCACGGCCTCCGCGATGCGCTTAGCAAGGTGCTGAAGAGCGATCCGCAGGCGCTGCACGTTCTCACTCCCGATGTCGGGGGCGGGTTCGGCACCAAGGGCTTCAACTATCGCGAATATCCGCTGGTCGTTAAGGCGGTCGAGAAGCTCGGCCGGCCGGTGAAATGGGTGTCCGACCGCTCAGAGCATTTCCTCGCCGACGCGCATGGGCGCGATCACGTGACGACCGGCCGCCTGGCGCTCGATGCGAACGGCCGGGTGCTGGCGCTCGACATCCAGATCACCGCCAACATGGGCTCCTACTTCAATCAGTTCGGCGCAATGATCCCCTGGTTCGCGATCGTCATGATGACCGGCGTCTACGACATCCAGGCGGCCCGCGCGGTCTGCAAGGGCGTGTTCACCCACACCGTTCCGACCGACGCCTATCGCGGGGCGGGCCGGCCGGAGGCGGCGTTCCTGATCGAGCGGCTGATGGACGAGGCCGGACGTGTGACGGGCCTCGGGCCCGCCGAGATCCGTCGCCGGAATTTTATCAAGCCCGAGCAGCTTCCGTACAAGACGATCATGGGAAACGTCTACGATTCCGGCGAGTTCGCCGCGAACATGGACCAGTCGCTGGCCTTCGTCGACGCTGGCGGTTTCGAGAAGCGGCTCGCCGCAAGCCGCGCCAAGGGCCGCATTCGCGGGCTTGGCTTCAGCACCTATGTCGAGATTTGCGCGTTCAAGGGCTCGGAGCCGGCGAAGGCGGTGCTCGAGGAGGATGGCACGGTCAGCCTGCATATCGGCACACAATCTACCGGACAGGGGCACCGCACCGCCTATGCGCAGTTCGTGGCCGGCCCGCTCGGCATCGACTACGAGCGCATCCGCGTCGTGCAGGGCGATTCCGATGCGCTGCCGTCCGGCGGCGGCACCGGCGGGTCACGTTCCATTCCGCTGGGCGCGCCGTCGGTCGATCGCGCCTCGCGCCTGCTCGCCGACCAAATCAAGTCTCTGGCGGCCGACGAGCTCGAGGCGGGGGCCGGGGACATCGAGCTGATCGGCGGCGAGGCCCGCGTGGTCGGCACCGACCGCAGCCTGTCCTTTGCCGACGTCGCCCGGCGCGCCAAGGACAAGAGCAAGCTGATCGCGGTCGGCGAGTTCAATTCCGAGGAGCAGACCTATCCGAACGGGACGCATGTCTGCGAAGTGGAGATCGACCCGGAGACCGGACATACCGAGGTCGTCCGTTATTCGAGCGTCGACGATTTCGGCGCCACCGTGAACCCGGCGCTCCTCGCCGGCCAGGTGCACGGTGGCGTGGCCCAGTCGATCGGCCAGGCCTTGATGGAGCATACGGTCTACGATGCCGACGGCCAGCTCATCACCGCCACCTTCAACGACTACGCCATGCCCCGCGCCGACGACCTGCCGGCACTGGAGTTCCAGACGCGAAACGTGCCGTGCAAGTGGAACCCGCTCGGCATCAAGGGCGCGGGCGAGGCGGGCACGATCGGCGCGACGCCTGCCGTGATGAACGCCGTTGTCGATGCGCTCTACCGCGCCTACGGCATCCGCCACATCGACATGCCGGCTACGCCGCTTCGCATCTGGGAGGCCATCCAGTCGGCGAAGGTGTAGCGTGCTGGCGCGGCAAGCCGCGTTCGCGCCTCGCACCGAACCTTGTCGTCATTGCCGGGCTTGACCCGGCAATCCATTCCGTGGCGCCCGAACCACGGGCTCCCGCATCCGGCGGTGGGCACAGTGCCATGACAGGGCGCATCGAAGAATGAACCCCGGCCGCGGCATTGCACTGAAGATCGCCTCCACCTTCGTCTTCACGCTCATGTCGGTATGCGTGAAGCTGGTGGCGGACCGCGTACCGCCCGGCGAAATCGTCTTCGCGCGCTCCTTCTTTGCGCTCATCCCGGTCGCCGGCATGCTGCTTTGGCAGGGGCAGCTGTTCCAGTCCCTGAAGACGGACAGGCCCTGGCTGCACGCGAGCCGCGGTGCGATCGGCATTTCGAGCATGGCCTTCGGCTTCATGGCGCTCGGCTATCTGCCGCTGCCCGAGGCGATGATGATCGGCTACGCCGCGCCGCTGATGGTGGTGGCGCTCTCCGCGATTGTCCTCGCCGAGGTGGTTCGCGTCTACCGCTGGACGGCGACGGCGGTTGGCTTCGTCGGCATCGCGATCATCCTATGGCCGCGCCTGACCTTCTTCTCGGAAGGAGCCGCCGCAGCGCAGCACGGTTCGATGCTCGGCGCGATCTTTGCCCTCTGCGGAGCACTCTCCTCATCCTTCGCCGCCATTACCATCCGCTCAATGACCCGGACGGAATCGACGGGCTCTATCGTGATCTATTTCGCCATCAGCGGCACGTTGATCTCGCTCGCTTCGATCGCCTTCGGCTGGGTCGTCCCGAACGGCCACGACGCGCTGCTCCTCATCGCCATCGGGCTCCTCGGCGGCACCGGCCAGATCCTTATGACCTCGGCTTACCGCGAGGCGGACGCCGCCACCATCGCTTCGTTCGAATACGTGTCGATGCTCTGGGGCCTCGCCTTCAGTTATCTGATATTCGGCGAAGTTCCTGGTCTGAGTGTGATTGTCGGCGGTGTGATCGTCATCGCCGCCGGCATCTTCATCATTTTTCGTGAGCGCCGCATCGGCCTCGAGCGCCGCCGCGAGCGAAGCGCCGCACGCGCGACGGCCGGCTGAGCAAAGCCGAATTTCCGAGAATACGTGCGGTGAACGGAACTCGTTAGTTCCTGCGGTCGTTCAGAACGATCCTAGGCGCGAAATGCGGGGACATCTGATGGCTATGTCGTTCTCTCTTCGCCGTATTGGCAGGGCACTAATCTTTGCAGCAATGGCATGCGCGGCGAGCGGCGCTTCGGCGCAGGAGCGCGAATACGACCGCTCTCGCGACACCGCCGAGCCGCGCACGGCCGCCGCGGAGGCCGATCAGGCGAGGGCGTTTGGCGGCCTTCTCGCGCCCTACATCAGGATCGCGGGATTGGTGGACGCCGGCGGGGCGCCAGTTCGCACCAAGAATGTACAGTCCATCCAGCGGATCGCGACCGGCACTTACTGTATCCGCCCCTCGGTAAGCATCAATGTCAACACGATCGTCACTATAGTCTCAGTCGACTATTACTATAGCAACTTCGACGAGGCGGTCGTGCAGTCGGCCTCCAGGTCAGGCTGCGGCACCGGCCGGTTCGGCATCTACACCTTGGGCGATCCCGATCACGATGGAAACTATACCTTCACTAACGGCGTGGGCTTTTCGTTCATCGTGCCGTAGCTGAAGTCCACGGCATCTGATCGCGCGTGAAGGGTGCCCTCAGCCGGAGGGGCAGACCTGCGTCTACCCGGAGTAGGCGACAACCTTCTGCCTCTGCCTACCGAGCTTCTCGACGCCAAGCTCCATCACGTCCCCGGCTTTCAGGAAGATCGGGTTGGGCTTCTTGCCCGATCCGACCCCGGGCGGTGTCCCCGTCGTTACAACATCGCCGGGCTCGAGCACCATGCGACTCGACAGGAAGGCGATCAGCTTCGCGACGCCGAAGATCATCGTGCTGCTGTTGCCCGTCTGCATGCGCTCGCCGTTCACGTCGAGGTACATGTCGAGTTTTTGCGGATCGGGAATCTCATCGGCTGTGACGAGCCATGGCCCAAGCGGGCCAAAGGTTTCAGCGCTCTTGCCCTTGATCCACTGGCCGGTGCCTTCCAGCTGCCAGAAGCGCTCCGACACGTCGTTGCAGATCATGTAGCCCAAAACATGCTTTAGCGCTTCCGCCTCGCTCACATACGCGGCGCGCTTGCCGACGACGAAGGCGAGCTCCACCTCCCAGTCGAGCTTTTTCGAGCCCTTGGGGATAATGACGTCGTCGTCAGGCCCGCAGACCGAGCTCGGCGCCTTCGAAAACAGCACCGGCTCGATCGGGACTGGCATCCCCGATTCAGCAGCGTGGTCGGCGTAGTTGAGGCCGATTGCGATGAAATGGCCCGGCCGCGCTACAGGCGGCCCGAGACGCGGCTGGCCGGAGACTGCCGGGAGCTTCGCGGCGTCGAGCTTCGCAAGTCGCGCGGTCAGCTCGAACGTCATCAGGTGCGGATGAAAATCCTGCACTTCCGCGGAAAGATCGCGGAGCTGGCCGGAGCTGTCGACCAGCCCGGGCTTTTCGGCGCCCCTGGCGCCGTAACGAACGAGCTTCATGGAGAAAAATCCGATCGTGCAAATGTGAAGCCATCTGCTTGGCATCGCCGCTGCCGGCGATCAAGCACGCACGCCATGCACCCCCGTTGCACTGCCTCGGCAATCGCCAACGGTCGCGAATTGTTGCCCTGGTGCAACGGACGCGGCTTTGAGCGCTGTTTGGCCTCGGACTGGTGGGAGTCCCCGCGGCATTAACCAGGAACACCTTCAGTAGCAACCAGCACCCGTCCTGTCACAAAACCTCTAAGCGAATCAGACATTAAGGCAAAAAGCAGGGGAAAAGATGCCCGCAGTGCTGCCGGTGCGTCATGTGCGCACCCTGTTCATTTCGGATGTGCATCTCGGTACGCGTGGCTGCCAGGCGGATCTGTTCCTCGATTTCCTCCGCCACTACGATGCCGAGAAAATCTACTTGGTTGGTGACATTATCGATGGCTGGCGGCTCCGGCGCGCCTGGTACTGGCCGCAGTCGCATAACGATGTCGCGCAGAAGCTGCTCCGCAAGGCGCGTAAGGGTGCCCGCGTCGTCTACCTGCCGGGCAACCACGACGAGTTCCTTCGCGATTACCTCGGCACGCATTTCGGCGGCATCGAGGTCCGCAACACCGATATCCACACCACTGCTGACGGCCGCCGTCTGCTCGTCATCCACGGCGACCAGTTCGACCTCGTGGTGCGGCATGCCCGCTGGCTGGCGCATCTTGGCGACTGGGCCTACTCGACGGCGCTGAACCTCAACACCGGCATGAACATCGTTCGCCGCCGGCTCGGTTTTTCCTACTGGTCGCTCTCGGCCTGGGCGAAGCTCAAGGTAAAAAATGCGGTGAATTTCATCGGCGCTTTCGAGGAGGCCCTGGCACGCGAGGCACGCGAGAACGCCATCGATGGCGTCATCTGCGGCCACATCCATTACGCTGCGATGCACAGCGACTTCGGCACGGCCTACTACAATTGCGGCGACTGGGTGGAGAGCTGCACGGCGCTGGCCGAGCATCACGACGGTCGCTTCGAGATCATTCGCTGGGCCGATCATTCCGCCGAAGCGCTGCTGCCGGCGCAAGAACCCCGCCCCGAATCTATTGCGGCGTGAGCGACGCTCCGATCCGACTGGTTCTCGTCACCGACGCTTGGCGTCCGCAGGTGAACGGCGTCGTGAACTCGCTCGCCCGTGTGGTCGGCCTGTTGCGTGAGCGGGATGACGCCGTGACCGTCATCGCTCCCGACCGGTTCCGCAGCCTGCCGTGCCCGACCTATCCGGAGATCCCGCTCGCGATGGCCTGGCCGGGCGAGATTGCGGAGCTGATCGAAGCCGAGCCGGCCGCCTTCGTCCACATCGCGACGGAAGGGCCGCTCGGAATCCTGGCGCGCCGCCATTGCCTGGCGCGAAAACGACCCTTCACCACCAGCTACCACACAAAATTCCCGGAATACCTTTCGGCGCGCGTGCCGGTGCCCCACTCGTGGGGCTACGCGTTCATGCGCTGGTTTCACAACGCCGGGTGCGGCTGCATGGTGGCGACGCAGTCGCTCGGCGCCGACCTTCGCCGGCGCGGGTTCCGCAACCTCATGTCCTGGTCGCGCGGCGTCGATCACACCCTGTTTCGGCCCCGCCTCCACGCCGACCTGAAGCTGCCACGCCCCGTCTTCCTGTGCGTCGGCCGGGTCGCAGTAGAGAAGAACCTCGAGGCGTTCCTGCGGCTCGATTTGCCCGGTTCGAAGGTCGTCGTAGGAGATGGGCCAGCACGCGCCGATTTGATGCGGAGTTACCCGCACGCGCATTTTCTGGGCGCGCTGCCGACCGAGGCGCTGGTGGAGACTTACGCCGCTGCCGACGTCTTCGTCTTCCCAAGCCTCACCGACACGTTTGGCAACGTGATGCTGGAGGCGCTCTCCTCCGGGCTGCCCGTCGCCGCCTTCCCGGTGACAGGCCCGAAGGACATCATCACCAATCCGCGCGTCGGCGTCCTCGACAATGACCTGCGCAAGGCTGCACTCGCAGCACTGAGACTCTCGCGCGACGCGGCGCGCGAGTTCGCATTGTCGTTCAGCTGGGAAGCGAGTACCGCCGTTTTTCGCACCAACATCCTCTCCGCCAACGGTGTGAAGACCGCCGCCGCTGCATAAGCCCACGGGCACCTCTCCCCCTTGTGGGGAGAGGGTCTGGGTGAGGGGCGTCTAACGTAGAGCGCGGCGGAGAGACCCCTCCCCAACCCCTCCCCACAAGGGGGAGGGGCCGCCAACCGCATTGCCCAGAGCCAGCGGCACAGCTATCGCAAGCGATGATGTCCAACGCCCCGACCTTCGCCGACATCCTTGCCGCCCGTGACCGCATCGCCTCCGAGGCCGTGCGCACGCCGCTCCTTTATTCCCCGTTCCTCTCCGAGCGGCTCTCCGCGCGTGCCTACGTAAAACCCGAGTGCCTGCAACGCACCGGATCGTTCAAATTCCGCGGCGCCTACAACGCGCTTTCTGTCCTCGATCCGGCGGTGCGCAAAAAGGGGGTTGTGGCGGTTTCCTCCGGCAACCACGCGCAGGGCGTGGCGGAGGCGGCGCGGCTCTTCGGTGTTCAAGCGACGATCGTCATGCCCGCTGATGCGCCTGCCCCGAAGCGCCGCCGCACCGAGCGGAGCGGCGCGCGTGTCGTGACCTATGATCGCGCCACTGAGGACCGCGACGCGGTGACCGCCCGCGTCGTCGAGGAGCTAGGCTGTGCACTCGTTCATCCTTTCAACGATCCTGCCGTCATCGCGGGGCAGGGGACAGTCGGGCTGGAAATCGCCGAAGACGCAGCGACGCTTGGAATCACGCCTAACATCGTGCTCGTGCCATGCAGCGGCGGCGGACTTGCTGCCGGTGTGGCGCTGGCGCTGACTGAAAAGTTTCCGGACGTCGGGGTCTATGTAGCCGAGCCGCAGGGCTTTGACGATTACGGTCGCTCGCTCACCAGCGGAAAGCCGCAGCGGAACGAAAGGCTCGCGGGCTCGATCTGCGATGCGCTGCTGGCGCCTTCACCCGGCGCGATCGGCTTTGCGATGAATCGCGAGCGGCTTGCCGGTGGTGTTACGGCGAGCGATCCGGAGACGCTGATCGCCGTTGGCTTCGCGTTCGACGAGCTGCGGCTGGTGGTGGAACCCGGCGGCGCCGTAGGCCTCGCGGCGCTGCTTGCCGGCCGGCTGGAGGTCAAGGGCAAGACGGTGGTGGTCGTCCTCTCGGGCGGCAATCTGGGCGACGAAATTCTTACCGAGGGTCTTCGCGCTTACCGCGCAAGTTAGCAATCAGCAGACCGCAGCTTCGCGCCGAGCTCGGCGGTGACCGGATTAACTTCCCCCTCGAGGGAGGTCGAATTTTCGTCGTGCGTAGCGCGACGACCAATTCGGGAGGGGGTGCGACGCCTAAATCGAGCGACCCCTCGACACTCGTTGTCGCGTCAGCGCTCGATACCCAAACTGCTCGCCAGTACCTCGAGCTCATGGCGGGCGCGGTCGCAGAGCGCAAAGCGCCGCGCAACTTCATCGCCCGCCTCGTCGGCGGGCGCGCCGTCGAGCGCGATGTCGAGCGTCATCGCGATGTGCCGCACCTCGTCGGCGATCCGCTCCGGCCTGAGCTCTTCCTTAACAGTAGCGAGCGTGCCCTCGATCTGCGACAGCGACGCGAGCAGCCCGAGCGTCTCCTCCGGCCGGCTGCGCTGCAGATATTCCCGCAGGAACGCGCGGCCCTTGGTGGTGGCCGAAAGCACCTGTAGAAGGCTGGAAAAATCCGGCTCGCTGATGGTCTCGAACCTGCTGCGGCCGGCCATGCCAAAGATCCTGACGCGTCACTCTCGGCCCCGAGACAACCGCAAAACGCTTTAGAAATGGCTTACGAGTGATGACGCGCGGCCCCGCTCGCATGTTCGCAGTCCGCGCCGCGGCCTTCTGCGCCTCGATCCTCTTTGCCAATGGCATCTACACGCCGTTCTTCCCGATCTGGCTCGCATCGAAGCACCTCAGCCCGGACCAGATCAGTGCGATCTACGCGCTGCCGATCGTCGTCCGCATCCTGTTGATGCCGTTCCTGGTCGGCCTCGCCGACCGGCTGCCGAGCCTCGGCGCGACCGGCGCCCTCTATGCCGGCATCGCGGCAATCCTCTTCGCCGTGCCGATCCTCTACCCAACGTTCTGGGTCATCTTGATCTTCGTCACGGCGGCGCTGGTCTTCTGGACCGCCGTAGGACCGTTCACCGATGCCGTCATCGTGTTCGGCGTGCGCGAGCATGGAATCGACTATGCCCAGGTGCGTCTCTGGGGGTCGGTCGGCTTCATGGTCGGCAATCTCCTGGCTGCTGCCGCCGCGCAGCGCCTCTCCGGCGACAGCGTCATGATTTTCCTGGTGCTCTCCTACGGTGCCGCCGTTCTGCTCGCGCTCCTCTCGCCGCATGTCGCTGCCCCGCCTTTGGCGGTGGAAAAGTTCGGGCTGAAGAAAGCCTTCGCAGATCCGATCCTGCGGCGGGCGCTGATCGCCGGGACGCTGGTGCTCGGCTCGCACGGGGTCTTCTACGCCTTTGGCACGCTTTACTGGCAGCACATCGGGTTCAGCGGAATCCTGATCGGAACGCTTTGGGCCTACAGCGTCGCCGCCGAGATCGCGGTGTTCGCGGTCGCGAGGCTGGTCCTGCCCGGTTGGGGGGCGCGCCGGCTGATCATCGCCGGTGGCGTCGCCGCGCTGATCCGCTGGTCGCTGTTCCCCTTCGCCACGTTCCCGGCGGCGGCGTTTTTCCTGCAGACCTTCCACGGGGCGACCTACGGTCTGACGCATCTCGGCGTGATGAAGGCGATCGGCGCGGTGTCGACGCCCGGGCATACGGCGCGCCTCCAGGCCGCTTACCAATTCTCAGCCGGTGCGATGATAGCCGCGGCCACGCTTGCCGGTGGACCGATCTTCGGTCTTTCGCCGCTGATGGCATTCCTGAGCGCCGCCGCCATCACGCTTCCGGCGATCGTTCTCGCCTACGGCCTGCCGCGCGGCCTTCAGCCCCAGAGCGCGCGCTCGGGTGGCGAGACGAGGGCGCCGGAATAGGTGAGCCCGGGGACGCGATCCCGGGCGAGGAGCAGCGGCCCGTCGAGATCGACGATATCCGCCTGCTGCGCGAGCAGCATGGCCGGCGCCATGGCGAGCGAGGTCGCGACCATGCAGCCGACCATTACCCGAAGCTCGCGGCGCTTCGCCTCGCGCAACATGTCGAGCGCTTCCGTCAGCCCGCCCGTCTTGTCGAGCTTGATGTTCACCCCGTCGTATTTGCCCGCGAGAGCATCGAGGTCGCCGGTGACGTGTGCGCTCTCGTCGGCGGAGATCGGAATCGAGCGCCGCAGATCGTTCAGGAAATCGTCCTTGCCGGCCGGGAGCGGCTGCTCGATCAGCGCGACGTCCGCCTTGCCGCAGGCGCTGAGGTTTTCCGAAAAGTTGGCCGCGGTCCACGCCTCGTTGGCGTCGACGACAAGCGTCGCACGCGGTGCCGCGGCGCGCACCGCGCGGACGCGCTCGGCGTCGCCGTCGCCGCCGAGCTTTACCTTGAGGAGCGGCATGTCGGCAGCTTTCCGCGCGTCCGAAGCCATGCTCTCGGGCGTGCCGAGGTTCAGCGTGTAGCAGGTGACGACGGGCTTCGGTGCCTTCAATCCGGCCAGCGACCAGGCCGGCTTGCCGGCCTTTTTGGCTTCGAGATCCCAGAGCGCGCAGTCGATCGCGTTCCGGGCCGCGCCGGCCTTCATGGTGTGCCGCAGCTCCTGGCGATCGCCGCTCACCTCCGCGGCCTTGATCTCTGCCAGCACGCCCTCCACCGTCTCGCCGTAGCGCGCGTAGGGGAGGCACTCGCCGCGGCCGGTGTCGGCCCCGTCGCTAACCTCCGCCACCACCACCCTGGCCTCCGTGCGCGCCCCGCGGGCGATGATGAATGCGCCGGCAATCGGAAACGTCTCGACCCGCGCCGTGACGGAGAGCCTCATCGCTTTGCGGCGATTTCGCCAAGCCGGTCGACCAGCGGCGCGACGCCGCTGCGGATCGGGTCCACCGCCGGCAGCCCATATTCCTCGGCAGTCGAGCTGAGGCACGCTTCCGCGGCGGCCGGGTTGAGCGCCGCCGTGTTCACCGCGATTCCGAGCGGCCGGATATCCGGGTTGGTCAACCGTCCCATCCTGGCGGTCGCGTCGATGACCTCGCTGATCGAGGGGAGGGGATGCTCGACCCCGCGCATCGTCTGCCGCGTCGGCTCGTGGCAGACCACGAAGAGGTCTGGCTGGGCGCCATGCAGCAGCCCGAGCGTCACTCCGGCGAAGGATGGGTGGAACAGCGAGCCCTGTCCCTCGACGATCTGCCAATGATCCTCACCCGCTGCGGGCGCGATCCACTCGACGGCACCCGAGATGAAATCCGCCGGCACCGCATCGATCGCCACGCCGCGCCCGGCGATCAGCACGCCGGTCTGGCCGGTCGCGCAGAACTCGGCATCGTAGCCGCGCCGCGTCATCTCCGCTTCGAGCGCCAGCGCCGTGTATTTCTTGCCGACCGAGCAGTCTGTGCCGACAGTCAGGATGCGCTTGCCCGCACGCTTCGTTCCCTTGCCGGTGGCAAAGCTGCGGTCGGCGTGGCGCACGTCATGCAGCTTTGCGCCGAGCTTGTCGGCGGCGACGCGGATCGCCGGAAACGACCCAAGCCGGTCGTGCAGGCCGCTCGCCACGTCCATGCCGGCCTCGATCGCCTCGACGATCGAGGCGATCCAGTGCTGCGGCAGCACGCCGCCGGCATTGACCGCGCCGACCACGAACGTCCGCGCCCCGGCGATGCGCGCCTCGGCGACGGTCATGTCGCGCAGCCCGGTGTCGGCCTGGCAGCCGGGAAGCCGCATCTGTCCGACGCACCAGTCGCGCCGCCAGTCGACGACGCCATAGGCGGTTTTCGCCGCCAGCGCGTCGCGCACGTCGCCAAGGAAGAGGAGATAGGGTTTTTCGATAGCCATCCGACTGTGCCCGGCCCGCGCTTGTCGCGGTCGAGCTTATTGGACAAACTCGCCGCCGGGCCACCCCTCGCTAGCACAGCGTCGCGATAAGTTCACGACCCGCCGGACCAAGGGCAGATTCCACCGGGAAAGCAGTTTCATGGAAGCCAAGCTCGAGCATCATTACGAGGCCGGCCGGCTCTTCCTCTTCCCGGCGGGCAACTGGGTTATCGGCGCGGCGCGCCGGCTCGAGCAGCAGCTGCAGGCTGCCCTCGGCGCGGGGGAAAGTGAAGAAGGCCCGCGTCAGCTCGTGATCGACCTGACCGATCTCGGGGCGCTCGATACCGCCGGCGCTTTCCTGCTCGCCTCGGCGGAACGGAGCGTCGCCGACAGCGGCGGCCGCGTTGCCTGGCGCGGCGCCGATTCCGGCCGCGCCCGGCTGATCGAGCGCGTGCGGCTTGTGGTCGGTGGCGACGAGTCGCTGATGCGCCGCAAGCGCGGCACGATTCTCGAAGATATCGGCACAACCGTCCTCTCGGTCATTGATGACGGCGCCCGCCTGCTGCGCATGCTCGGCAGCACGGTGCACGAGTTGGCGCGCGTCATCCTGCGCCCGGCAAGCTTCCGGGCCATGGCGGTGGCGCGGCAGATCGAGCTGACTGGAGTACGCGCCGTGCCGATCATCCTGCTGATGTCGTTCCTGATCGGCTGCATCGTGGCGCAGCAGGGCGCGTTTCAGCTGCGCTTCTTTGGCGCCAGCGTCTTCACCGTCGATCTCGTCGGTATTTTGACGCTGCGCGAACTGGCGCCGCTCTTGACCTCCATTATGGTGGCCGGCCGCTCCGGCAGCGCCATCACCGCCGAGCTCGGTTCGATGCAGATGCGTGAGGAGATCGACGCGCTTCGCGTGATGGGGCTCGACCCGGTAAACGTTCTGGTGCTGCCGCGCGTGCTGGCGCTCATCGTGTCGATCCCGCTGCTGAGCTTCCTTTCGGTGCTTGCAACGCTTTTCGGCGCCATGCTGACGCTCTGGATCTACGTCGATATCCCGCCGGTTTCCTTCCTGCAGCGGCTCCGCGACGCGATCGATTTCTCTTCGTTTTGGAGCGGGCTCATCAAGGCGCCGTTCATGGGGCTGATCATTGCGCTGATCGCCTGCACGGAGGGCATGGCGGTGCGCGGCAGCGCCGAGTCGCTCGGCACGCACACCACGGCTTCCGTGGTGAAGTCGATCTTCATGGTCATTGTGGTCGACGGCATTTTCGCCGTCTTTTACGGCGCCATTGATTTCTGATGGCGAACAATGGCTCCGACCCGATCATCGAGGTGCGCGGACTGACGGTCGGATTTCGCGGCTCGACGGTCTTGGAAAACCTCGACGTGGATGTTCAGCGCGGCGAGATACTTGCGATTGTCGGGGCCTCGGGAACCGGCAAGTCGGTGCTCGTCCGCTCGATCCTCGGGCTCGTCGGCCGGCAGGCCGGCACGATCCGGGCCTTCGGCGAGGAGATCGGGCCGCACGGCCCGACGCTGGAGATGGAAAAGCGCTGGGGCGTGCTGTTCCAGTTCGGTGCGCTCTTCTCCTCGCTGACCGTCGGCCAGAACGTCCAGATTCCGATGCGCGAGTTCCTCGATCTTCCGGGGCGGCTCGTTCGCTCGCTCGCCCGCGTCAAGGTCGAACTGGTCGGGCTGAAGGAAGCTGACGGGGCTAAATATCCCTCCGAGCTGTCGGGCGGTATGATCAAGCGCGCCGCGCTTGCCCGCGCGCTGGCGCTCGACCCGGATATCGTCTTCCTCGACGAGCCGACCGCCGGGCTCGACCCGATCTCGGCCTCCGAGTTCGACGCTTTGATCGCCGACCTCAGAAACACTTTGGGCCTCACCGTCGTCATGGTAACCCACGATCTCGACACACTGCATGCCATCGTAGACCGCATTGCGGTCATCGGCGAAAAGCGGGTGCTGGTCGAGGGCGATCTGCGCGACATGCGGCGATTCGATCACCCGTGGGTAAAGAGCTATTTCAGCGGGCGGCGGGCGCGCGCCGCGCTCGGATAGGGAAATGGAAACCAAGGCAAACACGGCCCTGATCGGCGGCTTCACGCTCATCATCCTCGCGCTCGGATTCGTCTTCGTCTACTGGCTCGCGCGCGGCGCCGGCGAGGATACCAACGCACATCTGACGGTGATCTTCGAGGATCCGGTTACCGGGTTGAGCGTCGGCAGCCAGGTGGTCTTCAACGGCATCAAGATCGGCGAAGTGAAGACCCTCGACCTCGATCCGAAGGAGCCGAAGAACGTCATTGCCGGTCTTGCCGTCATTCCAAAACCCTCGGTCAAGGCCGACACGACGGTGACCCTCGGCTTCCAGGGATTGACCGGCGTCGGTTACATCGAGATGGCGGGCGGCTCGCAGTCGCTGCCGCCGATCTGGGAGGCGCAGAAGGATCCGACGATCATCGCCACGCGCTCCTCGATGCAGGATCTCCTGGCCGGCGCCCGCACCATCCTATCGCGCGCCGACGAGACCCTGCAGAAGCTGGAGCAGACGGTTTCCGACAATTCCGACGACATCTCGCTCGCCGTGCTCGACGTGCGCAAGTTCACGAGCGCGCTCGCCGCCAATTCCGATGATGTCGGCAAGCTCGTCGCCAACGTCTCGACTGCCGCCACCAAAATCGCCGACGCCACGACGCGGCTCGACGGCATCGTCGAGAAGAGCGAGAAGCTGATTGCGGCGATCGACCCGGACGACGTCAGGAAGTCGGTCGCCAACATCCGCGCGACCTCCGACAGCTTCGCCGCCCAGGCCGGCCGCCTCGGCGGGCTGGTCGATCGCGCCGATGCGATCGCCGCGAACGCGGAGAGTTTCTCCGAGCATCTTCCGGCGCTCGGCGAAAAGGCCGATACGGTGCTCGCCTCGCTCGATCCGGAGAAGCTCGGCCGCACGCTCGACAACATCGACAAGTTCACCACTGCGCTCAATCAGAACACCGAGGACGTCCGCACCATCGTCGCCAACGTCAAGGATATCTCGGAGCGCTTCCAGAAGCTCAGCGCCCGCGCCGATTCGCTGGTCGCCAAGCTCGACAGCATGGCGGGGCAGGGGCCGGGCGGCATTCTGCAGGACGCGACCGACACGCTCGCCTCGATCCGCGCCGCCGCCGATAATTTCAACCGGCAGGTCAATGTCTTGGGCAGCGGGTTCGGCGATTTCAACAATCGCGGCCTGCGCGATCTCCAAAATTTGGTCAGCCAGGGGCAGAGGACGATCGGCCGCCTCGACCATGTCATCTCCAATCTGGAGGAAAATCCGACCGGGTTTCTGCTTGGTGGAGAGAACGTGCCGACCTACGGTGGGCGGCGGCGGTGAGGCCATTGTCATAAAGGCGGGGGCGTGATCGTGGCGGGATCGAGGTTTGCGCGGCCGCGCTTTTCGGCCGCCGGCATTTTAGCGGTCGCACTTGCGGCGGCGCTTGCCGGCTGCGCCGGCCTGGGCGGCCCGCCGAGCGCCATCTTCGATCTGAGCGCCCCGGGCGACGTAGCGGCGGCGCATGGCAGCAAGCAGGTGCTGGTGCCGGAGCCGACCGCCGTGCACGCGCTCGACACCGACCGCATCGCCGCCCGCCCGAATTCGGCCGAATACGCCTACCTGCCGGGCGCCGTGTGGAGCGACCGGCTGCCGAAACTCCTGCAGGCGCGCCTCGTCGAGACGCTGCAGAACAGCGGCCGGGCGCGCGCCGTCGGCGTGCCGGGGCAGGGGCTGCTGATCGATTACCAGATCGTGCTCGATGTGCGCGCCTTCGAATACACGCCGGAAGGCGCGGTCGCCGATTTCGTCGTGCGCGTGATGGACGACCGCAACGGCCGTGTGCTCCGCTCGCGCAGTTTTCGCCACATTGTCCCGGTCGCAGCACGCGGCTCGATCGGAATCGTGCAGGCGCTCGACCTCGCCATGGATCAGTGTTTCGTCGAGATCGCCAACTGGGCACTCGGATAGAGCGCGGCAACGCTCGCGTTCCCCTTCTCCCATAGGGAGAAGGTGTCGCCCGAAGGCGGCGGATGAGGGGATGCAGGGCAGAAGGATCGAGCAACCCAGGAGGCGTCGCAACCCCTCACCCTGGCTGCTCCGCAGCCACCCTCTCCTCTAGGAGAGGGTTACGTCGACGCTACTCCAACCGCCCCGCCGCGTGTGCCAGCATCGTGTAAACCTTTCCGGTGTCCGACGTGAGATACATGCGCGAGACGTTCGGGTCGGAATCGTCCTTCGAGACCTGCGACAGCAGCCGCTCGAAGTCGCCGATGTAGTTGTCGACCGCCTTCTTGAAGTCGCCGTCGCGCTCGTACTTCCTGCGCAGCTCGTCGAACGTCTTTTGGCCCTGCAGCGTGTAGAGGCGGCGGGTGAAGACGTTGCGCTCGCCGCGCTTGTAGCGGTCCCACAGCTCCACCGACGCCTCGTGGTCGATGGCGCGAGCGATATCGATGGAGAGCGAGTTGAGCGACTCCACGACCTGCGCCGGCGAGCGCTTGACCGTCGCGGCAACCGGCGCCGGCGGCGGCTCGGGCGCCGCCTCCGCATCGGCAGGACGCGCGGCCGGCGTCTCGCTCGAAGAAGCGCGGCGCAGCAGGTCGGCCACCCACCCGCGCGCCTCGCCGTTCCTGCCCCGCGCCTTGACGGCAGGGGACCTCGAAGCCGGGTCCTCC
>JADMIO011000785.1_pt1 | contig 27712 bp, 24 predicted proteins | sample 8958161 | NCBI WGS metagenome assembly JADMIO01 (sample SAMN16585339, study PRJNA669376) | soil metagenome | isolation source: Crop rotation soil | place: USA: Cullars Rotation, Alabama | collected 2011
GACGGCGGGCTGGACGGCGTTCCCCTGAGGATCGTCCGAGCATGAGGCACATCGCAACGGCGACCGCCATGGTTGCGGCGCTGCTCGTCACGGGCATGGTCCGGGCGGATGGCGGCGACGCTCACGCGTCGACGCCGGCCGCGCGGCTCGAGCGTCCGGCCCACTTCGAGCTGACCGACGCTTCGGCCTCGATCGATGCGCTGGTCGGCCGAGTGCTGGCCGCGGTCGCGAAGAGCGACGCCGATGCGCTGCATCGTCTGCGCGTGACCGAGGACGAGTATCGGACGTTCATCATCCCGGGGAGCGTCAAGCCCGGCGAGGCGCCGCAAGTTCTCGAGCAGGACGAGAGCGAGCACGCCTGGGCCTGGATCAACACGAACAGCATCTACGCCGTGGACAACATCATCAAGAACTACGGCGGACACAAATACCGGTTGAAGAAGACCGAGTTCGCGAAGGGTGAGCGTCGGTACGCTTGGTACACGGCGTACAAGGTCGTGAACCTCACGCTCGAGGACGAGACGGGGAAGGAGGGCGAGCTGGTGCTCGGCTCCATCGCCGACGTCGACGGGCAGTTCAAGTTCATCGGTCTTCTCGGAGACCTCTGAGAATCGAACTCCGCATGTCCAACTACCAGTCAAGGAGAATCACGATGACGAATCGCATGAAAGCGCTCGGGGCCGTGTTCGCGGCCGCGAGCTTGATGATGGGGACGTCGGCGCACGCCGACGTCAAGTGTCGCGCGGCCGTCTCGAAGGCATCCGCGGCGCTCACGCAGGCGATCGCCAAAAATCTACAGAAGTGCGAGCAGGCCCTGCACGACGGCAAGGTCACCGGTCCCTGCTCGTCGGAGCCGGGGACCCAGGCCAAGATCAGCAAGGCGAAGGACAAGCTGCGCGACGCGATCGCCAAGGCTTGCGCCACCTCGACCGGCGAGTTCGCGTTCGGCCGCTGCCCGAACGAGACCGGTACGACCGGCTCGAACTGCGGCAACCTCTTGGTCAACACCAAGGCGGACGAGGCCGAGTGTCTCGTGTGCCTCGCCGACCACAACGCCAAGGAGCTCGTGAGCCGCGTGCTCTACTCGAGCCTCGTAGCGCCGGGCACCAAGGACATCGGCAAGTGCCAGGCGGCGATCGGCAAGAACACCGTCGCCTTCTACACGACCGAGTCGAAGTCGCTTTCCAAGTGTCAGGCGTCGCTGATCAAGGGCAAGATCGACGCGTGCCCCGATAGCAAGACGACGGCTGCGATCGACAAGGCGGAGCAGAAGAAGAAGGACGCGATCGCCAAGGCGTGCTGCGGCGACGACGGCGTCTGCGGCGGTGCGGTGTGCAGCGCCTCGGCGCCGAACGTCGCCTGTCAGGGCGGCGCCAACGACCAGAAGGCGTGCACCGCCGACAGCGATTGCCCGGGAGGTGCGTGCCACGGCGCCGGCAACGAGTCGCGCTGCGTGGGCGGCAGCAACGGCGGCCTCCCGTGTCTCGTGGCCGGGGACTGCCCCGGCGGCACCTGCCACAGCGGACAAGCCGCGTGCGAAGCGGCTTCCGACTGCGGCCGTTGCCAGGGCTCGACCTCGCCCGGCAAGCCGTGCCGTGCCAACGGCCAGTGCGACCAGGATCCGGGGAACTGCAATACCTCGCTCCACAAGTGCGTCGGCGGCTCGAACCCGGGTACGGCGTGCACGTTGCCGGGCGGCGCCGAGTGCCTCGGCGGCACCTGCTCGGCGGGCGTCTGCACCGGCGGCAGCAACAACGGCAACGTGTGCACGGTCAACGGCGACTGTCCGTCGGTTCCGGCCGGCACCTGCGTCGGCCTGACCGGCCTGTGCGGCGGCTCGGACGACTTCAATCCGGTCACCGACGTCGGCTGGATCTCGCCGACCTGCCCGGGCATCACGACGGGCGGCGCGGCGATCGCACTCACCGGCGTGACGGGCAACACGATCATCACCTGCGCCGATGCCCACGCCGACAAGCGCGCGCAGTGTCAGGATGCGGCGGGCGCGACCTTCAACTACGACGGCGACGTTCCGCCCTTCTGCGTCGACACGCCGACCGACTGCACGCCGACCGGCCCGACCCACACCGCGACGGTCCAGATCCACACGGGCGGCACCGATCTCGCCGGCGTGTCGATCAACCTCGGCTACAAGACCGTCAACTTCCCGGGCACCGGCGAGGTGACCGGGTCGCCGCGCATCACCAGCAGCCACGTCGGCACCGTCGCGAACGACAACGACGACTCGATGACCCTGTCGGTCACGGATCTCGGCACTCCGATCACGGACGGCGAGAACCTGTTCGTCGTGACCTTCAGCGATTGCGGCCCGGCGCCGACCGCGGCCAACTTCGGCTGCGTCGTCCGCAGTGCCTCCGACTCGAGCGGGACGGACATTCAAGACGGTATTAGCTGCACCGTCACGGTCCCGTAACCGGCACCTTGGTAGACGGTTGGGCAGGTTGACCCTGCGCACCGCGGGGCGACCGTCGCGAGACGGCCGCCCCGCTGCTTTCTCGAGCGGTCGACGGAGCGAATGCAGAGACCACGAATCTCGTCCCTGACGCTGGCGGTTGCCGCCGCGCTGGTCCTGTCGACCGGCGTCGCACGAGCTGCCGGACCGGCCTGCGCCCCGGACGGCCGCGTGAAGATCGCGGTGCAGCTGAGCCCGCCGCCGGGAAAGGAGCTCGCCGGGGTGAAGGTCGTCGTCGATTACCCGGAGACGTCGGTCGGCATTCCGGGCTTCCAGAGCTGGCCGGAGGTGAAGGAGCGGGTCGCCGACGTGCCGCCGGGTTTCCTGAGCGCGCCGAACGACACGGATGCGGAGCTGATCATGGGCATGGCGGGAAGCGCCGCCCTGCCGCAGGGAACGATCTTCAGCGTCGACTTCGACCGCTGCAAGGGCACGCCGGCAGTGGCCGTCGGCGATTTTCCGTGTCGCGTCGCCGAGGCATCGACGCCGCAGGGGGAGCTCGTCGACGGGGCGCAATGTTCGGTCGAGATCGGGTCCGCCAACGAACGGGAACGTTCCGAGAGGGGGAATGCGAGATGAGAGCGATGCGAGTTGCGAGCGGGCTGACGGTTCTGGCGGTGGCGGGGATCGCGACGTCCGGGTGGGCGGCGGGATCGCCGGAGCTCAAGGCGTCGCGGAACTGCCGGAAGGCGATCGCGTCCGCCCTCACCAAGGTCACGTCGACGACGCTCGGCGTGATCGGCGGCTGTCACAAGAGCCGCGACAAAGGGAAGTTCACCGGCGACTGCAACGACCTTGCGGCCGCCGACGTGAAAGCGAAGGTCTCCGCGGCGCAAGGCAAGGGGACCGCGGCGATCGCGAAGAAGTGCGCCGCCGGGGAGGTCGTGCTCCGCAACTACGCCGACCACGATCCCGCCGGCAGCTATTTCCCCCTTTCCGAGACGACGCTCGAGACGACCGGCGCCGCGGTGCTGGGCGCACCGCAGATCGTCGGCCAGAAGGATCAGGTCAAGTGCCATGCGGCGATCGTGAAGGCGGAGGTCGCCGACGTCGCCGAGATCCTGAAGGCCGCGACCACGTGCCAGAACGGCGAGGACAAGCTCGCCGACACGTTCGGCGCGCTCGACTGCGTCGCCACCGCCGCGAAGGCCGGCCCGAAGGGTGAGGCGGCGATCGGGAAGGCGTGCGTCGCGAAGCAGATCACCGGCGCCGACGTCGGCAGCTGCGATCCGCTCCCGGGTTGCGTGACGCAGGCGGCGACGGCGAGCGGCCAGGCGCTCGCCGCGGCCATCTACGGCCAACCGAGCGCGACCTGCCAGCCCGGCGACAAGGTGAAGGTCGTGGCGTCGATCGACAAGACCTACGGCGGCGCCTCGATCACGATCGCCTATCCGGACGCGGTCAACATTCCGGGTACGGGTACCGCGGACAGCGTGAAGCAGCGCGTGCAGTTCGCAAATGCCGGTCTCACGGCCGTGAACGACGACGATGCGATCGGCGCCGACGGCATCGACGACACGTTGACGGCGTCCCTGGTCGGCGCGGGTGTCGACAACTCGGCGGGCCCGTTCGCGACCGTCACGTTCGATTGCATCGCCGGCAGTCCGATTCCCGCGGCGGGTGCGTTCGTCTGCGGCGTGGCCTCGGCGTCGACCTCCGGCGGCGATGCGATCACCGACGCCCACTGCACGATCGAGGTGCAGTGATCGCAGGGGGCTCCGTCGGCAATTTTCCGAGGTCGCCGAGGGTCGTCACGTGATTGTCACGAGGGTGGCGCGCTGTCGTTACGGGGCCGCGCGTACAAGGCCGAAGCCGTCGTCTTCCTCGCCGAAGGGCGGTTCCGTCGACTGCCGGTCGATTCCGAAGGGTCGAATGATGCGAAGACGCTCGCGGGCTGTGCTGGGATTGTCGGTGTCGATCGGCATGATGCTGGTGTCGAGCGTCGCGCGTGGCGGGTCGCCGTTGTCGAACGACCCGAGCCCGCTCGCGATCTGCCAGGACACCGTCCGGACCGCCGCCATCCGGCTGAACGCGGATGCGCATCGCGCCATCTCGGCCTGTCTCACGCGCGGCATCGAATGCCTGGTCGGCGATGCGACGGCGCAGCCAGAGTGCTGTGACCGAGCGGCCGAGCGCTGCGCGATCGACCTCGCCAAGCTCGACGGCCTGCGGGACCGGTTCGGCCGCTACGTGAGCGACCGCCGCTGTCGCACCGTGCCCCTCGCGGACGTCCTCGGCGCCGACGGTCTCGGGTACGCGAAGCTCCTGGCGTCGTGCGGAGCGACCGAGCCACGCGCCGCCGAGACGCTCGAGGACGTAGCGGCCTGCATCGCCCATGCGTCCGTCGCGGCGACGGCCTGCGCGACCGGCACGGCCGAGCTGCCACGCGGGGCCGCGGCGCTCGCCTGTACCGGTCTCACCGACGCGTTTTCCGCGGCAACCGGCGCCGACTTGTCGAGCTGCGCAAATCCGTCGCAGGCGACCGCGACGCCGACGCCGGTCGCGACGCCGTCGATCGAACCGACGGTGACGAACCTGCCGGCAACCGCAACGAAGACCTCGACGCCGCTCGCGACCCCGAGCGCGACGCCGGCAAGCGCGACGCAGACGGCGACCCCGGTCGCAGCGACCCCGACGATCACGCCGACCACCAGCGGGACTCCGACGGCGCTTCCCTCGACGACCGCGACCCCCGCCGTCACGCCGTCGGCCATCGCGACGCCGATCGCGACCGTCGTCGCCACGGCGACGGCGGTACCGACCCAGACGCCGCTGCCGACGGCGACGGTGACGAAGACGGCGACGCCGATCCCGACCCTCACCGCGACGCCGACCCAGACGGCGCTCGCGACCGCCACGCGGACGGCAACGCCGCCGCGCACGGCGACGCCGCCCCCGAGCAAGACCGCGACGCCGACCCGCACGCCGACGCCCATCCCGACCCCCGCCTGCGGCAACGGGATCAAGGAGAGCGGCGAGGATTGCGACGACGGCAACGACCTCGACTGCGACTCGTGTCCCGCCGACTGCAAGACGGTGGCGCCCACGCAGTGCTCGGCGACGACCACGCGCTTCACCGAGACGATCCACCTGGTGCCGCCGACCGGCGCGCTCCTCTCGGCGGGCGTGTTCTGCATCGAGTACCCGCCGGGCGTGATCGGGCTTCCCGGCAGCGGCCTCGTCACCGGGCGCGTCTCCGGCATCAACGCCGTCCCCTCGCTGAACGACTTCAACAACGCCGTCCAGCTGGCGTTCGTCGCGACGCCCGGGTTCACCGAAGCGAGCGCGACGATCAGCTTCGATCTCTGCACGGGGCAGACGCCGCCGACGGCGTCGAGCTTCACGTGCACCGTGAAGAGCGCGTCGAACCAGGGCGACTCGATCGATCCGCCGACGCTGGTGCAATGCACGCCGCAGTGAAGAGAAACCCATGAGGAGACGCTCCGACGAGTGGCGGTCGCAGAGGATCGCGAACGTGGCGGTCGCCAGGGCCGAGACGAAGCTCGTGACGGCGATGTGCAAGGCGTGCGGCGGGGCCGACGGCCTCTGCGGCGGCGGCGACGATCTCGTGCCGTCCGTGCTCGGCTTCCCCGCGACGTGCCCGGACGTCGGCGTCCCCGGCGGCGCTCCGTGTGGCGGACCGGTGACGACGCTCGACGATCTGGTCGCCTGCGTCGCCTGTCTCACGGCCTTCAAATCCGACCGGATCGCGATCCCGAACCTCCGCGGCTACGCGCCCGAGTGCAATCCCGTGGGCACACCGACGCCGACGCCGGCCGGGACGCCGGGACCGGCCACGCCCGCCTGCGGCAACGGCGTCAAGGAGCCCGGCGAGGATTGCGACGATGGCAACACCCTGAACTGCGACGCCTGCCCGAAGGACTGCAAGACGTCGCGCGCCCCGGTGCAGTGCGCGTCGACGACGGTCCGCCACGCCCAGCCGATCCATCTCGTGCCGCCGTCCGGACGGTTGCTGGCGGGCGCGCTCGTCGGCATCGACTACCCGGCTGGCGTCGTGGCACTCCCCGGCACCGGCAACGTGCCGACGGCGGGACGCGTGAGGGGCGTCAACGCCATCACGTCGCTGAACGACTTCGACGATGCCGTCCAGCTGGGCTTCGTCGCGACGCCGGGCTTCAGCGAGGCGACGCCGACGATCAGCTTCGACCTCTGTACCGGAGCGACGGATCCGCCGGCGACGGATTTCTCGTGCGTGGTGGAGCAGGCCTCCGATCAGAACGCCGACCTCATCGACCCGCCCACCCTCGTCGAGTGCACACCGGTGACGGCGCCATGAGCGATCCGTCGAGCTCCGGCGGCTCCGCTTCCGTCTCGGTCGCGCCGGCCGGCGTGTTCGCGTCGTTCGGCGACGGCGGCGACGCGCGCGGTCCGCGACAGTGGATCGCGGCCGTCACGGCGTCGTCGACCGTCTATCTCCTCATCGGCGTCGCCGTGGTGGTGCTCGGGACGGCGACCAAGCGCGTCGTCCAGGAGAAGAAGGTCGACGTCACGTTCGTCGAGAAGATCGTGAAGGAAGCGCCGCCACCGCCCCCGCCCGCACCCGAAGTGAAACCGGCGCCTCCTCCCGCCGCGGCGGCGCCGATCGTCCGGCCCGATCAGAAGATCCGCAAGCTCGACAAGCCGCCGCCGCCGAAGGAGCTGGTCGCGCCCAAGGAGGCGCCCAAGGAGGCGCCGAGGGAAGCCGACCCGAGTCAGGACAAGGGCATCGCCGTCTTCGGCGACGGTCCCGGCGATCCGGCGGGCCTCGAAGGCGGGCAGGCGGGCGGCGTCGCCGGCGGCATGGTCGGCGGCGCGATCGCGCTCCCCGAGGACGGCATCGCGCCGGTTCCCGCCGCCTCGAACGCGAAGCCCGACTATCCGCAGGAAGCGCGCGCCGCCGGCAAGACCGGCATGGTCATCCTCAAGGTCGTGATCCTCGCCGACGGGTCGGTCGCGTCGGTGCAGGTCATGCGCGGCGACGAGCCGTTTGCGTCGTCGGCCGTCAAGGCCGTCAAGCAATGGAAGTACGAGCCGGCTCGCTACAAGGGGCAGCCGATCACCGTGTACCGAATCATTCAGATCCCGTTCAAATTGAACGTGTAGGAGGGGACGCGATGTCGTTCAGCTTCACGGAAATTTTCCGACACATGGGCGTGCCGGCGATGATCGTCGCCGCGATCCTGGTGATCATGGGGCTCGCTTCGCTCACCGTCTTCGTCGAGCGCGTGATCGCGCTGCGGCGTTCGCGGGCGGCGTCGCGCGCGTTCGCGATGGCGGTCGCCGAGCCGATGCAGAAGGGCGACATCGACGGCGCGCTCTCCGCGGCCGAGAAGCACCCGGCGGGGCACCTGGCGCGGGTCGTGCGCTCCGGGCTCGCGACCTACTGGCACGCGACGCAGACCGCGGACATCTCGGGGCTCACGCCCGCCGAGCGGACCCGCCGCCACCTCGAGCGCTACATGGAGGAGATCGGCGCCGATCTCCGGCGCGGCCTCGCCGTGCTCGCCTCGGTCGGATCGGTGGCGCCGTTCGTCGGGCTCCTCGGGACCGTCGTCGGCATCATCAGCGCCTTCCAGGGAATCGCGGCGACGGGGTCGGGTGGTCTCTCCTCGGTGTCCGCGGGCATCAGCGAGGCGCTCGTCGAGACGGCGCTCGGTCTCGCGGTCGCGATCCCGGCGGTGCTCGCCTTCCACTATCTCACCAACGAGATCACCCGCGACGAGAGCGCGCTCAACCGTTCGGCCGGTGAGCTCCTCGACACGATCGAGGACTGGGCCGAGCGCGAGGCGCAGCCGGGGGCTCGGCATGGCAAAGTCGCCTGAAGGCGCCAAGCCTCGGCGCACGGACGGCTGGCGCCGGCGGGTCTCGGCGGTCGGCGTCCGGCCCGACATCAACGTCACGCCGCTCGTCGACGTCGTGCTCGTGCTGCTCATCATCTTCATGGTGGTCGCGCCGCGGATGGATCAGGACGTGCCGGTCGACCTGCCCGGCATCTTCAATCCGGACCCCGAGGTCGCGGCCGCAATGGACCCCGTGAAGCTCTCGGTCGCCAAGGCCGGCGAGTACTACATCGACGAGCAGAAGTACGATCTCGACGGCGCGATCGAGGCGCTCGCCGCCGAGCACGCCGCCGAGCCGCTCCGGCGCCTGGTGCTGCGCGCCGACGCCAAGCTGACCTACAAGGACGTGCGCGAGATCCTGGCCCGCTCGCAGCAGGTCGGCTTCCCCGGCATGTCGCTGATGGTCGGGGAGCGCCACCGCACGCAGTCGGCGGACGAGGCCGCCGCCGGCGTCGAATCCGGTCCCGGTACCGAAGGCTGATCCGATGGCGATGACCCTCGGGGACGCGCCGCGCGGCAAGCGGAAGGGCGTCAGTCCGGAGATGAACGTGACGCCGCTCGTCGACGTCGTGCTGGTGCTGCTGATCATCTTCATGGTGATCACGCCGCTCTTGAGCAAACACTTCTGGATCCACACCCCGAAGCAGGAGAAGGAGGAGGTCGAGCGCGAGCCGACGCCCGACCCGGATCCGCCGCTCGTGCTCCGCATCGGCGCGGACGAGGCGATCTCGGTGAACGGGGCGACCGTCGCCTACGACGAGCTCGCCGACCGTCTGAAGCGGATGTTCGCGGCCCGCGACGACCACATCCTCTTCTTCGACGCCGCCGACGACGTCGGGTACGGGTACGCGGTCGAGGTGATGGACCAGGCCCGCGAGGGCGGCGCGGTCACGATCGCGGCGCTCACCAACGCCCTCGCGGCCGCCCCCACGGATGCTCCCGCCGAGCCCGCGACGCCCTGAATTCGCTTGCGTAGTCGCACAGCGCATCCTATAGCCGCTCCTCTCGGGCGGACGGTCGGACCGGGGCCGGCCGCCGGGTCCCACCGTTGTGATACCGGGAGGGTAGCGGGCGATGATCGACGGCGACTTCAGCGTGGCGTTGGGGCACGCGAACGCTCGGCGCGGACGGCAGCGGGCGGCGGATCATGCCGGCGATGCTCTCGTGCTGCACGCGGACGGGCTGCAGTCGCTCGTCAAGTCCGTCGTCGACGAGCCGAAGCCGCGCGACGTCCACCATTTGCGCACGACGATCCGACGCTTCGAGACGTTGCTGCCCGAGCGTGACGGCGATGCGCCGCGCGCCGAGCGGAAGCTGCAGAAGCAGCTCGCCAAGATCCGCAAGCGAGCGGGCAAGGTTCGGGACGCCGACGTGCAGCTGCGATGGCTCGCGACGCTGGCACGCACGGTGCGGGGCGACGAGTACGACTGCCTGCGACGCGCGCTGCAGAAGACACGGACGAAGCGCCGCAAGCGACTGATCGACACGATCGGAGACCAACGCGACCGCGGCCTGGTGAAACGCTTGCGGCAAGTGGTGAACGAGGCACGCGCCGAGCACGCGCAGGGCAACGCCGACGAGCCGCTCACCCGCGTGCTGCGCCGGTTCGCCGAGCTCTGGGCGGAGGCCGAGCGCCTCGACGAGCGGAGTCTCCACGCCTTTCGTCTGGAAACGAAGCGGCTGCGCTACATTGCCGAGGCGGCGGCCCCCACGGAGGAGGCCGCGATTGCCGTCAACCAGCTGAAGCGCATTCAGGACGCAGCGGGCGCGTGGCACGACTGGGTGACGTTGGGTGAGCGGGCGGCGAAGGAGCTCGACGCGGACCAATCCTCGACGCTCCTCGCCGCGATCGCGAAGCGGACGGCGACGCAGTTCGAGCGGGCGCTGACGACGGTGCGCTCCGCCGGACCGCGGCTCATGGCGCTCAGACCGCCCGCGGCACGCAAGCCGGCGCGCTCCGTGCCGCCCGCGCGGGTGCTCGACGGGCGCAACGCGGGCGCCTCCGCGTAGCTCGGACCCAAGCTCGACGGGATGGCCACCTTCGGCGCCGTCGACATCGGCTCCAATTCCGTTCGTCTGAAGATCGCGCGGCTGGTTCGCCGCCGGTTCGTCACGGTGCACGAGGACCGCGAGGTGACCCGGCTCGGCGAGACGGTCTTTCGGAGCGGCATGCTCGAGCCGCAGTCGATGGAGAGCACCATCAAGGCGCTGCAGCGATTCCATCGGGCGGCGCAGCACGAAGGTGCCGACACCGTCCGCGTCGTCGCGACCAGCGCCATGCGCGAGGCCGACAACGCGAAGGCCTTCGCCGACTGGGTGCGGTCCGCGACCGGATGGCGGATCGAGGTGATCACCGGGATCGAGGAAGGCCGCCTGATCCACCTCGGCGTCATGGCGGGGACGAAGCTCACCGCGCGGCGCGTGCTGCTGATCGATCTCGGCGGCGGCAGCTGCGAGCTCACGTTTTCGGTGGGCGGGCAGATCCAGGACATGGCGAGCCTGCCCATCGGCGCCGTTCGGCTGACCGAGGAGTTCCTGACGCACGATCCGCCGAAGGGGAAGGAGCTGCAACGACTGCGCGCTTTCATCAGCGAGGAGATCGCGCGCGTCGAGCGGCGGCTCCTGAACCGCCGCGTCCAGGCGACGATCGCGACGGGCGGCACCGCGGCGGCGCTCGCCGGGCTCGCGGCGAAGCGGCGGCAGGGCGCGGCGCGCGGCGGCGGCCAGGCCTCGGCGGCGGCGATCCGGCGGATCGCCGAGGAGGTGGCGGGCTACGACCTCGACGAGCGCCGCGCGCTCGCCGGGATCGGGCCGCGGCGCGCCGAGATCATCGTCGCCGGCGCCGCGGTCTACGCGGGCTTGATGGTCCACGGCATCACCGGCTTCCGCTATTCCCCGCTCGGGGTCCGCGACGGCCTCTTGGCGCAGATGGCGGCCGATCTCGGCGGCGAGCGCCACATCCAGCGGCGCATCCAGGAGCAGCGCCAGCGCGCCGTCGAGGATGCCGGGCGGCACTATGGGATCGACGCGCGCTACGCGACGACCGTCCGCGACCTCGCGGCGCAGCTGTTCACGCAGCTCAGGTCGGTGCACCAGCTGCCGGCCGAGTATCAGGAATGGCTGCTCGCCGCCGCGATGCTCCACGAGGTCGGCTCGTACGTGAGCCGCGGCGGCCGGCACCGGCACACGTACTACATCATCGCGAACTCGGAGATCTTCGGGTACACGACCGAGCAGCGCCGCATCATCGCCGCGATTGCGCGCTACGTCGGCAACTCCCGGCCGACCGACGACGACCGGCCGATCAAGGACCTCACGGGCGACGACCGCGAGCTCGTCCCGAAGGCCGTCATGCTGCTGCGCCTGGCGCGGGCGCTGAACCAGAGCCGGAACGCGCTCGTGCGCACGGTCAGCGCGCGCGTCCGCGGCCGCAAAGTCACGCTGACGGTGACCGCGAAGCGGCCCGGTCCCGACCTCGAGCTCTGGGCGCTCGAGAAGGAAAGCGGCTGGTTCCGCGACGTGTTCGGGCGCGAGCTCGCGGCGTCCGCCCGGAACTGACCTGCGAACCAGGACGCCCCGACCCGCAGGTCGGGGCTCCGGGCGCGTCCGCCGCGGAGGGGGACTCACACGGCGACCGCATTGCTACGTCGCTCAGGCTAGCGGTGGCGGTCATCGGCCCGGTCACCGGCTCGTGAAGACCTGGTGACGCCCCAAAAGAGGCGGGGTCGAAAGGAGCAACGCAGTAGATGCCCCTCATTTCTGACGCGCAAGATGAAATGATTGGGCGGGAGCGAAGCGACCGCCCACACCAAGCGCACGTGGCAGCGCGCGCAGGTCGCTCAAAAAGGTCGAGATGCGAGGCGCGAGGCGAGCGAGGGAGGAGGCGTAGCGGAGCTACGCCGCACGACCGAGCGACCCGAGCAACGAAGCAGATCGGCCTTTTTCAGCGACCTGCGAGGATTGCTTGGACGTGCTCGCGTAGAGAGCCGCCGCGCTTGCCGTACCGGCTCCGCGACGAGAGGGCGAACTCCTTGCCGACGATGTCGGCGGTGAGGAGGTCGCTGACGAAGACGCAGACGGCGTTCTGCAGCCGCTGGCGGCGGAGACGGATGCGGGCGTCGCGCTGGCCGGCGGTGAGGCCCGGTTCGCGCGGGTCGGGAAGCGACTCGGCGAGGATCGTGCGGAGGACGCGTCGCAGGCGGAGGTCCCAGCCGGCCGGCAGCTGGACGACGAGCTCGCCGGGCTTTCGTCCCGGCTTGGTCGTGATCGGATGCGGACGCGCCATTGCCGGACTCAGGTATCAACCGGCCGTCGCGTTGTCACGTACGAATCGTTGCAACGCGCGGTGTCATGTCGATCCGCACTGCGTCGACTACGAGGCTGCGATTTTTTCCTGGTCAAACGAATTGCGATCGTGTTACGCGGCGCTCACTCCCGAGCCGCGATGAAGCGGCTCCCCCAACCAAACAGGAGGCAGTAATGCGGATGAGTCGGCATCTGGTCCCCCTTCTCGGGTTGTGTGCGGCGGCGGTGGTGTCCTCCGAGGCCATGGCGAACACCGTCACGCAGAACGTGTCCTGGACGATCGACCGCGCGGGAACGACCGCGAAGTATCGCGTCACCGCGTACGGCGACTCGATCTATGCCGGGTATCACGGGTCGATCTCGAACGTCGCGAAGCGCGCTGCACCCTGGGTCGACGGGGAGTACCTGTCGCAGCTGTGGAACGCCGACATCGAGGTGATGCGTCGCTGCAAGTCCGGCGCCGTCGCCTCCGACATCTACAACAACAAGATCGTCTCCGAGCGCTCCTACATGCAGACGACCAACACGCGGGTCGTGACCTTCGAGATGTGCGGCAACGACGGCCTGCAGGCGCGCAGCAGCTTCTCGGGCCAGAGCGGCACCTGTGACCTGACGCCGCTCAACAACGCCCTCAACAACTGCACGACGTATCTCCAATCGGCGATGGACTACATCAACAACAACGCCTACGGCGGCACCAAGCTGAAGGTCGTGTCGAATCTGTATTACCCGGGCTATGCGGCCGACAACGTGCTCACCAACTGCACGATCGGCGGCGTCCGGCAGAACAAGCAGAGCACGTTCCTGCCGTACCTCGCGAAGATGAACTGGCGGGCCTGCAACTTCGCCGCGCAGAAGGGCTTCGCGTGCGCCGACAGCTTCGCGCAGTACATGGGTGCCGACTACGACTCGAACGGTGACGGCCAGATCGACTCCGACGCGCTCCGCTACGTCCAGGGCGAGTCGGAAGCGGCGTACGTCACGCGCATCACGACCACGCTGCGCTCGACGATCCGCGACTCGAACACGAAGCTGCTGACGGCGAGCAGCAGCGCCGACTACATCCAATCGGACGACACGCACCCGACCTACACCGGGTCGACCGTCGGCGTCGGCTTCTTCGGCGGCACCGGCTCCGGCACCGGCGCGCCCGATTACAGCGGCGCGCAGATCGTCGGCGGCAAGAACCCGATCTGGAACATCTACGGTCACGAGCGCATGGGCTGGGCGCTCACCGCCAACAACCCGCCGACGCCGTAAGTCGGTCCGCGACGATGGTCGGACGACGCCGCCGCGCACCCGGCGCGGCGGCGTCGTCAGGACCAGAACCGTAGACCGAGCAGCACCGGGACTCCGCCGTAGTAGAGCGCCGCACACCCGACCTCGACCGCGCGTCGTATCGACTCCGCCGCCGCCGGCCAAAGCCGCGTCACGAGCCACGCCGTCGCCTCGGCAATCATCCGCCAAGTCGCCGCCCACAGCACGACGTAGATCGTGACGGTCGTCCAGTACTCGAGGAACGTGAGGGCGTACGCCGTCGCGCCGTAGGTATAGTACTCGCCGAGCGTGCCGCCGTAGGCGATCCATTGATGCGCCCGGAAGAGCACCGCGGTCGGCAGCAGGGCGAAGATCGGGAACTTGAGAACCCACTGCCACCAGCGGACCCCTGCGTACGGTGCCCGGGCCGCCGCATGGCGGAACCCCGGATCGTCCGAGTGCGTCTCGGGCGTGCCGCTGGCGCGCGCCAGCAGCTCGACGAGCCGTGACGGCTCGTCGAGCGCGAACCGGTAGGCGAACGGCCGTCCGGACCGCAGCTGCAGTGTGGCGCCGGGGGTCGGTAACGGCACCCTCCACGGGACGACGGCGAGCACGGCGCTTGCTGGCACGGTGACGTGCACGTCGCGGCGTCGCACCACCAGTGCGTCGCCCTCGACGAAAACCTCGGCACGGAACGCGAACGTGAGCAGTGCCGCGAGCCAGCCGGGCAAGAGCACCAGCAGCACCGTCAGCTCGAGTAGCCACGGCAGCGTCATCGGGTAGTCGGTGATCGCGACCACACGGAGCAGGACCAACGGCGCGCTGACGGCGCTCGCCGCGACCAGCGTCCCGACGACACCGCGCCACGTGGCGCGATAGCACACGAGGACGAGCGTGTCGGAAACTGGGGAGGGCGGCGCGGCGTGCATGCGAGGGCGGCTTGCCGGTGGCGAACGGGCTCTCGTATATACGCGCGTAGCGGATGGACAACCAAGCGCGACCGCCGGGACGGCGCCGCGACCACGACGGCGTCGAGATCGTTCCGATCGCGCGCGGCCGACGGACCTTCTGGTTGATCGGTCTCGCGGTCGCGCTGCCGATCGTCGCGACGCTGGTGGCGATCGCGGTGCTCCGCGCCGCGCCCTCCGCATCGCCGGGCGTCGCCCAGATGTCGCGTGCCGCGGACGATGCGGCGTCCGTGGCGCTCGCGCGTGACGACGGCGCCGCGCGGGTCGCGGCGCGTCCCGCGGTGAGCGCTACGACGCTCGGGTCGCCGGCGAACGCGGCCGCACCTGCGGTCGTCGCGCGACGCGTCGCCGCGGCGACGCCGGCCGCCCCGGATTCGACGCCGCTGCCGAGCACCATGAAGCGCCGCCGCGAGATCGACGCCCGCGACGCGATCGAGATGCTGCGTGAGGCCGGCGAGCACGACGGCATCGCGGCCTTCGGGTTGCCGGGCTCCGATCCCCCGAAGTCCGGTATCATCGTGCCCGACGATTTCCCGCTGCCGGAGGGGTACGTCCGCCACTATCAGAGCACGGACGACGGCGAGCCGCTGGGTGCCATCCTGATGTTCCATCCCGACTACGAGTTCGTCGACGCGCAAGGGCAGGTGATGCCGCTGCCGAAGGACCGGATCGTGCCGCCCGAGATGGCGCCGCCCGGACTGGCGACCGACAACGTGCTGCAGGTTCCCGAGCGCAAGCGCGGCGAACCGCTCCGTTGAGCCGGCTCGACGCGCGGCGAACAAGGCAGTCGAGCCGCGCCGACACGCGGCGAACCGATCAGTCCACGCGCGCCGCCGCGCGGCGGCGCGCGCTCACTGCCACCACCGCCGTCGGCGTCAGCGCGCTCTCCTACGCGCTCTACTCCCGTGCCGCGTGGCCGTGGGTCGTCCTCGGCTGGGTCGGGCTCGTGCCGTGGCTCGGCGTGCTCGACCGCGTGCGCTCCTGGCGCGGGGCGCTCCTCGCCGGCCTCGCCATGGCCGCCGCCTTCGAGGTCGCAGTGTTCGGCTGGTTCGCGCTCGCGATCCAGGACTACACCGGGCTGCCGACCGCGGGGGGCGTGGCACTGCTCGCGCTCGCCGGTCCGTTGCTGCAGCCGCAGTTCGTGACCACGGCGCTCGTGCGGACGCGGGTGCGTCGCACGCACGGATGGGTGCTCGGCGCGCTCGCGACCGCGACGGCGTACGTCGCGACCGAGCATGTCGTGCCGAAGCTCTTCGGTGACACGCTCGGGTACTGTCTCACCGGGTCGGTGTGGCTGCGCCAAGGCGCGGACGTCGCCGGCGCGCCCGGGCTGACGCTGCTGATGGTGCTGGTGAACGAGTGCGGCCGCGAAGCCGTCACGGCGGCGCGCGCCGAGCGCGCGTGGCGGCGGCGCGCCGTCGCCGTACCGGCGATCGCGGCCGTCGCGATCGTCACCGCTCTCGCCGGTTATGGCGCCTGGCGGTGCGCGGTCTTCGCGCCGCACGCTCGCGACCGCGCGCTCGTCGTCGCCGCCGTGCAAGCCGACCTCGCGCACTACGACCGCATGGCGGAGGAGATGGGTCGGTACGAGACCGTGCGCAGGGTGCTCGATCGCCACATCGAGCTCTCGCGCCCGGCGTTGGCGCGTGGCGACCTCGCGATGCTGGTGTGGCCCGAGACCGTGTACCCCACGACCTTCGCCCGGCCGAGGAGCGAGGAGGGTGCGGCCTTCGACCGCGAGATCGCCGACTTCGTCGCCCACGCCGGCGTGCCCCTCGTCTTCGGCTCGTACGACACCGATGGAGACGCCGAGTACAACGCCGCCTTCTTCCTCGCGCCGGATGCCGGCGGGCCGGCGCCATTCGCGATCTACCGGAAGACGCAGCTCTTTCCGCTCACCGAGCGCGTGCCGACCTGGCTCGAGTCGGAGCGCGTCCGCCGCTGGCTGCCGTGGATGGGGACGTGGACGCCCGGCTCGGGCGCGACGGTCGTGCCGGTGCGTCTCCGCGACGGATCGACCGTGCGCGTCGCGCCGCTCATCTGTTACGACGTGCTCGATCCCGAGATCGCGTACGAGGCGGCGCGTCGCGGCGCCGAGCTGATCGTGACCCTGTCGAACGATTCCTGGTTCGGGTTCGGACCGGGGGCGCACCTGCACCAGCTGGGCGCCGTGTTCCGCAGCATCGAGACGCGCCGCCCGCACGTCCGCGCCACCAACACCGGCGTGTCGTCGATCATCGACGCGACCGGCACCCTCCTCGCGACCGCCGACGTCGACGCGCGCGCGACCCTCGTCGCCGCCGTCCGTCCGGAGTCGCACGCCGAGACGCTGGTCATGCGGTTCGGCGACTGGCTCGGCCCGTGGGCGACGGCGTGTGCGGTATCGATCCTCGGCTGGACCGTCGCCCGCCGCCGCTGACGCTCGAAACACCGAAATTCCGCTCTATCGAGCGCAGGCGTTTTTCGGTAGAGACACCCGCATGACGACGGCTTCCATGGACCGCACGGCGACCGGCGCCGACGGCGGGGCGCGTGATTTCTTCGAGGGATACGCCCGCGATTTCGACCACATCTACGAGGAGGGCGGCAAAGGCGCCTTCGCCCGCTACGTCGACACGAACCTCCGCAAGGAGATGCGGATCCGGTTCGAGAAGACGTTCGAGTCGCTGGCGCCGATGCAGGCCCGCTCGATGCTCGACGCCGGCTGCGGCGGCGGGCGCTACGCCATACCGGCCGCCAAGGCGGGTGCGGCGCAGGTGCTCGGCATCGACTTCAGCGAGACCATGCTGCAGCTCGCGCGCGAGAAGGCGAAGGCCGAAGGGGTCGGCGACGTCTGCCGCTTCGAGCTCGGTGATCTGCTCACCTATCCGGTGCCGGAGAAGAGCTTCGACTACGCGATCGCGATCGGCTTCTTCGACTACCAGAAGGACCCGGAAGCGGCCCTCAAGGCGCTCGCCCGCGCCGCGCGCCGCCGCGTCTTCGTGAGCCTGCCGAAGCGCTGGCACGTGCTGACCCCGCAGCGCTACGTCCGCTACACGTTCTTCCGCTGCTACATCCGCTTCTACTCGCGTCCCGAGGTCGAGCGGCTCGCGGCGACCGTGAACCCGAAGAAGGTCACGATCTTCGACATCGGCCGCGAGTACAACCTTCTCATCGACTTCGAGTAACCGCGCCTCGATGAGCCGAGGGTTCGACGCCGCGGGCGACGCTCAGAAGTAGCCCGTCGGAGTTCCGCCGCCTTCGGATGAGCCGCCGGAATCGCGGGGCGGGATCCACTTGCCCGTGATCATTTCCTTGTAGCCCATCCCCGGCCCGATCATCGGGTACACGTGGCCGTGGGTGTCGGTCATGACCTCGAGGAACGCCGGTCCCGAGAACCGCACGAACTCCTCGAGGAGCGGCCGCACGTCCTTCACCGCGGTGGCGCGCTTCGCGAACCCGAAGCCGTCCGCCTCGGCGGCCTTGATGAAGTCCTTCTTGTGGAGGCTCTTGTCGGTGCCGGCGTAACGGCTCGTGTAGAAGAGGTCCTGCCACTGGCGGACCATGCCGTCGCCCAAGTTGTTCAAGAGCAGCACCTTCACCGGGATGTCGTAGGTGGTGAGCGTCTCGAGGTCGCCGAGGTTCATGCGGATCGAGCCGTCGCCGTCGACGTCGATGACGAGCTTTCCGGGGTTCGCGATCTGGGCGCCGATCGCGGCGGGCAGTCCGAAGCCCATCGTGCCCATGCTCCCCGAGGTGAGGAACGTGCGCGGCTGCTTGAAGTCGATGTACTGCGCCGCCCACATCTGATGCTGGCCGACGCCCGTCGTGACGATCGCGTCGCCCTTGGTGATCTCGTTCAGCTGCTGCAGCACGTATTCGGCCTGGATCGCCGGCGACTGCGTGTCGTAGGCGAGTCCGTGCCGCTTCTTCAGCTCCGCGACGTGCTCGCGCCAGCGGCGGAAGTCCTTTTTCAACCCGCCGCCGGCCTTCAACAGCTGCGGCAGGCCGCGCTTCGCGTCGGCGACGTGCGCCCAGTCGACGTGCTTCACCTTCTCGATCTCGGAGGCGTCGATGTCGAGGTGCGCGATCACGGCACCCGGCGCGAACTCCTTCACCTTGCCCGCGACCCGGTCGTCGAAGCGCGAGCCGACCGCGAAGAGGAAGTCGCAGTCCTCGACGGCGTAGTTGGCGTAGGCCGTGCCGTGCATCCCGAGCATCTGCAGCGAGAGCGGGCTCGTCGTGTCGATCGCGCCGATGCCCATCAAGGTGGTGACGACGGGGATGCCGAACCGCTCGGCGAAGGCGCGGAGCTCGGGCGCCGCCTCGCCGTTGATCACACCGCCGCCGCAGTAGATGAGCGGCCGCTCGGACTTGGCGAGGAGCTTGTAGAACGCCTCGGCGTCGCTCGCCGACAGCTGCGTCTCCGAGAGTTCGTCGACGCGTTCCTGGTAGCCGCGCACCGGCAAGAGGCCGCTGCCCTTGAAGATGCCCGACGCGTTCTGCACGTCCTTCGGGACGTCGACCACGACGGGGCCCGGCCGGCCGCTGCGCGCGATGTCGAAGGCGCGCCGCATGGTCTCTTCCATCTTCGTCTCGTCGGTGACGAGGAAGACGTGCTTGGCGCAGGGCGCCATGATGTTGAAGACGGGCGCCTCCTGGAAGGCGTCGGTCCCCATCGCCGCGCGCGGGACCTGGCCGGTGATGAGGATCACGGGGACCGAGTCGGCCTGGCAGTCGCGGATCGGGGTCACCGAGTTGGTCGCGCCGGGACCGGAGGTGACGAGGAAGACGCCGACCTTCCCGCTCGAGCGCGCGTAGCCGGCCGCCATGAACCCTGCGCCCTGTTCGTTGGCGGGGACGATGAGGCGGATCTCCTTGTCCGCGTGCTCGGCGTTGTACCGGAAGATCGCGTCGTAGGTGGGCAGGATGGCGCCGCCGCTGTAGCCGAAGATCGTGTCCACGCCCTCGTCGGCGAGAACCTGAATGATCATGTCGGCGTTGGTCATGCTCTTGCCGGCGAGCGGATGGCGGGGAGCGGCCTCGGCGAGGCCGGCGCGGGTACCCTCGGGGGCACGGGCGGGCTTGGCGACGGTCTTCATCGCTGATCCCATAGCCTGATTCGGCCGTCCGCGCGAGTTTCATCGCGACCGCGAATATGACGAGTGGAGCTATACTCGACTGAAGCACGAAATCGCCGATTCCGCGGGTGATTCGCTTTGAAGCGCCCTAGGGGCTGCGCCTAGGATCGCGCCGTGCGCGCCGTCTACTGGCTCCTCCGCGACGTCACCCTGCCGTCGCTCCGCCGCCACCCGCTGCGCGCGCTCCTCACGCTTCTCGGTGTGGTGATCGGCGTCCAGTTGTTCGCGACGGTGCGGCTGATCAACGGCGCCACCTTGCGTTCGTTCCAGCACACCATCGAGACGATCGCGGGCGCCGCCGACCTCCAGGTCGCGAACGGCGACGTCGGCGTGCCCGAGACGTTGGTCGACCGGATCGCGACCGTGCCCGGGGTCGCGAGCGCCTCGGGGCTCGTGCGCGGCAGCGTGCGGACGGGACAGGGCGGGCTCACGGTCTTCGGCGTCGACCTCTTCGCCGACCAGCACCTCCGCGAGATCCAGTTCCCGCGCCGGCACGTCCACATCCCGGACGAGCTGCGCTTCGCGAACGCGGTCGACTCGATCGCGCTCTCGACCTCGTACGCGGCGACGGCCGGGCTCGCGCTCGGTGACGCGTTCGACGTCGTCGGCCCGACGGGGTCGAGCCGGCTCGTCGTGCGCGGCATGCTCGACCCCCTCGGACCGACGTCGCTCTTCGGCGGCGCCGTCGGGCTGGTCGACCTGCCGACCGCCGAGCGGCTCTTCGCGCGCGCGGGCCGCGTCGACGAGATCGACGTCGGACTCGCGCCGAGCGCGGACCGGCGCGCCGCCGAGGAGCGGATCGCCGGCCTCGCCGCCGGCCTCGGCACCGTGAGCGACCCGCGCGCGCGGGTCGCCGGCGTCGCCGGCATGCTGAGCGGTCTTCGCACGATCCTCGCCATCACGAGCGTGCTCGGGCTGACGGTCGGCTGTCTGCTCGTGCACCACGCGATCCGCAGCGCCACCCTGCAACGGCGGCGCACCTATGCGATCGCGCGCGCCCTCGGATACCGGCGCGGCACCGTGGCGGCCGCGATCCTCGTCGAGGCCGCGTCGTTCGGGATCCTCGGTGGGGCGATCGGGGTCCTGCTCGCGGCCGTGGCGGCACGGCTCTCGATCGGCGCGGTGACGGACGCCGTCGGCGCCATCTGGGCACGCACCGACCACGGCATCGTCGCTCTCGGGCGGGAGGACGTGCTCGTCGGGCTCGCGACCGGCGTGGCGAGCGCCGTCGTCGGCGCGCTTGGGCCGGCCGCCACCGCGGCCCGGCTCGACGTCGTGGCGCAGCTGCGGGCGACGAGCGAGCGGCGGCGCGCCGCGATCGGCGGGGTCGCGACGGTCTGCGGCGCTCTCCTCTGCCTCGCCGGGTTCGGGCTCTTCTGGTCGGTCGAGCGCTCGCCGGTGCTGGTCGTGCAGCTGATCGCGATCACCGCGGGTACCATGATCGTGACGTTCGGCTACGCCGTGCTCGCGCCGCTCCTGGTGCGCGCGCTGACCGTCGCGCTGCGAATCTTCGTCCCGCGCCGCGCGCTCGGGCTCGCGCTCGCCGTCGAGCAGCTGGCGCGCGACCCGGCGCGGTGCCGCGGAACGGTCGGGGCGTTGATGGCGGCTTTCGCGTTCGTGCTGGTGGTGAGCGCGTTCGTGACGAGCCTCGGCGGCACGATCCTCGGCTGGATCGATCAGGCGGTCGCCGGGGATCTCTACGTCGGCGCCACGCCGGACCTGCCGCTGCCCACCGCGCCGCCGTTGCCGGGCGACGTCGAGGACGCGCTGCGCGGCATTCCGGGCGTCGAGCGGCTGGCGCCACTTCGGCTCGTCCTCGCCCCCCTCGACGGCTGGACCATGGCAATCCGTGCCCAGCCGACCTCGCAGTTCCGCGCCCGCCCGTTTCCGGTCGTGGAGAGCACGGGCGCCGACTACATCGACGCCTTCGAGCGCGGCGACGCGGTCCTCCTCAGCGAGAACCTCGCCGTTCGCTTCGGGCTCCACGCGGGCGACGCCGTCGCGCTCGACACGCCGTCCGGTCGCGTCACGTTGCGCGTCGCGGCCGTGGTGGTCGACTACACGATGGACATCGGCACGCTCATGCTCGATCTCCAGGCGTATCGCCGGTACTGGCGCGATCCGCTGGTCACGTCGGTGGTGCTCTACTTCGCCCCGGGCACGGATCCCGCCGCCGTCCGCGCCGCCGTGTTCGCGCGTCTCGCTGGTCGCTTCCCCGTCACCGTGCTCACCGGCGCCGAGTTCAAGCACAACGTCGCCGCCGCGATCGACGCCGCGTTCGTCCTCACCTACGCGATCGAGCTGGTCGCGGCAGTGATGGCGGGCATCGGCGTGCTGAACTTCTTCCTCGCCGAGATCGTCGACCGGCGCCGTGAGATCGGCTTGCTCCGCACCGTCGCGCTCGACGGCGCGCAGCTGCTCCGGAGCCTCACTCTCGAAGCCGCGCTCATCGGCGCGTGCGGCGGGCTCCTGGCGATCGCGTGGGGGTGGCCGATCGCGCGCATCATCGTGACGCACTCCGCACGGCTCGTCTCGGGCTTGCGCCTCGACTTCGCGTTCCCGTGGCGCATGGCCGCGCTGCTGCCGGTCGTGGTGGCGGCGACGGCGGGCATCGCCGCCTGGATGCCGGCGCGCGCGACGGCGCGGATGCCGCTCCGGCGGCTGGTGGCGGTCGAATGACGGCGGACGCGGTCGTGCTCGTCGACGTCACGCGGTCCTATCGGCGCGGGACGCGCGAGGTCATGGCGCTGCGCGGCGTGTCGCTGGCGATCCGTCGTGGCGAGTTCGTCGCGCTCATGGGCCCGAGCGGCTCCGGGAAGAGCACCCTGCTGAACGTGATCGCCGGACTCGACACGCCGACCGCGGGCGAGGTGTACGTCGACGACGTCGCCATATCGACGCTCGGCGACGACGCGCTCACCGACCTCCGCCGCACCCGGGTCGGCGTCGTCTTCCAGCTGTTCAACCTGCTGCCGAGCATCACCGTCGCCGAGAACGTCGCGCTGCCGCTGCGCGCGTCGGGCGTTGCGGCGGCGGACGTCGACGCGCGAGTCGCGCAGGCGCTCGGCGCGGTCACGCTCGGCGACCGCGCGGCGCACTATCCCGAGGAGCTCTCCGGCGGCGAGATGCAGCGCGTGGCGATCGCGCGCGCGCTGGTGATCGACCCGGCGATCATCCTCGCCGACGAGCCGACGGGGAGCCTCGATTCGGAGACCGGCCGGGAGGTGCTGGTGACGCTACGCCGCTGCGTCGACGAGCACGGAGCCACCGTCTTGCTCGTGACGCACGACACGAACGCGGCGGCGTACGCCGATCGCATCGTCCACGTGCGCGACGGCGCGCTCGACGTCGTGCGCACCGCCGCCGTGGCCGGCTGTCGTCAGGGCTGACGGCGTCGTCGCCGCACCGCCTCGTCGCGCTCGCGCTCCTCGTAGTCCTCGGACGACGCGGGATCGAGCTCCCAGCGGTCGCGATCGCGCGCGGCGATGCGCTCGGTCGTCGCGATCGGCTGCTCGTCGGGATCCTGGACGCCGAGCGCCGCCCCGATCTCGTCGACGTTGTCCTGATCGGGCGTCGGGTCGGAGCCGCCGACGGCTCCCTCGCCGCCGTCGTAGACGGTCGGCGCCGCGTCGAGGTCGCCGCCCGCCAGCTCGGCGAGCTCGCGGTCCGGCCGCGGCCCCCGCGGCCGTGCCGTCTCGGCGACGTCCGGGGCGCCGGGCATGCCGGCGTCGATCTCCGCCGCGCCGACGGCGTCGCCGTCGCCGACCGAAATGATGCGCGGTGCGTCCGGCCGGCTCGTACCCGCGGCGGGGCCGGTATCGGCGGTCGGGCGTCGACGCGTTCGACGGTCGGGTTTGCGTTTGGCGGTGGATGCCATGTGTGGTCCTCCTCGCCGTCCCTTCGCTGCATGATTCGCACCACGCGAATCGACCGTAGTCAGCCCCGAGTGGCGCGCCGTGCGGAACGCCACGAGCCGTTTCCTACAAAGGCCGTGCACCGTCCTACAGGGGCGCGGTACGTTTTTCTTGCGCGTCCCCGCCGTGTCTGGTAGCAGCCTCGGGTCGCCGAAAGGGCTGACAAGGGAAGCCGGTGAGAATCCGGCGCGGCTCCCGCCACTGTGAGTCGGAACGAACGCGCGCGCAAGCCACTGCTCTCGGTACGTGGGTGGGAAGGCGGCGTCAGTAGGCTGCCGACGAGCCAGGAGACCTAGCCCTCGAGGCATCTCTGCTCAACCGTCCCTCGGGAAAGTGGGGACGCGGGGGCCATGGACGACGAACGAAGACACGAACGAGCGACGAGCGCGCGGCAGCGCCGCGAGCCTCCTCGTTTGCGCGCCTCGAGCGAGGGTCCGGATCCTGCGCCGTCACTGCGAGGGCCCAACACGACGTCGCGGGTAGCGACGTCGAGGAGGACCCCATGCGTATCGCTCGTATCCTGGCTTCCCTCGTTCTCTCGTCCGCACTGATCGCCGCCGTCGCATCGGCCGCGATCGACGGCGGCACCGACTACGTCGTCGGGTCGATTCCGCTGCCGAACGTGAATTCCGCCGACGTCGCCGTCGCCGGCGCATCGATCTTCGTCGGACAAGGCGGGTTCGGGGCGCATCAGCAATCCATCCTGCGCATCGACCCGGACGGCACGACGACCACCGTCGTCACCGACCTGAACGCGCTCGGCGGCATCGCCTACGACGTCGCGGGCGACCGCCTGCTGTTCACCGACAACGGCGGCAACCTGTCCGGTGCCACCAGCGGCGACACCGTCTACGCCTTGCCGAACCCGCGCGGGGTCGCGGCGCCGATCAACGCGGCGACCCTGACGCTGCTCCCGAGCGGGTCGATTCCGTTCGCGCAGGCGGTCCTCCCGTTGCCGGGCGGGGACGTGTTGATCGGCGATGCCGCGGGTCCGGGATCCGGACGCGTCGTGAAGCTCTCGGGCGGCGTGCCGAGCAACCTCATCACCGGTCTCGACTACACCGCCGGCGTGTCGCTCGCGGGCAGCGAGCTCTGGGTCGGCAACGTGGACGGGTCGTTCGTCGGCGCGATCAAGCGCTACTCGCTCGCCGGCGCTCCGCTCGGGACGCTCGCGACCGGGCTCAGCGGCGCCCTCGATCAGGCGATCGAGATCCGCGGGAACCTGCTCGTCACGGGCGGCTTCACCGGCGACTTCAGCAGCTCGACGGTCGTGCTCGTCAACACGCTCGGCGGCGTGTTCGAAGCCGCGTCGGGCTTCGGGTTCTCGAGCGGCATCGGGATCGACGAGCCGAGCCAGCAGGTGCTCGTGCTCGACTTCGGTCTGCCGTCGATCGACACCTTGCTGCCGGTCAACCGCATGACGCCCGGCGCGTACGGCGCGAAGGAGTGCCACGTCGAGGAGTGGGGAACGCCGTACGAAACGTCGAAGTCGGGAAAGGTGCGGAACCGCTGGACGTGCACGGACGGCGATCCCGCGTGCGACCGTGATCTCGCGGTCGACGGCAACTGCACGTTCAAGGTCGGCGCGTGCATGAGCGTCGTCGACAGCGGCCGCCTCCAGAAATGTACGCCGAGCCCCGTCGACGCAGTGACGGTCAGCAGCAAGCACCTGCCGGCGGCCGCGGCGGCGGTGCAAACGGCCGTCGATGCGGTCGTGCCGACGACCGGCCCGACCTGCAGCGACGGCACCCTGGTCGTGGTGCCGGCGGACAAGCACACCCGCACCCTCACGTTCGACGCCTCCGCCGCCGGCAAGCGGCTCGACAAGGACCAGTTGAAGCTCCGCTGTCTGCCGTAACCACGGGAGAACGATCATGCGAGGACGAGCCCGCCGTCGAACGTCGTGCACGCCGCGTCGCTGCGGCGTGCTCGTCCTCACCGTCTGCCTCCTGCTGTCGGCACGAGTCGGCGCCGATCCATGTCTCGACGACGTCGTGAGCTTCACGCCCGGCACGAACGGCGGCTTCCAGCAGGATCTCCTGCCGGACATCGTGCTCGGACCGCCGTACGGCGCCGGCGACACGTCGCAATCGCTCGACGTGGTCTCGCTCGGCGACGGCGGCAGCATCACCGTGGCCTTCACCGACAACCGCGTCGTCGACGGACCGGGCCCCGACTTCACGGTCTTCGAGAATGTGTTCAACTCGCCCGGGCTCGGGTTCTTCACCGAGCTCGGCGTGGTCGCGGCGAGCGAGGACGGCGTGAACTTCGTCGAGTTCCCGCATCCACAAGGTACCGACGGCCTCGCCGGCCGTACGCCGGTCTTCGCCAATCCCGATACCAACGACATCGACCCGCGCGACACCGCGAACGCGGGCGGCGACAGCTTCGATCTCGCGACGATCGGGCTCGCGAGCGCGCGCTACATCCGCATCACCGATCCCGGCGCCTCGATCGACGACGTCGGCAACCACTTCCCGACGCCGGGTCCCGGCAAGTCGGGCTTCGACCTCGACGCCATCGTGGCGCTGCACTCGGAGAACACGTGTGCCGCGTGCTGCGACGCCGACGGCAACGGCAGCGTGAAGCCGAACGACGTGCTGCTGCTCCTGCGCGCCGTGTCGCAGCTGCCGACGGCCGTGAACCTGTGCGGGACGGCGCCCTGCGAGGGCCGCTCGTGCGGCGACGCCGACGACGACCGGCAGCTCACCGCGGCCGACGTGCTGCTGTGTCTCCGGATGGCGTCGGGTCTTTCCACCCCGTTCGCGCTCTGCTCGACCGGTGCCTGCGACCTTCCGTAGGGCGATCGGAGCCGTCGTGACCGCGCTGCTGGCGACGAGCCCCGGCCGCATCCGTGCCGATGACGCCGTCCTCGGCACGATCGAGGTGCACGCCGCACCCGAGGCGGCGCCGTCCGTGCGCGACGAGAGCGCCTTCGCGACCGTCACGCCGATCGGCGAGCAGCCGGCGGAGCTCGAGACGCTGACGGACGTGCTCGACCAGACCGTCGGCGTGCAGGTACGGCGCTTCGGCGGGCTCGGCGACTTCGCGACGGTGTCGATCCGCGGCAGCAGCCCCGGACAGGTCGGCGTCTTCTTCGACGGCATCGCGCTGACGCGCGCCCGCAGCGAGACCGTGAACCTCGCCGACCTGCCGCTCGACCAGCTGGGCCGCGTCGAGGTCTACCGCGGGGTCGCGCCGCTCGCGCTCTCCAGCTCGGCGCTGGCCGGCGCGATCAACCTGGTGAGCCGCCCGCCGGACGACGTCCCGCGCTTCTCGCTGCTCGCGGGCGGCGGCTCGTTCGGCACGCGCAAGGCGACCGCGGCCGCGTCGGCGGCGCGCGGCGCGCTCGCGGGGTTCGTGTCCGCCACGTATCTCGGCAGCGAGGGCGACTTCACGTTCACGGACGACAACGGGACGCTGCAGAACGAGAACGACGACCGTCGCACGACGCGCAAGAACAACGCCTTCGACTCCGGCGAGCTCCTCGGGAAGGCGCGCTACGGGCTCGCCGGCGGCGGCGCGGTGACGGGGCTGACGGAGGTGTTCGCGGAGCGGCAAGGCGTGCCCGGGATCGGGGCGTTTCAGTCCGACGACGCGTCGCTGCGCGAGCTGCGCAGCCTGAGCTACCTCCGCTACGAGCAACCGCGGCTCGGCGGCTCGCCGGTCGACCTCAGCAGTACGGGGTCCTTCGTCTTCGAGCGCGAGCGCTTCCGCGACGTCGCCGGCGACATCGGGCTCGGCAGCGTCGCGACCGACAACCGGACGTATACGGGCGCGCTCGACAACCTCGTCACGGCCCAGCTCGGCCGGCACGCCCTCGAAGGTCGCGTCG